>Ga0255346_1003836_pt1 | contig 17220 bp, 15 predicted proteins | sample wastewater_treat_FD_194410 | JGI IMG/M metagenome (GOLD analysis project Ga0255346, IMG submission 194410) | Wastewater microbial communities from Lulu Island WWTP, Vancouver, Canada - plant22 | ecosystem: Engineered > WWTP > Wastewater > Unclassified | place: Canada: Vancouver, British Columbia... | reverse complement strand
CCTGATTTTTATCCAGGAGCGTTTCTCAAAAGCGAGTGTGGTGTCGGTGCCGGGCAATTTGTTCGTTTATTTGCCGGGGCACAATATGCAGCGCATCAGCAACGCCTTCGCGCTGGGCGGGATGTCTCTTTTGCGCGATACGCTGGCTTACAATTTTGGCATATTGCCCGATCGCTTTGTTTTGGCACATGCCGAAGAGTTCACCTGGCTGGTTGACGATTTAGGTGGCATTGATGTAAGCGTCTTGTTCCCCATTCGTGATGACTGTGGTGGCTTGCCAGCGGGCTTGCATCACATGAAGGGCGAACAAGCCTTGTGTTATGTTTCGTATAATAAAGATGGCGATGAGGTCAACCGCACGCGTCGCCAGCAGCAAGTATTGCAATTGCTCTTTACAAAATTAGTTCAGGATGGCCGTTTGGCGAAACTGCCGGCGATGTATTTGTCGTATCAGGACAAAATTGAGACAGATCTCAGCCTGCTTGATTTCCTGCAGCGCATTCCCTTAGCCTTGCGTTTGGGTGACCCCCAACGCGTGAATTATTTCCTGATCGGATGGGAAAGCGCGTCGCTTTGGGAACTGCCTGACCACACCAGGACCAAGGTCTTGCTGCCAAATCTTCAGGCACTGGAAAAAACTTTCGCGCAAGCCCTTGAAGCGATTGATGGCGCGTCACCTTTGGGCGAGATGGTGGTGACCTATCAATGGCAGCTCACCGAAGCTGTTGCCGGCACACAAACCCGTCAGGCTGCGGACCCGCAATCAACATCTTTAGCGCCCACGCGCACGCCAACGCCCAGGCCAACCCGAACGCCGTTGTCGCCGGTTTATACACCTGCGTCAACAGCAATTATTGCTACTGCAACACCGGGGACTTATCCCTAGTGTGGAATGATATGATGAAACCGAAACGCGAAACAAGCAAAGCAATCATCAGAGTCCTTTTGGTTCTGTTCATTTTGCTTGCCTTTTTGCAGGATACGCCAGTTATTTCGTCTGGTCTGCCTTCGGAAGGGCCCAAGCGCAGCGTTAGCATCAGCACCGATTACACCATCTACGAATGGTGGTTGCTTGACTGGAAAAACTCCGACCTTGTTTGTCAAATCTATACGGAAAGCGAAGCCATACCGGATTACAGCCAGGTCTTGCATTATTGTGGTTCCGCGGTTCAACAACGGTGGATGGACACCAAACCCTGCGTTTTCCAGGGTGGTATTAGTTCCCCGCAAGACTGTCCCGGTTTGTATATGCATTTGGTACACACCACGCCATCAAAACGCGAGATGGAAGTTCTTTTGCCCTCGCCCGAAGTTTGGGTTTCGATAGCGGGTTGCGACAAAAGCCCGCAGAAAAACCATTGCAGCCAGGTGCCGTATTTGCGTTTGCAAGCCACGGAACCACTGCCCAACGAACAAATTATTCAAATCGTTGGGCGCATCAATAATGCCAGTTTTACCTGCCCGGGCGCGATTTGCGATTTGCCCCTAAGCCCCACAGGGATGAACGGCAGTTTGGTGGAGTTTTGGGCGGAGTCCAGCTATGGCGATGCCAGCCCGATTTTCACCGCGCAGGTCAGGGTCATTCCCTGGGGCGATTTTGCCAACCCGGATGGAAATCCGACCGACAAGCCCAGCTATTATGTGGACGTTTTAAGTTCGCAGTGGCTTGGCGAAGGTGTTTCAACCTGTTCCACGATTTGGCAGGCCTTTTTGCCGGTTGATGGCCCACCTGCCTGGTTGCGCACGCCCGCTTTGGCGGAAGAACTCGAAAGCACCCGTGAATACTTCCTTTTGGCGGGATTGCTAATCAAACAAGGACTGGTCGATGCCAGCGCCTGTCCCTTTGGCGGACTTGAAGCGAATGGCGCCGCCACACCATGCGGAATGGACCTGGCGCGTCCGTATGTGCAGGAATGGCAAAATCAGTTCAACGCGGAAATTATTCGCGTAGCCAACCAAACGGGTGTGCCCGCGCAAATGATGAAGAACATCTTTAGTCGCGAAAGTCAGTTTTGGCCCGGCATCTACGATCGCGTTTATGAGGCGGGCTTGGGACATTTGAGCGAACAGGGCGCGGATACGGTTTTGCTTTGGAACCCCAGCTTTTTCAGCCAGTTCTGCCCGCTTATCCTTAGCGAAGAAAGCTGTCAGCGTGGTTTCGGCAACCTGGACCCAGACCAGCAAGCCCTTTTGCGGGGCGCGTTGGTGCAACAGGTAAACGCGCAATGCCCCGATTGTCCCACAGGCATTGACCTTAGCCAGGCGAATTTTAGCATCAGTGTTTTCGCGCGCAGCCTTTTGGCGAATTGCGAACAAGTGGGGCAAATTGTTTACAACAGCACGGGACGCCAGGCTGGCCAGGTGGCGACTTATGAGGATTTATGGAAGTTTACTTTGGTGAACTATCATGCCGGGCCGGGTTGTTTGGGTAACGCCATGCAACGCGCGATAGGCAATGACCAGCGCCTGACCTGGGAGAATGTTTACCCTTATCTTGAAGAAGGTTGTCGAACGGGCTTTGATTACGTGCAGGATATCGCGGCGATGCCTGATGCAGATGAAACCGGTATCGGTGATTTGCTTAGCACGGCGGAACCGGTTCCCTATCTGCCCACGCCCACCTATCCGCCAACGCCCTGGCCCACGCGCACGCCAACGCGCATACCTGCCACATCCACGCCGGGCCCATCGCCAACGCCGCAGCCGAGTTCAACACCGCCAATTTATCCTTAGTCTATTTTAAAGACCCGATAATAATGCGAAAGCATTAATTGATTTATTTTGTAAAAAAGCGTATACTCTAACCATACACAAACATGAGCGCTTGTGTATGGTTAGGAGACTGAAATGGGTATTTATACACTTGCAAAAAAAACGATTGATGAAAATGATGGCGTTGCCAGAAATGTAGACTTTCAAAAACACGGTCTAAAAAATTTCCAGATTACATATCTTTGCAATAAAGGATATCTTGAACGGATCAGGAGAGGCTACTATCAGCTTGGTACATTTGATGATACGACAGAAGAAAAAATCATCGCCAGGCTTTTCCCAGATGGAATCCTATGTATGGATTCCGCTCTTTTCTATTACGGTTATAGCGATCGAACGCCACTGGAATGGACAATTGCTTTTCAACGGACTGTCACAAGAACCCGCTTGAAAGTTAATTCTCCAAAAATAAAACCCTATTTTATCTCTGAAGAAACTTTTCTGCTTGGTAAAACTGAACAGACAATCAATGATGTCCAGCTAGCTATGTATGACAGAGACCGAACTATTTGTGATTGCTTCAAATATCAAAACAAGATGGATGGCGAACTTTTTAATAAGGCAGTTTTGGCGTATAGCAAAGATGAAAAGAAAAACATCGCCAATCTTTCTGATTACGCAAAAAAAATGCGGGTATATAAAAAAATGGCTGGAATCCTGGGAGTATTGCTCAATGGCTGATAGGGCTGCTTCTGTTTTAACAAGATTGAAAAACCAAGCTAATCTCACAGGTAGAACCTTCCAGTTGTGTTTGCAGTTATTCTGTCAGGAAGAATTCCTGCGTCGATTAGCAGGCTCAAAATACAAAAATAATTTAGTTCTAAAAGGTGGACACCTGATTTACTGTCTAACTGAATTCAGTAGTCGTCCAACAGTAGATATCGATTTTCTGGCTCGAGATACACCGAACACCATTGAAGCTTTGAGAGATGTCCTTTCGACTATTATCGACACCCCAACTGGGAACGACTTTATCCTTTACGAAATTAAGCATATTGAGATTATTTCGATAGACAAGAAGTATCCAGGCTTGTCCGCGGTACTACAGGCACGTATAAAGAATACAAAAACACCAATAAAAATCGATTTTGGTTTTGGGGATCTGATTTATCCTGAAGATCAGATGAGAACAGTCCCGACACAATTAAACGATTTTATTGCTCCGCTGGTTAAGACCTATTCTCTTGAGACAGTAGTTGCTGAAAAACTGGACGCAATTCTCAACTTGATGGAATTTTCAAGTCGAATGAAAGATTACTATGACCTGTGTTTTCTTTCTGTAGGATTTGACCTTGATGGAAACCAATTGCGTACAGCCTTAATAAAAATTTTTAAAAACAGGGAACGAACATATAAACAGGAAGACATGAAAAGAGTTCTTTCTTTTGACCAGAATAAAGATATGGTAAGAAAATGGGACACTTTTTTGAAAAAGGTAAAATTGTCCCCGATCCAGTTTAATGTGGTAATTGCGGGTATTGCTGCATTCCTTGAACCAGTATGGGATTCCATTTATACAAATCGTTCTTTTGCTGATTCTTGGCGTGCGAAGGATGGCCGATGGCGTGGCGATTGAAGCTTCTGTTTGAAGATTTCACTTCAGTTTTCTTTCTGCCACAAATTGCTTAAACAAAAACCGCCACTCTTAGATGGCGGTTTTACTTGACTAAATAGTTGACGATTATTTGCCTGAACGTAACTGGGCGAGTTCCTGTTCCAGTTCCTGACGTTTTTCCGCGGCAGCCTGGCGAACTTCTTCCTGGAAATTATTGGCAAAATCTTTGATGTTTTCTTGCAGCTCTTCACCCGACCAGGGTGTGAGCAACAGAACCAGCGCACTGCTAACAAGCGCGCCAACAAACAGACCTGTAAAAAGTGAGCATGTTTTTTTCATTTTAGTTCCTTTCTCCATTCATCTTTATTATAAAGGACTTACGCCTGATATGAACAGAATTAATTAAGATTTTACACTCTCCAAACCTTAATTTTCCAAAGCGATGGTTACAGGCCCATCGTTTTGGATATCCACCACCATGTGCGCGCCAAAAATGCCACTTTGCACCTTGATGCCAAAGTTGCGCAGCTGTTCGATGAAATACTCAACCAGCGGTTCGGCGAGTTCGGGCCTGGCGGCGTTGATAAAACTCGGACGGCGTCCGCGGCTGGTATCGGCGTGCAAAGTGAACTGCGAAACGACAATCATCTCGCCAGCCACATCCAGGAGAGAGCGGTTCATTTTGCCTTCGTCGTCGCCAAACACGCGTAAATAAACGATTTTCTCAGCAAGTTCGCGCGCTTTGGCCTGGGTGTCTTCATGCCCAACGCCCAGCAAGACGACGTATCCCAAACCGATATCAGCCACAACCTGGCCGTCAACCGTCACACTGCCTTTTGTCACCCGTTGTAAAATCGCGCGCATCGTTCTCTCCAAAATCCTGTCATTGTTTTATTTTGTGGCTTGTGGTCGGGAGGCCACAAGCGAACAAATGGTTTTCCTGGTTCGGATATGGTCTCCTGACCATGTCCATCACAAGATGAGCCTTGCCAAGTCTGATTATAGTCGGCTTTGTTCAATCGGGGTGTATAATTGAGACATGCCTTTAGCTTCAATGCCATCCGCCGAGCTGATTACAAGCCCTGAGCGCTATCAAATGATGATCGCGCACTTGGGTGGACAAAAGGCCATCGCCATCGACACCGAATCCAACAGCTTGTTTGCCTATCAAGAGCGTGTTTGTCTCATCCAGCTTTCATCGCGAGAGCGTGACTATCTGCTTGACCCCTTCGCCTTTGACGATTTGCATGCCCTGGGCGAGCTGATGGCGGATGAGCACGTTCAAAAAATCATGCATGCCGGTGATTATGACATCTCAACGCTAAAGCGCGATTATAATTTCACGTTCAATAACGTTTTTGACACCATGCTGGCCGCATCGGCTTTGGGAGAGAGCAGTTTGGGCTTGAGCACGCTGCTTGAAAAATACTTTGGCATTGAACTGGCCAAAAAATACCAGCGTGCCAACTGGGGCGAACGACCTATCAAGGATGATATGTTGCGCTATGCCCAGGCTGATTCGCATTTCCTTATCCCTTTGCGCGATTATCTGCTGCCCAGGCTGGAGGCAATCGGCTGGCTTGAACTCGTGCAGGAAGATTCAAACGCCATGGCGAAGAACACACTCGCGATGAAACCCCACTGCGAAGACGTCTGGCGCATAAAAGGCACGCGCGATTTGAGCCCCGCGGAGATGAGCCTGCTGGCTGAACTCAACCATCAGCGCGAACTGCAGGCGCAAAAAAGCGACCGCCCACCGTTTAAAATCTTTGGCGACCCATCGATGGTGGCCATCGCCCAGGCTATGCCCCAAACGCTCGAAGAGCTTTCCGCGCTCAAGGTCTTTTCGAAACACCAACTGAAACGCTATGGCAATCTGATTGTAAACACCGTGACCAACTGGCTCGAAAAGCCCACCAAACTACATCGGCCAGCTGTTTTGCGTCCCTGCGACGCTGAACTGGAACGCCACGAAGCCTTAAAGAAGTTACGCAAAACCATCGCGGAAAAAGAAGGCATCGCCAGCAACCTGGTACTGCCCCGCGATTTACTGGAGAAAATTGCCCGGCACGACCCCCAAACCACGCCAGAGCTGGAAAGTCTGATGAGCGACTACCCGCTGCGCTTCGCGCGTTTTGGCAAAGCGATATTTGATTTATTACAAAGGAGAAGACTATGAAATTAACCGTTTTTGGTGCAGCCCGTACGGTAACCGGATCAATGACGCTGGTTGAATACGGTGGCAAAAAACTTTTGTTGGAATGTGGCACTTTTCAGGGCCGGCGCGAAGAGTCCTACTTCACGAATCTGAACTTCCCCTTTAATCCCGCGGAAATCGACGCAATGATCCTCTCGCATGCCCACATCGACCATAGCGGTAACATTCCCAACCTGGTCAAGCAAGGTTTTAAGGGTAAAATCTACGCCACCAACGCCACGGTCGATTTGGCGGATATCATGTTGCGCGACTCGGGTCACATCCAGGAAAATGACATCAAATATCTCAATAAAAAGCGCCGAAAAAAGAACAAACCGCCTTTGGAGCCCATCTACACCCAAAAAGACGCCCTGGCGGCCATGCCCCATTTTCGCATGGTCTGGTACGACGTGGCCTTTGAGCCCATCCCCGGCATCAAGGCGCGCTTGGTCGAAGCGGGGCATATTTTGGGTTCCGCCGCAATTGTTTTGGACTATAAAAACGCGGCGGGTGAAGAAAAACGCCTGTGGTACTCCGGCGACATCGGCCGGCCGGATATGCCCATCCTGCGCGACCCGGTTTTGCCGTCGGACGCCAACACGCTGATCATGGAAACCACCTATGGCGACAAACCGCACGATTCACTCTATGATGCCTACGACGAGTTTGTGGATGCTATCAACCGCACGGTTAGCCGCGGTGGCAAGGTGATTGTGCCGGCTTTCGCGGTGGGGCGCACCCAAAACCTGCTTTATTTGCTGAGTGATGGAATTGAAAACGGCGAAATCCCCGACATACCAGTGATTGTTGACAGCCCGCTGGCAGTCAACGCGTCGGATTTATACCGCAAGCACACCGAATGTTTTGATGATGAAACCTGGGAGTTTATCGCTCAGCACCGCATGCAGGGTTTGGATTTTCATAACATTCTCTTCACGCGCAGTGTGGATGAATCCAAAGCGCTGAACGACTGGAACGAGCCGATGATTATCATCTCGGCCTCGGGCATGGCGGAAAGCGGGCGCATTTTGCACCATTTGCGCAATAACATTGAAGACGGACGCAACACGATTTTGATTATTTCCTGGCAGGCGCCTTATACTCTGGGCCGACGCCTGGCGGATCAGGAACGCCGTGTGCGCATATTTGGCGAGGAGTTTTATCGCAAGGCGGAAGTGGTCACCATCGGTGGCCTGAGCGCGCACGCCGGGCAAACGGGTTTGCTGGAATATGCCAGAGCGTCAAAAGACAGTCTGGAGAATTTAATTTTGGTACACGGTGAAGAATTCGCCGCGTCAGCCTTTATGGCAAAACTCGATGAAGAAGGCGGTTTTCCTAAACCGGTTTATGCGGAAAAAGGGCAAACATTTAATTTGTAATCGGGTATAATCGTTGAACCTGGAGAGATGCCGGAGTGGTTGATCGGGGCGGTCTCGAAAACCGTTGTGGGACTTGTGCCCACCGTGGGTTCGAATCCCACTCTCTCCGCCTTTGTAAAATCTCGCTTTTTCCCAGTGAAACAGTGTTTTCATAGATTAGTCAACGAGTTTTACCAGTTCAAGAGCATTGCGCAATGTGTTTTATGTGAATTGGTAAAGAGCTTTTTATTTACTGGTATAATTAACTTTGAATTTTCTTTCGACGGCATCAGAGTACATTGATTCGACTATAGTCTTAATCGGACATCTGTTTTTTATGAATAGATGAAAAACAGTGATTTTTCACAAATTAAATAATGTACATACAAAAAAGAAGCATATCAATTAATAAACAAATGAGACATTCAAAAGAAATCTTTTTATAGATAAATCAAAATATTTTGTATATTGGAGAAATCATGGCACAGATTTATGGGAACCAAGGTAATAATTTTGGTGAAAAAGCAATTTATAAAGAGCTCGCGACTTTACCAGAAGGTTGGATTGTCTATTCGCAACCTATTATTGTAGGCGAAAGTGATGAACGTGAACCTGATTTCGTGATAATACACCCGGAAATAGGATTAATTGTTCTTGAGGTAAAAGATTGGTTGGCAGTTGGAGATATTAACAAGACAGAAGCTGAAATCCCCCAAAAAAATGATGATAAACCCAACTGGCAGACTTCACCTGTGAGACAGGCTAAAAAAGCTTGTTATCATATTTCAAACGAACTTCAAAAGTTTCCTGAATTATTAGATGAAAAAGGACGATTGATGGTTGCCTGGCGACATGCAGGTGTTTTGCCAAGGTTACCGCAGAGTGAGATTAATAGACTAAGAAAAGTATGGGGGTTTTATCGTGTATTTGGAATTTTAGATTTTACCAACAAAACCGTTGAAAGTACCTTGCGTAGTATCCCACCTAAATGGAATAATAAATTGAATGGTAAACAGATTGACATTATTAGAGGGGTAATAGATTCTTCATTGAAGATTGGTAACAATGGAATTCTTGATCAAACACAGGAAGAATATGCAAAAAGTGATTTTACAAAAGTTATTCAAAGACCAGAAAAGTATGAAGTTTCACAACCATCAGTGTTGCAGTTAGAAAGTAATGATTCTGAAAAGAAAATACCAAAAGAAATAACCGAAACATCAAAAAATCAATCAGTTCGTTTAATTCGAGGTGCTGCTGGAACAGGGAAAACAGATGTAATCTTGTTGCGATGCAAGTATTTGTCACAACACTTTAGCGAAACAAGAAACTTAGTAACTACATTTAACATACCTGTTGCAGAAAGTCGTTTTGAGTCTGTACTAAGCGATTTAGAACCAACAATTACATTTAGAAGATTTGGTCAAATTTGCCAAGATATTTACTACAAAAGATATTCAGTTTACAATAATCCACAAGATTCTGAAGGGGTTATAAAAGCTATTTTTGAAAAGGAACCAAAATTTGAAAAGATGAAGGAGGAATACGATGTAGACTTTCTTGTACATGAATTTCAATGGATGAAAGAAAACGATCTTGTTACTCATGAGAGTTATTTAAGTGCCATAAGAGAAGGAAGGGGTGGTGTAAAAGGAAGGACTTTATCTAAATCCCAAAAAGAAGTGGTCTTTGATTTCTTTGAAACTTATCAAAAGGTTTTGGGAGAATTGCCTGCTCTTGATTGGACAGACTTTTATCATAGAGCATTAAGTATCCTAAAAAATAATGATATTGAATATAAAAAGTATGATGAAATATTGATTGATGAAGCACAACATTTTGCGCCAAAGTGGATTGAGTTGCTAAGATTATTACTTTCAGAAAATGGTCGTTTATTTCTTTGTGAGGATCCTACACAAAGTGTTTATAGAGCATATAGTTGGCTTCAAAAAGGTGTTGAAGTAAGAGGTAGGACAAAATGGCTTAAAATACCCTATAGGAGCACCCGCCAGATCTTGAAAGCAGCATATTCATTGATTTCTGATAATCAGAATGTTCAAAACCTTCTTAAGGAGACAGACAATTTTGAATGGCCAGATTTGAATGCTGAAGCTCTTAGAGATGGAAATTTACCCGAGTTACATATTCATATAAGATTTGTAGAACAACAAGAGTTTATTCGAAACAAGATTGAAGAACTAATAAAATGGGGGTATGATGGTTCTGATATTGCGATTTTACATACTCAAAAATATGCCCGAGATCCTTTTGAAGACTTGAAGAAAAAAGGAGTCATTGTTGATGAAATAAATCGCAATACCGGAATGGAGTGGAAAATCGTATTCATTCCAAAATTAAATGATTTTTTGTACAAATATGAAGAAGAAATGGGAGGCGATGAAAATTTATCCAGTTTATACACAGCTATGACAAGATCAAAAGATATGGTTTTTATGTTTAATGAAAAAGAAAAAGTGCCAAAGGTGATTAATCAAATTAAGAATCATTTACAAATTATTACTCACACCTAAATTGCGTATGATTTAGTTGCGAAAGACATTATCAGATAAAGGAGCCTAGATCTGATGGGGGGATGATGCGTTTTGAGTTTTGCTTTCCTTACGGCGTTTTTTGCTTTGGACCGTAATTAATTGTTTCTTTATATTCTCAACACAATTATACTGAAACTTTGTCAGTTCCTTTTACAAACTTGCATTTACATTCCGAACAAATGAAATACAAATGCGATAATAGCTGCTAGTATCGGAAATACGACTATAGTGCCAAGCCACTTTCTGATAAGTGCCTTCTTTGGAATGTATGGTTTTAGATCTTCGGTGCCTTCTATCTCCCATGCTTTTGTATGTCCAACCCAGTACCAGTCAATAAACAGTCTGTCAAAAAGATTCATAATCAAATATATCCAAGCCATCTGTGTGAACCCATCCCAAAATCCTTTCGCACCATTAACAAAATAAACGAGTATGGGGACAACGATTAAAACAGGGATAAACAACGCAAGTCCCGTTAGTATTGCGCTTTTCTTCATTTTCTCAGGTGTTGTCAGTCCTAATTCAATGACTCGATCTTTTACATCTTGCTCATAGAGAACAACTAATCCTACTGGCCCGTTTGCTATGCCAACAACGCATACAAGCAGAAGCCAAAAAGACATTACTAAACCTTCTAAAATAACCATATTTTTCAAACCTCCGAAAATCCTCAATTATCTGGATTTACTGCTAAAAAAGACAACCTGCTTTCCACGCTGTTTCCTTTTTAGGACACTGCCGTGAAGATACTTTCAATTCTTGAAGCATTACTTTTATATTATCACTTCCGGGTGATAAATTACTCAAGATCTTAGTCTAAATCTGTAAGTTGGCTTTGGGATTGTTAATTTGTGGGTGGACGCGGTCGGGAGACCACGTCCGAACAGGGGTAAGTCCGAACGGGAATGTCTACGACTGGGCGGAAAAGCACAGTTCACTCGTGGTCTCCTGACCACGATTTGCGTTCCGCTTAGTAAATATCGGACATGGGATATCATGTCTGAACAGCTGAAAGATAGGCGGGGAAGTTGTTAAATGACAAGAGCCCGGTAATTAGTCATCGGGCTCTTGTGAGTTGTATTTGCTCTAGTCCGCGTAGTCGTACATGAAAAGATTTGGATTGCCAGGCAGGTAGAGCAGGTCAATTTTGGCCTTTCTGAGTGAGTGAAGGTCTACCAGGCTGATGATTTGCGTGTGGTAGGCGCGGACAGGGACGCCGTGTTCATTCTCATACTGGATGTTAAAGCGAATCTCGGGTTGTTCATTGATATAGGTGCCGGTCTGGCTAAAACTAAGGACTTCACCATCAGCTGACCGTCCGTGCAGGAGAAGCTGGGCAAGGTCTTTGCTTTTGCTTGTTGAATGAAATTCGTAAGCGGATTGTTGGGTATCATCGCCTTTCAAGCCAAGGATTTTGGAAAGGAAAACGATCATTGAAATGCCCACGATGGGTGCCCAGAACCAGGGAGCTTGCGGACCTAGAAACCGCCAACCCATGCCCTTGCTTTGGAAGTGGTACGAAACGAGAAAAAGCGTTATGGAATAGGCGATGTCAAAAAACAGCCATACCCAATGAAGAATTCTTTTGGCTGGCGCATATTGAGCAGTCGCGACGGTGTAAGGTGGGTCGAAGTCGGTTTGGTTTAGCCTGAGTTCGACTTGCTTGCCGGTTTCAAATCTTCTTTCGTGGGGCTTGGTATCGGATGTCCGGAGAATGGTTCTGACAGGGTTGCCAACAAGATTGTTGAAGCTCAGAAGGATATTGTAAACAGGATAGTCGCCATCCTGGTCAACTATCTCGCTGGACAGCACCTTTGCCTGAACGGGTTTTCCCGTTTCCTGGACTTTTTTGTGTTTTTTCTTGAGTTTATAGGGATGCCGGATCAGCCCGATGATGAGCAGGTGTTTTACAAGCCATAAAATGATGCCCAGGCCCAGGAAAACGGTTGCCACAACGGGTTTGGTGTAGAGGGTGTCTTTCCACAGGAAAAAAACAGGAAAGATGTACATAAAAAGGAAGGGCAGTCCAAATAATAATACGAGTTGCATTTTTTACCTCTTTTTCTCAATTTAATTTCCGTCAGAGTCGAATATCAGGGTAATAAGATCCCTTTCGCCTTTGACAATGCTTTTAATGCCTAAACTATGGTTGTCAGCTTTCCAGTTAAGGAAAATGGCGATGGATTGAACGCCCTTAAAAGTGCTGGCATTTTCATAGGGGAAGGCTTCGTTGTATTCGCCGATTTCTTTGAGTGCGTTCAGGGAAGCTTCCGTAACCTTGTGGAGCGCTTGCAGGGGAATATCGGTGATAAGCACGGACTTTGCCAAAGGGCTTTGCGAATTAAGGTTTTGCAGGGGAAAAACGCTCCATTCATCTTTATCAATGTCGTAGGTGTAGGAGTCAATGTGATTGTAGTTTTCGGGCGTGTGCAGTACAAGGTCGATGTGGTCTTTGTAGATGTTTACACTTCCCAGGTAAACATATACCTTATCCCAGCCCAAGTCCTTGCTCAGGTCTTCCAGCACTTGAATGGCTCTTTCGGGGTTTAGGATTAAGTTTTGGCTGTGGAACAGGTCTAACAGGTCTTGCGCTTCTTCAAGGCTTAGGTAATCTTCAATCTCGTTCTTCCCTATGTAATCCCTGACAAAAAGTTTGAAGTCCAGCAGTGGATCTTCGAGTTCCAGCTTCGCGAAGATATTTTCTTCAATGTCGGATATGGGGAGTTTCGTGCCTGTTTCAACAGACGCACCATCCATAAATAAATCGTCGGTCAACAGATTTCCATCAGAGTCAAATTTTAGGCTAATGTAGTCTCTTTCGCCTCTCACCGTACTTTCAATTCCGACGATATAATCGCCATCCTTCCAGCTAAGGGATAGGGTGATGGATTGAATGCCTTTAAAAGTGCTGGCGTTTTCATAGGGGAAATCTTTGTTGAATTCGCCGATTTCTTTGAGTGCGTCCAGGGAAGCTTCCGTAACCTTGTAGAGAGCTTGCAGGGGAAGATCGGTGATAAGCACGGACTTTGCCAAAGGGTTTTCCGAATTGAGGTTTCGCATGGCTTGGCTGCGCCATTCATCCGCATCAACATCGTAGGTATAGGAATCGACATGGTTGGCGTTTTCGGGCTGGTGGAGTTGCAGGTTTATCGTATCGTTGTTAATCGTTATTCTTCCGTTGTAAACGTAGATCTTATCCGAGCCCAGATCCTTGGGCAGGTCTTGCAACACCTGAATGGTTCTTTCGGGGTTTAGGATTAAGTTTTGACTGTGGAACAGGTCTAAGAGATCTTGGGCTTCTTCAAGGGTCAGGTACTTGTCAATCTCGTTTTTATTGATATAGTCAATGACAAAAAAATCGAAGTCCGAAAGCGGATCTGCGAGTTCCAGTTTTACAAAGATATCATCTCGGATATCAAATAAGTTCGGGTCGATGCCCGTTTCAAAAAAACCGTCTTCCATAAAGAAATCTTCTACCCTTTCGAGAAAACTCTGGTCGGATTTATCAACAGTTGCTTGCTTTTGGGGCAGGGGCCTGAAGGTGTCCTCAATGGCTTGATCGATATGTTGGCAGGATGTCATCAGCAGCAAGGCGAGTGTGGCTAAAATGATGCCTGTTATCTTTTTTCTCATAAATTCTCCTTTTCTTTTTTAATCCGGAAACTGACCTTGCAGGATTTTCTTTCGAGTTCTTTTTTGAGAATGAAAACGCCTAAAAACAAAAGTGCCAGGGAGATTAGCTTGTAGGGCAGCCCGGCAAAGGGCAAGGCGATGACCGAGAAACTGATGCCGAAGACGGCGAGAAAGGAAATGACGCATGGGGTGCAGCCATAGGTGAAGATGCCAAAAATGACCGACAGGATGCCCATGTTGTCGCCTTTGGTCTTGATGTTTTTCTCTTTTAGGACATGATCGCTTAGAACCAGCATAAAGGCTGAAATGGCCGCCATGACGAGATTAAGCAAAATGTTTAGCACTACCAGCCAGATGCCGAATTGACTGGCCATTTCTGAGTAGGACAGGTTGAAACTGTCCAGGACAAAATAGAGAATGCTAAAGACTGCAAATCCGATAAGCAGGTATTTTTTGTTTAAGTCCGCGATTTTAATCATTCGTTTTCCTTTTAAGGTCAGTTTGTTTTTGCAACAGCTGGGTAAAAGGATTCTGCCTGCTGTTGCCGTGTGAGCTTGTTTTATCATTTTAGTTTGCTCGTTCTCAAAGTTTTGTATAATTTTTGTACAGGTATTAATACAGGTTTAATAGAGTGAGTGGGAATGGTTGTTTTTCGACTTGCTGGATTATGTTTGAGCCGGTTTTCCGCTTTTGGGCTATTGAGAACAGGGTTTTCACCTGTGATAGAATGAGAAAAAGAACTTGATAAAATTTTAGTTTGCACAGATTTTTAGCGGAGAACGGACAATGGAAAAGGGTTTTATTCAGCTTTACACAGGAAATGGAAAAGGAAAGACCAGCGCGGCATTTGGCATGGCACTGCGCGCGGCAATGGCGGGAAAAAAGGTCTATATCGCACAGTTCGTTAAGAGTATGAAATATTCTGAAACAAGAATTGAAACCCTGCTGGAGAACATCACCATTGAGCAGTTTGGACGAGGCTGTTATTTGAATAGGGATGTGGATGACGCGGACAGGCAGGCAGCCCGCGATGGGCTTCGGCAATGCCAGCAGGCGTTGCGTTCTGGCGACTGGGATTTGGTCATTCTCGATGAAGTGACGATTGCCTTGCATTTTGAATTGTTTTCAACGGTTGAGCTTTTGCGCGTCCTGGATGAAAAGGCAACACACACCGAAGTTATTTTGACTGGGCGATACGCACCGCAGGAACTCATCGACCGCGCCGACCTGGTGACGGAAATGGTGGAGAATAAACATTACTATAGTCAGGGGGTGCTCTCCCGTCCTGGTTTTGATTGTTAGTTTTTAATGGCTTGTGAATGGGGTCAAGGGGGCTATATTCGGATGAGTTTTTAATTACCAAATACGAAAGCCTGACGCGGTTTTATAAAAGTAATTTTACAAAACAGCCCGAAAGAACATAGTAGAATCATCTTGTCTAAAGGTTTTTCGATAAACAATGGTATCTGTCCTTTGCAGGATATGGAGAAAGTTATGAAGAAAGAAAAACGTATTTTGCCAAGAGTTCTATTAATCATTTTGATTGTTCTTTTCCTGGGATTTATTGTCATTACCGGACTGATGCATTACACGGTCACTACTTCATTCACGCGGGGTGATTATCCCGACTATCCGGTGGTGAAATACAGATATGACCATTACCAAAGTCACTATCCGCGGGAAGAAGTCTCATTTTTGTCCGGCAAAAATCACTTGCGGGGCTTTCTTTATGGCGACAAGGACGCAGACCGGCTGCTTGTTTTCAGCCATGGTCTGGGCAGTGGTCACGAAGACTATATCAACGAAATTATCTACATGGTTGATGCCGGCTATCTCGTTTTTGCCTATGATGGTACCGGCTCTGGTATGAGTGAGGGCAAAAGCACGGTTGGATTGTTGCAATCCGCGCTGGACCTTGATGCCGCGTTTGACTACATCCATTCTTCCGACGCGCTGAAGGATCTGCCAGTTTATCTCATGGGGCACAGCTGGGGTGGCTTCGCTGCTACTGAAGCTTTGGGACGCCATGAAAATATTGTCGCCGCGGTTGATTTGGCGGGCTATGCCTATCCTGCAGACCTGCTCATTGACCAGGGCTCGCAGATGATGGGGCAGGATTTGAGTGCTATGAAGTTTCTCTTTAATATCAGTCAGCTGCTTACATACGGACCAAAAAACTTTTTACGCAACGCTGTGGACAGTATCAATTCGACAGATACGCCCATCCTTTTGGTGCATGGCAATCAGGATGAGATGATTTCGCTCGACAAGATTTCAGTTATCGCTTATCAGGATAAACTGACTAATCCTAATGTGCAAACGCTGATTATCACCGCGGAAGGACAGAATGACCACAATGGCATACTGCATTCTGCCGAAGCGGTGCCACATATCGCGAAATTAAATGAAGACTTTGCGGCAAAGATGAATACCATCCAAGGTCTTCCCGAAGAAGAACTGGAAGCCCGTGCCATTGAATTTCGCAGGGAGATGGTTGAAGCGGCTGACCTGCCATTGATAAATCGGGTGAATGCGGAACTTTTTAGCCAGATTCTTGCGTTTTTCGATGAGGCTTCCCGCTAGATTGTTGCCGATTTTTTAGTACATATAATCTGGCTAGGCCAGGTTGAATACAAATAGTTTTATATTGCAGTGAAAGGAAAAATCATGAATAAAGCAATAAAAGTTTTGTACTATATCAGTTTGTCTGTCAGCATGTTGGTGGGTCTTTGGCACTTTTTTGTGCCACGTCTTTTTCAATGGTACGATTATCTTCCCATGCAATATGAGAATCTCATCGTGGGGATTGATTACACAAACTATTGTTTTTCCGCCTTGCTGTTTGGAATTAGCCTTGTTTTGATTATATTAGGCAAAAGCGCATTTTCATTAAATCGTGAAACGATCATTTTCTATACCTTTTTAACAGTAGTGTGGGTGTTTAGGGCTTGTCTGGCTGTTTTTATCGAACCATGGCCCCTGGAACCCGTTCCTGCGGCAGCTATTAGTCAGCTGGTTGCTTCGGTGGTTCTGGCTATTATGATGGTGGTTGTTTCGGTTAGTCTTTGGTGGGCGCGCCGCTAGAATGCGTTAGCGCTCAACAAATAAATACTAAAATCTGATATTCCTGAAAGGTTTTTATGCCTTTCTATT
>Ga0255346_1003832_pt1 | contig 17237 bp, 14 predicted proteins | sample wastewater_treat_FD_194410 | JGI IMG/M metagenome (GOLD analysis project Ga0255346, IMG submission 194410) | Wastewater microbial communities from Lulu Island WWTP, Vancouver, Canada - plant22 | ecosystem: Engineered > WWTP > Wastewater > Unclassified | place: Canada: Vancouver, British Columbia... | reverse complement strand
TTATCGTTTCCTTCAACTACCAGCACCTGTATGATTTCTCGAGAAAATGGCAAATCGGGCTGCAGTCATTTCGGCCATCCATGACAACGGATTGGACTTTTGAAGCCGATGGCGGGCTCTACGCCTATGGGTTTGCATATGCCGTCCAGATCATCCCCCAGCTCTCTTTTGGGTTCACCTTGAATTTTTGGCAGGACGGGATCTATGAGAATGGCTGGCAGAACACAACCAAGTGGCACGTCCTGGTGATTCCAAGGGCCGGTCAATGGTTCACCCAGGATTACCAAAGGCAAGATCGCTACTCTTTCACCGGGTTCAATGCGAATGTCGGGCTTCTTTGGAATGTGAACGAGCGCCTGACCTTTGGCGCAACCCTGAAAACACCCTTCACGGGTAGTGTGAGGCACACTTTTGAGGCGGTCACCATCGACCAGTATTCTGATCCCGCCTGGAACTCAAGACCCTACAGGAGGAGGGGTACCAGCTTTTATGACCTCAGCATGCCCATGTCGTATGGATTTGGGCTGGCCTATCGTTTTTCCGACCGGCTGACACTCTCAGCTGACTTCTACCGAACTGAATGGCAGGATTTTGTCCTCACCACTTCAAAAGGAACAGAGTTTTCGGCATTGAGCGGGCTGCCAAAGGCTCAATCTGACGTTGACCCTACCAACCAGGTTCATGTTGGTGTGGAATACCTCTTCATCAAACCGAAATTCACGGTTCCCCTGCGGGCTGGCTTCTTTTACGATCCAGGACCTGCGGAGACGAGCCCTGACGACTACTATGGCTTTAGTTTTGGGACCGGGATTGGGATTGGGCGTTTTGTGTTTGATCTAGCCTATGTTTTTCGCTTCGGGAATGATGTCAAAGAAACACTCGTGGAAGGGGTCACGTTCTCACAGGATGTCACCGAACACGCGTTCTACTCCTCTCTTATTGTGCATTTCTAACCGCTTGATTTCCAGGATTGGCCAAGGGTCGGAAACTGGCAAAATTCGCCCGTGAGTGATCGTGGCGAAGGACATCTATAACGAGCGAGTTCCAGTTATTCAAATGGTTCCCATAACCGGGTGGAGTGTTACATTGCTACATACAAAGGCACGGATAACCACGAACGTGCAAGCCTCCCCTTCCTCGACGAACGGATTATCCAAGGAATCAATCGTCGATTGCCTCCACACCCGTCCCTTCGACCACCGTTTCAGGTTGGAGAAGCTTCGAGGAAAACTGGACCCTCGAAAGATGCACGAGATCGACAAGGCTTTGACGATGGTCTTTGATCTCAGTTAGTGCGTTACCTCGAAGTCTTGCCGCAACAACTGCCGGGCCCCGCGCAGCCGGCATGGGCCGGTGAACTGCCACAGCAGGCGGTATCGGAGTGGCCCGGAAGACCCATCCTGGCGACGCCGGACAGGGAAGAGGGCGCCGACAGCAGCTTCTTCAGGTTCACACTGCCACAGACCTTACAGGTTGGCGTCTCGTCAGCCGAGGCGACCAGCACCTCACTTGTGGCACCGCATTCCTCACATTGAAAGTCATAAAGGGGCATAGGGGATCTCTCACTGATCTGATTGGTTTGGATGGTTGAATGATCTCATTTTGTCGTTTGTTCCGCAGGGCGCCGATTTCAGTCGCAGCCCCGGCACGGGTGCCCGACGGCAGTCAAGGGATGACGCAGGGCGGCACAACCATCGGAGGAAAAAGTCCGATCCCGAAGACGTCTCGCCTTGAGCGATACCACGATCACATTTGGCCGCCACCGCCGCCACAGGTGAACTCGCTGGTGAATCGCGGTAAACTGCCGTTCAGGAACGCCTGCACCGCATCGGCTACGGTTTGGGCGTCGGCACCATAGTACACATCGATGCCCACCTGATTGAACCCCATGAGCGGCCGCATGCCCATGCCACCTGCGATCAGGACCTGTACGCCGTGTTGGGCGAGATGATTGACCGGGGCCATGCAGCCTCCCTGCTGGTGAGGAACGTTGGGGAGGGTCTGGATTTTCTGAACCTGCCCATTTCCGACTTCCACCAGGGTGTAGAGATCGCAGTGGCCGAAATGAGCGCCAAGGGGGGATTCAAGACCGCCCGGATGGCTTGAAGGAATGGCAACAACGGTAGTTTTCATAGTTTCTCCTTGAGGTAACGATAGTAGCTTTCGTACTGATATACGGCAGCCAGGGGATTGTGCCCCAGCAGACGGTCCTTGACCGCCAGAACGGTGCAGGGGGCCTCGGCGTACCGAAGGAACAGGGAATCATGACCGACGCAGAGTCCGAGGAGGACGTTGAACTGAGACTGATGCCGGTTGGCAATGAGGGCCTGCAGGATGGGATTGCACATGGATTCAGGACTGCCGGGAGCCACCTTCTGCGCCTCGCTCAAGCCAAGGGTTTCCTTGGGGACCCTCCCCACCTTGCAGGCAATGGAAATGACCTCCAGCCCTTCGGTTTCAAAGATCTTGTGCACCACCTTCGCCTCGCGGCGCAACCCCACGCAGAAGACCAGCGCCACCTTCCGGTAGTTCATCCGGCGGGCGAACTCGATGATTTCAACGATGCGGGGCTTGGCCGGACGCACGGCTCCGTAACCCTTTTCCCGGTTGCAGTAGCCTTCCCCTTCCTGGATTGAAGCCTGCCTGGCGAATTCCCGGACGTCACCGGTGCGAATTGCCGTGATGGACTCGGCTGTCAGGTCCTGATGGCGGAGCGAGGGACAATGCGGCGGGGCCTTGCCCTGGTCATAGCGGCAGAACCGGTCGGACCAGTCGTAGGGACAAATCGCACACTGGGGTTGGGGGGTTGCCATGGGGTTGCTCCCTGTCGCCGGAGGATTCACGCGAAAATATTATCGGGCTTGTAGGGATGGGTCCCCAAAATCACTTCCACCCCCGACTTGTCCTGGATCTTCTTGATGATGGCTTCCCGGTGGGGACAATGATCCGTGAGGCAGGGGCTGAGATGGATCCTGGTGACCTTTTCGTCCATCGGTTTGTTCCACAGATTGAGTTGCGCCAACCGCGTCACAATGGTTGCGCCAGGGCAGTCCCCGCAGTTCAGCAGCCCGATGACCTCGGCTTCGCCGTCCGGGTAGCGACTGAATTCACCGACTCGCCGGTTGAAGCCCACCAGGCAGCGGGAACAGCCGATGCAAACGTCATCCATGGCCTTCTTACAGCCGATATTGAGCACTTTCTCCATCGCTTCCTCCATCGGTTTTGGAGGTTGGCAACCGGGCCTCCCGGCTCTTCGCCGCTGGTCCCCGGCGGGGGGCACCGCTACCCCAACCAGCCGAAGACCTCCGAGATACCTAACCGGAATGTGACCCTAAAGCAATACTCGTTCCAGTTTTTGTGACCGGTCCGGGAGCCTCGGCGGCATGCCCCCGGTCGGCAGTCGGCACGGCCTTCCTGGAGGCCTTCAGAACCTGTCGCAATGGGTGCAGATGCGACCGATATTCCGAAAGGAAGGGAACAAAATAGCCCTTTTGCTGTGGGCAGGGTGGGGGGGTCGGGGGTTCAGTGGACGGGGTTGTAGTCAGTGAACGAACGATGGAAACGAGTTGTAGTCAGTGAACGAACGATGGAAACGAAAGGAATTACTCGTTCGAGATCTGATCCGGAACCTTCTTCCCGGCCCTCGGGCTCGTTTGCATCGTGGCTCGCGGCGGGCTGGAGCCTGCTTCCGGATGCGGAAACCCCTTGCAGACGGTTCCGGCCATCGCTCGTCACTGCCAGACCAGGACGATCTTGCCGAAATGACGGTTGTCTTTCATGTATTGGTGAGCTTCTTCGACGGCTTCGAGGGGAAAGACCCGATCAATGACGGGTCGCACTTTGCCGGCTGCGAGGAGGGGTCGCACCTGTGCGGCAAAGCTTCTGGTCAGGGCAGCCTTTGCTTCCGGGGACTGAACGCGCAGCATCGAACCGATCAGGCGCAGCCGTTTGGCGACCACCGTGGCCAGGTTGATTTCCGCCCTGGCCCCCCCCATCAGGCCGATGATGATGAGACGACCCTGGGATTTCAGAATCTCGAGATGCTTGCTGAGGTAAGGGCCGCCAATCCAGTCCAGGACGATATCGACCCCACGGCCCTGGGTGAATTCCAGGACGCGGGCGGCAAAGTCCTCGGTCTGGTAGTTGATGCCGAAATCAGCCCCCAAATCCAGGCAGCGTTCGAGCTTCTCCTGAGAACCGGCGGTGGTGATCGTGGTCACGCCCTGAGCATGGGCCAGTTGGATGGCGGCCGTTCCCACCCCGCTTCCCCCTCCGTGAACCAGCAGGGTTTCCCCGGCACCGGCTCGAGCTTCCTCAAAGAGGTTGAAAAAGGCGGTGAAGAACACTTCCGCCGCCGCGGCCGCCCCGACAAAATCCAGATTGTCAGGAATCGCAACCAGGTGATCGGCCCTTACCGCCACATAGCGACCGTACCCGCCGCCGGCAATGATGCCAAAGACCCGGTCGCCAGGGTGCCAGTCGGCCACCTGGGGAGTCTTTTCCACCAACACTCCGGCAAAGTCGAGTCCCATGATGGGCGAAGCTCCCGGGGGAGGGGGGTAGAGTCCGCGCCGCTGCAGCAGGTCCGCCCGGTTGACCGAGCAGGCTTCCACCTTCACCAGTACCTCCCCGGGGTTCACGGTCGGCAGCACCGCCTTGTCGAGCGAAAGGCTGTTCCAGTCACCCTTCCGGCCGGATTCGTGAACGACGATGGCATCCATGAACGGTTCCTTCATTCCAGTTCTCCATGTTCGGCAAAGGAAAAATGGTGGGGGCCGGCGATGATGATATGGTCGTGGACATGAATATCGAGGTCGTTCAAGAGTTTCTTCAACCTGCGGGTGAGCTGCCGGTCGGCGGCAGAGGGTTGAGGATCACCGCCCGGATGATTGTGCGCCAGAATGACCGCGGTCGCATGGTGCTTGACAATCGCCTCCACCACCAGCCGGGGGAATACCGCCGTGCGGTTGAGACTCCCTTTCTGGACGGGCTGCACGGCCAACACCATGTTCTGGCTGTTGAGCGCGATAATGCAGAAAACTTCGCTGCGTTCGGTTCCCAGCAGGGGGCGCAGTCGCTGCACCGCGTCCTCGGTGGTGAGCACCTTTTGGTGCTGATTCCAGCGGTCCTGCTGGTAGCGATCAAAGAGACGGGGAAGGGTGGTGATGAGGGTTGCCGCCTGTTCCCCGATCCCTTCGACTTCCTTGAGCCTGGTCAAGGGCGCATCAAAGACCGCGGGCAGGCTCCCCAGCTGATTCAGCAGGTCCTTTGCCACGGTCTTGACGTCTTTGCGCGGAATAACAAAGGTGAGCAGGAGTTCGAGCACTTCGTGGTCGTGAAAGCCGTCCAGACCACTTCGCCGGAATCGCTCGCGAAGCCGCTGCCGATGGCCCTCGGGACCTGTCGTCATGGTGCTCTCTCCCGCTTATCGGAGCCGATCAGGAGATCACAGCGTACCCTCTTGCGCAGCCACCTTTTCCCGCAACTGGCTGAGGAGGGATTCGAAGGATCGATTGGCAAGAATGGAACTGAATTGTCCGCGATAGTTGTCCACCAGACTGACCCCTTCGACGACCACGTCGTAGACCTTCCATTGGCCCCGGATCAGTTTCAGCCGGTAATCGATCTGCACATTAGTGTTTTTGAAGTCGAGCACTCGCGTTTTCACGAGGGCGTAGTCACCCTCAATCCGTTCCGTGTCGTAGACCACTCGTTCGTTGGTCCCGGTGTAGGTTTCCACGCGACCGACGTAGTTGTTGAAGAGGAGCTGCTTGAAGAGCTCAACGAAATCCTGCTGATGCTGTGGGGACTGATCCCTCCAGGGACGCCCGAGGGAGCGCCTGGCCATCTCCTGAAAGTCAAAGTATTCATCAACGATCCTAAGGATCTCGCTGCGGCGTTCGCGCAGACTCGGGGCACTCCCCGATTGCGCACTGCGGAGAATTTCGAGCGCCCGGTCGGTTCCGGACTGCACCAGGCTCATCGGGGAACTTGCGGCAAAGCTCGATGTTACAATCGTAAAAAAGATCAATAGAGTTACGAACGGGAGCCCTATGGTCCAGAAACACGCTTTGTTCTGCATCACTACCCCTCCAAGGTTGCGAGCCTGAGCGACAGGTTCACCCTGCCGGTCCAGATGGGCCTCTTCTGAGCACCCCAAGTTTACCAATAGTCGGGAAAAAGGCGAACCATTTTTCATGGCTGCTGGGGGCATGGTTGCTTCGGGCATCTTTCCAGGCCGTGCCAATCTCGGGATAACCAGAAAGCATGCCAGTCGCTCCCGGATAGTCCCAAGTCCGCGGCGGCGTGATGCCATATTCGGCTTGACAAGCTTTGGGGAGGCGAATACAAGCATGCCCAATCCCGGCATGGGATGTCTGCTGCGACTGTTCAAGAGCCCGAAGGAGTGATGGGTATGCAAGACTGGGTCTTCCTCTTTCCAGGTCAAGGTTCACAGTATGTAGGGATGGGACAGGAATTTTACGAGAGCTACAGCGAGGTCCGCGAGCTTTTTGCCCAAGCCAGTGAAATTCTACAGATGGATGTTGCCCGGCTCTGCTTTCAGGGTCCGGAGGAAGTTTTGGTGCTCACCGAAAATGTTCAACCGGCCATTACGATGGTGAACCTGGCCTGCCATACCGTGATGCAGCTGCACGAGATCTATCCGGTGGCGGCGGCCGGTCACAGCCTGGGGGAATACAGCGCCCTCTACGCGGCCGGCGTTCTGGATCTCAAAGAGGTTCTGGAGCTGGTGCGATGGCGCGGGTTGTATATGCACGAAGCATCGCAACAGGAACCGGGAGCGATGGCCGCCGTCATGGAGCTTCCTCGAGACAAACTCAGCGATATCTGTGAGCTCTGCGGGGCGGAGATTGCCAATATCAACTGTCCGGAGCAGATCATCATCACTGGTCCCATCGGCCCTGTGGAACAGGCAATTGCCATGAGTGAAGACGCCGGGGCCAAGAAATGCATGAAGCTCAACGTCAGCGGTCCCTGGCACAGCCGGTGTATGCGCCTGGCCCGTGAGAAGTTTGAACCCGTGGTGCGCCGCTGCACGTTCCGGGAGCCGCAGATTCCCGTGATCAACAATGTGGATGCCCTGCCGCTGGCAAGGGCCGCTCAGGCTGCCGAAAAACTGATTGATCAGGTATGCAGCCCGGTGCTCTGGCAGCAATCCATCGAACGGCTCATTGCCGATGGTCACCAGTGCTTTGTGGAAATAGGGCCGAAAAAAGTTCTGCGCGGGCTCATGCGGCGCATCAACCGCGGCGCCAAGGTGCTCAATGTGGAAGACGCGGCAAGTCTCACCAGCTTTCTCCAGGCCAACCAGTAGCGGGGCGGATATCGGATGTCGGATGGGGGCTGTCGGGGGCGGCGGTTGCCGGTCATTTGGGGGGGCGGGCGGGGGGGGGGGCTGCCGAGAGCCTTCCCCAGTCCCTGAAAGCCTCCTGCAGTTAGGGTTCAGGAAGACTGGCCGCCGGATCGGTAAGGTTCCGCCCGGATGCCGTAGCGTTTCATGATTTGCTGCAGCCCCTGCCGCTCCAGACCGCACCGCAGCGCCGCCTGGGTAACATTGCCCTGCACCGCCTCGAGCACTTTCCCCAGATATTCAAGATGAAACCGGCGGAGGGTCTCCTCCTTGGCTTCGCGGTAGAGGCTTTGCGCATGGTCGATGGTTGGAGCAGGGTGGGGGCCTGGCTGGGGCTGGTCAAATCCGATATCTTCGGGCCGGATCTGTTCCTGGGGTGCAAAGAGGATTCCCCGCAGGATGATGTTCTCCAGCTGGCGGACATTGCCTTCCCAGGGGTGTTTGAGGAAGAGGTTCATCAACTCCGGGGAGACGGTTTTGGCTGGTTTGCCCAATTCCGCGCATCGCTTGGAGAGGAAATGGTCGACCAGGGGCGGAATGTCTTCCCGGCGTTCGCGCAGCGGGGGCAGCACGATGGGCAGCACGTTGAGGCGGTAATAAAGATCTTCCCGGAACACACCCAGTCGGATCTTCTCTTCGAGATTCCGGTTGGTCGAGGCGAGCACCCTCACGTCGACATGGATCGAGCGGTTGTCGCCGAGGGGTTTGATTTCCTTTTCCTGCAGGACTCTCAGCAGCTTTGTTTGGATCGAGGTGCTGATATCGCCGATTTCGTCGAGAAAGATACTGCCGCCGTGAGCCTCCTGAAAGAGGCCGATCCGGTTCTGGGTGGCATGAGTAAAGGCTCCCTTGCGGTAGCCGAAGAGCTCGCTTTCGAGAATGTGTTCAGGGACGGCCGGGCAGTTGACTACCACGAAGGGCTGGCGCGCCCGGCTGCTGAGAGCATGAATGGCCCGCGCCGTCAGGTCCTTGCCAGTGCCCGATTCACCCGTGATGAGCACGGTGAGATCAGTCTTGGCCACCATCTGGATGGTTTCATAAACCCGCTGCATGGTGCGGCTTCTGCCTACCAGATTCTGAAACGCCGATTCGTCCTGGACACAACGCTGCAACCGCAGGTTTTCCCGCAGCAGATGGCCGCGTTCGAGCGCCTTTCGGAGGGTGAGCACCAGGTTGTCATGGTCGAAGGGCTTGGTGATGAAATCGTAGGCCCCCGCTTTGATCGCTGCCACGGCGAGTTCGATGCAGCCGTAGGCGGTCATCAGGACCACGGTAAGCCAAGGGTATTCCTGGCGGAACTGTTTCAGGAGTTCCAAGCCATCCATATCGGGCATCTTGATATCGGCCAGCACTAGGTCAACGGGTCGTTCCCGGACGAGATCAATGGCGGCCCTTCCCGACAGGGCGGTCTCCACCGTGCAGTCCAGCTCGGGTTCGAGAGTTCTCTTGAGCAGCAGTAGGAGATCTTGTTCATCGTCGACGGCCAGGAGGGTTTCTTTCATGATGGCTGATCCGTTTCAAGAGTAAGGATGGGAAGAATGACGGTAAAGGTGGTCCCTTTTTCGGGGGCGCTGGTTACCAGGATTTGCCCCTTATGGTCCTGGACGATGCCGTAGCTCACCGAGAGACCAAGGCCGGTGCCGTCGCCGGTTGCTTTGGTGGTAAAAAAGGGATCGAAGATCCGGTTCAGATGCTCCGGCTGAATGCCGCAGCCGCTATCCTGTACCTGCACCATGACCTCTTTGCGATCGGCATCAAAGTGTGTTGCGAGCCTGATCATTCCCTGCTTGCCAATTGCCTGCCGGGCATTCACCAGCAGGTTCATGAAGACCTGCCGCATCTTTCCCTTATCCAGCGGCAACAATGGTACCCGGGCGTCGTAATCCTTTTCGAGAACGATCTGATCCATTTCCAGGGAATGCTTCAGGAGGTTAAGCACCTCGTCGATGAGCTGGTGGATATCTCCCGGCTCCCTGAGGGTCTGCGTGCTGCGGGCAAAATTGAGCAGTCGTTCAACAATGGCTTTGCAGGTGCGAGTGTGTTTCTCGATCGTTCGGAGATCGTCATAGCGTTGGGTTCCCGAATTCTCTGCCCGAATGAGGAGCTGGGTATACCCAAGGATCATGCCCAGGGGGTTGTTCACCTCATGGGCAACGCCGGCCGCCAGCTGGCCGATAGATGACAGTTTGTCGGCCAGGAGGAGCTGCTTTTCCATGACCTGTCGCTTCGAGATGTCTTTGATGAGAAAGTGGATCCCGGCCGAGGCTGCGCCCGGTTCCGGCTGTTCCGCCTTGGCGCTGGTCAGCGCGGGGAACGAGCGTCCGTCAAGCCCTTGCAGACGGAGTTCGGCGTTGCTGATGGCGCCATCCCGCATCAGCCGTGCCGCCAGCTCGTCCCATTCGGTCTCGTTGGCCAGGAAGTCCTTGAACCGGAGCTTGCGGACCGCTTGGGCGGTCGAAGAAACCCCAAGCATCCTGGTTCCGGCATTGTTCAGGTCGAGGATAAGACCATCCGCCGCCGTTACCATGATCAGGTCCTGAGAGGTTTCAAAAATACGGTGATACTTGCGCTCGGATACGCTCAGCTCGCGGGTTCTGTCCTCGACCAGCCGTTCCAGATGACGATTGAGATAGAGAAGTTCGCCGTGGGCTGTCTGAAGGGCTCGCTTGTCGGCGAGAATCTCCTGGTAAATCCTCCAGACCCGCTCGAAAAACAGTGTGAACGAGGCCACGACCACAAACAGGAGGGAATTCACGGCGCCGCTGACAGGTTGCAGGGAACGCCAAAGGTCCTGGCAGCCGAGCGAGAGAAGCAGGCGTCTGGCGATATGCCCGACCGAGCGCGACAAAGCAAATGCGGTCAGGGCGTAACAGAGCCACAGGAGGTAGGTCCAGACCACGTTGTTCGGATCGGTACGGCGAAGGCGCGTGGCCACCTGCATCGCCAGCAGCGCAAAACAGCACATGAGGGCGGAACCCAGAAGATCGGCGATCCACACGGGCAATAAGGGTAAGCTCATGACGTCACCCTTGATCAGAGCAGGACAAGGATCGGTCTGGAGCAGGGGATGGTGGCAGGTGCTCATCCCCGGTTGCTGTTATCCCGTGGGATTCCGGATGGCGTTGGGCTTCGTGGAGCAGGTTGCGCAGGCCGAAATAGAGCAGGATCATGCCCGGTGCGCACAGGAGGTGATCCATCTTGCCGAGGTAATAGAATAATGCGAGGAGTTCGACCTTGCGCTCGAATTCGATGGAAGCGTGCCAGGTCCCAGCATCGATGGTGCGAAAAAGATCGCTGCGATCATCCAGGATATGGACCAAGAAAGCGTCCACATTCCAGATAATGAAAAAGAGTGCTGCCAGCTGGATGAGACGCCAGCCGCGTTCCCTCACCAGTTGACGCTGTCGCAGCCAATAGAGCAGAATGGCCATGGAGAGGGCGAAGAAGAGGTGCGCAATCTGATGGATATAAAGCCCCTCGGAGGGCACATGGACTTGGGTGGCGGCAGCCGTTCCGGGAATCATCAGGGCCAGCAGACTCGTCCCCAAGAAGAATGGCCCAAACCGAGTGGTTTTCCGCATCGAGTTGCTCCTGCAGCCTCTGACTGGTATTCCCTGCTGCGCTACTGACTACAAAGAAGCTTTTTCCATCCATCTGGTTCTATGCCACAATGGCTGTGAATTTTCCACCGTTGCTGTCGACATCCCTCGGGTTTTTCTTGCTGTGATAGGGGACAGAGATCAAGAGTCATGGTTAAACAGTGCAGAATAACGGGGAAATTGTTGTTTTTTCTTCCCGTCATAACCGCCTGCGGGTTTGTCTCCGCCACAGGTCAGATCATCATTCTCAGAGAATTCCTGGTGCTCTTTTACGGCAACGAACTGACGATAGGACTGATCTTTGCTGCCTGGCTGCTCTGGACCGCCCTGGGAAGCACGGTCGGCGGACGCTGCGGCGTGAGACTGGCCTGCCATGTTAGCTTTCTGCCGGTGGTGCTGGCGCTGTTCGGGCTGCTTCTGCCGGTATCGGTCCTGTGGATCAGAGCCACCCGAATCATCTGGGCGGTACCCACGGGGGAAATGATCGGGCCGTTTGCAATGGTCGGGATAGTCTTCGTGGGGACCGGCCTCTTTTGTCTTATTTCGGGAGCGCTCTTCGGGCTTTCGTGGACCGGTCTCGCCGCCGTGTCGGGGCGGGAACCAGGGCAGCCCCTGGTGATGTATCTGGGTGAAGCCATGGGTGCCGCCATGGGAGGCCTTTTTTTCTATTTTATCCTGCTGCCCCATGCCGGCGTCTTCCATGCCGCCTTGCTCGTCGCCCTGCTCGTGCTGTTGCTCGCGGGTTTCTTGCAGGGCTGGCAGGGTGGCCTTTCCTTCGGATATCCTGGAGCCTTGGGGGTGGTGCTGCTCGGTTCGGCCCTGGTTGCCGGGGCCCTGGTGCACTCCGGGGAGCTCGATCGGCAGAGCCGCCAGTGGCAGTGGGGTGCCGGGCTGCTGGCGGTGCGCGATACCCCTTATCAGAACCTGGCGTTGCTTGCCGACTCGGACCAGTTCAGTCTATTCGCCAACGGCCTGCTCCTGTTTTCGGCCCCCGACCTCCAGACTTCTGAATATGCTGTCCATCTGACCATGCTGCAGCATCGTGAGCCCCGGCAGGTGCTCCTCATCGGTGGCGGGGTGGCGGGGCTCCTCCCGGAAATTTTGAAGCATCCCGGGATAAAGAGAGTGGATTATGTGGAACCTGACCCTGAAGTGATTGAACTGGCAGAAGAATTCTTGCCGAGATCGACCACCGCGGCGCTCAGTGACCGGCGCGTCCTGCTCTTTCATGCCGATGCGAGCAGCTTTGTGCGGACTGCCGATTCCCGTTATGACGTAATCATCATGCATCTTGGCGATCCGGTTAACGCCGAAATGAACCGTTTTTATACCGTCGAATGCTTCACTCGCCTGGCAAGAATCCTGGCCCATGATGGAATCCTGTCCTTTGCCATCAGTTCCTCGCCCGATATGGTCGGGGCCACCCAAATCCGGTTGCTTCGCTCGATCGCGGCCACGCTGCGCAGCGTTTTTCCGGGAATGCTCGTCATCCCTGGAGAAAGCGCCCGCTATTGTGCCAGCTATCGGCTCGAAAACCTGACGACAGATCCTGCGGTTCTGATCCAGCGGCTCACCGAGCGCGGACTCGATCTGCACTTTGTTCGGGAGTACTATCTGTTCGACTATTTGAATCCGCTCCGTCTGAGGTACCTGCAATCCCTCCTCGATCAGCCTTACCCGATGGCATTGAATCGGGATTTTGAACCAACCTGTTATTTCAATGGCCTGGCAGTGTCAGCGGGCCAAATTCATCCTCGACTCGGCGAGGCCTTGCTGGCGCTTGCGGGAGTGGGACGGCTGCCTTTCTGGATCACAGTCGGGGCTTTGAGCGTGGGGATCGTGCTTCTGGGCAGGTGCCGCAGCCGCAGGGGCAGCAGGGTGATAGGGTTGAATGTGTTGATCGTCGGTGGAACCGGAATGGTGCTCGAAATGATCCTGCTGCTCGGTTTTCAGATTCTCGAAGGATTCCTCTACCGGCAACTGGCCTTGATCATCGCGGCATTCATGGGAGGGATGAGTCTGGGAACGGGGATTCTTACCGTGTTCTCCGAGAAGCTCACCCGCCCCTGGAAGGGGTTCGTTGTGACGCAAGCCCTCCTGACCCTCCTCTTGCTCGGGATTCTCGCCTTACTGCCCTTGCTTCACCAAGACCTTCAGGCAAGCCCGCCGGTGACGCGGCCGCTGAACGCCATTTTCCCTGTGCTGGCCCTTGCGGCGGGGATCCTGGGGGGCTCTCATTTTACCCTTGGCGTGCTCTCTTTCTCGAAGCTTCCCGGCTATTCCGCGGCAACGGGGCCGGGACTTTACGCCCTGGACCTTCTCGGCGCTACCGGGGGGGTCCTCATTGCCTCGCTCGTTATCCTGCCACTCTACGGTCTGCCCGCCACCATGATGGCGCTTGCCATTTTCTGCTTCGCCGGGATCCTGACCATGCTTGGCAGAGAGACTTCGCCAAGATGTGGGAGGCGGCTCCAGGCAAGTGTTTAGCGAGAAGATTCCTCATCCTTTACGAAAGCAGTTGACACTGATTTGTTCCTGCGATAGGATCGCACCGTTTTGCTTCAGGGGGGTCCGGTTAAAGACGAAACGGGACCCGGTTTGGGGATTGCTGAGAGACGAGGTGGTATGAGCGGCAGGCGTTTTCAAGGGATTGTGCGAACTGCTTTTCAGTCTGCATGCCCGAGGCGTCGGCGAGCCCAGAAAAACCAAAACTGAAGGAACCAATCAGCGGCCTACGTTTCTCCCCGGAGTATCGGGAAACGCAGGCTATTTTTTTTATAGGAGGAGGGAGATTTTAAGTCTTTGATGGGTGAGAGCCCCATCCCCTGATCAACACGGCTGCTGTAGCCAGTGCGACCTTTGAAAAAGAAAAGGTATCACCGTTGATCGATTTTTAACAGAGTGACACTCCGAGAGTGAAAGTCCGTCGATTTTTCGTTCATTTCTCAGATGAGCGGAACACCACAGTAGGAGCAACAGAGATGTTAAAAATTGTCAAGATGATGAGCCTGTATTTCTTGGCCGCCACAATCTGTGAGCAGACCACCATGAGCATCCCACCGGATCTTCTCCGACCCAATGCTCCCATTCATTATGTGATGGTATCGGCTTACGCCAACCATCCCAAGTGTACCGGTTCCACCCGTGGGATCACGTCATCCTCACTGCGGATCACGCCGAAGGATCATGGCAGGATCATTGCCCTCAGCAAGGATCTTGCCAAGGACTACCATTTTGGAGATGAATTCAACCTGTGGGTCAAGGGCAAGCGGCACATCGTCACCTACCATGACAGCATGTCCAAGCAACGGCGCAAGAGTGTCGATTTGCTGCTGCCGTCAATCCCGTCCTGTATCCAGTTTGGCAGGAAACCCGGAGTGCTGATCCCGCTCGATCAGACGTAGCCACCTGCCGTCAGCAGGGTTTGCGTGGCTGGCGCGGGTCCGGTGGATCCCATCCCTCCATCGCCTGGGCGATGGAGGGATTTCGCCGTCGGCTTGCGCGCGCGTCCACCCTGTCATGCCAGTCCTGTCCTGCAATTCCAAACGCTCATGGCGCCTGAAGGGGACCTCAGGGGTGAGGAGAATACCCGGGCGGACGGTCAAAATATTATGTTATGCTTGACATAATAATCTTCGGTCTTACTTTAAAACCGCGAAGCGAATGGCTGACAAGAGAAGGAAAACACGGAATCCAATCAGGATTGGCAGATAGCGGGAGGATGTCATGGAACTCAAGATTGATGACTTGAGGAAGGAAGGACGGCCGCTTTGGATGACGGATCTGGGAGTTGAGTCAATGGCGGATCTCGTTGGCGGCGGCGGGGATATTCACTCTGACCGGCTCGCGGTCGACTGGGGGCGTGAGGTGGGGCAGGAAGTGACGGAGGAACTGTATCCGATCGATATTGAAATTCTTCTGACGAGTGGCCACTATGACGATTGTTGCATCTCGTAAGTCCTGAATCGTCCAAAGAGTGTTGTTACAACGCTGCGGGCGGATATAGTCCAACCCCATACCAACCCACGAATGAAGCTCTGGAATTGACGGAATTCCAGGGCTTCTTTTTGTTTGTGACTCGGACCGTGCCATGGAACATCGCAGAACCGGGGCGCCCAGGTTTCCGGTAAAAGCGGTTTCAATGGTGTTGAGACAGTGTAAAATAAAGGCAACCCGGTGGTGCTGGCAGTTGTTTCAGACGTGAGCCTGAGAAGATGTGGAGCAGAACATGTTTCCCATGGAATTCAACCATGCCATCCTGGCGACGCTGCCGCTTCCCGATGAGGGGCGGATAAGGAGTGTCGTGCAATTGCTGCGGGCCATTGTGAGCCGTCGGGTCCTCCCCTATTTTCGATCCAAGAAGGGAACGGATCCTCTCAAACTGGGGCACCTGCTGGAGCGACTGGTCATCGCCCGCATGGAAGACGAGAACAACCGGATCAGAACGGTGAGCATAATTGTCCCCATGGAACAGGGCTGGACCGTCAAGATCCACGAGCGGGTCTTTGATTTCCTCTCCTTCGTGCTCCCGACTGATCCCGATGCGAGGCTGGGGGATGGTTCCCGGGAAGAGCAGAAAATGCTCGCCTTTACCGAATTCCTGCTGCGGCATGAAGTTGAGCATATGCTCTACCCCTCGCACAAGGAACGCGACGTGATTCAGACGGACGTCGATTTCGCTCAGGATCGCCGCCGCAGTGATCCCACTTGCTATCGCATGCTGCGCCATGCTCTTTCCGACGAAATGAACGGCCTCAAAGGTTTGCCGTATCTCGCCCTCTTTGACGCGGCCGAAGCGTCGCAGGGTCTCGAGCCGTTCGTGGGAGACATCTTCAATACCCTGGTAACAACCTTGGCGGACTACCCCGACAACCTGCTCCAGGAAGCCTTTCCGGCTTTCGATGTGGAGCTCAAGAGCCGGATCCTGGGTGAGATTTACCGCAAGAGCCGGGACACGACGCACTCACTCCTGCACCGAACGCGAGATCTCATGCTGGCTCTCAGGCTCTTTGCGCTGCTCATCAAGAGGAGTGAGCAGGATACGACCGAGGTTTTTCGATCGTTCATGGATCGATGGGGCCTGGTGGATCTTTTTCGGGAGTTGGATTTTCCCGAGACAACGATCGATGCGGAATCTCAGGAGGAGTTGCTGCAGCGGTTCAGCAGCGCCCTGTTCGCGCGTCTCGAGGGCACCTCGGAGGGGTTCGCCCAGTCTGCACCGGCGACCCTGGCAAAGGTGGCAAGGACCCCTGAGGTCCCAACCAGAAGCCTGCAGGAGCGAATCGAGGAGGCGCGTACCAATCCCGCCGTTCCCCGACAGGTCATTGCCGCCATCGACAAGAACAAGCAGAATGCAGTGGGGCACAGTGGTTCCAAATACAGCGAACTGATCGAAACCCTCCTCGCTATCCCGTGGGGACGAATCCGCAGGATCCAGGTGACGCCGGAGGCTTTTGAAGAGGCGCTCAACCGCTCCCACTACGGCCTTCAGACCCCGAAAGAGATGCTTTGCGACTTCTTCTCCAACCTTATCTGGCGCTACCGCGGTTTCGACGAAAACGGAACTCGTTCCTGGCAGCGAACCGGCAGTGCCTTTCTTCTGGTCGGCCCGCCGGGGGTTGGGAAGACCTCGCTTGCCATTTCCATCGCTCAAAATCTGGGCATTCCCTACCACAAGGTTTCCCTCGGCGGCATGCGGGACGAAGCGGATATGCGCGGCCACAGTTTCACCTATGAGGGTTCCAAGCCGGGTGCTATCGTCCAGGGACTGATCAAGATGGAGGCCATGAACGGCCTGTTCATCCTGGACGAAGCTGATAAGACGGAGAAATTCGCCATTGCCACCCTGCTGGAGATCCTCGATCCGGAGCAGAATCACCTGTTCCACGACAAATACACGGAAACCACCATTGATATCGACCTGTCCAACTGCCATTTCTTCCTCACGGCAAACACTCTCGACGGAGTCCCGCCGGTGGTGGTCAACCGCTGCGAAGTGATCACCCTGAGCCAGTACAGTGTGGAGGAAAAGGTTGTCATCGCCAGAGAACATTTAATTAAACGGCTGCGAAGCAAGTACCAGATCACTGAAGACATCATCTGGTTCGATCCGTCAGAGGAAGCCGATCTGCTCCGCTATCTCATCCGCAATTACACCTATGAGGCGGGCGTTCGGGAGCTGGAGCGCGTCCTCCGGACCCTTTTCCTGCGTCTGCAGCGCAAAGAGATCCTCGGGCGGGGGCTTCAGGCGGTGCAGGTCAGTCGGG
>Ga0255346_1003820_pt1 | contig 17270 bp, 14 predicted proteins | sample wastewater_treat_FD_194410 | JGI IMG/M metagenome (GOLD analysis project Ga0255346, IMG submission 194410) | Wastewater microbial communities from Lulu Island WWTP, Vancouver, Canada - plant22 | ecosystem: Engineered > WWTP > Wastewater > Unclassified | place: Canada: Vancouver, British Columbia... | reverse complement strand
GTATTCTTGCACTGCCGCTATGCGTTCTTCATCTGTTAGCTTACTTCCTCTTGACATAAAATAACCCCCTTACAGCTTTCACACGCTTTTGTTTTTTCGTGTGTCTACTTTAAGGGGATTATATCACCGCAGTCACAGGGCATTCTTTATAGGAAGTGGTGAAAACGTCTTTATCAGCTCTGCTCGCTGAGAAGGATGGAAACCTTGCTGTTTATAAGCTCGGCAGTCTCATCAACGGACTTCTCCTTCTTGAAATAAGCTTGTATGCAGTCTGTGATGATCTCGTCTATCTCATCAGTGAATACAAGTTCGGTCGAATCAACATTCTTGATATAATTCACGATATAATCCTTCTCGTCAGCTGTGAGAGGATCTATCTTTATTTCCTTTCCGTTTATATAGAATGAGTCATCTATTACGTGTTCTTCGCCGTCTTCATCGGTATAGGTCCTCGGCTTTTCGGCATTTTCCACCTTTTTGTCAAATGCACTTTTCAGTGCAGGGAAGCCGTAGCTGTTGTTTTCGTAGCTTTCTTCCTTGAAAGCTCCCTTGATGAATTCCCAGCATTCCTGCTTGCTGGATGAACTTTCAAGGATGGAGTATGTATTGGAAAGTGAAAGTTTTCCGCCTTTTCCGTCAGCAGTCGGAACACCTACCAGAGTGATATCATCATCGAACATACCCTGCTTAGCCAGCTTGTAGTCACGGAAATCGCTGAGGTAAAGATCGTAAATGAGTGCTTTCTCGTCCTTGTACTTAGTCTGTGAATCCTGGAAATAATCGCTGATCTCCTCTTCCGAAGCTGTGTTGTACCAGTCCATAAGCTCGTCGTCATCCTTGAACTGTGTACAGAATTCAAGTATCTCCTTGAACTCATCGGTATTGAAGTTGCAGGTTCCCTTATCGTAGTCTATGCAGTTGCCGAGAGCATTTCTCAGAGTGTAGAAAGCGCCTGCTCTTGTTGTCATTTCAGTAAGTTCGGTATCCTCAGGCATTTTTTCGTATGTATCTTTCAGTTCCCCGAAGGTCCAGTTTTCCTTGTCGAAGAACTTCTTCTTGACAGCCATAGTTTCTATGTTGAATGTTGCAGGGAGCGAGAGAAGTTTTCCGTTTACTTCGCAGGCAGAAAGCACATTCGGCATGAGGTCGTCTCTTGAGAGGTCGCTGTCAGAGTCAAGGAAAGTTCCCATATCTGCGAAAACTCCCTTGCTTGCAAGAGAAAGCTGAATTGAATTGCCGTAGCTGATGACCATATCAGGAGCTTTTCCTGCAACGATATCCATTTTCAGCTGCTTAGCGGCTGAATTTGTCAACTTGCCTGCTTCTTCATCGTACTCATTGTACTTGTCGTAGTTCACTGTCTTGATACGTATATCATCGTGAGACTTGTTGAACTTCTTTACACTTTCGCTGACAGTACCGTCATCGAAAAGCATTGCAAGAGTGATGACCTTTGTGTTTTCAAACTCAGATGAGTCACGCTTTGTCAGGCGTGAGAATTCGCTGTCCTCGCTGTTATAGATGATGAATTCGCCGTTCTCCAGCGGGATGACACATCTGCCGTAGTTATTGGTAACATCGGAATCTGTCCAGTTGATTATCTCGGTGCAGCTGCCGTCAGCCTTTACACCGTAAAGGCCGCTGTCGGTATCGGCATAGATGATATAATCGCCGCTGCCCTTGATGATACTCATGATATTATTAACAGTGTTGTCTGACAGATCTATTTCATTTCCATCGGGCTTCAGTGCTTCGGTATCCATATACTTCAGCTTTATGCCCTTGACTGTATAACCGCAGAGAACAGTCTTGCCGTCAGCGGTCTCGGAACCGCCCATTATCCAGTTGAATCCTCCGATATCGACATCATCGATTATCTTGCCGTCTGCATCTACAGCAATGCCCTTTGAGTTTTCACCTGAGAATGTGAGGAGGAACTTATCCTTGCCAAATGGCAGGAATGAATCAAAATAAGAATCGCTGCCTGCATGATCTTCTATATTTTCAATGTTGCTTTCAGCTATGATATTTCCGTCGCCGCCAACGTGACAGAACTTGTATGTAGTAGTTCTCGCCTCGTCCATAGCTTCAAAATCAAATTTTTCATAGTCGAAGTCAGGATCGTCATAGTCAGGCACTTCAAAGTCGCCGTAGTCATTTATTGCAGCAACAACATATGCTGAACCGTCAGCACCTGCAACTGTATGGAAAAAGCTTTCAGTATTCTCAGCAATGCCAAGATCAACTTCCTTGAATTCAGCAAAGTCGAGATCTGTCACAAAGAGTTTGGATACCTTCTCGTTTTCTTTGGTTGCAGCGACGTAGACCTTCTTGCTTTCGGGAGAGTATGCTATATCAGAGACATAGCTGAATTTCTGACTGCATTCCAGCGGTTCAGCCTTGTATGAATTCTGGAGAAGTTCCTTTGCAGCCGAAGATTCGGTTGTTTTCTTGCCTCCGCATGAAACGGCATTTCCGCATATCATGGCCAGCGCCATAGTCAAAGCAGTGAATCTTGTGATGTTGTTTGTTTTCATTGTAGTTTCCTTTCTGGTCTTCAGGCATTTTCAGCCGAATTTTTTCTGCGTTTTGTTATGATACGGTCGATCAGTTCCGCCGTTTTTCTTTTTAGGGCAGCCTTGCTTCTGCTGTACAGGCGGATAAGCCTGAATGCCAGCCACGCAAGGGTAAGGACGGGGATCGCCGTGAGAAGCCTTCTTGCGGCATAAAGCCACGAAAGCTTATATTCTGTCATTCTTGAGGCATTCTCCCAGAACGGCAGTTTTATGCCGTCGTCGTGTATGACGCTTTCGGATATTTTTCTGAATGCCTTTACTCTTTTGGACGGGGTATATCTGTCGGTATTTGAAACTATCCTTACACTGCCCTTGTAGGCTGTGCCGAATACATCTTCTATTGTCTTGGAGGCGAAATTCTCCACAGGCTGAGGCAGTACACATTCATAGCTGGTAATGTCCCTGAATGAGGGAGCGCCGTTTTCGGCAGACTTTGAACTGTCATTCATTGCCATGGCGTTTGCTGTGTCATAGCTTACATAAGCCCTCATAACGTCGCCCATGCACTTCTTTGAAGCCTTATCGGTCGGAGCAGCGATAACTCCCGAAATATAGCACTTTACACCGTTTATGTAGATATTCTTGCCTGCGATATCGTCCGAGCCGTATATCTCCCATGCCAGCTGACGATCGATGACCACGCCGTCCTGCATGGTGTCTTCTTCCGAGAAGTAAGCACCGCTTATCAGGTCGAAGCTGTGGAAGTAGAAGAAATCTCCGCCCACTGCTGTAACGGCCGCATCAGCACGGCGGCTTGTGTCACATTTTATCTTAGCCGTGCCCACATCCGCAGAGTATGCGTCAGTGAACAGCTTCATTCCGCTTTCGGTATCATATGAGGCATTTTTCAGAGCGGTCATTATCTGACCACGCACCGAGCGTATCCTTGAAGTATCGAATCCCGAATCATCGTCGAAGAAGCTGCTGACCTGCCAGTAGCTTTCGCCGCTGTCGCCCTGCCATTTTCCGGCGGTGAAGTTGTACTTCTGCTTTGCGGCCGAATGAGGACCTGCGGCAGAGAGAATGAGTATACCGGCGATTGCGGCAGCATTGACAGCAGGGATGATGAGCTTTTTCAGTTTGATTTTTTTCATAGGCCCACCGCCTTATTTATCCTTGATGCGGACCTGGTCGCCTGCTGAAACAGGTTTGCTTGCGTTGGTGATAACGTATGTACCCTGACTGATATCGCCCTCAACGGCGCTTGTAGCCTCGTCGGATGCCTTTACATCCACGTTTACTCTTTCGGCGTAATATCTGTTTCCGAGAGGAGAACTCTTTGAACGCACTGTCAGGACGAATTTGCCCTTGTTGTCCTCATATACAGCACTCTTAGGGATAAGAGCGTCATACTGACCGCTTCCGCAGGGGATAGAAAGGTCGATATTAGTACCTGATTCAACGTCGCCCTTTACGGAGAACACCAGTATACGGTTCTTTGAGCCGCTTACGGTATCATTCTTTATTTCGGTGAGGACAGCTTCGATCTCGCCGCCCCAGTTGTTGACAACTTCTGCATTGCAGCCTTTCTTAATCTTCTTGGTCTTTTCAGCCTCAACAGGTATCTTCACGGTAAAGCCCTCGTCTACGATATCGATGACAGCGATAGGAGTGCCCTCCATAGCCTTTTCATCGGGCTTTACATTGATAGCGCTTACCACACCGCTGTACTTGGACTTTATCTTGTCGTCGGAGGAATCCTTCTTCAGCTTCTCAACTTTCTTGCGCTGCTTCTCGATGGCCTTCTGCTGGGCTTCAAGATCAAGTGCAGCCTTCTGATTGGTGAGGTCGTTTGTTCTTTTGGTCTTGTTGTAGGTCGTTATAAGATCTTCGAGAGTTCTCTGCTTTGCGATGACATCTGCATCTGCGGTTTCGTATGATGAAGTGCTTCCCGAACCGCCGAACTGTGATTCATAGTCGGAAATGCGGAAGTTGATATCACCTATCTCGGACTCGACCGAACCAAGCTGTCCCATCAGGTCGCTGCGGATCCTGTTCTTTTCGTTCTCGTACTCATTTTTTGCGTTATCGGCAGCTTTTCTTTTCTCATCAGCAGCAGCCTTTGCGGACTCTGCGTCTCCGCCGTTTTCTTCGGCATTTTTAGCTTCCTCATCAGCCTTAGCGCTTTCCTCAGCGGCATTCATCCAGCTGTTGAAAAGTGAAGGGAGAGAACCGATCAATTCGGGAGAAGCTTCGGAATAGTCGTCACTGTCGATAGCGGATACAGCTGACCTCAGCTTTGACTGTAAGTCTGTCTTATCGGCAAGTGCACGTTTGTCGGAGTTGTAATCATCACGGGCAGCAGCAGCGTTGCTTTCATTTACAGCAGCAGCATTTCTCTCTGCAATGGCACGGTTAAGATCCTCACGGGCATTGCGTATAGCCTGATCTTCCTGAGTATAGTCTGTAGGTTCGGTAAGGAGTGCCTTCTGATACTCCAGTTCAAGGTCTGCGAGAGTTTTCTCCTCAAGTTCAAGAGTTTCGTTCTCCACAGCGCTTACAGTAAAGAGGACATCGCCCTTCTTTACTTCCTGACCTGTTTTTATCTCGATGGTCTTGATGGTCTTTGTGCCTTCCACGGAGACCTCGTAAGCCTGATTCGACTCCACAAGTCCGCTTCCTCTGACACGTTCCGTCAGCTTTCCCGAGACAGCCGTTTCGGTGGATATCTCAGCAAGTGAGCGGTTCATGATGGTGTTTGAGAAGAAGGTCAGCACCAGCAGGGCTGCCAGAAATATGATAAGCAGCGTTTTTATGATCTCTCTTTTGCGCTGCGGGCTGACCTTTTCCTCAGATGTTGTATTTATGTTGATTTCTTTGTTCTCGTTGTTCATATCTTTATCTCCTGCCGCCTGAAAAGCGGCTTGTATATATTTTTATTAGTGTGTCATCCTTTGATTCCGCCTGATGTAGCTATGCCCTCTACAAGGTAATCCTCGCCGTAGAGGAACATCAGTATGGTCGGCACCATGTAAACCGTGCCGACTGCAAAAGCAAGTCCGATATCGCCTGTATTTATCTGTGAAAGGAATACCGAAAGCGGATGATAGTCCTGATCGTTCATAAGCACCAGAGGCTGTTCCACCATGTTCCAGTAGTCAATGAAAACCAGCATCGCTACCGATATAATAGCGCTTTTGCAGAGCGGAAGGTATATCTTCGTCAGTATCTGCAACTCTCCTGCGCCGTCCAGTTTAGCGGCTTCCACATAAGATATGGGGATTCGCTTCATTACCTTTGTCAGCAGGAAAATGCTGAAAGGCGAGAATACCGCCGGGAGTATTACCGCCGCCCTTGTGTTGAGTATCCCGAACTTGTCGGCAACAAGGAAATTCGGTACCAGAGTTACCTGATAGGGCATTATCATAAGTATGATATAAGCGAAGAAGATGATGCTTTTTATCTTGCCCGGGTATCTTGCAAAGCCGTAAGATGTGAGTATCGCCACCGCCAGCTGAAAGACCGTTATTGGTACGGTAAGTATGACTGAATTCCAGAACTTCATAAGATAGTCGGAATTGGTTATCAGCACCGCTTTGTACTGGTCGAATGTGACCTTGTCGGGGATGAATTTAAGGTTTACGTTTTCGGATATGAATACTTTCTTGTCGTCTGTCATTTTACCGAAAAGTGCGCCGTAGTTGGCCGATATCTCGCCTGATGTCATAAATGAGTTTGCGATAGTCAGCACAGTGGGCAGAAGGAAGAGGAGTGCCGATGCGAATATGAATGCCCATAATGCGTATTTAGCGGTTTTTCTTGATATTTTCGGCGATCTCATCAGTTTTCCACATCCTTTCCGAAAATATTCTCGGCAATAAGGAGTACCGCTATTATCACTATCATAACAAGCGCAAACAGCACTGCCGCCGCTGAAAGCTTCTGATAATCAAAGCTGTTGAATGTGTTGTTCATGAAGTGCTGAAGCATATACAGCTTAGCCAGAGGATGGTCTCCCGTCAGGAGGTAGACTTCTCTGAACACCTTGAACGAATTGATAAGCGAAAGTATCAGCACGAAAAGAATCGTCGGCGAGAGATATCTCAGCTTGATATGCAGGAATTTCCATATCCTTCCCGCACCCTCAAGGTCTGCGACTTCAATGATATCCTTTGGTATGCTGCAAAGCGCAGACATGAAAAGTATCATATTATATCCCAGATTCTTCCACAGGAACATCATAACTATGACGACCTGACCCTTGCCGGAATTCATCCAGTCAGTGCCCTGACCGCCGAAGAATTCGGTTATCTGATTGATAGTGCCGTGGTTGTGGAAAAGCACCTGCCATACCAGCACTACCGATGCGCTGGGCACCATAAGGGGACTGAGGAAGAATGTTCTGAATATGCTTTTTCCGGGGATGTTTCTTTCCAGCAGCATTGCCAGTCCCATAGAAAGCACTACTGAAAGAGGCACCGCCGTAAGTGAGAATATTGAAGTATTTTTTGCGGCTTCGAGAAAAGCGGAGTTCTCCATAAGCTTTGAGTAATTTTCAAGTCCTACGAAGTCTTTCATAATAGCATTGTTTATCATCGAGTAATAGATAACTATACCGAAAGGCACGATAAAGAATATCATAACTCCGATAATGCTCGGGATAAGGCATATATCGCTGAATATCCTTTCCCTCCGCTTTCCGCATTGTTGTTTCCGTTTCATAAATGTTCCCTTCTGTTTATATGTATTACATTTATAAGTGATTTTCAGGGGCGAAAAAGACGAAAAAAATATAAAAAAGTTTGATAAATAACTATCAATAATACATTCGTAACATACAGCCAAAATAAGACAGGTTAATTATGATAGCATATATATTTTTATATTTTAACCCGAAAGATAAAATATCAGGCTGTTTTTAGATTTATATATTGATTATATACTATCGTCGGATTTTTGTCAATACTATCAGTAATTTATAAACATTAATATACTGTGAACAATATTATCTTCATTGATATATATTCTACCATATTAATATTACTGCATAGTGACTTTAAAATAACAAATCTGTCACTTTTATTTTTCACCTCCTACATATATATAACTCTCAAAAATCAAATTTGTTTCAACTTTATATATCAAATCGTGATTTTGCACTTTGAACAATGAAGCGGCAGGCCTTTTTTGTGCAATTCGACTTTTTTATTTTTGCCCCTTGACATCACCGCAACTCTATGATATAATATTATCTGTTGAAACGCCGTGCGGGTGTAGTTCAATGGTAGAATGTCAGCCTTCCAAGCTGAACACGTGGGTTCGATTCCCATCACCCGCTCCATTTTTTATCGTTTCAGACGATAAGATCCTATGCGCCTTTAACTCAGCTGGATAGAGTAACTGCCTTCTAAGCAGTAAGCCGCTGGTTCGAATCCAGCAAGGCGCGCCACAATCGAAACTCTCCGTTACTCCAGGCAATAGAGAGCTTCGTTTATATTTATTGATGGTGGGTGTAGCTTAGCTGGTTAAAGCGTCGGATTGTGGTCCCGAAGACCGTGGGTTCGAATCCCATCTCCCACCCTCATAAAACAGGCACTTTCTCAATCGAGGAAGTGCTTTTTTGTTTTGTTTCCTGATATGAGAGATCTCCGATATTACTGTCCATGCAAAAGTGGGACTTTCTGTATTGTTTTTTCATAGTAAACATGATATAATGTATTCGGAAATACTTTATAGGCTCTGTCGGAAATTCGGCTATTTATAGCCAATTCAACGACTTTTAACGCAAATGTTAACGTCCGTTGACGGATTTCCAATCGCAGTTGGTAGACTGTTCCGTGCAGAAATGGTACGATGGATTCATCAGGAAAAACTATCGTCAAACGATAGAAGGAGGAATTCATCTATGAAAAAATTCATAAGAAACATAAGCCCGTTCAACAACAGAACTGATATGCCGGCTGCAGTGTTAGTTATTAAAAAGCTTCTTGCATTCATACTATGCTTTGTGGTCGGCACACTTTTAGGGAATGCCGTTGTCATAGGTGCGATGATCGCCGGAGGAAAAAAGTTTGCACAGGGCGAGACTTTCAGCGAAAGCACAATGGGACTGCTGGGGCTGTATGCCATGGCAGGAATGATAGCCGCAAGTATTCTTTACTGGAAGTGTATAGAAAAAAGAAAGCTCTCCGAAATGGGTGTGACTAAACATATCGGAGGTTGGTTTATCGGCGCTCTCATTGGCATGGGACTGGTGGCTGTCTGCGTTGCTGCTATCGTTCTCACGGGCAGCATCGGATTTGACGGCGTGTCCACTGACCCTGACATATTAATGATATTGCTTCTGCTTGGCGGATATATCATTCAGAGTGCTGCCGAGGAATTCCTTTGCAGAGGACTTGTATTATGCTCACTCAGGGACAGAGTGCCTATGCCTGTCGCTATCGCAGCCAGCACGTTTGTATTCACCTTTAATCACTGGGGCAATTTCATCGGCAGCGAACCGAAGTATATTTTCTCAGGCATTTTCTGCCTTATCGTTATTTCGTGCGTATTCTCGTTCCTGACACTCAAAACCAAAAGCATATGGGCAGCCTGCGGACTTCACACGCTATGGAATTTCTGCCTGAGTTGTGTCCTCGGACTTGATCTCAGCGGCGAAGAAGCTTCGGCTGCACTCATCAACATGAAAAGTATCGGCAAAAACCTGCTCAACGGCGGAAACTACGGCATAGAAGCAAGCGTTATCACAGGAGCAGTATTGACTGCGGCAGCTGTTCTGCTGTGGTGTATATATAAAAGAAACGACAGAAAGGCAGGCGCTTAACATGGAATTTAACAATAAACTTTACGAACTGCGTAAGCAGAAGGGATTTTCTCAGGAGGAACTTGCCAACCGTCTGAATGTTTCAAGGCAGACCGTATCAAAATGGGAAGTCGGTGACTCTACTCCTGATATGGAGAAGCTAATCGCTATCAGTGACCTCTTCGGCATATCCCTTGACGAATTGATACTGGACAAATCCCCCACGCCTCCGCCTGTAGTACAGTCCGCAAAGTCGGAGGTCTACAGCGAGATAAAGACAGATATCAAGGAAAAAGTCCTCAACGACAGCAACAGAAAAAAGTCAGAAAATGGCTGAAGATCGCAGGAATAATTCTCGGAGCCGTACTTGTGGTCGATCTGATATCATTTTTAATATATATTGCCCTGAACGGCTTCCCAAAGTAAAATCACCGACTCACAGAAGATGTCCCCACAACTGTGGGGATTTTCTTATATAAGCACTTAACAAGGTGAAAAAAATCTATCATTAATGCAGCACTTAGCATTTTACTGCGACTGTTATAATTGAAAGGCAGAAGCTATCCTAATTCTGCCATCATTCGTCTTTGTCACTAATTTTTAATAACATTGTTATTATATATGCATTGACATATCATAATCCTTGTGGTATTATATGTATATATTTAACAATACCTTGCTAAGGAGGTCACCACTATGAAAAAGATCATTGCAGCTTTAGCCATGGCAGGAGTCTGTCTCCTTTCGTCATGCGGAGATAGCGCAAAAATGAGTAATGCTTTTAAATCCGATACCGCTCAGGATGTCAATGGAGATTACTCAGCCGACTATTATGAAAGTCCCGAAGAATCCGCAGCAGAGGCAGAATCTTCCGAAAATTCCGGCGATACGGCTGAGCCCATGAGTTACAAGCAGTCGGATGTGAAGGCTATCAACCCACAGATGCTGGTTTATTCCTGCGATATGAGCATAGACGTTCTTGAATTTGAACAGGCTCTTGACCGGTTCCACGGGCTTATCGACAAGTACAAGGGCTTTATTGAAAGCGAGACCTATTCCGACGGCGGAAGCTCGTCCCAGTGGAAATATACCGACGATAAAAAGTGGAAGACCCTCAACGCTGTCATCCGTATCCCCAGTGCGGATTATGACGCTTTCTGTTCGGATGCAGAGGAGATCGGTGATATGCGAAGAAAGAACGCATCCGTTCAGAATCTCACCACCGAATACTCAGACCTGAAAACCACCCTCAGCATTTACGAAGCAAAGGAAAAGCGCTACCTTGATCTTCTCAAGGATATAACGGACGAAAAGGAAGCTATATCGGTGGAAAGCGAGCTCACCAACATTCAGATAGAAATAGCCAAGCTGAAGACACGCATGAATAATATCGAGAACGATGTAGCTTATTCCTACATAAATCTCACCCTCAACGAAGTCCGTGAATACACAGCCGAGCCCGTTGTGGAAAAAACGGATACATTCGGACAGAGACTGAAAAACACAGTTACAAGGACATGGAACGGTTTCCTGGGATTCCTTGAAAGACTGCTGTTCTTTATCATTGAGATATTCCCGTACTTCGTAGTTTTCGGCATTATCATTTTTATCGTGGTAAAGCTGAAAAAGCTGTTCAGCAAGTCCCATGCAAAGAAAAAGCTCCCTGCCGTGGAGCCTGCCGGACTGAAACCGGAAGCTGAAAATACCCAAGCAGAGGAAAAAAACGTGCAGGAAGAAATAAAGGAAGATACCGAAAATAAGGAATAAACTTATCAGCGGACGCTTTAACCTCGGTACTCATACAGAAACTTTATACGCATTTATCGGGGAAAACCTTTCTGAGGAAAGGTTCTTCCCCCGAACCCCTTTTCCAAAGACTTTTAATAGAATTTTTGCCCATTATAGGGCGCACTTGAAAAAAATGAGAAATCCTTACTTTACTGGTGTGCGTCCTATAATGGGCAAAAATTTATACTGAAAGTTTTAGGAAGGGAGTTTGAGGGAGAACCCTTTTTCAAAAGGGTTTCCCTCAATAGACACGTGTAAAAACTTCTTTATCAGTACCGCCGTTACATCGTCCGCTGTAATTTTTTGAAATATTTTGTGCCACAAGGCACTAAATTTTTTTGAAGCCACTCCTGCAACATCGGTTTTCTCCGAATTTACGCTGTTTTGGGAGAACCAGTGGTAGATAAAAATTTTGTGTCAAGCCATTTTTTCTACCAAATCGTCTACCAAAACCATTCGATTTTCTTTCTTCTTTGCTTTGATTTTATGACCAAAACTTTTTTTTGGTAGATTTGATCATGTTGCATTCTGTGTCATTTCAGGGGTATCTGTACCCCCATTTGTGCCGTCAAGTCCCTCTCCGCTGAGAAGCCTTGCAATCTTGTCAGCCGACTCGATTCTTGAACTATACTCAAGGTGACTATAATAGTTAGCAGTCACATTAAAAGTACAATGACCGAGCCACTCCTGCACTGCCTTCATCGGAACTCCGCTTGCAACCAAAAGACTGGCACATGAATGACGGAGGTCATGGAATCTCAGCGGTTTCAGGTTATTGTGCTGAACCATATAACAAAAGTGACCTGTCACGAAGTTCGGTTCAAGGAGCTTTCCGAGGTTATCACGGCATACAAAGCCGTCATACTCCCTGTCAAACTCACTTCCGAGCTGTTCAGAGAACATTTCTTCCTGTCTCTTGCGTTCCAAAAGCATACGCTCGATATGTGGAATCAGCGGGAAGGTTCTCACGCTCGACTTTGTTTTCAACTTGTTCTCAACACGGATTTCCTTTTTGCCGTCAGTAAAGACACATACGACCTTACGGCGAACCGTAAGCGTTTTATGCTCAAAGTCGATTGCATCCCACTTCAAGCCGATAATCTCACACTTGCGCAAACCGTAATAGGCAGCGATGCGAACCACAAGTTCCAACCTGTCCCCCTTGAATACTTCAAAGAGCTTGTCAAGCTCCTCCTTATTATAGAAGCTTGATTCGTGCTTTTCTGCTTTAGGGAGATCGGTCTTGTCATCGGGATTGGCAGGAATTATATCCATCTTGACAGCGTATTTCAGCGCACGGTGAATATTGACATGATACTGTCTGATTGTACTGCCCTTACGCCCCAGATCATAAAGGTCGTTATAGAACTTCTGGAGCTGAAGCGGAGTGACTTCGCTGAGAAGAAGATGCGGAAATTCTCTGTCGAAGTATTCTGAGATTCTGCCGATACTGTGTCTGTACGAATCATAAGTGGTAAACGCAATAGTAGGCTTTGCACTTTCAAGCCAATGCTTGAGGTATGCTGTAAACTCATATTCGGAGCTATCCGCAGTGCCGTCTGCGTTGGCACTGACAGCCTTGCTGATATTTGCTACCTTACCCGACATAAAATCTTCACTGAACTTGCTGACAATTTCATCAACCTTTGCCGAGAGGACTTTCTTGGCACACTTTTCGGGTAGGTCTGTTCCTACCCATTTTCTTTTTCTCTTGTTGTTGACATCTTTGTAGTCGAAAACTACATAATGTTTGCCGTTCTTCACGGCGGTAATGTACTTAAAAGGCAGACTTGCTTTCATTTTCAATATCCTCCAATCACGATGAAAGCGGTAGAATAGCCTGCTGTTGACTATTTAATCATAGCGCAACACAACATTTTTTTCAAGACTTTTCTACCAACTTCTCCGAAATCTGTAATTTGACCGGATTTCGGTTTTCATTCTTGTGCGCTTTGCAGAACGTAATATATCACAGCCACCTTAGCGACCTTGATGTTCCGTCCGCAGGGTATTCGCTTGATCTGCCCACTATTGATTAGAAGATAGGCACGTCTGCGCCCAATTCCGAGCATCTTGCAAATATCATTCACGCTTAGTATTTCGGGATACCCCTCGTACATTACCCTGTATGCTTCTTCTGCTGTTAATGTATCCATAGGGACACCTCCGTTTATTCAACAGAAGAAAGAAATCGTATAGCGTTGATGTTTCATATTCAGTTTTCAAGGTGCTGTAATACATCGTCTGTCGGTTATTTTTATGTCCAAAGATTGATGTACTGTTGGCAGCTCCTACTCAGAGAAGTAGAAGCTCCCGACGGCACATCGACCGTCGTTCAAAACAAGGAGGTGTGTGTGAAGCACCATAGGCAGTACCCGATGAACGGATACTCCCGACAGCGTTTCAGCTATCGTCCTGCTCTATGAGGGGCAGGATACCCTCTTTCTTCAACTGTTCGTAAATGAACATTCTTCCGCGCTGCGTCCACTGTGTATTCGGCTTGGCAATGGAATCACCGTTTTCGTCCAAGACAGTAAAAGTCTTTGACTTAACATAGCCACGATCGGCATACTTCTGATACAGAAGCCATACTTTACCGAGCTTGTACTGTATGCCGTGTTCGTGAAGCCACTTGTTAAGCCACTTAGCGGACTTTCCGTAGTCCTTTGCGATAGTGGTTATGGGCATAAGCCCTGCGGATTGCAGAACCATATCGCAATATGTCGCCTTCGGCTTCATTTCCTCGATCTGCTTTGCCTGAACAGCGGTTGTCTCGATAAGACTGCCGTTCTGCTGTTTGGCAAGCTCCAGCTTCTGGTCTGCGATCTGTAACGCTCTCGCCATGACTGCATCAGGACTGTTCCATTGCTTTTCAAGGTTCAAGAAGTATTCACGGCAGCGCTTGCCAATCTCGGTACGCTGTATCATACAAAGTTCCTTTGCCATATCAATGGTGAGCTGATGATCTGTTACTTCTCTTGAAACGCTACGGCTTCCCTCAATTTGAACCCGGACATTTTTGTCCGAGTTGAAATCTATGCCCTCGGCAAAGCCGTATTCACACATTCTCGGAAACCATTTGTGATACGGTGTATCAATCATGAGTGCAGCGTGAAGATCTCGTCCGCTAACGGTAGGATTATCATTATCGTATTTCACAGCGATTGTAATTTCATTCATATAGAACACCCTCTCTCTATCTTGTCGGTGTTTATTGTTTATAATGGTACTCCTGAGTTTTCGGGAACGGAAACCCGTCCCCGACGCAGGAGTGGCAGTATTCCTGCCAATATGAAAATAGGAGAAATGGAACTGTCGCATTCAGAGATGTTTTTGGCAGAACCCAAGCTGTGAAGCTCAGGCTCTCCCGACAGCATCTCTGCTGTCATAGTGAAAGGAGTTTCGATAGAGCATCGAAAAATGAAAGAAAAACGAACTTCCGGAAACGGTACAGCCTGAAAATGGACAAAGAAACCGCACCGTTCCGAAGTCCTTATATATACCCTTTCAAACTGAAAGGAGGATAGAGAGTGTCAGCTTTTCAGGAAGTTTGTGTAGCTGTTGTCCCTCTATATACCAAATGAGAAATTTGCGTTTTCGGGAAAGAATTTCACGATTTTTTTGCTTCAAAAAAGAAAAATCGGCATTGTATACAATTTTCACGTTCTCTTTTCGTGCAAATCGTAATACTCTTTCAGCTTGGATTTCGCAAGACCTATTCTGTACCTGATCTTATCTACGCTCATCGAATGAACCTCAGCCAAAGCAGCCATTGTCACCTTTTCATTGGCAAAGAAGTATTCGATAACAAGCGTGTATAGATCAGGATGCTCGATCTTGAGAAACTGTAACGCCTTTGGCAGATACTCAGGCCTTTTGCGGTGAAGGCGTTCCTTCTCCAGCTCAAGTTCATATACAGGAAGCGATGCAGGATCAGGAAAGAACTCAGCTACTTCACAGAATTCCAATGTCTGCACACGGTACTTCTGTTCTCTAACTTCCTGATTGTATTCCTGTATTAGAAGTCGGTTGTATTCATGCTCAATAGATGTTGGAACTTCATCGCCAAAGTGCTTGTAAAAGAATTTCTCCATTACTGCTCGCCCTCCTTTTCGGAGGTGAGCTTTGTAAGTGGAAGTTCTCCATTGGCTCTGAGGCGGTCATTACATGATGTCACGGTCAGATTATCGTCATAGTAACAGCCGTCAAGATACTCTCTTATGATATAGCTCCTGACAGTATGCTCAATAATGCCGTCACGCAGATGATGCCGCAGTCTTCCGAGCAAATATCTTTGCTTTACAGGTTTTAGCCTGAGAGCAATGCAGATCGCACAGAGATAGTCCTCCTTGTACCGTGCGGTTCCATTGCAGTAACGGGTAATCGTGGCTTTGGGGATTCCGGTAAGACGAGACAGCTTGTTAGTACCGATCTTCGCATCTTCCATATATCGGGATATAGTCTTTGGAAGAGTGTCTGTATACTGCTCAGAATAATCCGTCGTACCGAATACTTCATGCTCATATCTTGCCAGTTCTTCATTCTGGCGGTCAGGCGTATCCTGATGAATCTTATATGTATACTCCATAAATAACATCGCCGTCCTTTCCTGTCGGACGGAAATGTTCAAATGAACACAGTAAGACTGTCATTCGGCAAAAACCGTCCGACAACCAAACATTACTCGTTCATTTGATCGTACCATATTCAATTACCATACAGTGATCGAGTAACCCTTGCGCAATAGGCTCACTATACGGTCATCACGCCCTTGAACGTGCATACTACCATTATGAACCATAACGCCCGAAAAAGCAAGATATAGCGTCGTTTCAAGTGTTTCAGTACTGAAACACCCTGTTTTTTGAAAACCGCCTTTTACCGTAGGTTTTGAGCTTTTCGCCTGTTCTGTCTGAATATGAGAACAAGCACATACAAACACCGTATTTGCGACAAAAATCTTGTGCATGAATGAAAATATAGGTGTTCCACACATCACAAGACTTTCATCATTCTATCACAATACATACATAGAAAAAAGCGGCCTGTAACTGCACAGACCGCCTTTATGCCGTTGAAGCCGCATACCACTTCTCAATTTTTGTAACAGCATAGATAATCCGCAAGGCAATCAATGCAGAGCAAGATCTATTGTCATTGTCCAGTACACGTTTACCACCTCCCGTAGACTAAAAATCTTTCGACCTGTCTGTATGGAACTGTCAATGAACGTACAAAAACCGAGCTGTATGCTTGTCTATCTTCATTATAACAAATCAGTTCGACAGAATTTCCATAACTGCAAACATTCTAAAACCTATATTATAACATTTCAGATAGACAAAATTTTTACTTCTGAGTTATTCGGGCAAAAAAAAGAGCCGTTTTGCAACAGCTCTCCGAGTTATCCGTTATAGATTGTATTTTTTGATGTAAGAAGAAATATCGACACCGCTTTCCATGTACCTCAGCAATATCTCTGCACAGGCATGGGCATCACTGTCCGCCTGGTGATGATCGAGGGCGATACCGTAGTGATCGCACATCACATTGAGGTTATGCTTCATATCAGGAAGGACACGTCTGCCGATCTGGACCGTACAAAGGTATTCCGCTGACGGTTTCCAAGCGATACCATAGCTCTGCAGGCAGGAACGCAGGACACTCATATCAAACACAGCGTTATGGGCAACAAGGATACCCTTGCTCATGATAGGTTCTATCTTCTTCCAAAGCTCCGAAAAGTTCGGAGCGCCTTTGACCTTTTCAGAATCTATGCCCGTAAGCTGCGTATTGAAGTAGTCGAAATGTGTTTCGGGATCAACGAGCGAAAAGTAGTTTGCAACGATCTTGTTATCCTTTATCGCTGTTATGCCTATCGCACTCATACGGTCATTCGCACGATTAGGTGTTTCTACGTCAAATACGATATAGACTGCCATTTCACATCACTCCCGATACAGTAGTTCTTAGGATAATTATACCATACCACGGGTAAAAGGTCAATCGGCAGGAAAAGAAAAAGCCCTCATCGCTGTGATATAATCCCCTTAAAGTAGACACACGAAAAAACAAAAGCGTGTGAAAGCTGTAAGGGGGTTATTTTATGTCAAGAGGAAGTAAGCTAACAGATGAAGAACGCATAGCGGCAGTGCAAGAAT
>Ga0255346_1003819_pt1 | contig 17277 bp, 14 predicted proteins | sample wastewater_treat_FD_194410 | JGI IMG/M metagenome (GOLD analysis project Ga0255346, IMG submission 194410) | Wastewater microbial communities from Lulu Island WWTP, Vancouver, Canada - plant22 | ecosystem: Engineered > WWTP > Wastewater > Unclassified | place: Canada: Vancouver, British Columbia... | reverse complement strand
CCTCAACCTTATCAAACAGGACCAAACCCGCAAGTCAGGTGTTAAGGCATCGCGAAAACGCGCCGGCTGGGACGAGAGCTACCTCCATCGTCTACTTGGCCTATGAAAATTTCGTGCGATTGCCCTGAAGGCTTACATCAAATTCACCGGGCTTTTTCAGGCACCGCTACCCTCCGCCCCCCACGCGCTTCTGCGGTGCCGATCCGTTAGCCGGTAGACGCCAGGCAGGCGATCAGGCGCTCCCGAAGATTCTCGTGGAGTTCCGGCAGCATGAGCTTGCTCCCGGTCATGTCGGTGACATAGAAGACATCGGCCACCTGTGCTCCAGGGGTGGAAATCTTGGCCAGCTGAATGGAGATCTCCAGTTCATAGAGGGTCTGCGAGATGGCATGCAGGATACCCGGACGATCCCAGGTATAGACTTCGATGATGGTATAAAAGTCCGACTCCTCCTCATCGATCACCACCCGGTCGTCCTTGCGCGGCAACCCCTTCTTCTGCAGCAGGGACGGCCGGCGACGCTCTGCCAGCAACTCGTCGAGATAGACGCGGCCATTCAGTGACTGCGCCAGGTCGTGCTCGATCCTGTGCCACAGTTCGCCGGCATGAATGGGGTCCGGGAGCCGATCAACAAGGAGCACGTCCAAGGCAACCCCCGACTCTCGGGTGAAGATATCCGCCGACAGGATATTCAAGCCGCGCAACCACAACACTCCGGTAATGATGGCGAAAAGTCCGGGGCGGTCATGGGTAGCGATCGTCAGCTGCCACATTTCCCCCTCCAGTTGGCAGCTCGTGAAGACCAGCGGGCAGCCGTCAAGGTCCCTCTCCATTGCATAGTGCTGCATGATGGCTGCCGCCGACTGGGAAAGGAGGTAGCGGAAAGAGAGCCGGTCAAGCCAGCGGGCCACTTTTTCCCGTTCCGGACCAGTTCCCACCAGGTCCAGGACCGCCTGCTGAACCGCCTGCGAACGCTCCTGCAGGTTCTCGCCCTGCCAGCTGCCACGCGCCAGGACGCGGTCGACCTTGGCGTAGAGCTCACTCAAAAGCGCGGCCTTCCAGGCGCTCCAGGCCCCTGGGCCAGTCGCCAGAGAATCCGCAATCGTCAGCAGGAAAAGCATTTTCAGGCGTTCCCGGTCACCGATGAGGACGGCACAGTTGAGGATCGGCTTTTCATCCGTGAGGTCGCGTTTCAGGGCGGTTTCGGCAAGGAGCAGATGGTGCTCGACCAGAAACGCCACGAGAGACCCTTCCTCGGGCTCGAGACCAAGCCGCTCCCCCATCACCTGCACCAGTGGCACCCCGCGAAGGGCGTGATTGCTGCCCTGACCCTTCCCAATATCATGCAGCAAACCGGCAAGGTAGAGGATGCGCCGATGGTCGAGCCCCGCAAAGAGGCTGCTCAACCCCAGGCCGCTCAAACTCGGGCCCTCATCCTGTTCCAGGCGGTGCAACCGGCGCACGGTTCGCAGGAGGTGCTCGTCCACCGTGTAGAGATGATACACATCGTGCTGCACTCGAAAGCGCACCGCCACGAATTCCGGCAGAAAGGCCTCCAGGAATCCCGTTTCCAGCATCACCTGCAACACCCGAAAAGCCTGGCCCGGGTGCAGCAGGATGTCGAAAAACTGCCTGACCACGGTGGGGTCTCTTCTGGCCGCCTCGTTGAAAGCACCGAGGTTGTCGCGAATGACACCGCCGGCCTGATGATGAAAGTGCGCATCCGTTTGGGCCGCCTGCCAAAAGAACTGCATCAGCAAGCGAGGCTCCTGGTTCAGCAAGTGGGGCTCGAGGAAATGGAGATGGCGCCCATCAAGGAGGAAGGGACCGGGCAGGACGCGTCGTCGAAGATGGACGCGAGGGAATTTCCGCTGTGACTCCCCGAGGCGTTCGAGAAAGAACGTGGCCGTACGCCGAATGCGGGCCGTGTGCCGGTAGTAGAGTCGCATGAAGCCCTCCACCGCCAGCCCCCCTTGACTGTCCGTATAGCCGAACCGCCCGGCCACCGGTTCCTGCTCGGGAAAAAGCAGCTGGTCCTGGCGACGACCGGTCAGCTGATGCACCTGGAGGCGCACCCGCCACAGGAAATCATAGGCCTGTTCCAGCCACAGAGCCTCCTGGCGCGCCAGCCAGGCGTGGTCCGTCATGGTGTTGAGGTCAGGATCCTGCAGAAAAACCGCACCCGCCCAGCGGATGAGCTGCAGGTCGCGCAACCCGCCAACCCCTTCTTTGATATGAGGCTCGAGCAGATAGGAGGTCTCGCCGTACTGACGCAACCGCTCCTCCCGGTAGCCGGCAAGTTTCTGGAGAAATCGGCGGCGGCGCTGGGAACCGAGACTTTTCAGGAACGTCTGGCGCCAGGCCTCATACAGCCCCTTATCCCCAGCAACGAAGCGTGTTTCCAGGTGGCTGGTGAGGATCGAAAAATCCTCCCACACCAACTTCCTAGCTTCGGACAGAGAAACCGTCGTATGTCCCACCTCAAAGTTGGCATCCCAAAGACCATAGGTCAGCTCACGGATCATCTCCTGCAGGGCTGGGACGAGTCGATTCTGGTATAGAAACAGCAGATCCAAATCGGAAGCAAAGCTCAGTTCACCCCGGCCAAAGCCACCCACCGCCACCAGGCACCAGCCCTCCCGAGGGCCATTCCCGCCCCTCAAAGCCGTCCCCAGGTGGGTCACCAACCCATGAGCGTAGGTCCGCGCCGCCAGCAAGCCCGGAACATCGTTGCGCGCCAGCTCCACAAAAGATTGGCGAAGCTCGTTCAGTTTGCGAAGCAGGCTGGAAAAGCTCTTATGGACCATGGTTTGAATTGGCTCTTGACCGTTGGCTAATGGTTCTCGGTACCGCGCCACCGAATAGAGTGGCCATTATCCCAAACCGTCATTCCGGCATGCTCCCGGCCTTAAGCCTGCAGGGACAAGCTTTGGCCGGAATCCGTCAATTGCCCGGGTACCGGCTTTCGCCGGCATGAGGAAAGGAGGGTGGAAAGCTGCCTGGGCGGAGCGGAAGCCAGTCCCCTTCACTGCTTCACCCCTTCACCGTTTCACCGCTTCAAAGAGCCTGCTCCCCCATTTCACCGGTGCGGATGCGAACGACTTCTTCGATGGGAAGGACAAAAATTTTCCCATCACCTATCTTTCCCGTGTGGGCCGTCTTGCGAATCGCATCCACCACTTCCGCCACCTGGTTGTCCGACACCGCCACCTCGATCTTGATCTTCGGCAGGAAGTCCACCACATATTCGGCACCCCGGTAAATCTCCGTGTGCCCCTTCTGCCGTCCAAAGCCTCTCACCTCGGTGACCGTCATGCCCTTGATGCCCAGCTCGGCAAGCTTTTCCTTGACATCATCCAACTTGAACGGCTTGATTACCGCCTCCACCTTCTTCATCCAGCTCCCCTTTGGCTGTTGGCTCTTGGTAATGCGCCACAGAAATTAGTGACCATTATTTGTGGCATGGGCGTCTTGCCCGTGTATCTCACAGGCTGGAAGCCTGTGCCACGTCATGAGCGGCTGGACACTTATTCTTGGGGCCCGGAACTTGGCTCTTGGCTGCTGGTTGATGGCTCCCGGGAACCGACCTGACATCCCTGCCCCTGTAACCCGCATCCCCCATCACGCCTCACCTCCTACCTCCTCCCGATACCCATGCGCAATAGGATTGCGCCGGCCCATGCCGAAGGCTTTGGTGGTCACCCGCGGAATCGGCGGGGCTTGCCAGCGTTTGTACTCATTCTGGTCGACATGGCGGATCACCCATTGCACCAGACCGGGCTCCCAGCCCTGCGCCATGATTTCTTCGGCGGGCAGGCGCTTTTCCACGTAAGCCGCCAGAATGGCATCGAGCGTTTCATAGGGCGGCAGGGTATCCTGATCCTTCTGGTTGGGGCGCAGTTCGGCCGACGGCGCTTTGGTCAAAATCGATTCGGGAATCCAGCGATAGCGTTCATTCAAGGTGTGGGAGATCTCGTAGACCATGGTTTTGGGAACATCCCCGATCATTGCCAGACCACCGTTCATATCGCCGTAAAGGGTACAGTAGCCCACGGCAACCTCCGACTTGTTGCCGGTGCTGAGGAGCAGGCGGTTGAACTTGTTGGAAAGCGACATCAGGATGAGACCGCGCAGACGGGCCTGGAGGTTTTCTTCGGTCACATCCGGCGACAGTCCGGCAAAAACCGGCGCCAGGGTGTCGAGGGCCGTGATGAAGAGGCTGCCAATCGGCACCACCTCGAAGGCTATCCCCAGCCGCGTCGCCAGTTCCCGGGCATCAGTCAGGCTTTCCGGGGCGTTGTACGGGCCCGGCATAGCGACCCCCAGCACATTTTCGGGCCCCAGCGCCAACACCGCCAGGCACACCACCAGAGCCGAATCAATCCCCCCGCTCAGCCCCACCACTGCCTTCTTGAAGCCGGTCTTGCGGGCATAGTCGCGCAGCCCCAGGACCAGCGCTTCAATCACCTCTTCGGGAGGCTCCAGACTCGCATGGTGGAAATCGCCCTGGCGCGTTTTGGTGTCGTAGACGATCAGGTCTTCCGCAAAATCAGCGCCGCTGGCAACAAGTCTCCCCGCCGGGTCCCAGACCATGCTGTGCCCCTGAAAGATCAGTTCGTCATTGCCGCCAACCTGGTTGACGTAGACGATCTGCTGATTCGACTTGGCGGCCTGGATCCGCAACAACTCGCTGACCCACGACACCTTTCCCACGTGATAGGGCGAGGCCGAGATGTTGATCACCGTATCAGCCCCGGCTTCCCGCATTTCACGGACCGGATCACAATGATACAGAGGCCGCGGCAGATAATTCGCAACGTTCCAGATATCTTCACAAATGGTGAGTCCCAGCCGCTCACCCAGGAAGTCGACCGTGACGGGGTGGTCACCGGGCTCGAAATAGCGCTCCTCATCAAAGACATCGTAGGATGGCAGCAGCCGTTTGTGAGCCTGGGCAATCAGCTTGCCGTCGGCAAAAAAAAGAGCCGTATTCCGATATGGTTTGCCTGGGGCTGTTTCATTTTCCGACACCGCCCCACAGATGACACCAAGGCCCGAACTCGCTTCCTGAATTCCGGCCCAGGATCGCAGGCTGGCCCGCACGAAGCTCGGTTTGTCGAGCAAGTCACGCGGCGGATAGCCAATGAGCGCCATTTCGGGAAAGACCACCAGATCACACCCCCTGCTCCTGGCCTGCTCAATGAACGCCACGATCTTCTTCAGGTTCCCCGCAAAATCCCCAATGAGGGGATCTATCTGTACCAGTGCTATTCGCATCCTCAGCACCTCAAGCCCTGGGCCTTCGCCCGCTTCGAATCACTCTTCCGTTATGTTCCAGGGGAGTTCCCGGTGGGTCACCACGAAATCCTCCCGCTCAGCACCACTCCCCGGCAGAAGGCAGCTGTTATCAGCAAAGTGCCCGGCTCGCTGGAAGCGCCCTTTCCTGCGCCGGAAGCGGCCGAGCGGCCGGCTTAGCCTCCACGCCACCACCGACCGCCTCGCCCGGGCAATTCGCACGGCTCGGCGCGAAGGAATTTATGGAGCAAAAACTGTTCCAGTTATCCCCAGCGCTTCTCTGCCGCCTCGCCCCTTGCCTCGCTTCGCCGCCTGTTTCGCTCAGGTGGGCACCTTGGTACGAAAACGTCGCGGATCGATGTTGTACTTAGTCACTTTGTACTGGATGATCCGCTTGGTGGTGCCCAGCAGACGCGCCGCCTGCGCCTGATTGCCGCGAACATCCTTGAGGGCGTCGGTGATGAGGTCCCGTTCGAAGGCCCCGACCAGTGCCTCAAGTTTCCCGCGACTCACGTTCTGCATCTCCTCGGGCTTCATCTGCAGGGTCGGCGGCAGTTGCCGGGCATCGACCGCTTCGCCGGTGGCGAGCAGCACCGCCCGTTCGATGCAGTTCTCCAGTTCCCGCACATTCCCCGGCCAATGGTAGGACATGAGCAGATCGATGGCGCTGGTGGCAATCCGCTTCACATCTTTCCCGAATTCCTGAGCGTACTTGAGCACGAAAAAGTCGGCCAGCATCAGGATATCCGGTCCGCGATCGCGCAGCGGCGGCAGGAAGATGGGAAAAACGTTCAGCCGGTAGAAGAGATCGGAACGGAAGGAGGCCGCCGCGACTTCCTTTTCCAGATCCTTATTGGTGGCGGCAACCACCCGCACATCGACCTTGACCTGGCGCGACGACCCCAGCGGCTGAAACTCTCGATCCTGAAGGACCCGCAGCAGCTTGGCCTGAGCAATGGGCGACAACTCCCCCACCTCATCGAGAAAAATGGTGCCGCCCTGAGCCTCCTCGAAACGCCCCCGCCGCCGGCTGACAGCCCCCGTGAAGGCGCCTCTTTCATGGCCAAACAACTCGCTTTCAAGGAGGGTGTCGGGCATGGCGGCGCAATTGACCTGCACCAGCGGCCCCTGCCGGCGGCGGCTGTTTTCGTGAATCGCCCGTGCCACCAGTTCTTTGCCGGTCCCCGTCTCACCGTTGATCAGTACCGTGGTGTTGGTGTCGGCCACCTGGTCGATCAGGCGCAGCACCTCCTGAATGACCTTGGACCGGCCAATGATATTGGTCTTGGGGCGCCGGGCCTCGGCCAGAATCCGCCGCAGCCGGCGGTTCTCCTCTTCTACTACCCGGAAATGCACCACCTTACCGAGCAATTCAGCCACAGCGCTGAGGATTTCGAGCTCGCGGTCGAGGTCCTCCACCTGGTGTGCCAGTTTATCGGCCGACAGCACTCCCACGGCCCGGTCCTGATAAAAGATGGGAACACAGAGAAAGGAAAGCTCATCACGATTGAGGGCTTTTCGGGCGCCGGTCCGGTCGAGAAAGAGGGTCTCATTTCCCAGGTTGGCAAGGGCCAGTGGACGGCCCGTTTGCGCCACCTTGCCGGTGATCCCCTCTCCCGGCTGATAGGAAATCTTGCCCGCTTCGAAAGCCACCCCGCGGGCAACATCCAGCGAGACCTTGCCGGTCTGCAGATCGAGGATGGAAATCATTCCCCGTTCCATCCCCAGCCAGGTGCTCAGAATATCGAGGGTCTGCTGCAGCTGATCCTTCAGGTCGTTCGGGCGTGCCAGCACCCGTGCAATCTCATGGAGGGCCCGCAGCTCCAGGTAACCAAAATGTGCACTCGTCGTAGCCAACCGCTTCACCCCTCCTGTATATAATCTTCGGGCGTGATAGCGCATTACTACAAAAATGTCACGAAATAGTTGGTTCTTCTCTGATTCTGCAGTTCTCTGCCGCCGTGGCCCGCAAGCTCGACAGCAAGTCCGCAAAGGAATTCCCGCCGGCTCATTCTGGCCGGTCCAGCGGCCGCCTGATTACCGCAGCAGAGCTCTATTCCGGCTGGTGCTCGGGTTTGAGGAGGTCGAAGACGGTCTTGACCGGGTTGAAGGTGATTCTGGGGACCTCCACGATCACCGACAGCCAGCTGGCCATGGCGCCATTCCAGAGGCCCGGCAGTTCGAGAGCTTTGAGGCTGCGGCCCTCCACGGACTTCTTCGATATGAAGACCGCATGAGGGTCGACATAGTCTTTCAGGTCAAAAGGGTTGCCTTCGTGGTTGCGAACCGAACAGACGAGATCGACCGGATTGAAGTGGGTGGATGAATTCCAGATCGCCAACTGCTCCGGGGAACTGGCATCGACCTGGGCTTTTTCCACAATCTGGATCGAGCATTCACCCGTGGCGTCCTTGACCCAGAACGGTGCCCCACCCGGTTCGCCCACATTCTGCACCACCCCACAGACGCGCAGCGGCCGGTCCAGCCTGCTGACGACGAAGCCGTGCCGGTCGCTGAGCGGCCATTGGGCATACCCTTGAGGGAATTGCACGAGGAGCTGATCGCGGGCAAACGCTTCGGCCCCCGCGACGGACTCTGCGGCGATCCCGGCCCGCAAGGCCCGCACCCGTTCATGAACAGCCTTTTCCAGCGCCACCAGGAATCCACCGAGGATGCGCTTCCAGGATCCGAGAACATCCCTGAAGCGATCCTGGACTACGTTGTCGACGTTTTTGATATAGACCAGGTCGCCGTCAAGCCCTTGCAGATTGTGGAGGAGTGCCCCGTGGCCACCTGGTCGAAAGACGAGACGGCCGAAGCGGTCTCGAAAGAGCCGGTTGCGCATATCGACGGCAACGGTGTGGGTGGCGGATCGCTGGTGCGAAAAGCGCACCTCGTACCTCACCCCGTGCCGCGCTTCATGGCTGGAACGGACCTGCGCCAGGAGCGCTCGGAACTGCGCTTCATGGTCCGGCGATACCGTGAAATGGAGGCGGCAAGTCCCATTGCGGTCGGCAACATACTGGACAGCCTCTTCCAGATGCTCTTCAAAGGCGGTGCAACATCCATCCCGATTGCGGTGAAACTTCAGGAGGCCCTTGGGCAAGTTGCCGTAATTCAGACCGCGATCGGTCAGCAGATACTCCAGAATGGTGCGGTATTCCCGGTCGCTGACGAGCTTGGAGAGCGCCAGGCCATCTTCCGCCAGCACCCCCTCAAGGTCATCGCGGAAGGCAAATCGTTCCAATCCGTCCAGAAATCTCAGAAAATCACAGGTTACCGCGACCCCGTATTTTGCCTTCCGACACAGTTCATAGGGGTCCAGATAATGAGGTAGATGATAGATCTGGAGGAGCGACTGGAACATCCTGGTGGCCGCCCCGGATGCCGGCACGAACTTGACAAAGCGGCCTTTGCCGGCAGCCTCCTGGTGCTCCTGGTGGAAGGCCTCGATGGTGGCCGCGTCCAGTCGATGAATCCCATCACCCAGGGTGCAGGGCCGGCACAGCTCAACGAGCGAGGCGTTCTGCCGGAAGAGCTCGAGCTGGGCACGCACCTGGGCTTCATCAATGCCGAAGGCCTGCATCTGCTGGCGATCGGCTTCCCGGAAACGGATTTTCTCCATATCACTCAGTTCATGAACGTTTCAATCTTGGCACCCGCTTTCAGCTGGCCGAGGTACTGTGCGAGTTGTTCGTTGACTTTCTGCTGCTTCAGATAGTCGTCGAGCTTTCCCTTGATCTCTTCATAGGAGACGGTCGAAGCCTCCTTCCTGTCGGTAACCTTGATCAGGTGGTAGCCGAATTGGGTTTCCACAATGTCACTCATGGTTCCCGGCTTCAGACTGAAGGCCACCTCCTCGAAGGGACCGACCATCTGTCCCCGCTGGAAATACTCCAGATCTCCCCCGTTGGCACCACTGGGGCATTCGGAAGACTCTTTGGCCAGCGCCGCAAAATCCTCACCTTTCTTGGCCCGCTCTTGAATGGCCTTGATGCGCTCGCGGGCCTTGGCCTTCTCGTCGGCACTCGCTTGCGCATCAACCTTGATCAGAATATGACTGGCACGGACGCTTGCCGGTGCCTTGAAGAGCTCGGGATGACTGCTGTAAAACGCTTTGGCTTCCTCCGGCGTGATGGTTACTTTGGCCGCCACCTGCTGGTCGATCAATTTTCTAATAATTAGATCCTGCCGCAACTGGGTTTTCAAACTGGCCTCGGAGAGATTCATCTTGCTGAGCGTGTCGGTGAATTCCTTGTCGCTCGAAAACTTCTGCCTCAGCACCGCAACCTGCTGGTTGACCTCGGCCTCGTCAACACTGACTCCCTGCTTCTTACTCTCCTGCTTGAGCAGTTCGCGGTCCACCAGGCCCTCCAGGACCCGTTTCTTCATCTCCGAAGTCTCGCTCGGGTCCGGTGCTTTGCCGCTCATCGCCATCTGCCTCTCGTAGCGACTCATTTCGGCATCGTATTCCCCGCGGGTGATCACGGTACCGTTCACAGTCGCTACTTTTTCCTTGCTGCCCCCGCTCGTGGCCATAGCCGCCTTCTCCTTTTTCGAGTCCGCGCTGGCAGCAGCCGGGACCTTTTCCTTTTTGGCATCCTTCTCCCCGGCGGCAGTGCCAACCGAGACCGCAAAAGCGGTCACCAGCACGAGGACCAAAAGCCCCACCGCACCCATCATCCATTTTCTTTTCATCATCAAGCTCCTGAAGCCATGAGGCAAAAAAATAACCCACAAAGGTCTGCAAAATCCTTCGTGGGCCGACCATCTCGACGGGCCCCGGCAAGGGTAACCGGCACCGAAAGAGACTCTCGGGAAACCTTTCGGCCGGTACTATAGTCCCTCAATCTCCGAGGGTCAATCGGACTTTCAGCATCGTGATTTTTATTTGAGCGGTTGCGTCGATTCTTTCTTTTTTGAAAAACGCTGAAGAGTTGGCTAGAGATCCAGAGCAGTACGAGTCATTTGAGAAGATGATCGCGTTGGGCAGGTATTCCCGTGGCAAGAGGAACGGCCAGGCACGGCAGTAAGAGCGACCTCTATGTGGGGAACGGGGATGAGGTTGCCTTCTAATGTGCTCGATCGGCGAACAACGCCTCCAGCTGTCTCGTGAGCTGTAGCCCGTGAGCTGCCATGAGGAATGGTCCGCTCGCTAAGCGAGCCACGAACTCAGTATTGTGACGAGACGGTGTGACTTCCATCAAACAGCTTGACAGGATCCCGGAGCCTGCCCTATATTCCGCCACGGTCGGCAGTTCACCCAGGCGTCGCCGCCCCGTGAGGGATGCTAAACCTGCCTTGACACCTATTTGATCGGACACCTTAATCCCGTGCCGAGTCGGAAGACGGCGACCACTGACCCTATCCCACCCGGATCGGCACGCTCTGCAAGGATAAGCGATGTCCAGAACACCCCTGCCCTTTCATTCGGACGATATTTCCTCCCTGGCACGGTCCCTCAAGGGCCAGCTTGCCCATGGTACGTCTCAGCCGAGCCATCTCGAACTGCTGAACATGCTGGCGCGTGCCAACGGCTACCGGAATTTTCAGCACTATCGGGCACAGCTTGCCGCCCGAAGCCAGCTGGAGAGTTGCCCGCCCACGCCGACGCCCACCCCTGTCGACTTCGTCAAGGTCAAGCGGCTGCTTCGGATGTTTGATCCTCAGGGAAAGCTCCTGCGCTGGCCTTCGAAGCGCAGCCAGCAGGAACTCTGCCTTTGGGTCATCTGGTCGAAACTCCCTGCCCGCCAGACTCTCACCGAAAAGGAGATCAACCTGCTCCTAAACGACCATCACCTTTTTGGCGACCATCCCCTGCTGCGAAGATGGCTCTGTGATTACGGCATGATGACCAGGACCCGGGACGGCCGCGAATACCATCGGGTTGAAAAGCGCCCACCCGCGGAAGCGCTCGAACTGATCCACCAGCTTCAAACAGCTCGAGAAAGGTGGAATCGGACCCCCATCGCCACGAACAGCCCGGCATGACCCGGCCCCAATAAGGTGCTTGGGAACGGTTCGGTTCCGAAAAGCATCCAGGAGACACGACCCCGCACGAGCCTCCACAATGAAGGATGGAGTCGCGATTGAGGAAATGAAGGCCACCCAGCGCGGAAAGCTCACCAGAGTCGGACGTGCCGATCGCCCGCATGAGAGCCTGAATGCGGGCGATCGGGCACACCAGTTGTTTCAAGCATGACTGTAAGCCCGACGAATCGCGTGACTCGCCTTCTGGCGTCAGTGGTGGGTTCCAAAGATCTCTTGAACACGGTCAGCATACTCGCCGGGCTGCCGCCTTGAAGAAACCGGCGTCGCCTTGGGACTGCTTCCTCTTAGAAGGTTAATGTCTGATATTCGCTCATCAGGTCGATGAGGAAGGGAGCTCCTTCGATGCGTACCCCCGGAATCATCTCATCGGGGGATAAATACCGGTGGTCCACTCAGGCCTTGCAGGCGAACATTTCCCCGCCATTTCCCATCAGGTGATCAATGAACGGTTTCATCGACGGCAATGCCGATTTTCAGGGGATGGTCGGGAGGTTGCGCGGGATGCGGATGGTTTTCGAAATGATCCAGAAGGCCGCCCAGAGCGATGCGTCCGTGATCATTCAGGGTGAGACGGGAACCGGCAAAGAGCTGGTCGCTCATGCCATTCACAATTTGGGGAAGCGGCGCGAAGGCCCCTATATTCAATTCAACTGCGCCGCTCTGAATGAGACCCTGCTGGAAAGCGAGCTTTTCGGGCACGTCAAGGGCGCCTTCACCGGAGCAACCAGCCATCGGGAAGGACGATTCGAAGCCGCTGACGGCGGGGATATCTTCCTGGATGAGATCGGCGATATCCCTCCTTCCATCCAGGTGATACTCCTGCGGACGCTGGAGTCGAAGCAGATTGAGCGGGTCGGCGACAATCGCCCCATCACCGTGGACGTCCGAATCATCACCGCCACCCACCGCGACCTCGCCAAGCTGGTCGCCGAGGGGCGAATCCGTGAAGACTTCTTCTTCCGCATCAAAATCATTCCGATCCACCTGCCGCCCCTTCGGGAACGACTCGACGACCTCCCGTTGCTGGTCGAGCATCTCATGCAGCAACTGCGGACCCGGAGCGGGAAGCATCTCTCGGGGGTGAGCGCCGAGACCATGGAGCTTCTCGCGCGCCGTCCCTGGCCGGGAAACGTGAGGGAGCTGAGAGGGGGCCTGGAGCATGCCTTTGTTGTCGCCGAGACGGGCCCGATTACCTCCGTCCACCTGTCAGCGGCGATGAAATCTCCGACCGGCTGTCGGAAAGATCGAGAGTTCCCTGCCGGCTCGGCTGCGCAGGAAGAAAAAGCAGCTCTGCTGGAGGCCCACCGCAAGTCCCGCGGCAATCAAACCCAGGCAGCGCGACTGCTGGGGGTAAATCGAGTCACCGTCTGGCACCGCCTGAAAAAATACGGAATCGACCTCGATGACCTGTTTCAGACCTGACGCCAGCCCCCGGGCGCAACCTCTCTACCGGTATCGCCAAAAGGTTCAACCCACCAAGTCCAACCCGCCCCACCTGTTCTTTCCTTACCAAACCAACGAACTGCCGAGCCTCATGGGTTTTGGCTCAAACACGCAGCAGCACGATAAATTCAAGTCCGTTCTCGTCCATTCCGCCAGGCGCTGCGGCGGGATTTGTGGCCGTCACGTATTAGAAACGCGGACGAGAAATCATAACGGGGAATTGCAGATCGCCGAAATTCGTTGTTCAGTGCCGTTGGTCAAGGAGCTGGGCATCATCTTGCGGAACTCCTTGAACGTGCGGAAACTCCAAACGGGGAGGAGAAAAGCATCGCACGCCGTGATTGTTCGGACCTCATTCTTAAACTCTGGGCTCATCGGGCATCGCTGCCGACAAATCGGCGCCCGTTATAATCGTTTGAGTCGATTCTAACGGCCATCAAACACCTCCGACGGGATGAGCCGGTCTTACTACCGCTGGCAGGAGCAGGAGAGCGAAAGGAAAGCCTCGAACCAGGTTGAAATCTGGCTCCAGTTGGCCCATAAAGTTGATAACGTTGCGCGAAGCCTTGTGGAAACATGCATTGACGAGGTCATTGGCTGTTCCGCTGAGGATGAGAAGGATTGGCTGCGAGCAGGACTTGGGCTATTTAATAAAGTGGACACACAGGCCGGGTTGGTCATCGAGTTGATGGAGACAATTCGCCAAAAGTCGCCGGCAGAGGAACCTCGAGAGATAGCGACCAGCCGTCGTTTTCAGGAGTTCGCCGAGTTGTGTCTCCAGATGGCTGGGCGAGTACGATCCTCTGGGATGGACTAAGTCCTCGGGCCCGACGCTTTCAAGTTGCGAACCACGGGTTCCAACACCAGGAGGCACTGGCAATGAAGTTGCGGCGGTGAGGAAGCACACGCCTTCGAAGGTGTGGTAGATCGATTCGGTCACGTGGAGGTTGGTGTATGCCGGTCATCGCGAGGTTCTATGGGATTATCATCAAGATGTATTTCAAGGAGCAAGGCGTTCCCCATTTTCATGCCCTCTATGGCGAATTCAACGGCGTTTTCGCAATCAACTCACTGGAGATGGTCGAAGGCGACCTCCCCCAACGCGCCGAACGGATGGTCAAGGAGTGGGCCGAGATCTACCGGAAGGATCTGATGGCAATGTGGGAAACACAAGAATTCAAGAACTTGCCCGGCTTGGAGTAACAGGATGGAAAAGTATCCAAAGGTTAGGTCGGTGGAAGCCCTGCCTGGCAAACGTTTGAAGGTCGTTTTTGACAATGGAGCCGCCCGCCACTACGACTGTAGTCCTCTGCTGGAACTGCCCGCCTTTCGTGCTCTCAAGGACGATGTCTTTTTTCGAAATGTGCGGCCTGACGTCCATGGTCATGGTGTGATCTGGACTGATGACATTGACTTGGCGGAATCAGAGCTTTGGCTGAAGGGGAAGGCTGAGCGGGCAGCCTGAGAGCCGGTATGTTACCTCTTCCGATTCTATTTATATTGATCTCCGTGAAGAGGGCCAGCTACCGAAATCTGCGCCAGCTTGGGTCATGGCTATATGTTGGGTCCGATTCAATCGGAGTGGATTTGAATGAAAAGACCTCTTCGAAAATCATGCCGGGGGAGACTGCCAGGTAAGAGGTCCTCACAATGCTGAGGCGGCCAGGCGAGGTTTTGGGCGACGGGAAAGGATCGTCCATCCTTTCCCAACCATACTCCGCTCCATCCCGGCTGGGCCGTCACCCTCAGCCCTGACAAGGTTTTCGTTCAATCGGCAATACTTGCTCTGCCTGCGAGGCTGCTCTGTTTGCAGCAGGCAATGGCTTCCGTGACGCACCAAGAGCCGCTGTCAGATCCTTCAGCGGAAAAAAGAGGCGGAAAATAGAACCCTGACCGACCTGGCTTTCCACCGTCAGCGCTCCTGCATGAGCCCGCACAATGCCCAGGACAACAGCCAGTCCGAGACCCCGGCCAGGAAACTTGGTCGAATAGAATGGGTCGAAGATCCTCTCCATCGTGGCAGGGTCGAGCCCGGCGCCGGTATCGGAAATCGAAATGGCAATATAGCTGTTTTCCGTGGGTTCCCAGCCTGAAGGGATCAGGCAAAACTCGCGAACCTTTTCATCCGTCAGGATGTGGACGGCAACCGTGATCTGGCCGTCACCATCCCCAATACTTTCGCCCGCGTTGAGAAGCAGGTTGACCAGGGCCTGTTCGAGATGCGCCTCATCTCCCTGGATCATGATGGCCCCTGAAGGCAGCTCTGCTGTCACTTGCACCCTTTTAGGCAAGGACGGACCCAACTCAACGAGTGCTTTTCGCGTGGTTTCAACAATGTCACAGGCTTTTTTCATCTGGACGGTCTGACCGAGGTAGGTCAGCATCAGACGGCTGATGTCAGCTGCCCGCTGAGAAGCCTTCATGGCTTCGGTAAGGTGCTTGAGAAGTCTTGGAGCCTGCGGCAGATCGCCAAGTGCCAACTCCAGACGTCCCATCACGGCGCCGAGGAGGTTATTGAAATGATGGGCAACGGCGCCTGCCATGCGACCCAGGCTTTCCGCCTTTTCTGCCTCATGCAGTCGCTGTTCCAACTGCAGGCGCTCTTCCTCCGCCCGCTTGCGCTCGGTAATGTCCACCACCGTCACCGCCACCCCGGCTGCCGCATCATCGTGATCAAAGGGACTCATGCACACCAAAACGTCGATGAGGGCACCGTCTTTTCGCTTGAAACGTGCATCAAGAATCGCCAGACCTTCTCTTTTCAGCTGCCCGTAGCCAACCCTGGCCACCCGCTCGAACTCTTCGTCGTCCGGAAAGACAATCCGCGTAGAGCTTCCGATCAGTTCTTCCTCCGAGTAGCCCAGTATCCGGCAAAGCGCTGGATTTACCTTGACATGCACCCGATTCACCAGCAGGGCGACCCCGACCGGGGTTGCCTCGAGGAGGCTCCTCACCACAGCCTCGTTCTTCCTTATCTCCTCCTCCCTTTTTCGCAGAGCTTCTTCGGTACGCTTTCTTCCTATGGCTTGCCCAATCCGTTCCGCCACGGCATTGAGGAGACTTCTCTCCTCTTTCATAAAAGGTCCTTCGTCACCATCCGGCCTTTCTTCTCGATTGAGGACCTCAACCGCACCTACTCGTTCCCCGTGTACGAATATATCCTGAGCCTGTCTCCAGGGCGTTTCAATGAAGTTTTCCGTTCGGTACTCCCGTCCACCCAGAGTGATCCGAGCGCAGGCAATTTCGGGATACTGCCATGACGGAGGAATGATCTCGACGATACCCTCCAATAACTCTTCAATGGTCGTATCAGGTCGCTCCAGTAAATGGGAAATGCCATAGAGACAGTTTAGCTCCTTGAGCCGTTCGGTGAGTTTCCGTCTCTCACCCTGCAGCACCTTTTCCGTCTGCTTGCAGTCAGCGATGAACCGCGCTTGCAGGATGTTTTGATAGGCGGTGGTAGAAAGCTGCTTGGCCAGTGCAAAAAGGGCGTGCGCGATTTGATCGAACTTCTCCTGCGGCATGGTGGGCAGCTTGCGGTAGGCATCGCGGAAGGCGGTCTCGTCGGCGCCGATCTCCCGGGCGTATGCCATCATTTGCTCCTCGCTTTGCGCTTCGTTCCGGACCTGGCCAATCAACCAATTGGCGAGGTGGCGGCCACCGACGGTGATGCTGGCTCCCGCATTGGACAAACCAGCGCTCAGGCACCGCTGAATAGTGGGCCCGGAGGGATTGTGCCGCCCGATCATGGCGTCAGACAGCCGGCAGTTCCTGAGTCCCTTCGGGTTTCTGCGGATGATCTCGCTGCAGAGACAAGAGAAGTTGCTTGGTCGGGTGATCGGGGTGCCGTCCGGGTAGGTGATGAGGGCAGCTACACCCCAGACTTCCGCGAACAGATCCTGGAGGCGCTGAAGGTCGGACAGCTTGAACAGGTCCTCGAAAGCAATATTCTCGATGGTGTCCAGTGGCTGAGTGAGCGCTAAGATGCGCTTTTCAAGCGCTTCCTTCGTCCGTCTAGGGTCGGAGATGTCCCACCAGTTCAGTACGAGGGATCGAAGGCGATTCTCACTCTCCCGCAACGCAACGTCCATCCGCTTGCGCTCGTCTTCTATCCCCTCCAGTTCGGCAATCCTGCTCCGCATCCGGATCAATTCATCGAGCAATTGCTCTTTGCTTTTCTCTTTGTCCTTCATGTCGTGTTTCCTGAGATGCGGACGACAGCATTTGAGTATTAGCGCTCCGTGAGCACTGAAATCCCGCAATAGCAAACCTTGAGCATGAGCTTCGGGCAGGTGAGGGAAGCGAACGGTACCAGTTCTGTTCAAAGATATGCCTCAATTATCATTATGACTGGTTCATACAGCGGATTCAAGCAACCCCTGCAACGAGCCAGGGCTATCGCACGTAATAGTGCTGGACTCCTGGCTCCAAGTGTGCCAAAGTACCTTGGTACCCCATAACCCAAGGAGGATGGCCTATGGAGACCGC
>Ga0255346_1003815_pt1 | contig 17286 bp, 12 predicted proteins | sample wastewater_treat_FD_194410 | JGI IMG/M metagenome (GOLD analysis project Ga0255346, IMG submission 194410) | Wastewater microbial communities from Lulu Island WWTP, Vancouver, Canada - plant22 | ecosystem: Engineered > WWTP > Wastewater > Unclassified | place: Canada: Vancouver, British Columbia... | reverse complement strand
TAAGGAGAATAATATTGAAAGTAGTGATACATTTATGCCGGGAGAGTTTAATGATATAGCTGGTATTTATGATAAGGAAAAAATAATTAAGTATATTATTAATAGAGATGATAAGATTACAGCTATTTTTGCCGGCAATGATTATTGGGCTATAAAAGCTATGAAAGTTTTTGACGATTATGGCTTAAAAGTTCCTGAAGATATTTCAATTATTGGTTATGATAATATTGAAATGTCATCAATGGTAAAAGTACCTCTTACTACCATAAGACAGCCTAAGTATTTACTTGGTAAATTAGCTACAGAACAATTATTTGAAATATTGGAAAATAAATCAGATAAAGAATTAAAAAGAATTATCCTAAGACCAGACTTAATTATAAGGGATTCATGTAGAAAAATATAAGATTATAAAAGTTAGGCAATAGAAAGAGAGGTGATAAGATTTTTAAAAAATTTATTGTTAAATGAAAAAAATAAAATTAAGTAGAAAGGAGTAAAAGTGAAAAGAAAATGGATATTAGTTACAGCCATGATGTTAGCATTAACTATACTAATTAGCTTAGTTTTAGCTGGCTGCACCACAGCAGCAACAACAACTACAGCGGCTGCAGCTGAGACTACAGAAGCTAAAGCAACAACTACAGCGGCTGCAGCTGAGACTACAGAAGCTAAAGCAACAGAAGGCGTAGTATTATCATTATTGCATGATAAGGGAGGAAACCCAAATTTCCAGCCTTATTTTGAAGAGATGGGTAAAAAGACAGAAGAACTATTTGGAATAAAGATTGAACCAGTGCCATATCCTACAACAGATGTTTTTATTGCTACTGTAAGGGCTGCGCTTCCCACTACAGATGCACCTGATTTATTTACTTGGTGGTCAACTTACAGAATGAAAGAATTAATAGACCAAGGGTTGCTTGCGCCCACAACAGAGTTATGGGATAAGCATAAAGATGAGTATTCTGAAGGTTTAAGAAATGCGTTTACTTTTGATGGAGAAGCATATGGATATTCCTATACCCAGGAATACTGGCCGGTATGGTACAACAAAGATGTTTTTGCTCAGTATAACTTAGAAGAACCTAAAAATTGGGCTGAATTTATAAATGTTTGTGATACGCTGCTTAAGAATGGAGTTACACCAATGGCACAAACTGTACAGGCACGTTGGCCAACTCTCATAATGTTTGAGCAATTTGTAATAGGAGAAGATCCTCAGTTGTATGTTGATCTTTGTGAAGGTAGAGTAAAATATAGCGATCCAAAAGTAAAAGCAGCTTTTGAACTGTGGGCTTCATTGATTGATAAGGGTTATTTTACCGATCCTGGTATAGACTATTTTGTTGATGCTCCAAACATGTTTAACAATGGTGAAGTGGGGATGATACTAGCTGGTACATGGTATTATGAATCTGTCTTTACTGCTGTCGGTGTACCAGATGAAAAAATTGGTGCGTTTATTCTTCCCTCTCAAAAAGATAGTGCAGGCAAAAATATAGTTCTTGAAATGTCTCCTATTTGTGTAAGTGCTAATTCAAAAAATCTTGAAGCCACATTAAAAGTAGTTGATTATTTCATGGGCCCAGAAGGGAATGAAATATTTGCTCGTCTAAATAGGTCATATCCTTCAAATATGAAATCAGCAACTGATTTTTTGCCTGATATAAAAGTAAAAATTTCTGATACTGTTAAAAATGAGAATTATAATATCTTAAATAGATATTGGGAAGCAACACCTACCCCAATTTGTGAGGAAGCAGTTGATAAGTTTGCTGAATTTATGGCAAATCCAGACAGATTAGATCAGGTATTGGTAGACTTGGATGTAATTGCTGACAAATATTGGAGTGCAAATAAATAAACTATTTTCAGATAACGGGAAATGTGCTAACAACCCATTTCCCGTTAATATAATTTATAAAATCTGAGGGATAGTCTTATGAAAAACTATAATAAATTTGCAAGTTATTTATATGTATTACCAGCTTTTTTACTTGTATTTTTTCTGCTGTTAATTCCAATGTTTCAAAATATATATTACAGTTTCTTTCAATGGGATGGGATTTCACAGCCGATTTTTAATGGACTAAATAATTATATCCAACTGTTTAAAGATTCAAATTTTTTAACATCATTTTTAAATACAATTCTTTGGGTTGTTTTCACATTACTATTTCCGGTTTTTGGAGGACTACTAATAGCTGTTTTTTTAAGAGGGATAAAATTTAGTGATTTTTTTAAATCAATATTTTATATACCAATTACGATATCTTTCGTTGCAACGGGAATAATATGGAATTATATGTATAGCCGTCAGATTGGTGTTTTAAATACAATTTTAGGACTTTTTGGTGTAGATAAAATTTCCTGGCTTACTAGTGTTCCCTTGAATACCTTTTCTTTATTAATAACATGGACATGGCAGCAGCTAGGTGTAAATATGGTGTTATTTTTGATGGGATTGACATCTATTCCGGTTGAGCAGACAGAAGCTGCTAGTATTGAAGGTGCAAATAGATGGCAAGTATTTATTTATGTAACATTTCCCATGTTGCGACCTATTACTACTGTTGTTATAGCAATGGCAACAGCTAACTCTTTTAAAGTTTTTGACCTTATTTATGTTATGACCAGGGGAGGTCCTTATAGATCTTCTGAAACTCTGGCAGTCACCATGTTCAGAGAGTCATTTACTATGTCGAATATGGGGTATGGTGCTAGTATCTCAGTTGTGCTTTCCATAATAGTAGTAGCTATTTCGGTAATTTATCTAAGAAGTATGCTAAAGAAAGATTTATTATACTATTAGAGAGGTTAATATAAATTATGGGGGTAATTAGAAAGACAATTATATATATTTTTTTAATATTACTTATTCTTGCGTGGTTATTACCTATATTTTCAATTGTGCAAGCAGCCATAAAAAGTCCTGCGGAATTCAATTCTACAAGTTTTTTTCAGTTTCCGACAAGAATTGCTATTGTTGAAAATTTTAAGATGGCAATAAAACAATGGAAACTTCATGAATTTTTTCTCAATTCATTAATTTATTCCATTACGGGTGGTGTTATTACAATTATTGCTGCTTCAATGGCTGGTTTTAGCCTTATAAGATTAAAACCAAAGTTTAACTTTCCCTTATTTTTAATAATTTATTCTGGTACTTTATTTCCCTTTCAAATGTACTTAATACCTTTGTATAGAATTTTTAATCAGATAGGCTTATATGATACAAAAACAGGAATGATACTAGTATATTCCGCGCTCTGTATCCCTTTTAGCCTTTTTGTTTACAGAGGTTTTTATACAACTATTCCTAAAGAAATTGAAGATGCTGCATTGATTGACGGCTGTAATTCTTTTCAGCTTTATTTAAGAATTTTTTTACCGCAATCAATAGCTCCCACAGCAGTAGTTGCATTATTTCAAATGAGCTGGATTTGGAACGATCTCCTTTTTGGAATGGTTTTAACCAGAACTGACAATGCAAGACCTGTAATGGTGTCACTTGCTTCAATGTCTGGGGTAAGTGGGGGAATTATGCCTTATATAATGGCAGGAGTGATATTCACTTCACTACCAACAATAATATTATTTATTCTTCTTAGAAGGTATTTTATATCTGGCATGGTTTTATCTATGGCAGGAGAATAAATTATCTTTTTATATTTTATATTTATTACATGTAAGAAAAGAGAAAGTCAATGAATAATAATAATATTACATCAAGAGAAAGAGTAAGATTAGCTCTTGAGCATAAAGAAGCTGATAGGGTTCCAATTGATTTTGGTGCAATGAGATCTACAGGTATTTCAACAATTGCCTATAATAATCTAAGAAAAAAATTGGGGATAAACAAAGGTCTGGCAAGGATGTATGATTTTATACAACAGCTTGCCTATCCTGAAAAAGAAGTAAGAGACATTTTCCATGTTGATGTTATTGATGCAGGTCAGGCATTTTTAACTGAGGATAAATACTGGCGCAAATGGGAGTTAAATGATGGATCTCTTTGCCAAATACCAAAATATCTGAATTTTGAAATTGATGAGGAAGGAACAGTTTTCTTAAAAAACAGTAATGGTGTAATAGTTGGTAAAAAGCCAAAGACATCTCTTTATGTAGACCAGACCTACTGGCCATTTTTTGAATTGCCTGCAATTCCTGAAGAAATAGACACAAAAAAGTTTAATGATGTACTTTGGGCAGTGCCATCTCCTCCTTGGTATTTAGATATATTTGATGATGAGCAATATGAAGTTTTTATAGAAACTATTAAACAACTACATGATGAAACTGATTACTCAATCATGTTGGCTGTTGGATGCAATCTTTTTGAAATGGGTACATGGCTCAGAAGATTTGATAATTTTTTATCTGATATAATCTTGGATAAGAAAGGAGTAGCAAGATTATTAGACAAGCTGATCGAGGGATATCTAAAAACTCTTGAAAGAGTTCTAAATGGTGTTAAAGATTATGTTGATCTTTTACAATTTGGCGATGATTTAGGTTCTCAACAGGGGCCTTTTATTCCACCAAAGATATTTGAAGAAGTTTTTATGCCAAGATATAAAATAATGTGGGATTATGTCCATAAGACAAGCAATTGTAAAGTATTCTTGCATTCATGCGGGTCCATTTATGAACTTATCCCTTTTCTTATTGAGGCAGGATTAGATGTGTTAAATCCTGTACAGACAACAACAAGAAATATGGAAGCTGAGAAATTAAAAAAAGAATTTGGGAAAGATATTACATTCTGGGGAGGCGGAGTTAATACAAGAGATGTACTGCCATCCAAGACACCTGCAGAAGTAAAAGAAGATGTTAAAAAAAGAATAGAAATTTTTGGTAAGGGTGGGGGTTATGTATTTAATTCAATCCATAACGTAATGGCTGATGTTCCACCTGAGAATGTAATTGCCATGTTTGAAGCTGCTTATGAATTTGGAAGATATCAGTAATTTTGGAGTGAGAATTAATGATTTGTTTTGAGGGAAGAGAATATTATGAAAGATTTTGAGAAAGATTTTGAACCTGATTATACTAATATATTAAATGCAGCCAGAAGAATTAAGCATAAAAGAATGCCTTTGTATGAACATATTATAGATACAGCTATAATGGAAAAGGTATTAGATAAAGAGTTCTCATCTCTTTATAGCGGAGATATAAAAGACAAGAAAGAATTCTTTAGAAACTATTGTGGTTTTTTTAAAGAGATGGGATATGATACTGTTTCTTTTGAGTGTCTTATTACATCGATAATGCCTGAAAGTGGGGCACTTTATTATCACAAATCAGGAGTAATAAAGAATAGGAAAGATTTTGACTCCTATCCTTGGGATGATCTACCAAAGTTATTTTTTGAAAAATATTCAGATGATTACAAAATACTGGGAGAAGAGATGCCTCAAGGTATGAAAGCAATAGGAGGTCCGGGGAATGGCATATTTGAATGTGTTCAGGATATAGTAGGTATTTCTGATTTATGTATGATTTCAGCAGATGACCCTATTCTTTATAGAGATTTGTTTAAAAAAATGGGGGAGGTATTTTACAAAATCTGGAGCACTTTTTTAAAAAACTTTTCTTCTATATATGCAATATGCAGATTTGGAGATGATCTTGGATACAAATCATCAACTCTTTTAAATCCCGCTGATATTAGAAATATGATTATTCCTCAATATAAAAAAATAGTAGATCTTGTCCATTTCTATAATAAGCCTTTCCTCCTGCATTCGTGCGGTAATATATTTAATGTAATGGAAGATATCATAAATTTAGCAGGAATAGATGCAAAACATTCAAATGAAGACGAAATAGCTCCTTTCCAAGTGTGGCTGGAAAAATATGGAGATAGAATTGCTCTTTTTGGTGGTGTAGATATGAGCTTTTTGTGTCAAGCTAGTGAAGATGATATTAAAAAATATGTCAGAAACATATTAAGTTATTCTATAAATTATCCTGGTTTTGCTTTTGGAACAGGTAACTCTGTGCCAGACTACATGCCTGTTGAGAATTATTTAATAATGTTAAAAACAGCAAGAGAATTTCGTTGCACTAATATTTCTTAAAATAGGCAGATAATTTTACAAGATTAAAAGCAATTAGTTTATTTTTAAAATTAAATATATTAAAAGTTTTATAATAAGGATATGACATTTTAAATATGCGGTTTAAGCTAAAAGCTCAATTTAAAAAATGGTTGCAATATGAAATTAAAATTAATATACTTGTTACATAATTTAATATATTTGGTTGGTAGAGATAAAGAGTCCAACAATATTAATCTAAAAGATTATATTGTTTGGGCTTTTTTTATTTTTATGTTTATTTTCTAGAATATCATTTATTAATAAATTTAAACATTGGAAAATTATTATGATAAAAAATTTTGAAATTGTAACAACTGTGTTTTTTAAGCAGATTGACAAAATTCTTCATCAAAAAGTAAGACTATTTCTTGAAAAAGAAAATAACAAGGAGCTTAAAAATATCACTCTTTTAATTCATAGCGCTGGTTGGGAGAAGAAGTTAACCTTTGCCGAGAAGGAATTAGTAGATAATTATTTTGATTTTTTTATACCTGCTGCCAGAAATTCAGAAAAAATAAATGCTGAAATTTCGGATGGAGATTCTACCCTTAAAAAGGAATTTATTTTAAAACCTAGAAGAAAGTGGGAAATACATATTCAAAATTTTACTCATACAGATATTGGCTATACCGATCTACCTAGTAGAGTGGTAAGAGTATACAGAGAGTCAGCAAGAGCAATACTTGATTTTTATGATGAGACAAGAGATTTTGATGAAGGAAGCAAATATAAGTGGAATATTGAAACAGGTTATTGGCTTGAAAATGCATTAACTGGTTTAAAGAAAAATGAACTTAAAAAATTCAAAGATCTGATTAAATCGGGTTTTATAGAAATAACTCCTCTTTATGTAGCTCATACATCTGAATTTAATGATGAAGAGACTTTAATACGAAGTCTTTACTTTGCATTTAAGTTCGCGAAAGAATGCGGTGTTAACATTGTCACAGCAATGTCTTCGGACGTGACTGGCCAACCATGGTTATTGCCTCAAATTCTTTCAAGATCAGGAATTAAATACTTTTCAACAGCTGTTAATGCGACTATGGCAAAAGCATTGAAACTTGAAAGGCCCTTTTACTGGCAGTCCCTTGACGGATCAAAAGTAATGGTTCTTGATACGGATGAGAGACAAGCATACCAGGAAGGCGTGATGATAGGGCTTCATGAAGATTATGAGACTGTTTATGAAAAGCTTCCAAAATATCTGGAGGATTTGGAAGATACAGGTAATTTTAATTTTGATTTAATTGCTTTTAGGATGCCTGGCTATCCAGGAGATAATACTAAGCCCAATGTAAAGGTTAGCTATATTGTTAGGGAGTGGAACAGAATATGGGATTATCCAAAGCTTATTATTTCTACTTATCGGGATTATTTCCATAAATTTGAGAGATTGTATGGTGATAAAATAAATACATATTCAGGAGCTTGGCCTGACTGGTGGGTTAATTATCATGGTGCTGCGGCTTTTGAAACTGGGGTCAATAGGAAAACTCATTCAGATATCATCAATGCTGAAAGATTTTCTACTATTCTTAATATTAATGAAAAAGAATCCTATAAATATCCTAAATCTGGGATTGACTATGTTTATAGCAAGTTATTTCTTGCTGATGAGGCAGACTGGGGATCATATAATAGTGTTTCCGAGCCAGATTGTCTTCAGTCAAAGGGGCAGAGGTATGAAAATGCATCTTTTGTATACCAAGCAGCGATTGATGCCAAAGAGCTTTCGGATAATTCGAGAAACTTACTTTCAAAAATGTCAGGTGTTGACACTGAGTTAGGAATAGTTGTAAGTAACCCTCTTAGTTTTAATAGATCTGAAATTGTTGAAATTTCAGTACCAAAAAAAATATTTAACAACGGAAAGGGTTTTAAGATAATCGATTCTGTTACAGGAAAAGAAGTAAAGTCTCAATTTATACTTCCTGAATTACATGATTTACAAACTGCAAGCTTAAGAATTGCATTTTTTGCTGAAGGGGTACCTCCTTTAGGATTTAAAGTTTTTAATTTTATTATAGATGATTCAGATAAGAACTATGAGACAAGTAAAAGTTTACTTTCTGCTCAAATTGAAAATGATTTTTACAAAGTTATTTTTGAGCAAGATTCTGGGACAATTAAAAAAATAATTGATAAGGATTTAAAAAAAGATATTACAGATGGTAAAAGTGATTATCAATTTAACCAGTTTATTTATGATTCAGATGAAAACAAGAGAATAGTGGATTTAAGCCAACATGAAGAGTTAAAAAAAGATGTTTTATTTTTGCAGCCATTTTATAGAAAACTTCATGAAGATTTTTATGATTCTCCAACTAAGAAGGTTAAGTTTAAAAGATATTTTGCTGAAAACCATAAAATTTCTGAGGTAAGAAGAGGGCCCTTATATACAGAAATAACAACTACTGCTTCAAGTTTCATGTTTCCTGAAATAAAGACAAGCCTAATTTTAGATAATATGAACAAAAGAATTATTATCAGAAATTATCTTTTTAAATATGAAAACTTAAACATTGAGTCACTTTATTTTATGTTTCCTTTTAATTCGGTAAAGCCATCTATAAAAATTAACTGCCATGGTGGTTTTTTTGAGCCAGAAAAGGAGCAGCTTCCAGGATCCAGCAAAGACTGGTATTGTGTTCAAAAATGGGTAAGTGTTTCTGATCACGATGTTATGTTTTTGTTTAGTCCTTTTGAAGCACCTCTTGTCCAGCTTGGAGGAATCAATACTGGCAAATATCTTGATAAAATTGAATTGGATAACGGAACAATTGCTTCGTTTGTAATGAATAATCACTGGTGGACTAACTCTCCTGCAAGTCAATGCGGTAGGTTTGAGTTTAAATATTTTATCAGTAGTCTTAAGGCACCGTTTAATCCAGTATCATCCAATAGATTCGGCTGGTCATCGCACTTTCCACTTAATGCGGATTTTATAACTGGGAATAGCAATAAAGGAAACTATAAGGAGTACAGCCTTATTACTGCAGAGTTGCCTGAAAATATAATGTTAATAGGTTTTAAAAAAGCCGAAAATGGCAGAGGCATTATTTTAAGAATGATTGAAACCGTGGGACAAAGTTGTAATTTTGATTTTGTTTTTAGTGATAAAAAGATAAAGGAAGCCTTTCTTCTAAGTCCTATCGAAGAAAAGATTAATAATGTTAATTTAAAAAATAACGCAATTGAGATGAAGTTTGATCCTTTTGAGCTACTAACTTTTTATATTGAGCTTTATTAATTTAAAATTTTTTAAAAAAGAGGCATATTTTGAGTGATAGGGTTAAATTAAATATAAGAAAAAGCATACTTTTTATAATAATAATTTTTTTATGCCTGATTTGGCTTGTACCAATATATTTCCTTGTTTTGATTTCACTTAAGTCTTCTAAAGAGTTTGCGGTGACACCATTCTGGAAAATGCCACAGGCATTTGCATTTTTTGAAAATGTTAAATATGTTTTTATTGAAACGAAGTTACTTAAGCCATTCTTAAACAGTCTTTTCTATGCAATATGCGGAAGTGTTGTTGCTATTTTCATCTCATCTCTTGCTGGTTTTGGGCTTACAAAATTAAAACTTAAGGGATCTTTCCCAATATTTATAATCATATGGAGCGGTATGATTTTCCCAGTTCAAATATATCTTATTCCTCTTTATAAGGCATATTTGACTTTAAATCTTTATAACACAAAAATAGGTATGCTTCTTATATATATAGCTATTATTATCCCATTTTGTGTATTTTTATTCAGAAATTATTTTTTAACTATTCCTGATGATTATATTGAGGCGGCCAAAATAGATGGATGTACCAGCATGCAAATTTATTACAGAATACTACTGCCAAATTCTTTTGCGCCTATTGCAATTCTTGCATTACTCCAAGGTAGTTTTATATGGAATGATCTAATACTTGGTATGGTTCTATCTAGTTCGGATTCTGTAAGACCAATTATGAATGCACTTGCATTATTAAATGCAGTTTATACAGGTAAAAATATACCTGTTATAATGACTGGGAATCTCTTAAGTGGATTACCAATCATTATTGCATATTTATTACTTCAGAAATATTTTATACAGGGATTAAAACTTCAGGTAGCTGGAGAGTAACGGTGTAACTACAAGAGGTGGATAATCTGATTTTTAATTTAATCTTGATGGACATATAAAGATGAGAGGTGGTGATGACAAAGAATAATTATAATAAATTTATAAATTATTTAAGGAGGATAACATGAGAAAGTTTTTTATTTATCTATTTATTTGTATTTTTGTAGTTTCATTTGGTCTTATGTTTTCAGGATGTAAAGGAGGGGAAGCTGTAACTGAAACTACAGCACAAGTTGAAACTACAGCAGTGGAAACTACCGTGGCGCCAGCAACTGAAGAGGAGACAACTACAACTGAAGCACTTACCGGTCCATTAAAGTTATTTACTGATAAACCTGGATGGCAGTCAGGATGGGATGCAGTGTTTGCAGGTTTTAAGGAAGCGACAGGAGTAGATGTTGAAATGACGGGATACACTGAAATTGATACATATACTGCAGCAGTGAAAACAGGTATTCCAACAGCACAGGGTCCTGACGTTTTTACTTGGTGGTCTAACTATAAGATTGAGGATCTTGCCAAAGAAGACTTGCTTGAAGACCTAACTCCATTGTTTGAGCCAGTTAAGGACAAATATAATCCTGGAATTCTTGACAGCTTTTCATATGAAGGAAAGATTTATGGAGCACCGGTTCTTGTTAGCTCATGGATAATGTTTTATAACATTCCTGTTTTTGAAAAATATGGTCTTTCTGAGCCAAAAACTTGGGATGAATTAATGAATGTGTGTGAAACGTTGAAATCTAACGGAGTAACTCCTATTGGCTTTACAATTGGCGGTGGATGGACAAGTTTCTTCTGGTTTCAGCAGATTCTAGCATCTAATTATTCTGATGCGTATTATGCAATATGTAGAGGAGAAAAAAGCTGGAACTGTGATGAAATTAGAAAGACATTTGAGATATGGAAAGAGATGATTGATAAAGGTTATTTTACTGATCCAGGTGTTGACTTGGGCAATGATATACCTCCAATGTTTGCCAAAGGTGAAGTAGCCATGACATATTGCGGTGATTGGTATACAGCTTATTTTGATGCTATTGAGCTTAAAGGTGGAGAAGATTATTCTATTTTTGTAGTGCCTCCTTTTGAGCAAGGTAGACCAAAAACTGTTATTTATGAGGCTGGGCCAATATGTGTTTCAAAAAATGCACAAAACAAGGCAACTGCCAAAAAATTTATAGAATACTGGATTTCAGATGAAGGACAAAGGATATGGTCAGAAGCAATGCAATTTGTTTCTCCAAATTCTGCAGTTCCAAAAGAACATTTGGATCCTGCAAAACAAAAAATTTCTACTGAGATCTTCGGTGATCCAAATGCAAAGCTTATTGTAAGATTTTGGGAAGCTACCCTTGAGACTATAACCTTGCCTGCATGTGCAAGTTTTGACAAGTTTGTCTTGGATCCCGATAGTGCTGAAGCTGTAATTAAGGAGCTTGATCAGTTGTCTACAAAAGCATGGGAAGAATATAGAGCTAAACAAAAGTAAAAATATAAAATTTTAATTAAATCTAGTGGCGGACATTAATTAATGTCCGCCAGGAAGATATGGAGAAAGAATTGGCAAAAGTCAAAAGATTAGGAAGAGTAAATGGGATCTCAAATTATCTTTATGTAATGCCAGCACTTATAATGGTGTTAGTATTTCTTATAGCGCCAGTAATTTTTGTAATATATGCAAGTTTTACAGACTGGGATTTGCTTCATCCTATGAATTTTGTAGGACTAAAAAATTATATAAATATTTTTAAGGATCCCAATCTTCTGGTTTCAACCAGAAACACTTTACTGTGGGTTGTTATTATTCTTTTAGTTCCAATGCTTCTTGGGCTTATCCTTGCTGTATTTATTAAAAATGTCTGGTTTTCCAATCAAATCAAATCAATTTTTTATATTCCTCTCGCAATGTCAGGAGCTGGCATCGGTATAATATGGAACTGGATATTTTCAAGAACAGGATTATTAAATTCTGTCCTTATATCACTTGGAGTCCTTGTGGCCCCAAAATCATGGCTGCTAAGTTCACCTCAGAACACGTTAGCAATGGCGGTTGCTGCAACTTGGCAGGTTACAGGCTTAAATATGATATTGTTTTTGATGGGACTGCAAGATATTCAACCCGAAGTTCTAGAAGCTGCAAAAATAGATGGTGCCAATGAATGGAAGACTTTCACAAAGATTATTCTTCCACTACTTAAGCCAATTACAACGGTTGTAATAATTTTAAATATAATAGGAAGCTTTAAAATTTTTGATATTATCTGGGTTATGACAGCAGGTGGACCTGCAAGAAGCTCAGAGACTCTTGCTGTTTCTATGTATAAGGAATCATTCAGCTTATATAGAATGGGATATGGATCAGCAATTGCTGTGCTCCTTTCAATTATTGTATTTGCTGTAGGTATAGGTTATTTAAGAATTGTTGGTAGAGAAAAGTAAATTTATTGAAGTTTAATTTTATAAAAAATTTTCTTGATTAAATGACAGATAACAACTTAAGTAAAAAATTAGAAAAGTTAATTGGTAAAAATAAAGTAAGTTCAGATATTGGTGACAGGTTGTGTTTTTCCAGAGATGTTACTCCACTGTGTTATAAATGGATAGACTTATATAAATTACCCCCTTATATCTGTGACGCTGTTGTAAGTCCTGAGAATACTGAAGATGTTATTAAAATTGTTAAGTTTGCAAAAAAAAATAAAATAAAGATTTTTATCTATGGAGGGGGATCAGGTGTAGTTGGTGGCATAATCCCAACTGAAAGAGGTATAACTATTGATATGTCTAGGATGTCGAAGATCCTTAATCTTGATAAGGAATCCTTAACAGTAGAGGTTGAATCTGGAATTATTGGTCAAAACTTAGAAGATTTTTTAAACAAAAATAATTATACATTAAGACATTTTCCACAATCAATACGTTCCGCATCAGTTGGTGGACTTATAGCTACAAAGTCTATAGGTCAGTTTTCAACAAAATATGGTGGGATAGAAAATTATGTTACTGGTCTTGAGGTTGTTTTACCAGATGGAAATATATTAAGAACAAAAGATAAACCCCGAAGCTCTACAGGACCTGATATTAATAATTTTTTTATTGGCTCTGAAGGAATATTTGGGATAATAACCAAAGCGATACTTAAAATCTATAAAATACCTGAGGAAGTCAGATATCATTGTTTCCTTTATAAAGATATTTTTAGTGCACTTGATTCAATAAGAGAAATAATGCAAATGGGCTTAAAACCACCGGTTGTAAGATTATATAACAAGGAAGAGTCTCATCAGAAATTCGCAAAACTTGGTTTTGGCTATGACGGTTGTCTTATGATTTTATGTTTTGAAGGTAATAGTGAGCTTGTAAAGGCTGAATCTGAAATTGCCAAAAAAATCTGTGAGAGGACTAAGGCAGAAAATATTGGTGATGAACTTGGAAAACTATGGTTTGATAACAGATTTGATACTAGACATATCCTTGAGAAAGAAGAAGAATTTGGTGGTATATCTGACGCGGTAGAACTTGCAGCTCCTTGGAGCAAAATAAAAAAACTTTATATTGATGTTGAAAGTTATTTCAAGAAACAGCAAATAACTTTGGCTTCACATTTTTCACATGCTTATCAAACTGGTATATCTGTTTATAACATTTTTTTCCTTAGCGCTAAAGATGAGGAAGAAGCAATTGAGAGATTTTATACTGTCTGGAATGATGTTATGGAGATTGCCCTTAAAGATGATGCAACAATAAGCCATCATCACGGGATAGGAATTATTAAAAAAGATAAGCTCAAAAAAGAGCTTAATGAAGGAATAAATATTTTAAAAAGTTTAAAAGAAAAACTTGATCCAAATAATATTATAAACCCTGGCAAATTAATAGAAAAATGATATGAACTTTGATGCAAAATCATTAAGACAATGTATATATTGTCATAATTTCTGTAAATTTTGCTGTGCTCCATACTTAGCAACTAAGAACCAAAAAGTAATACAGACACAAAAGAATTATCTTATTTATCTGGTTAACGAGAATAAGATTGAACCAAATGCTGAGCTAGGTAAAGCAGTTTATTTATGTAATGATTGCAAGCGTTGTGAGACTTATTGCATTTTTGAAGGTAAAAATGTTCTGCCAAATAATAGATATGCAAAGAATCTTATCTTTAAAAATATGCTTGCTCCAAAAAAAGTCTATGATATTTATAATCATCTTTTAAATTTTGGGAACTTTCTTGGCAAGAAAACTAGACAAAGCGCAGTAAAAGATTTTGATAAAAATAAAAGATATGATTTTCTTGTTTATCCTGGAGATTATGTTAACCTTCTTGCACCCAATATTACAAAGAGTTTTATTAAGATTCTTAAAAAGTTAAATAAAAGCTTTATATTGTGTGATGATATTGAAGTTTCTGATGGGGCTATTGCTCTTGATTTAGGCATGGAAGAGCTTGCAGAGGAATTAATGGAAAGGAATTTTAGAAAAGTTACCCAATACAAATTCGATGCTCTTATTGTCTTAAATCCTTATAGTTATTATTGTTTTAAGAATGATTATGGGAAGTATGGTTTTAAATTTGATTTTGAAATCATTCATTATATTGATTTCATGGAAAGGCATATTGATAATCTGAAAATAAAAAAAACAAATGATTATGTAAAATATTTTGATCCATGTGTTCTTTCAAGATGGATTAAGATTAATGAGAGCCCAAGAAATATTCTTAGGGTTTTATGTAACAACCAGGATTTTGACCTTATAAAAAATAGGGAGGAATCTGAATGCTGTGGAGGGAATTTAAGTCTAATTTTTCCTGAGATTTCTCGAATTATTACAGAAGGCCTCTTAAACGAAATTAAATCTTACTATGAGAAGACAGAAGTTCTTATAACAGCATGTCCTTTGTGTTTAAGTAATCTTCTAAAAGCTCAAAATTCCAGCAGATTTAAGATTTATGACTTAATTGAATATATAAGCAATAATATGGTTTAAGTTGGCAAAAAATAATTAATCTTTTAATAGGGTTAGTTCAGCAAAGGTTCTTTGAAAATTTCATGGATATAAAGTCCATAGTTCGTGAGAGCTTGTAGTAATTCCAATAGCACCACTATCCAAGATTTTTTTAAGCTCTTCACGGTTACTTATAAATCCAGAGCATATGATAGGTATGTCAAAGTTTTCTTTAAGAAGTTTTGCTGCCTTTGGATATAAAATACCTGGTCTAATATCAATAAGATCTGGTTTTCCTACTTTTACAAGTTCAATGCCTTTTTTAAGAGATTTTGTATCCAGGACGAACATGGACTGCATGACAGGGAAATCAAGTTTTTTTAAACAGTTGACTACTTTGGGAGAAGCTGAAGTTATTATATTAATTTTAATATAGTCTTTTAGAAATCTTATTCCGTATTCATCAGCAAGTAACCCTTTTAAAGTATCAATATTAAGGATTATAATTTTTTTTGCAGTTAAATTTTTTTTGGCAATGTTTATTAGGTCAAAAATATTTAAATCATAAAGCAGTACTATCTTAATATTATTATAATTACTATCTAAAATATCATCGAAATTATTTGTACAGGGGATAACAGGATTTTTGGAAAGTTCACTAATTATATTTTTAACATATAGGTTCATTTTTATCTTAAAAATTTAGTTTGTTTGATAATCTTAAAAATAATATACAAACATTATACCATAATAATTTGTAACATTTTAATTTGGAGGGAAAATGTATCTCCTTTCAGTAGACATAGGCTCAACTTCAATAAAATCAGTTATATTTGATTATGAAGGCAATATTATTTCCATAGGAAGAAGAAAAACGGAAGTTTTTTATCAAAAAGAGGATTCTAAAAATTACGCTTTCTGGATGCCGGAAAACATATGGCAAAGTGTGTGTAGTGCAATAAAAGACTCAGTTGCAGTAATTGCGGACCCTGGTCTCATAAAATCGGTAACAGTAACAGGTTTTGCATGCGATGGTGTCCCAGTTGATGAAAATGGCAACTGGCTTTACCCGTTTATTAGCTGGCATGATACAAGATGCATAGAACAGATAGAATGGATTAAAGATAATTTTGATTTTGAAGAAATTTATAAAATAAATGGCCAGAAACCATGGTTACACAATACCATCTTAAGAACTGTTTGGGTAAAAAAGCATCTTCCTGATATATATAATAAAACATATAAATGGCTTCTTATTGAAGATTATATAAACTTTAAACTTTGTGGAGTAATGGCTACAGATTATTCACTTGCCTCAACAACACTAGTGTTTGATCAAAACACCCTTTCATGGTCTGAAAAACTTTTTAAGATGTTTGATATAGATATGAATATCTATCCTGATCCTAAACCAAGTGGAACTTTTTTGGGTGAGGTTTCCAAAGAGGCAGCATGTGAAACGGGTTTAAAAAAAGGAACACCTGTAATTTTAGGAGGGCTTGATGGTTTATGTGGAGTTTATGCAACTGCAGGTGATCAGCAAGAAAATCTTGTAGGAATTGTAGGAACGTACGAGCATTACCATAAATGTCTTGATAGGCCTATTCTTAAAAAAGAGGGGCTTTTATCCAGTATTATTTGCCAGGCCCATGTAATAAAAGGTAAATATGGTGTTTACGGAGTTGCAGTGTCGTCTGGGGTACTTGAATGGTTCAGGGAAGTTTTTTGCCTGGAAGAGGAAAGATATGCAAAAAGAAATAAAAAAAATTTCTGGGATGTAATAATGCAAAAGGCTGCAAAATCACCTGTTGGCTCCGGAGGGATATGTATGTTGCCTGATATTTATGGAAGTGCATGCCCTGTCCAAGATGATTATTCAAGGGGGGTATTTCTTGGAATATCATCTACTTCAAAAAAAGATGATTTTATAAGGTCAGTAGTCGAAGGTTTAAATTATAAAGGATTTGAGCTTTATGAAGCTATACGGAAATATACAAATTCTAATGGCAAAAAAGTTATAGTAGCAGGTGGTGCCACAAGAAATGAATTTTGGATGCAGCTTAAATCAGACATGCTTGGCATTGAAGTTGAAGTACCA
>Ga0255346_1003783_pt1 | contig 17359 bp, 19 predicted proteins | sample wastewater_treat_FD_194410 | JGI IMG/M metagenome (GOLD analysis project Ga0255346, IMG submission 194410) | Wastewater microbial communities from Lulu Island WWTP, Vancouver, Canada - plant22 | ecosystem: Engineered > WWTP > Wastewater > Unclassified | place: Canada: Vancouver, British Columbia... | reverse complement strand
TCCCCTTAAGGGGTGAAGGAAACCACGGTGAGCGCGGAGGTCCTGCCGGAGATTTGTATGTATATATTAATGTAAGACCTCATGAAATATTTGAAAGAGACGGAAACGATGTGTGGTGTGAAATACCCATATCATTTGCGAAAGCGGCCTTGGGAGGCTCTATTGAAGTTCCCACAATAGAAGGCAAGGTAAAATACGATGTACCTGAAGGAACCCAGACAGGAACAGTTTTCAGACTCAAAAATAAAGGTATTAAAAACCTAAGAGGCGCCGGCAAAGGCGACCAGTATGTGAGAGTTAAAATTGAAGTTCCTAAAAAGCTTACGGAGAAACAAAGAAATATTCTAGAGCAATTTGCAAACGAATTGGGATTCTGAAGCTGAAAATAAAGCTTTAAGTGTTATTCCTTCATATATAAAGAATACTTATACTGTAACATCCTCTGTTATTCCCAAAAATAGCAATACTGATGTCGAAGCAACAGTCAGTTGGCAAACCACCACTTTCATGCCGTTTTATTCAAAATTGTTTAATTTTAAAATTGAATCCGTTACAAATATGAAAATTGAAAATAATACGTAGTATATTATAGTATATTATAGTAAATAGATTTATATAAATTCAAGGCGGAGGGACTTATGAAAAAGGTAAGGATTTTAGCACTTATACTTGCAATTATAACGGGGGTTCTTTTATACAGATATTTAGATTCAGTCAGTGAACCTGTTGTAGTGGAGGTTGTAAAGGGCAGTGTTGTTGTTGCAGCTTCAGATATACCTGCAAATATTCCCATTACTACAGAAATGATAAAATTAACCAAAGTACCTGAGGAATCTATACACAATCTTGCAGTAAAAGATATTAATGAAGTAGTTGGAAAGGTATCAAGTTCGGTAATTATTCAAGGAGAGCAGGTTCTGTCATCTAAACTGATTACCCCCGGAGAAGGAAACGGAACGTTGGCTTATAAAATTGAAGAAGGAATGCGGGCAATTACTGTTGCTGTCAGCAATACTACGGGGTTATCAAATATGATTATTCCTGACAACAGGGTTGATATAATAGGATTGTATTCAGTTGAGGTTGAGCAACCGGATGGCGAGAAAAAGACAATCGACTACTCTACAATGCTTCTTGAAAACGTAAGAGTGCTTGCTGTTGATGATAAAATGACGGAACAGGACAAGACTGCCTCAGAAGAAACATATGTGACTTTAACATTAGAAGTAACCCCTCTTGAAGCAATGGAGGTAAGCATGACAGAATACAAGAGCTCCCTAAGAGCAATACTCAGGTCTCCTTTGGATGAAGGGACTACTTCTTTACCTGCACTTACAGTGGACAAGGTAATATTTAAAAACAATTAAGGAGTTTCCTATGAAAATAAATGTGTTATTAATAAGTAAAATGGAAAGAAATATCGGGATTCTGAGAAATATGATAAATGATGAAGAAATATTTATCATCGGAGATACCGTAGGGGGATCCTTAGCATTAGATAAAATAGAAAATACATCTCCTGATATAATTATTATGACATTGGGGGCTGGAGACACGGATGTTCTTAGCTTGGCAGAAAGAATAATACTTCACAGACCTCGGACTTTTGTAATATTGGTGGCAGAGCATCTTGATGTAGAAATGATGCAGAGTGCAATGGGGGTTGGCTGCCACAATATTATAGAACTTCCTGATTCTCCGAAGGAATTTTCGGAGTATATCAAGACTGTTTACAACAATGAAAGTTTAAGATTGAAATCCTTTGACCAAAAAGAAAGTTTACTTTGGTCATCCACTGTAATATCAGTATTTGGGGCAAAGGGGGGCTTAGGTAAAACAACCATATCAGCAAATTTAGCTGTAAAACTTGCGGAGAAAAGAAAAAAGGTTGCTTTGCTGGATTTAGATTTGCAATTTGGGGACATACATATTTTTATGGATATTGAGCCAAAAGATACAATAACAGAGCTTTTTCAGGAAGTTGTGACACCTAACATAGATTCGGTAAGAAGCTATATGGCTGTTCATTCGAGCGGTGTTCATGTATTGTGTGCTCCAAGAAGTCCTGAATATGCAGAGCTCATATCAGCTGAAAAAGTATTAAGCCTTCTCACTCTTTTAAGGTCATATTATGATTATGTAATCATTGATACCGCACCTACATTTTCTGAGGTAAATATGACTGCTATTGAATCTTCTTCTCTGATATTTTTTGTTACCGGTCTTGACATATCAATATTAAAAAACTCAAAGCTTAGTATTTCTTTATTGGAATCGCTGCAGCAGACAGATAAGGTAAGGGTATTGGTTAACAGAGCTGTGGATATGAGTTCCATCTCTGCAGATGATGTACAAAAGATAATAAATTATCCTATTTGGGCAAAAATTCCGAGTGATTACAAGGTTGCCGTCAATTCTCTAAACAGAGGAATTCCTTTTGTAACAGGGGTTCCTAACAGCAAATTAAGTCAAGCCATATCAAGCGTAGCTGATAAATTGCTTAGTGGAGCAACTGTTGAAAAAGAAGAAAAAGGCAAAATGAAAATATTTGGCAAAAAACGATGATTGACTTGGAGGAGTGGGATAAATGAGTTTATTAGATAGATTGGAAAAACAAAAATCATTATCAGGAAATGATGAGAAGAAGGTAGAATTAAGCATTCCATCAAATAGAATAGATGAGTATTCCGATTTAAAAAGAAAGATACATAACCAGTTTATTGAGATAGTAAATCAGCAGGACATAAATCTTTTTAATGTTCAGAATGAGCAGGAAGAGCAGCTTATTAAAACTATGGAGTCAATTATTGAAGCAAGGGCTTCTAATTTGACAAGGGCTGAGCGAAATCGTCTCTTAAAGGAAACATATGATGATGTTATGGGTTTAGGGCCTCTTGAGCCGTTGCTTAGCGATGGAGAAATCACCGAAATTATGGTAAATGGCCCATATAAGGTTTATGTCGAGAGAAAAGGAAAGTTAGAGCTTAGTGATGTGGTTTTTAGGGATGAAAATCATGTTTTGAATGTTATTAACAGAATAGTGTCATCTGTCGGGAGGCGTATCGATGAGGCAAGTCCAATGGTCGATGCAAGACTTAAGGACGGCTCTCGTTTTAATGCAATAATTCCGCCTCTTTCGCTTATCGGTCCATCAATGACCATACGAAAATTTTCAAAGAAACCGTATACAGCTAATGACTTGGTTAAATTTAATTCAATATCACCAAAGATGGTTTCTTTTTTGGAGGCATGTGTTAAGGCAAGGTTGAATATAATAGTATCCGGCGGAACAGGCAGTGGTAAAACAACACTTCTTAATGTGCTTTCAAGCAGCATACCTAATAATGAACGTATCGTAACAATTGAAGATGCTGCGGAATTACAGCTAATGCAGGACCATATAGTAACCTTGGAAAGCAGACCTCCAAACTTGGAAGGTGCAGGGCAGATAACAATAAGGGATTTGGTAAGAAACTCATTACGTATGCGTCCCGATAGAATAATCGTAGGAGAGGTTCGTTCAGGTGAAACTCTCGATATGCTTCAAGCCATGAATACAGGTCATGACGGCTCATTGACGACAGCGCATGCTAATTCGCCGAGAGAATTAATGTCACGTTTGGAAACAATGGTACTAATGTCAGGTATGGACCTGCCGGTCAGGGCAATACGTGAACAGATTCATTCGGCATTAGATATAGTGGTGCACCAGCAGCGCTTAAGAGACGGTTCCAGAAAGGTTGTTAATATAACCGAAGTAGTAGGCATGGAGGGTGATACCATAACCTTGCAGGATTTATTTGTATTTAAGATTGAGGGATTAGATAACTTTGGAAGGATAAAAGGAAGTTTCGTATCTACAGGAATCAGACCTAAATTTTTAGAGAAATTTGCTGCAAGCGGAATTATGGTAAGAGATGATTGGTTCACGAATTGAGGTGAAATAATGCATATAATAATAGCTGTACTTGCTGCAACAACTATATTTCTTTTATTAAATATTTTGTTTTCATCATCGGGTAAAGAAAAGGTAAGAACAAGGATTTCTAAATATTTTGAAGAAAATTCCGCTGATGATGTACAGGAGCAGTTTATAAGAGAAAAATATGAAGAAGAGCAAAAAAAGAAAAAGAACAGATTAAAATTAGTCAGCAAGGATTTCTCCAATTATATAGCATCATCGGGGCTTAAACTTACCGGTACGGAGTTTTTAAGTATGTGGGCAGGATTAACATTAATTCCCATGATGTTGATTATTTTGTTTAGAGGCAATACTTTAACTGCCATAGCATTTGGAATAATAGGATTTGCAATACCGCCTTTACTTGTATCAAATGCCCGTAAAAAACGAGCTGAATTGTTTAACAAACAGTTAAGTGAAGCCCTCATAGTAATGGGTAACGGAATTAAAGGAGGATTTACATTCTTTCAGTCTATGGAGAGTGTTTCTGAAGAGATGCAGCCTCCTATTTCAACTGAATTTGCAAAGGTTTTGAGGGAAATTCACTATGGTGTAAGTCAGGAAGATGCTTTAAGACATATGGTTGAAAGGACTCAGAGCAAGGATATGGAGCTTCTTGTGTCTGCAGTAGTTACATCAACTCAGGTTGGAAGTAATTTGACGGAAATACTTGATACTATTTCTGAAACAATAAGAGACCGTATCAAGATTAGACAGGAAATAAATACGCTCACTGCTCAAGGAAGAATTTCCGGATTAATAATAGGAGCTCTGCCTATTGTATTGGTTCTGGCAATAATGGTTCTTAACCCGGAGTATTATGAAGGTTTTTTTAGTTCTACTATAGGTAAGTTGTTAATTTTTATTTCAATACTTATGGAAGCAATAGGATTTTTAATAATCAAAAGAATAATAGATATAAAAATGTGAGGTGGGTATGGCTGCTTTTATTTCAATAATGTTTGGACTGTTTATATTTTGCATCATCACAATATTGTTAAATAAATATGGCACAGTAAGTGATTCAATTAATAAAAGACTGGCAAGCATATCCAATTTACATGAAGAAGTAATTGTAGATGAGGATATGGATAAACCTTTGAGGGAACGTGTTCTTAAGCCGATAATTAGTTCTGTTTATAATGCTTTCAGCAAAATTGTTCCAACCGGAAGCGAGAATGCAAAGTCAGAGGAGCTTAGAAAAACTCTAAGGCAGGCCGGTATTACAATATCTCCCAATGAATATAATGTAATCAGAATTATTACAATAACAGCTACTGCAATAATATTTTTGTTAATCGGGTTATTTTTAAGAGTAAGTTCAATGCTAAAGATATTACTTCCGGTGATAGGTGCATATACTGCGTTTGCAGTATTGCGTTTCAGATTGGCAAGAATGGTAACCAAAAGAAGAGAACTTATGGAAAGGCAAATGCCTGATGTCTTTGATATGATAAGTGTTAGTGTTGAGGCAGGATTGGGATTTGAGCAGGCAATACTGCATGTTATTAAGAATTTTGATGGACCTTTAATAGATGAGCTTACAATAACATCAAGAGAGATGTCAATGGGCAGAAGCAGAAGAGAAGCATTACAGCTGCTAGGTATTCGTTGTAATATTGATGACATGAAGACATTTACCGGTGCTGTAATTCAAGCAGGGAAGCTTGGTATATCCCTTAAAAATGTTCTTACTACTCAAGCTCAGGCTATCAGACAAAGCAGACGTGCAAAAATCAGAGAAAAGGCAATGAAAATATCGGTAAAGATGCTTTTGCCGATGGTAGCATTTATTTTTCCGGTTATTTTCATTATGTTGATGGGACCTGCAGTAGTAAAAATAATGGATGTGTTTGGCGGAATGTAATGAAAGTATATTGTAATGATGAAATAATAGTAAATGAAGTAAAAATCGCAGATACGTTTAAAACGAGATTAATAGGGCTAATGGGAAGAGATAATTTACAGGATGAAGGTTTATTGCTAATTAATTGCTCATCCATTCACTGTTTTTTTATGAAAATAACCATTGATGCAGTGTATTTATCCAAGGATATGACTGTCCTATATAAGGAAACAATAAAACCATGGAGAATAGGTAAGTTTATTAAAGGGACAAGACATATATTAGAGATTCCTGAAAATGCTTCTGCACGAATAAAAATTGGTGAAACTATAGAATTAATATAAATTATTTGGAGGTTAATATGAGTAATATCAATGATGAAAAAAATATTATTGAAATGATTAGGGATAAATCGGAAGAAGCCGATTTAAACAAAATATTAAAAAGTTCCTTTGGGGGCTATACCAAACAATCGGTACAGGAATATCTAGCAGTCATTAGGAAACAACAACAGGCCACAAAGGAGACATTTCAAAAAAACCTCCAGACTTTGTTTGAGGAAAAAGAGAGCTTAAGAAAAATCAATGAGTCTCTTATTGCAAGAAACAATAAGCTGTCTGCTGAATATGATAATTTGTCGGAATCATTAAAAAATATTAAATTAGAGGAATCCCAGTATTCAGCAAAAGATATAATGAACCTGAAGTCTAACATTGTTACTTTGGAGGAAGAAGCAAAGGTTTTACAGGGTGAAAAATTGTCTTTGGAAAAAAAGATAAAACAGCTTTCCCAAACGATTGAAGATTTAACTGCTAATTTGCAACGCTCAAAGGATGAGACTGCAGCCCAAAAAGAGATGTTGAAAATTGAAAGACAGGAAACAAAAAAACAGCGTGATATTGTTGCAGACCTTTCCCGACAATTAGAAGAAGAAAAAATGGAAGTAAAATATTTAAAAAGCACGATGACAGAGGGGAAGTTTGCTGAACTTAATTCTAAGATAAATGAGCTTCATGAGCAGTTAATTAACCAGACTGATATTATAGAAAAGCTTAATTCTAGCAATAAGTTGAAAGATAAGACTATTGATATTCTTAATGATGAAATAGCGGGATTGAAACAAAGGATGTCATCTTTGATACAATCGCTGCAAATTTCAAATCTGAATAATGATAAACTGTTGGTTGCCAACGATTTATTAAAATCTCAGTTGGAAGAAGAATATAAGAAGTCAATAAATCTAATTAACGAAAAAGCTAACATAGCTGTTGAAAAGATAGCGGTTCAAAACAATCTGAATGCTTTAGAAACTAAATTGACATCGATGGAATTAAAGTTAGCTAAGCAGCAAAAATCAATGGATTATATGGAAATTCAAAAAGAATTTGCTGCAGATAAAGAAGAAGGTGAAGAAAATTCAGAAAAGGAATAATAAATATTTATTAAATTGTTTATTTCTTCAAAATTTTGGTATATAATATATAAAAATGTAAAAATTATGTAAATATATGTAAAGGAGGTTGAGATAAATGTTTAAATATATCAGAAATGAATCAGGACAGAGTATGGTTCTTGTAGCATTGATGCTTATTGTACTCCTGGGATTTGGTGCTTTGGCAGTAGATGTGGGAGCCATGACCTTTCAACGAAGTAAGTTGCAGAATGCAGCAGATGCAGCAGCTTTGGCGGGGGCTTTGGCAGCAGGCAACAGCAGTAATGATGATATTGTAAAAGGTAAAGCTGAAAATTATGCTGTTTTAAATTTTAAAGATGATGATACAACTACAATTACTCCTGTAATAAATAGAGCCAATAAAACCGTAGAAGTAACAATAGAACAAGATATTCCAAAATACTTGTCTGGTGTCATTAGTAAAGATACAAGCAGAATGAATGTTAAAGCTGTTGCAAAATATAACGTAAGATGGGGCGGACTTGCATTACCGTTAGTTAATACCGGATATGTATATACTGATAAAGAAGAAGATGGTGAATACACGGACATAATTTTAAGAATAAACACAACTCCCGGCGATAAATCTCAAATTTTTGATTTTTACACAGTAATAGATGAATTTGGCGTAAAAAGATATTATGTGGACTATGGAGATGGTGTTGAAGTAGATCAAGGTAACGGTAATACATTTTCAAATATTGACAATACTTCATTAAAAACTGCAGTAAATGAAATTCTTACAGGCGTAGAGGTAGGAGATAAATTTTATCTTCTGACTGTAAGAGATGATTTAATTGAAGGGTTTTATAATGGAATACCTGTCAGTGTGACTAACAAAGGAGAGAAAAAGGGTAGAACTTCTGATAATGGCGGATTTCATCAGCACGATATAATTGACCCTGAAGCTTTGGTTCTTATAGAAGTAGAATATATATGGCATAAGACGGCAAATGATACTGAAATAAAGATGAAATTTACAGGTAATGAATACGATGTAATGAATGGAGAACTGCCTCCGGAATATCCCGGAAATGTTAATAAAGTTACTTCAGTATTAATAGAATAATTATATTAATATAAATTACTAAGACAATCTATGCAATATATGCCAACAAACACAGATTATACAAGGTTGTTTTTTAGTATAATTTATTAAGTTTGACAAGCCCTCTTTATAATGCTAATATTAAGTTGTCACGGGGCAAAGTGATGAGAGAAGCAAAAAATTTGGAGGGTATAAATGAAATCATTAATCAGACTTAGAATGAGTACACAAGATGCTCACTATGGCGGGAATTTAGTTGATGGAGCAAGGATGCTGGGACTGTTCGGGGATGTGGCAACAGAGCTCCTTATCAGAAATGACGGAGATGAAGGTTTATTTGTTGCTTATGACAAGGTGGAGTTTTTAGCTCCCGTACATGCAGGAGATTATATCGAGGCAGTGGGTGAAATTGTATCTCAAGGGAATTCTTCAAGGAAGATGGTATTTGAAGCGAGAAAAGTAATAGTACCACGTCCGGACATAAGTGATTCAGCATGTGATATGCTTGAGGAGCCAATAGTAGTATGCAGAGCATCCGGCACATGTGTTGTTCCAAAGAATAAACAAAGAAAATAAACAAGAATGACAAATATTTTGTATAGAAATGACGATGGAAGTCGTCATTTTTTGTTGCAACATATCGATAGAAAACTCTAACAAAAATGGAAAATATATACAACAATATCTTTATTAGTATTAATTGATTGTAAATGAATGTAGCCCTAATTGTAATCTATAAAACATTTAGTTAAATTGACACTGATAGAGGTGCATAATATAATAAAATTCCTAAACATACAAAAAAATTATAAATAAAACAAATAAGATGTAAAAAGAGTGTATTTATGAATAATATATGCAGTTTTTTAAAGATTGGAGAAATACTGCTATCAAAGAAGGAGATAACACCCGAACAATTGAATGAAGCTTTGATATTGCAGCCTGCTATAAATAAGAAGCTTGGGGAAATACTGATTGAGAATAATTATATCACAGAAATTACCTTAGTAAGGGCATTATCTGAACAGTCAAAAATAGAAGCAGTTAATTTAGATAATTATTATATAAGTGCTGATGCAACCGGGTTATTGTCCGAAAATACTGCCAAGAGGACTTGTTCCATACCGTTGAAAGTTTGGGAAGACAAAATACTTATTGCAATGGATGACCCTCTCAATATATTTCACATAGAAGATATTGAAGCTGAAACCGGAAGGAAAGCAGAAATTGTACTTGCTTGTAAATCCCAGATTATTGAATCGATTGACAAATATATGAGCAGAAGAAATGCGGAAAAAGCAGCTGAGGATTTTGACAAGGAAAGATTTGCTGCTTTCGAAGAAACAGATGAGGATGAAAATATAATAAGCATAAACAATTCTCCTGTTGTGAGGCTTATAGATTCATTAATAAGTCAAGCTCTTATAATGGGGGCAAGCGACATACATATTGAGCCTATGGAAAACAGTATCAGGGTGAGAGTAAGGGTTGACGGTGATTTGCAGGAAATTCTTACCCCTTCAAAGAACACGCAGTCAGCTATAGTAACAAGAGTGAAAATAATAGCCGGAATGAATATTGCTGAAAAAAGACTGCCTCAGGATGGAAGAATTGAAATGAAAATTGATGATAAGGTTGTTGACATTCGAATATCAATACTTCCAACCGTTTATGGCGAAAAAATAGTTATGCGGATATTAGACAGGGATAATTTTTTAAAGACAAAGGAAGAATTAGGTTTCACCAAAAGCAATATGGAAAAGTTTAATTCATTATTGGATGTAACAAACGGTATTATTTTGGCGTCAGGTCCTACCGGAAGCGGTAAAACCACCACATTGTATGCTGCATTGTATGAGCTAAATAAGCTGAATAAAAATATTATTACTATTGAAGACCCCGTTGAATATAAAATTGAAGGCATAAATCAGGTCCAGGTCAATACAAAGGCAGGGCTTTTATTTTCAACGGGATTGAGGTCCATACTGAGGCAGGACCCGAATATTATTATGGTTGGCGAAATCAGGGATGAAGAAACGGCTGAAATAGCAGTAAGAGCAGCTATAACAGGCCATATGGTTATTTCAACCATACATACCAATGATGCGGTGTCTACTATTATGCGGCTTAAGGATATGGGGATTAAATCGTATTTGATTGCTGCTTCATTAAGAGGAATAGTAGCTCAAAGGTTGGTTAAAAAGGTATGTACCAACTGTAAAGAAGAGTATATGGCAAATGAAGCTGAGAAAAAATTATTGGGAATTAAAATTGATACTATGCTGCAAAGGGGCAGGGGTTGTCCGAAATGTTATTACACAGGTTACAGCGGGAGAACCGCTATACACGAAATATTGAAAATTGACAAGGTTATAAGGGATGAAATTCAAAACGAAAAAAGCAATGATGAGATTGCTGCTCTGGCTGAAGGTGCAGGGATGAAAACATTGAAGGATAATTGCAGGGAATTGGTATTGTCGGGGGTTACAACAATAGAAGAATTCTCGCAGGTGATATATAAAATGTAATTTGTCACCTGAAAACTCGGTATAGTCATCCTGAGCAAAGCGAAGGATCTCAGCTTTGTCACCCTGAGCGCAGCGAAGGGTCTCGGCCTTGTCACCCTGAGCGCAGCGAAGGGTCTCGGCCTTGTCACCCTGAGCGCAGCGAAGGGTCTCGGCCTTGTCACCCTGAGCGCAGCGAAGGGTCTCATGAGATTCTTCGAGCTAAAGCCCTCAGAATGACAAAAAGGGAGAGTTGTTATCCTGAGTGCAGCGAAGGGTCTCGGCCTTGTCACCCTGAGCGCAGCGAAGGGTCTCATGAGATTCTTCGAGCTAAAGCCCTCAGAATGACAAAAAGGGAGAGTTGTTATCCTGAGTGCAGCGAAGGGTCTCATAAGGAGGAAGCATGCTATCGTACAAATGCAATGTTATAGATATATCAGGGAAGAAGCAAATTATTTCACATACTGCTGATTCTCGAAAAGATGTAATTGACTTTTTGAAACTGCGTAAATTTACCGTTATAAAGATTAAACATAAACAAACATTGGATTTACAAAAGTTCACTTCTAGGAAAGTTAAGTCTAAGGATTTAGCTTTGTTTTGCAAGCAGATACATGCAATGTTAAAGGCAGGAGTTACAATTGTTAACATCTTGGAAATTTTAAAGCAGCAGACAGAAAGCAAAGGATTAAGAGAATATATCAGGTTAATGCATGAAGAATTGAAAAAAGGGAGTACATTTTCAGAAACATTGCGACAGCGAAAAGGTGCATTCCAGGATATTTTTATAAGTATGGTTGAAGCAGGAGAATTAAGCGGCAATATTGATGTAATTATGGACAGGCTGTCAAAGCATTATGAAAAAGAATATAAAATAGAAAACAAAATAAAATCCGCAATGACTTATCCTGTAATTCTATCTTTTGTGTGTACGGCAGTGGTTATATTTCTTTTAACGTCAATAATGCCTACATTTATAGAAATGTATGTTAGTTCAGGTGTTTCGCTTCCTAAACTCACAATGATGATGATTAATATAGGTAATTTAATAAAGCGATTCTGGCTTTTAATTGTATTGTGGATTTTTGCCTTTACATTTATTATTTCATATATTTTGAAGATACCAAAAATCAAAATAAAAAAAGATTATATTAAATTAAAAATTCCTTTAGTCAAGAATTTAATAATCAAGGTTGCTGCTTCAAGGTTTTCAAGAACCTTGTCAACCCTGTTAGGCAGCGGTGCTACACTTCTTAATGCATTGGATACTGTATCGGGAGTAACGGGAAATTTATATGTTTGCAATAAAATATTGGAGATTAAAGAAGATGTAAGAAGAGGATTGCCTCTTTCTGTGTTGCTTCAGCAGCAGAGAATTTTTCCGCCGATGGTTTATTACATGATTAAAATCGGAGAGGACTCCGGCTCCATTGAAGAGGTCTTAGACAAAACAGCAGACTTTTATGATGAAGAGATTGAAACGGCAATTCAACGATTAACAACATTGCTTGAGCCTATAATGATTGTTGTTATGGCAATTGTAATAGGGTTTATTGTAATATCAATGGTCTTGCCAATGTTTGAAATGGTTAAAACAGTACAATAAAAAATAAATATAAGAAAGGAGAAACAAAATGTTAGTAAGCATTAATAAGCTACGTAACAAAAAGGGGTTTACTTTAATTGAATTGATTGTGGTGTTGGCGGTACTGGCAATTATAATGGCTATTGCAGTGCCAAGGTTTGTGGGGGTGCAGGAAGAAGCAAAGGTAGAATCTGACAGGGCGACATTGGCTAATATAGTGAAGATATCGGAGTTCTACTTGGTTAAGGGGGAAATGGTAGAAGGAACATATTCGAATACTTCAGAACCAGCATTAGCTGAAATTATTGGAGCAGATTTTCCAAATGGTATAGAGTTTCAATCAGAAGGAAATGAAGGTGCCGGATTAGAAGATGTAACAGTTAATATAACTGATACAGGGATGGTTTCTGCAAGTATAGGTGATATAACATATCCAAAAGTTGAATAACAATGTAGATGATACAAAGGGACGTGATTATGTCATCCTGAAGAAAAGCGAAGGATCTCAAGAGATTCTTCGAGCTAAAGCTCTCAGAATGACACAAAGGGAGTGTTGTCATCCTGAGCGAAGCGAAGGATCTCAAGAGATTCTTCGGGCTGAAGCTCCCAGAATGACAAAACAGCAGGGGGACACCTTCATGGAAGACTACTCGTTATAGTCACACCATGAAGGAATGTCCCCGAATAAAGGACTTTTTATGATAATAATATTCTTTGTATTTGGGTTAATAATAGGCTCATTTATAAATGTATGCATCTGCCGCATACCATTACACAAATCCATAATCTATCCTCCATCCTCTTGCGGAAGCTGCGGACACAGATTAAACTATTATGATATGCTGCCGGTGATTAATTATTTAATAAATAGGGGTAAATGCAGATATTGCGGTGAAAAGTATTCAATTCAGTATCCTTTGATTGAATTATTTAACGGTTTGCTCTATGGAGCGATAGTACTAAAGTACGGCTTTAATCTTATTGCTGTTTTGTACTGCATATTAGGAAGCATTTTGATTATAGTCAGTGTTATTGATATAAAGCATAAAATAATTCCTGACAGTTTAAATATTACTATTGCAGCTATTGGTATTATGCTCATCTTATATGATAATTCAATTTTATCGGACAGGCTATTAGGGGCATTGATAGGATTTGTATTGTTTTTTATTATTGCTTTGGCAACTGATGCAATGGGCGGCGGAGATACAAAGCTTATAGCGGGATTGGGATTAATATTTGGTGTAAAAGGGGTTTTGTTTATTATATTTTACTCATTTGTAATTGGTGCTGTAATTTCTCTTGTATTATTGATTGCTAAAATTAAAAGCAGAAAAGATGAAATCCCTTTTGGACCATTCATATCTGCAGCAACATTATTATACATATTTTATGGTGTTGAAATAATTAATTTATATTTAATGGCAGTTATTTGATTTTTAATGTAGCTAAACAATAAGGCTAAACAGGAATATTAGTTTTTACAAGTTTTGCATTCTGCATTATAAGAAGTTTAATATTTGGAAGTAATATTATGGCAAAGATTTTATCCTTTGAAATAAATAATAATATAAAAATTATTGAAGCTTCAATAAAGGGCGAAGTATTGTCCGTTTTAAGGTGTATGTGCATTGACTGTGTTTATGTCAAGGATGGAAAAATTATTGACATGGATGGGACTGTTAATGAAATTAATGAAGAATTAAAAAGCAAAGGAATAAAAACAAAGAAGGCTATCTTTTTGATAAATTCTAACAGTATTGTCATTAGAACAATTAAGCTACCTTTTTTAAAGAAGAGCTCAGAAATTTTGTCCATGTTACAAATAGAGCTGCAACAAACAGTTTCTATAGATTTAAGCAAATATAAAATATTATATGAAGTTTCTAGTATTACAAATGAAAACAAAATACCATATGCCGTATACATTGTGTATTGTGTTCCGGAGATTTTAATAAGTCAATTTATAGAATTGGCTGCAAAATTAAAGCTTAAATTATTAAAAATTGATATTATACCTAATTGTATCAATGCGTTATATAAAAATAATTTCAAAATTAATGGTGGAGTTTTGAATAATAATGAAACTGCAGCATTTGTCAATGTAAGTGAAAATTTTGTATCTTTTTTAGCTGCAAATCATGGGATTTGTGATTTTTATATTAGCTCTTATTTTAAAGAAATTTTCATTGAAATGGCAGCAGAGTCACTTTCACAATACAGGTATTTGAGTAGTGCAACTGCTGATAACTTATTTGCAGCACAAATAACCAAATTTATGCGATATTATTATTCTGTCAGCGGCAACAGGTCTATCGATAAAATTTATATTTACGGTTGTAATCATAAAATTAAGGAAGAAATCAATAATAAACTAAATATAAACAGTGAAATCATCACAAATATTTCTAATTTATCAGATACTGTCTTACCGGATAGCTTTGACTTAAGTAAATATTTCAATACCGTGTCATCTTTGTTTTCCCGTGACAAAGGATTAATAATTAATACAAGAAAATTAAAACTTAAAAATAACTACGGATATGCCGCTGTGTTATTGATAATTTCAGCAGCGTCAGCAATTTCATTCGGTTTTTTTAATTCCCGGGTTGCAATTAGAAATGAACTGTCAGCGATGAGTTCATATATTGAAGACGGTAAAAACAATGAAATATATAATGCAATTGAAGAAATAAAAAATGAAACGGATTATTTAAAGCTATATTTACAACAAGCAGAAATGCTTTTAATGACAATCAAAGATAATGATTGTGTAGATACAATTATATTAAGAGAAATTAACAGAGTCAAACCTTCCGGAACTAAGATAACTTCAATTTATTCTGACAGGGACAGCACACAGCTTGAGTGTGTTTCATCCTCCATGGGCGAAGTTACCTTGTTTTTTTCTGATTTAAAGGGAATTAACCCGGTAGAGAGTGCCTATATACCGGCAATCCAATCAAAAACTGGCGAGTCCTTTTCCTATTCATTAGTATTGAAGCTGAAGGATGTGTGTAATCGTGAAAAATAATATTAAACTCAAGACATTAATCTTTGTAATTATAATTGTATTAATAGTATTTTTTGTTAAAGCTCCTTGCGGAATGGTTCCAAACTTATCCGTGGGTGATGAATACAAAGATGTTTACTCTCAATTTGAGAATATGAGCAATGATATAAATATGAAAAGCATATATGAAGAAAAACAAAATATTTTAATCAAGAAAGTTAATGGATTAAACATAGATACTGAAATATTACAGGATGAAATAATCAATGAATTAAATAATATTTCAAGAAAAAACAATATTGAGCTAAATAGTGTTAAATTCAGTGAAGTTATGCCAGTTCTTTCAGAGAATACCGGTCTTTGCATGAAAGTTACTGTTGATTTTGACAGTGACTTTAATGACATGCTTAATTTTGTGGATGATATTAAAAAGAGCAAAACAATTATTTCTATTCCGGACATAAGTATTCTAACGATTGAAAACATGGTTCATGTATCATTAAATTTAATGTTTTATGCACTTCCCATGAAATCAGGTGCTATGTTATGAAAGAGTTATTTAATAACAAGGGGCTTACATTAGTTGAGATAATTATGACGTTGGCAATACTTGGAGTTGTAATTTGCCCTTTGATGAATTTATTGGTAATGTCACAGAAAATAAACAGTGAAGGTGAAAAAGAATACAGGGTAATTCAAACTGCTCAATATTTTATGGAAGAAATCAGAGCTATGGATGAAATTGATACAGGAGTTTTCGTATATAACGGTGAAGAAATGTGTTATGAAAGAATTGTTTTGGAAGTTTTGGATGATTGCAGAGCAGAAATCAAAATCACCCCAGGCAGTTACGGACTGCACTATATAGAGGTTAATATTTTAAATGATAGAGAAGAAATTACCAGCTTAACGGGGAGTATAGTCATAGATTGATGAGATCCTTCGCTTACGCTCAGGATGACACCCCTTTGTGTCATTCTGAGGGCTAGACCTCGTCATTCTGAACGCAGTGAAGAATCTCAGATCCTTCTCTTCTCTCAGGATAACAACCTCGTCACTACTATGGACAAACCGTGGAGGTCATTCTGAACGCAGTGAAGAATCTCATAAGATACGCAGTGTCATTCTGAGGGCTAGACCTCGTCATTCTGAACGCAGTGAAGAATCTCATAAGATACGCAGTGTCATTCTGAGAGCTTTAGCTCGAAGAATCTCATGTTTAACAGGAGTATGTATGAATAATAAAGGTTCTACTTTGGTTCTTTTGGTAATTGTAATTGCACTTGTAATTGTTTTGGGAATTTCTGTTTTAAATATTTCAGTTAAACAATATGCAATAAAAAAGTTCAACATTGATTCCAAACAAGCATTTTATACTTCTGAAACAGGGCTCAATGAAGCCTATGTCAGAGCATGCCTTTTAATAGATGAATCAATTATTAAAGCAAGGCAAATAGCTGAAGATTATTTACTAATTTATCCGTTAAATTTAATTGAAGCAGAAAACATCTTTATCACAAACTACAAGATTCATTTAAGAGCAAATATTGAGGATAGAGTTAAAACTGCAGCCAATCCTTCAGTAGAAGTATGGAATGATACTTTTACATTCATTGATAATACACTAACTTTAATACTGAAGTCTTCTTATTATCATAATGACATCGATAAGATAACGGGAGTTGAGTTGGTTATCAGTGTGCCTGACTTTCATGATGTATCAGAAGATGCCTATAATGTAAGAGATTATATAAAATTTAAGAATTGGAACAGTTAAAAGATGAGATCCTTCGCTATCGCTCAGGATGACAACTTCATCATTGCTATTAGTAATTGTCTTTAGAGGGAAGAGTCCAAGTCATTCTGGAACGCAGTGAAGAATCTAACATTAAAGAGGTTATTATGAAAAATAAGGGTTTTTCAATTATTGAACTTTTGGTATCGTTAGG
>Ga0255346_1003782_pt1 | contig 17369 bp, 9 predicted proteins | sample wastewater_treat_FD_194410 | JGI IMG/M metagenome (GOLD analysis project Ga0255346, IMG submission 194410) | Wastewater microbial communities from Lulu Island WWTP, Vancouver, Canada - plant22 | ecosystem: Engineered > WWTP > Wastewater > Unclassified | place: Canada: Vancouver, British Columbia... | reverse complement strand
AAGAATGAGCCGGAGAGGATCAAAAACAAGATACTTCAAACAACCTTCACCGATGGGTCCACGATAAGCATATCAAAGTCAGACGATACAAGGCTCATAGTCAATTACTCATCGGTCAGGGCGACAAAGGATGAGTACAACAGACGCCGTGGTCTGATGCGCCTTGAGAAGCAAATAAAGGCAGGCAGACTTACAAAATCACACATCAACAAAAGGGGTTACAATAAATACTTGCGGCTAACGGGAGAGATAACCATTGAGATTGATTACGAGAAGTACAATTATGATCAGGCCTAGGACGGACTGAAAGGCTATATCACCAACAGCAGGATAAGCAACCAGGAGGTCTTACAGAATTATAAGAACTTATGGTTTGTTGAAAAGGCCTTCCGCATATCAAAGACTGATTTACGGATAAGGCCAATTTACCATAGACTGCGAGAGAGAATAGAGGCTCATATCTGCATTGCCTTCACAGCCTATTGTATTTACAAGGATCTGGAACGTGCTTTGTATCAGGCTAAATCAACACTGTCACTGAAAAAGGCAGCAGAAGTCACTCATAACATGTACCAAATAACTTATACGCTCCCAACTTCCAAACACACAGAAAGCCATCTGCTTAAGATGGATAAAGAGCAGCAGGAACTATACGATATTATCCAGAATAATTTTTAGGGTGTCCCTATACGGAAAACGGGAGAAATTGTTTATTATTATTATAAGATACAGAACAAGATAGTCTTTACCATAGAAAAGGACGAGCTATTTGATTGGCATTCAATTATTTATTAACAACTGATTAATTAATATATATCGCAATATTTGGAGAAGAATCCGTTTGACTGGATTTCCCAATGATCATCTATTGTCTTAATTGATTTTTGTTAATTTTTATAATTCACAATAGGTGTATCTGTTTTGAAATGGATATTACTATATAACTTCCTGTTTTCTGTTTGCTTTTGTTGACAAAGAGGAAAGATCTATTCCCCCGACAGGTCAAAAAAGTTGAAATACTAAGAAAATACATATCGGAGTTTGAATAATAAACCTTTAAACACTTAAAACAATGAAATTATCAAGATTCAAATCATTAACAATTACTGGCATTACGTTCCTCATGTTGTTATTATTGATGCCTCTTTCGGCTCAGCCATCTGGAGGGCCTTACGGACCCGTCAGACAAAAATATGACCTGCCTTCGGTAAAGGGGAAAATATATTATGCAGCTCCTGAAGGAAATGCTGGTGCCACAGGAGAATCGCTTTCTTTTCCCATTACTATTGAAGCAGCATTTGAGAAAGTCAGGAGTGGTGATGCGATCATTCTTCGAGGTGGCACATACCGGACAGGTAATCTGATTTTAAATCAGGGGATTACAATCCAGCCATATGGCGATGAACAACCTGTTTTAAAGGGGACGCGAATTGCCAGAGAATGGATAAATCTGGGAAACGGCCTTTGGACTGCGATATGGCCTGATCTCTTTCCTCAGGAAGAACCAGCATGGTTTTGGTCAAGAGCAAGATATGGAAAAGATATGCCTCTCTGCAGGTTGAATAACGATATGGTCTTCATCGACGGGAAGTTTCTGCAGGCTGTGACCCATGAAGGAGAAGTGGATGAGAACTCGTTCTATATTGATTATAACGCTAAACTTGTTTATATAGGTACTGACCCGGCCGACCGTCTGGTGGAAATTTCTGCCTTCGATGTGGGTCTTAACAGAATCATCAAAGATGTGCGGGGTATCAGTAATGACAAGATAGGGCCGGTAATAAGAGGTATCACATTTACACAATATGTCAGGGCTATTAATATAGAGGGTACTACTCCTAATAGCTTGTCAGAGGAATCAAAATTTGGCAAAGATGTAGTCGGAACTATCCTAGAAAACTGTACGATCTCCTTCTGTTCCCGTGTTGGAGCATATCTGCGGGGAGATAAACTGATTATGCGTAACTGTAAGGTCAGTGATACAAGTACAGAAGGAGTTTTTCTGCAGAGCTCTGCAGATGTCCTCCTAGAAAATAACATCTTTACACGTAATAATATCGAACAAATACTTGGATATTATCCTGCCGCAGTCAAGATTTTTAACCAGACTCACAGGGTTACATGTCGCAATAATCTCGTTATAAATAACCCCTATTCAAACGGTATCTGGTATGATGTCGGAAATGTAGATGGTGTTTTTATAAATAACTGGGTTGAGAATATTGGGACTTCGAATTCGGTAATCGCAACGGGAAGATCACAGTCAAATCACGCCGGTTTCTTTTTCGAGATCTCAAATGGAACTATAGTTGCGGGTAATGTTTTTGTAAACTGCGATGTGGGTATTCGTATACTTAACAGTTCCGATGCGAAAATATATCAGAATACTTTCTTTAACAGTATGGCAACTATAAGCCGTAACGAGAGGAATCCTGTAAGTGACAAGACTTTCACATGGCATTCAAGTACCGGACCGGCTGTTGAAAAACGGGAAGGGCATATCTTTGTGAATAATCTGCTCGTAGGAGATGAAAACTATCACAGACCATTATTAACTGTCTCTCAACCTAATTCACTGTGCAAAACACTCAGTAAGCCCCAGCTTACCAGGATTGATAATAATGTGTATGTTCGGGGCGGCGAGAAGAAGGCTGAACCATTAATTCTGTGGAGTCCGGCTAATAACGCGGAATGCCAGGCTGCCCTCGAATCACCGGCAGACCTGCTCAGGATGTATCCCGAATTTGAGACAAAGAGCCAGTATTTTACAGGAGATATCCCATTATTTAAAAGTGCAATGTTGGGCAATTATCAGCTATTGCCATCATTCCCCGGGAAAAGTTCAGCCTCTCTCAATCCTCCTGAAATAAACAGGGTTCTGAATCTCTCTAAAAGAACTATTGCATACATTGGAGCTTATCCTTTCAGCCAATAGGTTGTGACATGTATGTTCCGGTATAGTTAAGAACAACAAGTAGAAATGTGCACAGGATCGTAATAATCTCTATAATACTCCCCTGAATTAAGACCACTGGTTAAAGTTAAGGTTAAATTCAATTTAACCTTAATTTTTGTTTGGATTTACCGAAGCCTTGTATTAGTCTCGGTAAATATCCAATCCTACAGAATAAACAAAAAATCGATTTAATAAGAATCAACTATTTATAGTCTTAATTGTTTTTTGTTAATTTTTTAAATTCACAATAGGTGTATCTGTTTTGTAAAGGATTTTACTATTAGACGACTATATAGAATAGAATAGGTAAAGTGGTTTTTGAGGTTATTTAATTGGCTGAAAAAAGCAATTCTTTTTAGAGAAGGTTATCTGTCATTGAAGGAAAAGAGAAAAAACAGATAGTGGTAAATATGAATAAGATGAAATTAGATGATACCAGATTTAAACGTTGGTTTAATGATGAGCATTCAGAAGATGATAAGGAATATGTAATAAAAGCTTTTTGTGATGATACTCTTGGACAAGAAACTGAACATGCGCTTAGAAATCAATGGTATGAATCCCTTCAGGAGGATAAAGTAGAAGGAAAAGACCTCGAGCATATTTTACACCGAATTCATTATAATATAAATTTAGAAAGTGTTGAAATCAAGTCCAGATGGTCTTTTACAAATATAATGAAATGGAGTGCAAGAATAGCTGCAATACTTGCATTTCCTATTATTATAGGGTTAGGCTATAATCAATATATGATTCAAGAAAAAAACGACAAATCATGGGTTGAGATAAAAACATCTGACTGGACTCGCTCTCAGTTTCATTTACCGGATGGAACAACAGGATGGTTGAACAACTCGTCCAGTCTGAGATACAACAATAATTTCAATAAAAAACGAAGAGTGATACTTACGGGGGAAGCATTTTTTGATGTGCATTCCGATAAAAAAAGGCCTTTTATTGTCACTTCTAATGAGGTGATTATTGAGGTATCAGGTACTCGTTTTAATATAGCTTCTTACGAAAATGAAGATGATATTGAGGTTGTCCTTGAAGAAGGGGAAATAGTTTTTAGTGCTAAAGGGTCACATGAAAAATATACGATGCATCCTGAAGAACTAATTGTATATAAAAAATCCTTAAACTGCTTTACTGTTAAAGGCATACAATCTCAAAAATATGTTTCCTGGAAAGAAGGTAAGCAGGTATTCAGAGATGATCCCATTGATGAAATTGCTAAACGCCTGGAAAGATGGTTTAATATTGATGTTGAGGTTAATGACATATTTACTGACGACCTGAGGCTTCGGGCTACATTTCTTGATGAAAGTCTTGAGGAGGTGCTTTATTATCTCAAAAAAAGCCTGCCTATAGAATGTCGGATTGAAGATGGCAAATTAGGAGAAGATGAATGCTACCAGAAAAAGAAAGTAATAATTACTAAAAACAGAAATAATACATTATAAACCTTAAAATTATGAGCCTATGAAGAAATTTTTAAAAAAAGCAGAAAAGTGTTACAGCCACTTTCCTGCTGAAAGCTAAGTTAAAATGAAAAATAACCTAACTAAAAATTTTTCGAATTTATGAAAAAAAAATTTAAACTAGGTGTGCGACCACACCCAACCTTAAAAATACTAAACATGAAACTCAAATTTGCAATGATTTTCTTTTTGGTAAATGTGGTAAATACCTTTGGAACAAAATCAGATGCACAAGAAGTGAAGATTTCGCTTAACATGCAAAACAATACAGTTGAACAGGTTATAGATGAAATAGAACGACAGAGTGAGTTCTGTTTTATCTTCAATCAGAAAGAAATTGATGTTGATAGAATGGTTAATATACATAAAGAAAGTAGATTAATTGATGAGATTCTACCTGATCTTCTTATAGGTACTAATGTTAAATATTCCATACTAAATAATAAGATTCTATTAACCGCTACTGATCTATCAGAGAAGAATATTTTAACTTCTATTTCTAAAAACGAGTCTTACCAAGCTAGCGTTTCAGGAAAGATTACTGACGCATCAACCGGTGACGCAATGCCCGGTGTGAATATCCAGATAAAAGGTACAACTCTGGGCACTATTTCAGATATCAATGGGACATATTCCTTAAGTATACCAGCCAGGGATGTTGTTTTGATATTTTCATTTATCGGATATCAATCGAAAGAAATAGCTATTTCTGGCCAATCCGTAATTAATGTTACTCTTGAAAGTCAGATAACAGGTCTTGAGGAAGTTGTAGTAATCGGCTATGGAACACAGAAGAAAGAGACTCTTACAGGTGCGGTTGCTCAAATCAAATCCGAGGATATTGTAGCAACAAAAACTCCCAGCGTGGCTGCTGCTATACAGGGTAAGATCGTTGGTGTTCAGATCCGTCAGCAAACTGGGGAGCCTGGTGTTTTTAACAGCAGGATAAGCATCAGAGGTTTTGGTGAACCTTTATTGGTTATTGATGGTGTCGTACGTGATGGCATGAGCGATTTAGAAAGACTTAATCCTGATGACATCGAAAGTATGTCTGTTTTAAAAGATGCCTCTGCATCTATATATGGAATGAATGCAGCCAATGGGGTTATTATTGTAACAACAAAAAAAGGAGTCTCAGGTAAAACGGAATTTACACTTTCTTCAATTTATACACTTAAAAAGCCGACCAATGATCTAGATAATCTTACTGTAAACGCTTACACCTTAAGATCAATGTTTGGCGAAATGGAGAGAAATTCATTGCTTCCAGTATCCACTAGTGCAAGTGAACTTGAAAAATGGAAGCAAGGTACTGAACCAGGGTATACCGATTTCAATTGGTGGGATGAAATGGTAAGTAATTATGTAGGGACTAAAGATTTTAACTTCTCAGCCAGAGGTGGTAGTGATAAGGTGACTTTTTTTACCAGTGCTGGATATATGGATGATACTGGATATTTTAAGGAAAACAGTGCCGAAAGATACAAAAGATACACTTCCCGCACAAATATTGAGGCGGATCTTGTCGAAGGTTTGAGGTTAGGAATAAGTTTTTATGGCAGATATGAAAACATTATTCAGCCAAGTTCTGGTACAGCGTGGACAATGAAACGTATAATCACTAATGACCGAGGAATTGGGCCTTATACTTTGGCTAACAATGGGCATTTAAGTATTGTCCCTGCAGAAAACAGGAATATAGTTGCTGAACTGTCGAAGGATATTTCTGGATATAACCAAAATTTAAATTTCCAGTATCAATCGACAGTAAATTTAGATTATGATCTTCCGTTTGTCAAAGGATTATCAGTAGGTGTTCTTGCTGCATATGATGGCGCGACTGGTGATCGGAGAGCCTTAAACAAAACTTACCAATTGTATGACTACAGAACTGATCAACCGGTCGGCGCCCCGTCTAAACCTTCATTTTCAAGTACTATGAGACATATGATCAGGAAAAATATTCAGAATAAGATATCATACAAGACTTCTATTGGTGGAGATCATAATATAAGTACAGTTATTGTGAATGACATCAGAAGAGTTGATAATACCTACTTAAATGGTCGAAGACAGTATGATGATCTCTTTACAAAGGATATTATCAATCAAGGTAGTCTGACTAACCAATCAACCACCGGCTATCGTGACGAGGAGGCATATGTATCTTTCCTAGGACGTTTTAACTACGATTTTAGATCTAAATATCTCCTTGAATTCACCTTGAGGTCAGATGGTTCTTACCGCTATTCCCCAAAACAGAGATGGGGAACTTTTCCTGCTGTATCATTAGGTTGGCGAATAGGTCAGGAAGCTTTTTTTAAGGACATTTTCCCATTTATTTCAGACCTGAAAATAAGAGGATCTTGGGGTATGTCTGGTATTGATGCAGGAAATGCATTCGAATATTACGAAGGTTACCAATTTGGAAGTATAGGTCAATCTGGATATGTATTTAATGAAAACATTCTTACCCTTGGCATGGTTGCCCCGGGTGTTGTAAACGATAATTTGTCTTGGGTTAATACCAAAACATTAGATATAGGTCTGGATCTGGAATTATGGAATGGGAAATTCATGTTTACAACAGATTATTTCCAGAGAGTTGAAGAAGGATTACTGGCAACACGTATTACATCGGTACCAAATACATTCGGGGCAACATTTCCCCAAGAAAACCTTAATTCTCAGATTACCAAAGGCTTGGAGTTTAGTGCTTCATATAGAAACACTATAGGAAAGTTCAATTATGGCGCCAGTGCAAATGTTACACTTAGTCGCTTATTCTATTTGCATAGAGAACAAGAACCCTATAGAAGCACCTGGAGCAAGTGGAAAAGCGCTACTGATGGAGATGGACGTATTCAGGGCAGGGTATGGGGTTATGAACGTGATGGAATATGGACCAATTTAAACGAATATGAGACTGCTATTTTACTGGGATCTACGTACGGGAACTCTAGAATGTTGCCGGGGATGGACAAAATAATTGATACTAACGGCGATGGAATAATAGACTCTAATGATCAATTACCAATTATGTGGTCTGGCGCAGGAACCAACCCTCCGTTACAGTTCGGTTTCAGTACCTATACCCATTACATGAACTTCGATCTGAACATATTGGTAGCGGGAGGAGCAATGTTTTCAATGTCTCAAGGAAGAGGAAGTCAATGGGGATATGGTACATCAGCCCCTGTGTTTTATACAAGATACCTTGACAGGTGGCACACACAAAACCCAACGGATAATCCTTTTGATCCGGCTACTGAATGGGTCCCCGGAAAATGGGAAGCTCTTACAGCAGTTAATACTGGTACTACAACCAGTTTGTCGACTGATAAGTGGAGGATGCCTGCAACTTATCTCAGAGTTAAAACCATTGAACTTGGATATAATGTTCCAGAGAAATTTACCAATAAGATCCGTTTTACTGGTATAAGAGCCTTTATAAATGCCAACAATATATTAACCTTTTGTCATGAAGGTCTCAAAATGCTGGACCCTGAGAGGGATGAGGGAAGTTTTTCAGCAGGTAATACCTATCCGATTATGAAGTCCTTTAATTTTGGTCTGGAACTAAAATTTTAACAATTATAACTATGAGAAGAATTCTTAAATACATATCGATTTTTACTTCCTTTTTATTATTAGAAGGATGTAATGATTTCCTGGAGCTTGAACCTTTTGATAGGGTTTCGGCTGAGCAGTTGTTTGCTAGTTCCGGTGGTATTAAAACTGTATTAGCGAATATTTATAATTTATGTCCAATAGAAGATTTCAATTATGTGGCAGCGGGGCAGGGACAGTATTCAGGTTTTAACAGAAGACTTGGTGGAGGTGACGGGGCTACTGACGGGGGATGGTCACTTGCCACTGCTACTGAAGAAATGCTTATTGATCCAGGAGGCAATATTAGCCCTGATATGGATGCCTATCAATATTGGGACTATGCAGGAATAAGGCAGGTAAACAAATTTCTGGAAACTATAACATCACTAAATGAAACGCGTTCTATTACTGAAGATACTTATAATCATCTTAAGGGTGATGCTCATTTTATCAGGGCATATATGTATTTTCAGTTAGCTAGACGTTACGGAGGTGTACCTATTATTGAGGCTGTGCAAAATCTTTCTGATGAAGAGAGTACATTGTTTGTACCGCGTTCAACTGAAAAACAAACCTGGGATTTCGTAATGTCTGAGTGTGATCGGGCAATTGCCAATTTGCCTGAAATTGTAAAATCAGATGAAGGTGCGTTTAGAGCAACAAAATGGGCAGCCTTAGCCCTTAAATCCCGTGCTGCACTTTACGCAGCTTCTATAGCTAAATACTGGGATAAGGCTCCGCTTACAGGAGAAGCTGTTATTGACAAGTTGGTTGGCGGGATGACAATCGAGGATGCAAATAACTATTATTTGTTGTGCATTAATGCATCGAAAAATATCATTGACAATTCTGGAAAGCAACTTTATAAACCTGAACCTGCTAATAAGGCCGAAGCTGCAGATAATTATCAGAATATATTCGAGACACCGTCATTAGCTGATGTCGAAGTTATTTTCGCCAAACATTATATTGATGGTGTTGGCAGTTCGGGTCAGCATGGGCATAACACCGATTACTGGTTTTATCCTATGCAATCCAGAATTCAAACCACTTACAGGGCTGGACGTATTAGTGTAACTCTTGATATCGTTGATGTTTATGAAGATTATACTGATGATGGTACAGGTAGGAGTGCACCTGTTGCAACCCGTTCTGACGGTGTTGAAAATTACGTTGAGTTAGATCCGAAGGTTTTTAATCCAAATCTGCCTTTCCGGTTGTATGATGCCCCGTATGATATTTTTGCAAATAAGGATGCAAGACTTGATGCAAGTGTCATATTGCCAGGTTCGATCTTTAGGGGAAAAGTTATGGTTATGCAGGGAGGAATGGTCTTAAGTGATGGTACACCGATCGTTTATGCAGACCATACTGCAACTGGTCTCGACGGTAAAACATATTATTCCTACGGTGCTGAAAGCGCTGGTGATTATTCCGCTTTCGCATATATTGGTGGGTTTTCTGCCAATTACAGCAGTACAGGATTTGCTTTAAGAAAATTTTTACAGGATAGAAAAAACATGAGTACCCCTGCTTTACACGGTTCTACACAACCTTGGATAGATTTTCGTCTGGCTGAGATTTATCTGAACTATGCTGAAGCATGTATTGAAAGTAATCAGGGAGATCCGATCCTTGCTTCTGAGTACCTGAATGCTATTCGTAGGCGGGCTGCACATACTGACCAGATTCCACCTACCATTGAAAACATAATCAAAGAAAGAAGGGTTGAACTGGCTTTTGAAGGACATCGTTACTGGGATCTTAAGCGCCGTAGAGAATATCATACTGCATTTAATGTAACCAAAAGAAAGTCTTTGTTACCTATATTAGATCTACGACAGAATCCTCCAAAGTATTTGTTTTTAAGAGCAGTTAACTATTACGACCACGTTGCAAATGGCAGGACTTTTATAGAGCGGAACTATTATCTTGCAATTCCCGGTGTTGCTTCTAATAGGCTAATACAAAATCCAGGTTATTAATCCGTTAAACAGATAGATATGAAAAAGATATATTATTATTTCATTTATATGGCAATAAGTATTCTAATAAGTTTTACTTCTTGCGATTTGTTAAGAATAGATAACTTTCCTCAACCAGATGCTCAAGTTTTTGGAGCGATAAGGGATAGTGTCGGGGGAGAACTTGTTGAGACTGATCTAATTAACGGTTCTGTTATTGGGACATATGAGTTGGGCGAATACGCAAACAACCCTGAACTAAGAAACTGGTTAGTAATGCAAAATGGAGAATATCGCAATAACTTGGTTTATTCGAATACATACAGTATAGATTTCATGAGTTGCAATTTTTTCCCTTATAAAATTCCTGAATTAGTCATTAAACCAGGTCCCAATGAAATAGATTTCCATGTCGTACCATTCATCCGGATAAAGAATCATTCTATAACACATGATGTGTCTGGGAATAAGATTGTAGCAACTTTTACATTAGAAGGAGGAAGGCCAACTGTAAAAGTAGCCAGTATGGCATTATATGCATTCACCGACATGTATGTTGGTGAGTATATAAATAAAACAATTAGTGTTGGTACAGGAGTGCCTAAAATATCATTTACCCCAGAAGCAACAATAGATCCAGAGACAATATATACATTGTCAATAGACTTGGCAGAAAATGCTTCAATTTTTGATGTTCATAAGAATTATTATTTCAGAATAGGTGTGAAAGCTTCACAGTCCGGAGTAGGTATTATCAGGTCCAATTATGCACCTGCTGTTGCAATACCGCTCTAATTATTAGAAGTGATCAGATCATTGATTCCCAGGAAGTAGCGATGGAATCTATTACCCCGCTACTTCCTTTAATATTAAAACTCATGATTTTTCATAAAAATAGAAAATCCGTATATGATTTTTTTGATCAATTTTACTAACCTGGGTTTATAAAAATGTGAAAATGAAATTGTCCTACTGGAGCATTAATTTTGGGAATAATGACTACTGTAACAGTTGTATAAGACTATATTACAGAAGTGTAGGCGACCAGGATTCTCTCAATCAGAGTTTTGGTTAATTCTCGTAACCTATATTGTGATAAAGCATATCAAGTGCTTATGGAAGAAAACAATGAGGCTAAAACGGTATACTGAGAATTCGATATTTTTCAAACCATATCTTTCAGCATTTCTTGAAAGTTGTTCAATAATCTACTGAATTTTCAGGTAATATTAATTGAATATATAAATACAATCATTATGAAAAATTTTAATAATATATTCAGGAAAATCTTTTCCCGGGTAATTTTTATTTCATTAGTTATAATAATATATCCACAAAAGTTCTACGGACAGGATAACTCAATAAATGAATCTATTGCAAAGCACCGTAAAGGGGAAATAACAGTTCGGGCAAAGAAAGGTTCCGAGGTAAAAGTTGAACAATTAAAACATGAGTTCTGGTTTGGATGTGCTATCCCAAACAGCCTTGCGGGAGGAATGTCGCAAGAAAACCTTAAATTGTTTAAGGAGAAGTTTCTTGAAAACTTCAACTGTGCTGTTACAGAAAATGCCCTTAAATGGATGGTAATGGAAAGAAATAAGGGTGAGATTAATTATGCTGTGGTTGATGCCATTCTGGAATGGTGCGATGAAAATGATATTCCTCTAAGAGGACACAACATATTCTGGGGCACAACAAATAATGTTCAGTCTTGGTTAAAGGAAATGAGTGACGATGAGTTAAAACAGGCCATTCAGCACAGAGCTGTATCAATCACTAGTCATTACAAGGGAAGGTTCGTAGAATATGATCTTAACAATGAAATGCTTGATGCGAATTATTATGAAGACAGGCTGGGGCCTGAAATAACCAAACTCATGGCACAATGGGCTCTTGAGGGCGATCCTGATGCAAAACTTGTCCTGAATGAACATGATGTTTTTGTTCCTCTCGAAGCTCCGGTCGGCAACAAACTAGCCCGCTATATGACCATGATCCGTAGTTTACTGAAACAGGGAGTTCCAATTTCAGCGATTGCAGTTCAAGGGCACAGTCACCTTAAAACCTTCGATCGGCAGGCCCTTAAAACAGGGTTGGATTCTTTATCAATTTTTAATCTTCCAATCCGCATCACTGAATTTAACATTCCTGGCAGAGATTATCCTCCAGTCAAGGACAGGCAATCTATACGAATAACACCTGAAGAGGAGACAGGAAAAGCAAAGGAAATTATTGATTGGTATAAAATCTGTTTTGCCCACCCAGCAGTCGAAGGTATCCTGATGTGGGGATTCTGGGAAGGGGCAAACTGGATACCGGCCTCGTCATTGTATAAAAGCGACTGGACCCCAACACCTGCAGCTGAGGCATATAAGAATCTGGTTTATAATGAGTGGTGGACAAAAGAGACCGGCGTAGCTAACAAAAGAGGTTTGTTTTCGACACAGGCATTCTATGGAAGGTACAAAGTAACTGTTAATGGAAACACAAAAGTAGTTGATCTGACCAAGGAGAATGGTAAAGTGACAGTTGATTTCCGTAAGAATAAGTCATAATCTTCATAAGAATATAATTACAATAAGCTATGTAAATAGAAAAAAGTTTAATAAATACCTAAAACTATCCAAATAAATAAAATGATATTTTTAATTCACAAATTAATCATCTGTTTCCTATCCTTTTTTTTAGGGCTCATATTCTCTTTTGATTGTAAAGCTCAGGAAACAGGAGAAAATGAATCTATTGCAAAGCACCGTAAAGGGGAAATAACAGTTCGGGCAAAGAAAGGTTCCGAGGTAAAAGTTGAACAATTAAAACACGAGTTCTGGTTTGGATGTGCTATCCCAAACAGCCTTGCGGGAGGAATGTCGCAAGAAAACCTTAAATTGTTTAAGGAGAAGTTTCTTGAAAACTTCAACTGTGCTGTTACAGAAAATGCCCTTAAATGGATGGTAATGGAAAGAAATAAGGGTGAGATTAATTATGCTGTGGTTGATGCTATTCTGGAATGGTGCGATGAAAATGATATTCCTGCAAGAGGACACAACATGTTCTGGGGTACAACAAATAATGTTCAGTCTTGGTTAAAGGAAATGAGTGACGATGAGTTAAAACAGGCCATTCAGCACAGAGCTGTATCAATCACTAGTTATTACAAGGGAAGGTTTGCAGAATATGACCTGAATAACGAGATGCTCGCTTCGAATTATTACGAGGAAAGACTAGGTTCAGGAATAACTAAACTTATGGCACAATGGGCTCTTGAGGGCGATCCTGATGCCAAACTTTTTCTGAATGATTTTGATATTCTTATTCCCGACCCTCCCCGGGGACCAATGCTGTCTGCATATATGTCTCAGATCCGGAATTTCCTAAAACAAGGCATTCCAATTGCAGGAATTGGTGTACAGGGCCACAGCCATCTTGAGTCATTTGACCGCCAGTATCTCAAGGATGCCCTTGATTCATTATCTGTTTTCAAAATACCAATCCGTATTACCGAATTCAATATGCCGGGAATGAGATCTGAATTCAGAAGAACTCAACTTACACAGGATCAGGAAGAAGCAAAAGCCAAAGAAATAGTTGATTATTATAAAATTTGTTTTGCCCACCCAGCAGTCGAAGGTATCCTGATGTGGGGATTCTGGGAAGGTGCAAATTGGATACCATCTTCTTCATTATATAAACTAGACTGGACCCCGACACCTTCTTCAGACGCATATAGGAATCTTGTTTTTAACGAATGGTGGACCGATGTAACAGGAACTACAGACAAAAAGGGGGTATACTCAGTACCTGCATTCTATGGTAAGTACAAGGTAACTGTCAATGGTGTCTCAAAAGAGGTAGATTTGACTAAAGCAGCAGGAAAAATTATAGTAGATTTCAAAAGATAAACATCAGTAAGCTAAATAGTATTAATTAAGAAATTGATGGTATGAAAGTTAAATCATTTTTTAAAGAAACATCGATTATATTCTTTTCGATGTTTGCATTCGCAGCTGCAATAGTATTGTTAGCTGACTGTACCGGAACCGGGAGCAGAAAAAGTATCGGTGAAGTAGATTCTACAAAAGGGTTGAAAGATTTTTACCAAGATTATTTTCCAATTGGAGTGGCTGTGTCACCCAGTTCTTTTGAGGGAGAACAAGGTGAGTTTATAAAAAAGCATTTCAATAGTCTTACACCTGAAAATGTCATGAAACCGGCACTTTTACAGCCTGAAGAGGGAAGATTTAACTGGGAAGATGCTGACAAGATTGTCGAATTTGCTCTGGAAAATGGCATGAAGGTTCGAGGCCACACTCTCTGTTGGCATAACCAGACTGGAGAATGGATGTTTAAAGATTCCGAAGGAAATCAGGCTACCAAAGAGCTTGTTCTGGCAAGGCTTAAAGAACATATCACACAGGTTGTTTCCCGATACAAAGGGAAAGTATATGCCTGGGATGTATTAAATGAGGCAATAGATAACGCAAATCCTTCGCAGGGATTCAGAGAAACACAATGGTATACAATATGCGGAGAGGAATTTATTTCTAAAGCATTTCAATGGGCACATGAAGCTGATCCGGAGGCAGTTCTTTTTTATAATGAATATAACACTGAAAATCCGGTAAAGAGGGACAAGACATATGACTTACTTAAAAAACTACTTGACCAGGGAGTTCCGATACATGGAGTGGGGCTTCAGGCACATTGGAATATTGGTGGTCCGAGACATATAGGGCAAATGAATCAGGGGAGTGAGGGTGAATTTGATATTCCTGGCACATCTGAAGATGCTATCAGGGAGTCAATCGACAAATTTTCTTCTCTGGGACTGGTTGTCCAGATAACAGAACTTGATGTATCAATATATACTTCAAGAACAGATACGACCGACTTGGGTTTCACACCATTTAGAGAACAAAAACAGATAGATTTTTACAAAATGGCATTTGATGTTTTTCGGGAAAAGAAAGATATAATTACCGGGGTGACATTTTGGAACTTATCAGACAGACGTTCATGGCTTGATAATCGAACTCCTAGAAGAGGGAAGCACTATCCTCTTTTATTTGATGAGAACATGAAACCTAAAAAAGCATTCTGGGAAGTCGTGAAATTTTGATAATTATACCAGTAATTTTAATAATTCCTTATAAACAAGTAACATATTGAAATATAATAATATATGTTCTTTTAAATATTGTTTTATGTTCTGATTTTGATTAAATTCGATCAAAACCGTGAAAATCATGTTGAAATAGTTACCGTTCAAGCCTCAGTTAGAGATGTACATGAAAGTTCATGCAAGTTTTATAAATTCTAAACATCTGAACTATGTCTTTTGGCAAAAATAAGTGATTTTGATGCACTTGAAAAGGAATATAGTCCTTTGTATACAAAGGTAGGAAGACCACACATACCTATTAGGACAATTGTGGAACTTCTACTACTGAGTCAGATATATTATATGGGAAACGGTAATGGACAGGTATATTATTACTCCCTATTTCCAACACTTCTGTAGGGAGATTTACTTTCAGTATGATTATCCATATGATCCAAGTGATTATGTACATTTTCACAAAAGTATAGGAGAAGAAGGAATTAAAGCGATCTTTATCCAGAGTATAGATTTTATAGTGAATAAAGGGTGCGCAAAGAGGGAAGAAGGTTTAGTGTAAATATGACGGTTTAGATGAAAATAATGACTTTCCCGACGACCGACCGAAAGCTGATCGAAGAAGTAATAAAACATTGTTAGAGGATATTTTAAAAGAAGACATAAGATTAAAGAGAAATTGCAGCAGAGAAATAAAAAAGATAACACAACAGCTCAGGTTTGCACACAAGCCCTTCAGAATACGAAGAAGCATATAAAAGCACGGGAAAAGCTTTACAGAATAGCGTTCAAGATTATCAGGACGTTGTAAAGCAACTTAGTCCGATACCCAAATCATAATATACAGTATCTATGAGTTGGAGACCCTATGCATATCAAAAAGGAAAGAACAAAAAATTTATGAATTTGGTAACACGAATTCTTTCGCCTTACAAAAAAGTCAGGGATGATAGTCGGTATGATGGCAATAGATGGGAACATATACTACGACAAGACGCTTAAACCACAACTTAAACAGATAGAAGATCTAAATGAAGGAAAGGAAAAGAAAACAATAGTGTGTACATAGGATATAAAGTATCAGGAGGCTTTCCAAGGGTAGAAATAGTAATGCCGAAAGTGCTCTTAAGGAAGAAAGTATCAACTTTAAAAAGAAACGTTAAGAACGTGGTAGATTAAGAACGGGAAGAGGGACTGATATCACAAGTAAAATACGATCAAAGGATGATAAGGAATTACCTCAATGTAGTGCTGGTGACAAAAACAACACTTTACTTGCTGCTGTTGTATACAATATAAAGAAATGGATGAGACTAGAGAAACACTAACTCCTTGATTTATCTGGCTGGATTTACTAGGAATTTATTTTATTTCCTGTAAATATCCGACGTACGCGAACATTAGAAAAATTGAATTGAAAAGGATCAATTAAATATTTATGGAACCATCTTTATATTTTAAACCATTACCTAATTTCTAATTTTTAATTATTAATATATCAATATGAGAAGACAGTTATTTTTATTTTTTGTATTGCTGCTGGCAGCATCATGCAATACTGATTCGAACAAGACTTCGAACCAGGAATTGAAACTAAACGACCTTGATTATTTTGAGACCCAGGGAGTCAATGTCCTTGTGTACAGTAACCTTTTTACCGGAGGCTTTAATGATGAGAAGACTTCCGGTATAGAATTAATTCACCATGGAGTCAGAACAGCACAAGGCGGTGCTGTAAGACTTTCTCACACTCCGGAGCAATGGGACCTTGTGCCTTCAATACCTACCCGGATAGTAGACAGTATATCAAATACAATTGAATCTGTATTGAGGTATGAAGATTATGATTTTGATTCGCGGGTTGTTGTCTCGCCAAAGGGAAAAGGTGTTGAGATATCTGTTTACCTTGACAAACCTGTTCCGGCTGCACTTGAAGGCGCTGCCGGGTTTAATCTTGAGTTCCTTCCCTCTCAGTACTGGAATAAGACCTTTCTGATGGATGGGCGTCTCAATCGATTCCCGCGTTATGCGGTAGGCAATACAATTACAAGGCCCAACAGTGAAAAGCCAAAACAGTTCAAGGGTTATGTAACTTCTGATGACAGAGGAACAGGCAGATTTATCGATCCACTTCCCCTGGAAACAGGCCGTACAATCCTCATGGCGCCCGAAGACCCTGAACGTATGGTAAAAATTAGCTCGGAAGATGCCGATCTTATGCTTTTCGACGGTCGTATTCTGGC
>Ga0255346_1003779_pt1 | contig 17390 bp, 16 predicted proteins | sample wastewater_treat_FD_194410 | JGI IMG/M metagenome (GOLD analysis project Ga0255346, IMG submission 194410) | Wastewater microbial communities from Lulu Island WWTP, Vancouver, Canada - plant22 | ecosystem: Engineered > WWTP > Wastewater > Unclassified | place: Canada: Vancouver, British Columbia... | reverse complement strand
CCTCAACCTTATCAAACAGGACCAAACCCGCAAGTCAGGTGTTAAGGCATCGCGAAAACGCGCCGGCTGGGACGAGAGCTACCTCCATCGTCTACTTGGCCTATGAAAATTTCGTGCGATTGCCCTGGTGGAGTGAATCATTTTCGAATTGCCCTCCCATAGAGCCGGGAGAATGGCATTCAGACGAAAGGAGAGGGGTCTTGAGAGCGGTCCTGGTTTTTCTGTTGGCAGGGATGTTCCTGGTTCCAGCCGCAGGTTATGCCGGCTCGGTCTACAGCAGCGGCGAGATTGACGATGACCTGAGGTTTGAAGACTTTAAGATCAGTGACGGTTATCTGACGGGTTCCATTATCAACGCCTCCAGACGCACCAGGACTGCGGTTAAGCTCGATGTGTGGACGGCGAATACCCAGGAGACCAGGATCTATTGGCGGAAAACCCTGAATCTGGGCGATCTGGCCGCCGGTGCCAAGGCTGCCGTGAAAGAGCCCTACGCGGTTGATTTGGAAGATCCGGCGCGCACCAAGTTCATGTTTCGGGTTCCTACCACTGCCAATTTTCGAAACCCTGCCGCCCAAACCACTCAGCCCAGCCAACCAAAGGTGGGAACACAACAAAAACAGGTGACTCAGCCAACCCAGGGTGCCCCGCAGAAGCAGGCGATTCCCCCCAAACAGGGTGCTCAGCAGAAGCAGGGAAGTCAGCCAAAGCCGCAAAAGCCTTAGGCAGGCAGGAGGTTGATGAAATTGCGGATGGTTGGCAGGTTGCGGAGGAAGCGATGGGCAGCGAGAGCTGCGCGGAGCTGGCCGGTGGGGTAGGGAATGCGATAGAGTGTCAGGGTGCCGCGGTTACTGTCGTAGAGGGCGGAATTGGCCGCAGGAACACCGTCACGGTAAGGACCGCCGACGCTTCCAACCTTGACCCAGTAGCGGGCGGCAGGGGCGAGCGGGATGGTCAGAGGCTGATCGCCAGACGGTCGGTAGACGCGCAGGTCTGAGAGGTGGGGTGAGGCGATACCGCCCGGTAGTTCGTAAACGCCGGGAATATGATCGTGGCCGCTGACGATCAGGTGTTTGGAATACGTTGCCCAAGCCTTCAAACAGCCAACCAGTGCGGTCTCATCCAGGTAGGCAAAGCAGGCGATAGTTGGTGGTGTTCTAGGTGCGGGTAAATGGAAAGGACTGTGGTGCACCACGACGAAGTCGTCGTGTTCCAGCATCAGGGGCAGATTGAGCAGGTATTCCAGAGCTCCCGGCAGGCTGCTGAGCCGTCCCGCATTGAAAGCGGTGGCCTGCATCCGATCGAGTTGTTCGGGATGGTCCGGGAAGAGTCCGCAGACCAGCAGGTCATGATTGCCGGCAACGGTCGGCAAGCCCAGTGCGCGCATCCGTTCGAGGGTGCAGTCGCCCGTGGGAAGCCAGCCGACCAGATCCCCCAGACAATAGACGGCATCGGGTTGCAGTTGCCGCAAATGATCGAGACATGCTTTCAGAGCAGCCTCATTGCCGTGGATATCGCCAAAGAAGGAAATGCGCACGCGAGCCTCCAATGCAATTGGAGCCGGGAAAGGCCGGAATCATGGGTTGCAGCTATTCTTCTACCGTTTCGAACGAGCCGTCGTCTTTCTGAATGATCTTCATGTTTCGTCCGCTGGGATCGGTAAACCGGATGGGCCCGCTGTAGGTTGCCGGCGCGGCCGGTTCAGTGGTTCTGCGTCGTCTCACCAGCCAGCACACCAGGGCCACCACCATTGCCCCCAGAATCGCTATCAGCCAGTAGTACACCACGTCGTTCCTCCCCCATCGCCGCTGAGCCCGGGTCGGGATGCGCCTTGCGAAGCGCCGACCTTCCGTTTTGAGTTGCGAGTTTCAGGTTTCATGTTTTTCTGCCGGTCTGCCGGAGAAGAATAACTCGTGTCCCTTGAGGGATGCCAGGAGCGCCTCGAGCGAAGGCTGGCTGCCGGCATCATACCAGTCCTGGATGAGGCGAAAGGCAATCGAGAAGCTGGAAGGGAGGCGGAGCAGGCCTGCTTCCAATTGCTGCTTATAGTCCTGTCGTGAGTACCAGCGGGCTTCTTCGAGTTCATGGTCGACGAGCCGAATGGTTTCGTCCCCCCGGGCCAGGGCGGTGAAGCCGAGCATGATGGAGCAGGGAAACGGCCACGGCTGTGATGAATGATACTGGATGCCGGTTACCCTGACCCCCGTTTCTTCATGGATCTCCCTGACCACGGCGTCTTCGAGGCTTTCCCCCGGTTCCACGAATCCCGCGATGGCTGAAAAAAACCCCTGCGGCCAAATAGCCTGCCGCCCCAGCAGGCAGCGATCCTTGGCGTGAACCAGGGTGATAACGGCCGGATCGGTGCGGGGAAAGTGTTCAGCGCCACATTCGAGGCGGGTGCAAACCCTCCGATGACCGCCGTCAACGCTTGCCGTCTGGTTGCCGCAGTCGCCACAGAAGCGATGACGTCGATGCCAGTGGGTGAGGCCGCGGGCATAGGCGAGGAGAGCGGCCTGGCGGGGCTCGATCAAGGCTCCAAAACGTTTTAGGTCGTGGAACTGGCCGTGTCGTGCCAGGCGCTCGACGAGGGGCGAACCGGACTGGGGCAAGTCCAGTGCAAAAAAGGTTGAAGGCCCGTCTCTGCCGAGAAACATGACCGTATCCGCCCCCTCAATGAATTCCGCAGCTTCGGGATGCGAGAGCACAACCGGTTGGGGTGTGGCCTTGTGGGTGAAAAGCTGTTTTGAATCCCATACCGGCAGGAAACGGGCACCGGGGCTTGCCAGCTCTTTGGCGAGCCAGGCTTCGTCCCGGCGTCGGCCTGAGAGGCGATCCACCGGATTGGCGGCAAAGCAGTTGCGTGCAGAGCGCTGATAATGATCAATGGCCGGCAGCACGTGTGAGTCTTATGGCCCCCTGTATTTTTGTGCATCCTTCGGCACCCACCACTGGCGTGGGGTCAGACCCATGGGATGCACGGTAACGTTGTGAAAGCGTCGCGCCACTGCTACCAGGGCATCGGTGGTAAATAGAAATGTATAGGGCTGTTCTTCGTGGAGGATCTCACTGAAGCGGTTGAAGAGAAGTCGTCGCCTCTGGGGATCGAATTCCTTGCGGGCGGTTTCAATGAGTCCGTCCGCCTCTTCGTTGCGGAACCCGACGAAGTTCGAACCCTTATCCGCCTGGGAGGAATGCCAGAGCTGATAAGGGTCGGTATCCCAACCGAGGCTCCACCCCATGGTACAGGCGTCAAAGTTGTGCTCATCCACCCGTTGGACGAAAACCGCCCATTCGAGCTTGCGAATCTCCATCTTGATGCCCACCCCTTTCAAATTCTCCTGGAGGATGGTCGCAATCTGTTCGCCGAACTTCGACCCGGCGGAAATCAAGAATTCGAAAGCGAAAGGAACTCCATCCCGATCGAGGATGCCATCACCGTTGCGATCTGTCCAGCCGGCATCCCGGAGCAGGGCTACCGCCGCCTTTGGGTCGAAGGGATAAGGCTTGAGCTGGTGGTTGTACTCGGGGCTGTTGATGTAGAAGGTGCCGTTGACCACAGTGCCCAGCCCAAACAACACCTTCTTGAGGATCGTCTCACGATCCATGAGCATGGTCATGGCCTGGCGCACGCGCCGATCGACAAACAGGGGACGGCGCATGTTCCAACCGATGTAGGAGTAGCTGGGCAGGAAGTATTTGAGTTTCCGGAATTGTTCTTCAAACCGTTTGGTCTGGGTTTGTCTGACCCACTGGATGGGACGCAGTCCCATGAGGTCCAGGCCACCCTGTTTGAGAACCTGGAGTGCGACCGTGGTATCGCTGATGATCTTGAAGACAATGCGCTGGAGGCAGGGTTGTTCCCCCCAGTAGTCGTTATTCCGGATGAGGACGATTTCTTTGCCGGTTTCCCAGTGCATGAGCCGGTAGGGTCCGGTACCGACCGGCTGGCGTCCAATGGGATGCTGGTTAAAGTTGTCACCTTCCTTGAACCGGTGCGCGGGAACGATGGGGATGCCGCCACAAAACTCGAGGGCCTTGAAGTAAGGAATCCGATAGCGATAGCGCACGGTATAATCGTCCAGGATCTCCAGGCGCTCGATGTCCTGGTAGTAGTTCCGAAGGTGGGCGGCATCGACCTTGGGGTCCTTGATTCGTTCGAAAGAGAAAAGGATATCGCGGGCGGTGAAAGGCTGGCCATCCTGCCAGCGAACATTCTTCTTGAGATGGAAGATGTATTGTAGGTGATCGTCCGCGATCTCCCACGAGTCTGCCAACACCGGCACCAGTTCCAGGGTTGTTTCGTCCCGCTTGAGGAGTGATTCGTAAATATAATTGTTAATGTTGGAAGCGTAGGCGTCGGTGGCCGTAATCGGATTGAGGGTTGCCGGTTCGGCACCGAGATGGTTGATCAGCCAGTCGCCTGCATTCGGCGGAGGGTTCTCACCCTGCACGAGTGAAGAAGCCTCCAACAGGAACAGCAGGGGCACTATCAGCAGCAGACTGGAAACAAGTGGTGCACGATTCTGCGTAAGCCTCTCCTCACCCAAAGTCGAAATCGGTTACCCGCACCGTGAGGTTGGGGACTTCCGGGTGCCATCCCGTCTCTCTCGGGTTGCTGACTCGCTGAACAGCGCGAAGATAGCATGAGAGCGGGCATAAAAAAACCCCTTCTCCACAACAGTATTGAAAAGGGGCTTTTGGCACAGGCCGTTCGCAATCCCGGCTGACAGCCGGAGACTAAAGCTTACCGATATCGATGCTCCGGATAAATGCTTTGATATCGGTCATCCATGCTTCCAGCTGCCGTTCCCGTTCCTGGGTGGCAGGGTCCTCTTCCAGCGGCTTCCCGCTGACTTCCCCACGGGGCTGAGAAATGGGTTCGTCACTCATGCCCCGACCCTCAACCTCTGGAAACTCGCTGTTCTTAAAATACTCTATAGAAATTGAAGAATATCCAAAAGCCTTCATGCCAGCCTCCTTGTTGTGCTCATTGATTCATTGGTAGCCTCAACCTAAGCACCTCACGAAACATTGTAAAGCCACTTGTCTCTCAGCCCCGGGGGCCTGAGCCCGAAGACAGATCACCGGCAACGCCGCACTACCAACATTCGGGGGGGGGTTGTTCAGTATTCGATCTTCGCTTGTCCTTGAACACCGGTACTGGAAAGAGTGAAGGATAAATCCTCGCATTGACAGGCTTCGGGCTTTCCGTTAGCATTCTTTGTACTACTGTCGGACACCATTCTTTTTCTGAAGAACTTCATGCGCTTGCCGGTTTAAACCGAGATTCGGTGGCGGTCCTGAAGGCCTTGCTGAGGGTGTGGGGTGATGCGCGGCGGGCTCTCAAACGGAAAGGAGAATCATGATCATCGGGCTGGATGTGGGTGGCACGAATACGGATGTGGTGCTCCTTGGTCAAGAGGGCATTCTGCGTCAAACCAAGGTGCCCACGGATCATTCAAACTTGTTCGAAAGTGTAACAGCCGGGCTGGAGGTCATTACCCGTGATATTCCGGCAGGAGATATCAGGCGGGTGGTGCTGAGCACGACCCTCACTACCAATGCCATTGTCGAGAAGAAGCTCGCCGCAACAGGGATGATTGTTTGTGGAGGGCCGGGGATCGATCCGGAGCTGTTCCGCACCAATGACCAGTATTTCTCGGTGGCCGGCTCCATCGATCATCGTGGGCGCGAGATTCAGCCCATTGACCATAAGGAAATTCGGACGATCGCTTCGCGGTGGCGTACTGAAGGGTTGAGGCAGGTGGGGGTTGTGGGCAAGTTTTCGGTGCGCAACCCGAAACACGAGCTGGAGATCCAGGAGCTGCTGAGCGGGGGCTTTGACTATATCGCTCTCGGCCATCGGCTCTCGGGCCACCTCAGTTTCCCGCGACGAATCGCTACGGCCTATCTCAATGCTTCCATATACCCCCTTCATAAGAAATTCTTCGAAGCAGTGCGTGACTCTTTGCGCCGGAAGGGCCTGGACATTCCCATCTATATCCTCAAAGCCGATGGGGGAACGATGAATCTCGAAGCCTCCATCGATTATCCCGGCCAGACCATCCTCTCCGGTCCTGCGGCCAGTGTCATGGGTTCCCTTCCTTTTGCGGCGGCGAGCCAGGAGACGCTGGTCCTGGATATCGGCGGGACGACCACGGATATGGCGATTCTCATCCAGCAAGTGCCTTTGCTCGACCCGGTCGGCATCGAACTCAGTGGTCACAAGACCCTCATTCGTTCCCTTAAGACCCGCTCCATCGGTCTGGGTGGTGACAGTGTGGTGCGGGTTGTCAAGGGGGACCTCACCATCGGTCCGGATCGCCAGGGTGGGCCAATGGCCTGCGGCGGTCCCCTGCCGACTCCCACCGATGCGCTGGTGGTCATGGGGAAATATCCTGAGGGTGATCGCAGTGCCTCCCTGCGGGGGATCGAGCCGTTGGCGGGGCAGCTGGGAATGCCGGTGGAGAAGGCGGCGGACCGGATTTTCGAGCAGACCTGCCGCGAGATCCTGGCTGCGGCAGCCGGGATGATCACGGAGATCAACAGCAAGCCGGTCTATACCGTGCACGAAATCCTCGAAGGTTACCAGGTCAAGCCCCAGGAGATCCTGATACTGGGTGGACCGGCCCCTGCCTTTGCCGCTCAACTGGCGACCCTCACCGAACTTCCGGTGCGGGTGGTGCCGCAATGGCAGGTGGCCAATGCCGTCGGGGCGGCGCTGGCGAAAAACACCTGCGAGGTCATGCTTTTTGCCGACACCGAGCAGGGGTTGGCGGTGGCTCCCGAGGAAGACTTCTCCCAACCAGTGAAGCGGGATTTTGACCGGAAAGGTGCTCTCAAACTTGCTTTCGACCTGCTTCGCAAGAAGTGTATGCGGCAGGGGGCTTCCCCCCAGGAACTGGAGATGGAGACCCTGGAGGAGCTGCAGTTCAACATGGTGCGAGGGTTTTACACTTCAGGTCGCAATATCAGGGTCAAGGTGCAGGTCAAACCAGGTCTCATTCCGGAGTATCGGGAGATTGCCGCCGGACTCTTCGCTGCCAACGGCGTTTCCTGAGGGGAGGAACCAAGTCATGCTCCACACCAAGGTGAAAACGGGACTGGTCTTTTTCCCGGCCTTTGACTGGGCCATCAGCGACACTCACCCTGAACGGGAAGAACGGCTGCTCTACACCCAGGACCAGGTCTTCGAAGAAGGGCTGCTCGATATCGAGGGGCTTGTTGAATACAAACCCGATTTGATCACGATAGAAGACATCCAGCGGGTGCATTTCTGCTATCCCGATGAACGGCGGGTCATTACCGAGTCCCACCTGATCAGTGCCGGGGGAGCCAAGAAAATCGGCGTCGAGGTGATGGAAAAGCGGATCGAACGGGGGTTTGCGCTGGTGCGTCCCCCGGGCCACCATGCCATGCGGGTGGTTCACGGCGCTCGCGGCTTCTGCAATATCAATATCGAAGCCATCATGATCGAATATCTGCGCCAGCATTATGGGGTCGATCGGGTGGCCATCGTCGACACCGACTGCCATCATGGCGATGGGACGCAGGACATCTACTGGCATGACCCGGACACCCTGTTCATTTCCGTGCACCAGGACGGGCGGACGCTCTATCCCGGATCGGGGTTCCACAATGAAGTCGGTGGTCCAACCGCGGTGGGGAGTACGGTGAATATTCCCCTCCCGCCCCGCACCTCGGAGGAGGGCTTCCTGTTTGTGCTCGATGAGGTGATCCTGCCTCTGCTTGCCGCCTTCAAGCCCGACCTTGTCGTCAATTCGGCGGGGCAGGACAATCACTACACCGATCCCATCACCAACATGTGCTTTTCGGCTCAGGGATATGCGGAACTGACCAGCCGCCTGAAGCCTGACATTGCGGTGCTGGAGGGAGGGTATTCCATCGAAGGGGCGCTGCCCTACGTCAATGTAGGGATCATTATGGCGCTGGCCGGCATGGATTACAGTAAGGTCAGAGAACCCGACTACCAGCCGGACAAAATCCGCCAGTCGCCGGATACCACTCGCTACATTGAAAGACTGGCACAGACGATTCTGGAAAACTGGCAAAAGAGCGCTGAGCTGCGTGAAAAACACCGGGCCAGCATGGAATTTGCCAAACGGGAGCGGAACATCTTCTACGACACGGATCAGATCTGCGAAAGTCAGCGCGAGCACCTGCGGGTTTGTCCGGACTGCAGCGGGGTGCTGGCCATCGATTCCGACACCGACCGCGGTCGCCAGATCTATGCGGTGCACATTCCGAGGAAGGCATGTGAGGCCTGCCGGCAGCAGGGATACGAGTGGTACGAGGCCTGCCGGGATCGGCGCTATGATGCGGTGTTCCTGCAGGATCGCACCAAAGACCGATACCTGGTCAAGGGATTGCGGCGGTGAACCGCAACGCAAAGCGAAAGTCGAGTATCGAATAGCGAACCGCAGAATGTCGACGGTGAGGGTGGGGAGCAGCTGGTCCTGACGATGTTGCCAAGAGCCAAAAACCAAGAGCCGCGAGCTAAGAGCCAACAGCCAGCAGCCAACAGTGAAGCTGTTTTCATCAAAGATTTCACGCTGCCGGACCTCGAAGCCTGGGTGGTGAGCATTGGTGAGGCGCGGTTTCGCGCCCGACAGCTCTATCGGCATCTCTACGCCCGCGGCATCCGTTCCTGGGACGAGTGCAGCGATCTGAGCAAATTGTTCCGGGTGCAGCTGGAGTATGGCACCCGTTTGCACGCTTTGCAGGTGGCCGACAAGCAAGAGGCGGCCGATGGAGTCGTCAAGTACCTGTTCGAGCTGCATGATCGGCACCTCATTGAAGCGGTCCTGATCCCGGACCCTCCCCGCTGCACCCTGTGCCTCTCCAGTCAGGTGGGATGTGCCTTTCAGTGCCGGTTCTGCTTGACCGGCACGCTTGGATTCAAGCGCAATTTGAACACCGCCGAGATTGTGGATCAGGTCTGTCAGGTGCAGAGCGATCAGGGAACCCGCCGACGCCTCACGAATCTGGTATTTATGGGGATGGGTGAGCCTCTGGCCAATTATGAGGCGGTGATGAGGGCCATGCGGATCATGCTGGATCCGAATGGCATGGCCTTTTCACACCGGCGGATTACCCTTTCCACGGCGGGGGTGGTGCCCCGGCTGCGGCAGCTTGGTCGGGAGGCTCCGGTAAATCTGGCCATCAGCCTGCACGCTCCCGACGATGCCTTGCGCGATCAACTGATGCCGATCAACCGTTCCTATCCCCTGGCGGAGCTGCTGGCGGCCTGTCGGGACTATCCGCTCGCCCCCAGGAAGCGAATTACCTTCGAATACATTCTGCTTGATGGAGTGAATGACTCTCCCGAGCAGGCTCGGGAACTGGTCAGAATTCTCCATGGGGTGCGGGCCAAGGTGAACCTCATTCCTTTCAATCCCCGCGAAACCCCGCTTGTGGACGAATATCGCAAACCTTCTGAAGAGCGGATTCGGGCGTTCCAGGAGGTGCTGCAGAAAGCGCAGCTGACAGCTATGATCCGCCAGAGCCGGGGAGCCGATATCGGGGCTGCCTGCGGTCAGCTCGTGGCTAAGAGAAGTGACCATGAAAAGGGGGAGCGTTGACATTGAAACCCGATTTTAGTAAGCATAACGGCCTGCTCCCGGCAATCGTTCAGCGCGCCGATACCGGCAAAGTGCTGATGCTGGCCTATATGAACGAACTCGCCTGGGAAAAGACGGTCGAAACGGGCACGGCGCATTATTGGAGCCGGTCTCGGCAGAAACTGTGGCTCAAGGGGGAGGAGTCCGGACATATCCAGGTGGTGCGAGAGATTCTGCTCGATTGCGATCTGGATGCGATCCTCCTGAAAGTTGAGCAGCGTGGTGGCGCAGCATGCCACACCGGGCATGAAAGCTGTTTTTACCGTCGCTACGAAGGCGGTGAGTTGAAAGAGGTAGAAAGACTGGTTTTTGATCCCAAGGAGGTTTACCGGAAGTGAAGCAACTGGTTTTGGGCATTCCCAAGGGAAGCCTGCAAGAATCGACCATCAATTTATTCCGTCAGTCCGGTTGGCGTATCTCGCTTTCCGATCGCAACTATTTTCCTGAGATCAATGATCCCGAGATCAGCTGCGCCATCTGCCGCGCTCAGGAAATGTCACGCTACGTTGAGCAGGGAACCTTCGATGTCGGGCTGACCGGCCGCGACTGGATCATGGAAAATGATTCCGAGGTTACGGTGGTAGCCGATCTGATCTATTCGAAAGTCAGCCAGCGGCCGGCGCGCTGGGTCCTGGCGGTGCCGCTCGATTCTCCGGTGCAGGACCTTAAAGATTTGCAGGGAAAGAAGATCGCCACCGAATTGGTGAACTTTACCCGCCGGTATTTCGCGGCGGAAGGGATCTCCGTCGAGGTTGAATTTTCCTGGGGCGCCACCGAAGCCAAGGTCATCGCGGGCCTGTGCGATGCCATCGTCGAGGTGACTGAAACGGGTGCCACCATGCGGGCCAACGGCCTGCGGATTGTCAAAGAATTGATGCAGTCCAACACCCAGCTCATTGTCAATAAGAACTCATGGGAAAATCCCTGGAAACGGGAAAAGATCGAGAACATTGCGCTGCTCCTTCAGGGAGCCCTTCGAGCGGAAGATTTGGTGGGGGTGAAGATGAATGTCCCGGAAGAGTGCCTGAAAGACATCATCCCGCTCCTGCCCAGTCTCAATGCGCCGACTATCGCTCATCTCTACCAGAGCAACTGGCTGTCGGTGGAGACCATTGTTTCCAAAAACGTGGTGCGCGAACTGATTCCGAGGCTGATCAAGCAAGGTGCCGAGGGGATCATCGAGTATTCGCTCAACAAGGTGGTGTAGCGGTGGTGAGGAAGAAGCTCCTGCTCCTCCTCCTGAGCCTGGCGTTGGTCACGGGTGGATGTGCGATCTTCCAGCGCGATCCGATGGACATTTACAGCGACCGCCAGCTCCGGGAAATGGGTGAAAAGTTCCTCGCTGCCAGAGATTTGGGGCAGGCCCTCAAGTACCTCACCCTGGCGGAAAAGAGACGTCCCAATGATCCGGCAGTCCAATACGATCTCGGCGTGGCCTACTATGAACGCGGGCTGAAGTCCGAGGCCCTGGCGCACCTGAAGAAAGCCCTGGCCCTGAAACCCGCTTACCCCGAGGCCCACAATGCCCTGGGGCGTTACTATGCTGAGCAGGGCCAGTACGATCAGGCCCTGCTCTCATTTCAGAATGCCCTGGCCGATCCTACCTATACGACGCCCCAGATTGCCTTCTACAACCTGGGGCTGGTGTATGAGAAGAAGGGCGATCAGGAAACGGCCCTGAAACAGTATCGGGAAGCGGTGCGGCTGCAGCCCAACTACGGCGTTGCCTATTTGCGGATGGGGCAAATCCTTGAAGAGCAGCGCCGGGCCGATCAGGCACGGGACGCCTACGGCCGGGCTATTGAATGTGCTCCCGACCTGGTTGAGGCGCACTATCGCTACGGGGTGATGAGCTACACTGCCGGGGAATTGGAGAATGCTCTGTACTCCCTGAACCGGGTCGTCAAGCTGGCTCCCTATTCCACCATGGCGGACGATGCCAGGAGGTATCTCGAGCGCCTGCATGCAATCATTCCTGCCGGTCCGTCGCCGCAGAAGCCACCTCTGCTGCCTGAGGAAAGCCGACCTCGGTTCGAAGTGTTAACGAACCGCGAGCTCATGACGGAGCAACCGGAGGTCCCCTCTTCCACCCAGAGGGCGCCCTGGAATCTCGAAGCTTTGCAGCAGGCAAGAATCGAAAGCAGGGTTGCCGAGCCTTCCTCCGGAGCCGCTCGGAAGGATTCTCCGGCGGAGCACCCGAAGGATGGGCCGCGTGCTTATATTGTGCAGCTCGGTTCGTTCCTCGATAAGGAAAATGCTGAGGATCTCCAGCAGCGATTGCGCCGGAAGGGCTACGAAGCCATCGTCAAACCATTCAGCCACCAGGTGCTGGGGCGGCTCTACGTGGTTCAGCTGAAACCGGTGCATGATGCCGATAAGGCGAGTCAGCTGATGTTGCAGGTGGAAGGTGAGGGACACGGGAAAGCCATCATTCTCGAGGTCCCGGCAGATTGAGAGAATTTACCGGCAGCAGTTTCCGGAGCGAGAGCGGAAGAAGAGAAAGGAAAAGTTGGGATGATCTGTCGAAGAGTCCAGGGGTTGACCTCGTTCATCGTGATGGACGTTTTGGAGCGAGCCCAGGAGATGGAGCGGGCGGGAGAGTCGGTGATCCACCTGGAAGTGGGAGAACCCGATTTTGACACCCCGGAAGCGATCAAAGTGGCAGCCATCGAGGCTTTGCGGCGTGGCGAAACGCATTACACGCACAGCCTCGGCACCCAGTCGCTGCGAGAGGCTATCTGCCGGTACTATAGCGACACCTATGGTGTGAACCGGCTGGAACCGGACCAGGTGCTGATCACTTCAGGGACCTCGCCGGCCTTTCTGATCGGGATGGGGGCCATTCTGGAATCCGGCGAAGAGGTCATCCTGTCCGATCCCCATTACGCCTGCCATCCGAATTTCATTCGGTTCCTGGAAGCAGTTCCCAAGACCATCCCGGTGTTTGAAGAGGATGGCTTTCAATATCGGCCGGAAGCGATCCGCGCGGCCCTCACCCCCAAGACCAAAGCGATCTTGATCAATTCTCCCGCCAACCCCACCGGCAACCTTCTGGAGCCGGAGAGGATGGCGGAAATCGCCGACATGGGCCGATGGGTGCTGAGTGATGAGATCTACCACGGTTTGGTCTACGAAGGGCGGGCGCGGTCAATCATCGAGTTTACCGATCGGTGTATTGTTTTCAATGGTTTCTCGAAGCTGTTCGCCATGACCGGCTGGCGCCTGGGCTACCTAATCGTGCCCAAGGAACTGGTGCGGGTCATACAAAAGATGCTCCAGAACTTCTTCATTTCGGCTAATGCCATGGTCCAGACGGCGGGGGTCGTCGCCCTCACCGATCCCAGTGTCCGGGCTGACGTCCGAAAGATGTGCGATACCTACAACGAGCGGAGGAAATTCATCATCCCGCGCCTGCGGGAGATCGGTTTCGAGATCACGGTGGAACCGACGGGAGCCTTCTACACATTCGCCAACGCGCGTCGTTTTGCCAGGGATTCGTATGCGTTTGCCTTCGAGATTCTGGAAAACGCCAGGGTCGGCATAACCCCCGGGATTGACTTTGGACCCAATGGTGAAGGCTACGTGCGGTTCAGCTACGCCAATTCGCTGGAGAATATTGCCGAAGGGCTGCGACGGATCGAGGCGTATCTACGAACCCGCTCCTGATGGTTGGCTGTTCGCTCTTGGCTCTTGGGGGTTGGCTCTTGGGGCGGGATGAGCCGACTTGATACGTCGTTGCGGGTGGTGTTCAGGCTTTGGCGATGACCATCACCTCCAGCCCCCTGCCTTTGCCAGCTTTGACCGATAACGAATTGTTCATGGTCCATAACTTATGACTGACCGCTCAGCGCCGACCACTCAACAGCTACCGCCAGATACGCAGAACTCGTTACTCGTCCCTCCTCCCTCGTCCCTCCTCACCATCAAGACTGCTGAATTTGCAACTTCGGCTATCGAGCCCCGTCATTATCCGCCAGGAGGGGGGCTGGAGATAGCCTTTGCCGGGCGTTCCAATGTGGGCAAATCCTCACTCATCAACTGCTTGACCCAACGCAAGAAACTGGTCAGGACGAGCCGCACGCCAGGGCTCACTCGGATGATCAATTTCTTCCGGATCAATGGCGAATTCTTCTTTGTCGATCTGCCAGGCTACGGCTTTGCGCGGGTGCCGGAGAGGGTTCGTGCCCAGTGGAAACCCATGGTGGAGAGTTATCTCCTGGGCCGGAAAAGCTTGCGGGGGGTGGTTCAGATCATGGATGTCCGCCATCTTCCGACGGTTGATGACCTTCAGCTGTGGAGCTGGCTCAAGGACCGGCACATCCCTGCCATTCCAGTGCTGACCAAGGCCGACAAACTCAACCAGAACAAGCGCTCGGTTCAGGTGAAGGCAGCCGCCCAAGCCCTGGATATCCGGCTGGAAGGGATTGTCCTCTTTTCCTCGACCACCGGGTTGGGGCGAGAGGAGCTCATGCGCAGACTTCAGGGACTGCTCGAGGTATCCATGAATGAGCCATCAGCGGTCATTCGGGGCGAACTCGGCTAGGGAGAGTCGACCAGCGTTGCATCGTCGCGGTGGATGGGAACTCGGACACTTGAAGCGCCCGCCCGGAGACTACCCCGGGAAAATCACTTGAAGCACTTGATCTATCTGCTGAAGCTCTTCCGCAATCATTGCTCGATCACTGCTGCTGAGGCGGCTGGCGCGGTTCCGGGCCACCAGCTTCGCCAGTTCCCTGCCAAGAGCCACGATCGCTCCCTGCACATTCAGGTCTTCGTCCATGTGTTCTTGAAAGGTGGTTCGAAGACGGTTCAGACGCATGCCGGATTTCTTCACCGAACCCGCTGGCGGGTCGCCGGCGGAACCGCTGCCGATGAGTTCCCGGGATGAGGCTCTGAGCTGTTCGAGGAAGTCGCTGCATTTTCGAAAGGATGCCGCGGTGAAGTTGAGTCGCCGCCGATGGTGACCGTACAGGAGGTAGAAGCGAATGTGCTGGCCGGTGCAGGCCTTCGTCATCAAATCTTGCGGATAGACGATGTTGCCCACGCTTTTCGACATCTTCCTGCCGTCAACCAGGAGGTGCTCCCCATGCACCCAGAAGCGGGCAAATTCTTTACCGGAAGCAGCTTCAATGACGGCGATGTTGTAGTCGTGGTGACGGTAGAGGTTGTCAACGCCCCCACAGGCGATATCGATAGTGTAACCCAGGTGCTCGGTCACTATTGCCGGGTCCTGGATGTTCCAGGAAGGTCGGCCGCGACCGATTTCCGTATCCCAGAAGACCCGGTCTCCGGGTTTGTGGCCGTGCCAGAGGATGAAATCGCCGAGATTCCAGCGTTGGCCATGGTAGGTGTCCTTTTTGAATCGGCGCTTTTCCTTTGGCCAGCGGCTCATATCCAGGCGGAAAAGCCGACCGAAGCCTTTGAACTTGAGTGGTTCGAAGAAGACGTTGTTCTGGTGCCAGTAGGCATAGCCTTTGTCGAGCAGCACCCGAATGAGTCGGGCGGCCTGATCGACGCTGGTAGAGGAGCGGGGAATGAACTCAGGAAGCTTGATTCGCAGCCGGCTGGCATCCTCCATGAAGCGATCGGCTACGGGCCTGGTGAGATCATCGATGGTGATGCCTTTTTCTTGAGCTTCCTCGATGGCCTTGTCCTCGACGTCGGTGAAGTTGAGCAGGCGCTGGACGTTGAAACCCGAGTATTCAAGATACCGTTGGAGGACATCCTGCCAGACAAAACTTCGGTAATTGCCAAGGTGAGGGGGGCGGTAAATGGAGGGGCCGCAGGAGAACATGCGCACAGTTTGGTCGCCGCCACGGGGAGTGAACACTTGCTTGTCTCTGGTCATGGTATTGTAGAACATGAGCATGGGTCGCCATCCTTCATTCAGTGGAAGTGCCAACGGGTTGATCAGTCTGGGTAACCAGGACCTTATCCACCCGATGTCCATCCATATCAACAACCTCAAAGCGCAGGCCGGAGCACTCGAAATGATCACCAGCCACGGGAATGCGCCTCAAATAACTCATGACGAAGCCACCCAGAGTCTGGAAGTATCCCCTTTGTTCTTCCGGCAGGGTTTTTACGTGGAACATCTCCTTCAATTCATCCACCGGCAGCAGCCCATCGATCAGCCATGATCCGTCCTCCCGCTGGACGACTCTGGCTTCCTGCTGTTCATCAACTGAGGGCAAAGCCCCAACGACCGCTTCCAGAATATCGGTCAGCGTCACCAATCCTTCTATGGTTCCGTATTCATCGATGACCATCGCCATGTGCAGGCCGTATTCCTTGAACCTTTCGAGTACCTCGAGGACATGCATGGTTTCGATCACGAAAAGCGGCTGCCTCAAGGCTCCTCGGAGATTGAGCGGCTGGCCCGCGAGACTGCCCTTCAGGAGGTCCCTGACGTGAACAATTCCGAGAAGATGGGTCAGCCTACCCCGGCCGACCGGGAACCAGGAATGAATGCTTTCGGCCATGATGCGGCGGTTTTCTTCCGGGGGGGCATTGATATCGAGCCAGACGATCCGCTGGCGAGGGGTCATGAGCACCCCGACGTGGCGATCGCCCAGGCGAAACACCCGTTCCACCATCTCCTGCTCGACTTCCTCGAACACGCCGGCCACCGTTCCCTGGCCGATCAAGAGCTTGATTTCTTCCTCGGTGATGGGGGGGTGGGCTGATGGTCTAATGCCTGCCAGGCGAAGGATCAAATCGGTCGAGGCACTCAGCAGCCGCACGGCCGGGGAGGTAACAGCCGAAAGCAGCCTCATTCCAGGAGCGATGAAGGCGGCAATCCGTTCCGGATTGTTCAGGGCCAGCCGCTTGGGGGCGAGTTCCCCGATTACCAGCGAGAGAAAACTGATGGCGCACACCACGCTGCTCAGGGCAAGGGCCTGACTGTAAGGGGCCAGCGCGGGAAAACGGGCCAGCCAGAAGGCAAGGTCGTTAGCGATTTTATAGCCCCCGAAAACGCCGCTCAGGACCCCGACCAAGGTGATGCCAACCTGGACGGTGGCCAGAAAAAGATTTGGTGAATTAGCCAGTTGCAGAGCCGCGCCGGCTTTTGCATTTCCCTCTTCAGCCCATTGTTGGAGCCGTTCTTTGCGAGCTGAAACGATCGCAATTTCAGACATGGCGAGAGCACCATTGGCCAGGATGAGCAGGACAATGATCAGGATATCAAGGCCTTGAGATAACATGCAGGCATCTCCTTTCAGGGCCGATCCGAACTGTTACTCCTTGAGGGTGGTGGTGACGACAAGCTTGCGTTGCAGGGTCCGATGCACCGGGCAGCGGTCGGCGATTTCCAACAGTCTTTGTCGTTGTTCCCGGTCAAGCGGTCCCTCAAGTTCGATTTCCCTTTCGATGGAGTCGATCTTGCCGCTCCCGGTTTCGCATTCCTGGCAGTCGACGGCATGGATCTTCCGATGTTTGAGGCGCACCACGGCGGTCTCCAGTGGCCATTCCTTACGGTCGGCATACATGCGGAGGGTCATCCCGGTGCAGGCGCCCAGGGCCGCTACCAGGTAATCGTAGGGTGGCGGGCCGGTGTCCGAACCCCCCACCGCGATGGGTTCATCGGCCAGAAGCCGGTGACCGTTGGCGATGATCTCGGTCTGATAGCCCTTGCGGCCGGTACGGACCGTGACCCGATTGTCGGTCAAATCTCTCTGAGGACTACTCGAGGCCGAGACTCCAAGGTACTTGCGGGCCCAGGCGGCCAGCACGGTCCCCACATACAGG
>Ga0255346_1003772_pt1 | contig 17426 bp, 21 predicted proteins | sample wastewater_treat_FD_194410 | JGI IMG/M metagenome (GOLD analysis project Ga0255346, IMG submission 194410) | Wastewater microbial communities from Lulu Island WWTP, Vancouver, Canada - plant22 | ecosystem: Engineered > WWTP > Wastewater > Unclassified | place: Canada: Vancouver, British Columbia... | reverse complement strand
TAGGTGGTTTTGTACGTTGTGAAAACCCACAAATATCGGAATACACAAATCCTCACGGTATTAAAGGATTTATAGTAAAAAGATTAAGAATTATTAAATCCCAAGAACTTGATGGATATAACGTTGTTAATACTAAACTAGAGAAGTTTGATGAAACTGCTTATGTTTTTCCTATAAATAGAAGTTCTAAATACAAATCAATATTACTATCCACCGATATACCCAATGATGAAAATCTTGAAAAATTAAAAAATATCGCCGACAGTTTCAGATTAATAAATTAACTTACTCAAAATAAAAGAACCTTTTCTTTAAAGACAAAATTCTAAGAACACTTTCATCTATCAAAGATTCAGGAATTTCTCCATTTTTAACGGCATTCACAATATAATCATATCCATCTGCATATTTTTGTGGGGTAGAGGTAAAAAGAAGAATGTCATTTCCAGCTAAAATAGCTTGTTTTACAATTTCTTCGGTAGATAGATTATTCTCTATAGCACCCATTTCTAAATCATCAGTAATAACCACACCTTTGAAATTTAACTGGTCTCTTAACATATCTGTTATAAAAATCTTTGATAAACTTGTAATATTATTTTTATCTACATTTGGGTAAAGCATGTGACCGACCATAATTGGAATATTTTCATTAATGGCTGTTTGAAAAGGGGTAACATTCATCAGAATATCATCACTAACAAGTTGTGAGGTCGGTAAATCATTATGAGGATCTACTCCAGTGTCAGGATAAGAAGGGTAATGCTTGGAAACAGGGATTATTCCAGATTCAATGTAACCTTTGATCATACCGCTTCCAAAAGTTGATACATCTCCCACATCACCTCTAAAAACTCTATCGTATAGCACTGAATTTTCATTTTTAATAACATCTAATACAGGAGAAAAATTCATATTAAATCCTAACTCTACTAACTCGCTCCCTCTTCTTTTTCCCACAGAATAAGCCACATCAAAAGAATTTATGGATGGTTGATCTGTTAATTCACTTACACCATCAACTTTTAATCTACTAACTACACCTCCTTCTTGATCAACTGCTATAAAAAGGGGGATAGCTGGCTCTGTTTGTTTTGATAGTTCCTGTAAGTTTTCTATCAAAGTTTTTACCTGTTCTTTATCCTTAATATTGTATGAAAATAAGATAACACCCCCTAGATTTCTTTCATTTATCCATTTAGTTACATAATAATCTGGTTCTGTTCCCCAAAAACCAATCATAAACATCTGGCCTACTTTTTGTTCAATAGATAATTGAGATAAAATTTCTTCCAAACTATTATTCTCTAAGGATATGCAGTTCTCTCCATTTTTGATGGGTTTGTTATTATGGGTAATAAAAATAATAGCAGTAGTGCTAAAAACAATTATTAACAGTATGACACTAAATTTAAGTATAAATTTTCTAGTCATAACTTGACTATATCATTATTTATTTAAGTGGCTTACAATCTTGTAAAAAATGTCTAAAGTCGTTATTTTATTATACGTTAGAGAAATTTTATTGTTTTAAACGATGAATATAAATTTTGATAAAAAATTAAAACAAAATATAGAAAATCAAATCAAAGAAACCAATCTTTTAGTTATCGGGGAAATACACGGAATAAAAACAAACATAGACGTATACAGATATTTGCTTAAAATATTCCAAATTGACTATATTGCCATAGAATGGCCAAATTTATATAAACAAAAATTAGAAGAATATAAAAAAGATGACAAGATTAATAAAAAGCGGTTGTTTGAAAATACTATAAACGACGGGAGATTTTCAATTGAGATGTTAGATTTCCTAAAAGAAGTTGAAAATAATAGAACAATCAAAAACATTATCTGTTTTGATAACTGTAGTTCAGATACTAAGGTAATGGATTGGAATAGGAGAGATCAAGAAATGGCAGCTGAATTGATAAAGAAAATAGATCGTAACTTCAACTACATGGTTATTGCAGGAAACCTCCATACTAAAAAAGAACCTTTTGAAACAGAGTTTGAAAAGGGAATGAAAAAACCGATGGGTAGTTACCTTAAAAATTATTTTGGAAATTATCCTTTAATTAATATTAAGTTTAAAACAGGATCGCTGTACAATATGGGAATAGTAAATTTAGGCAATAGGGATAAAACACCATCTAATAAAATTGTTTCTATGGAAAATAATAACTATGAAGTGATCTTGGATGAGGCTTTTCCAATAGATTATTCTTTTTTTGAAAAATAAACTCGGGCTTGCAAACAATTTATATTTCTAAATATTCTTCAAGTGTTGTCAAACCTAGTTCTTTTCTCCTCATATTTATAATATTATAATCAACATTTCCTAACGGCTCTCGCCTGCCAGTTATTTCATTAAAGTATGTTTGATATTGTTATCAGTCCAAACTCATCAATTATTTTTTTAATCATATTACTACCCTCATCGCTAATTTTTTTTCAATTTCTCAAGTATTTCTTTTGAACCTTTATTTTCAAACAATTCTCTCCTTATCTTCTGATCTTTATCAAAATATTCTTTTAAAGTCTTTTTTAACTCTATAATTGTCATTGTGGCCCAATTATACTGTAAAATAACCAGCTTTATTATTGGTAAAAGTCACTTCTTGGATCCATAAGCCCGAACTAATGTATAATTTTTACATGATAGATTTTGAAAGGGAACTAAACTTTGCAAAAGCACTTGCTAAAGAAGCTGAGGAAATAGCATTAAAATACTTTAGTTTTGAAGTAGAAAGCACATATAAAGATGATCACACGCCTCTAACAAAAGCCGATACTGAGATTAACGACCTAGTCATTAAAAAAGTTAAAGAAACATACCCTGAACACAGTATTTATGGAGAAGAAGCTAGTTATAAAAAAGAAAACTCTAAATACATTTGGGTTTGTGACCCAATAGACGGAACAATGGCCTTCGCTTGCGGATTACCTATCTTTGTATTTTCCATAGCATTAGTAGACCAATCAAATGGGCTACCTGTTCTTGGTTTGATAAACGACCCTATAATGAAAACCATGTATTGGGCATATAAAGGTAGTAAGGCTTACAGAAACGGGATTAAAATATCTGTATCTAAACAAGACGTTTTAGAAAACGCCTACCTATGTACGGGAGCATCGGGCAGAGCTGTGGGTTTTTCCAATCTACCTCTTATAAAAATACTAAGTGATAAGGGATGTCCTGTTGCAAAATACCCATCAATTATCTACGGCAGTATTCAAGTAGCTAATGGGAAATATGTTGGCTCTGTGTTTTACAATAAATATGGTCATGATATAGCCGCCCTAAAAATAATCACAGAGGAAGCGGGTGGGAAAGTTACAGACTTAAATGGAAATGAAAGAAGATATGATGGGGATGGTATCGGTTGTATTATGTCCAATGGGGTACTGCATGACGAACTTTTGGAGATTGTTCAGTTGGGTAAACTCTAATTTTGATAAAATTATCTTATGTTTAAAAAGATCTCATCTGTAGTTAAAGTTGTTAAATTTAGTTGGGATTACAGTATAAAAACAGCGGGTAAGAATATATGGTTGCTTTTTTTCTATACAAGTTATGAAAATATACACCCAATAATAAATGCCTATTTCATTAAACTAGTTATAGATAATTTAAGTCGGATAGGACAATCAGATCCTTCAATAACTATCCAAAATTTAATCTTAATATTTGTCGGGGTTTTTCTAATAAATTCTTGGCGTATCTTTAGCTCTAGACACTCTTTTGTTCTTTCAAAAACATTGCAAAGAAAACTCCTCTCAAACATTGAAATAGACTTGGCATACAAAAACGCCTCATTACCAATAACTACAATTGAGGATTCAGAATTTAAGGATAAATACTCTCTAGTCAAAAGAGAAGCTGGGTTTCGTATCCATCCTTTAGTTGATCAATCCGTAAACTTAATTGCTGGGATAATAACTTTTATATTGACTGCAACAATAGTCATTAAGTTTGATTTTATTTATTTATTAATACTGATACCTGTTCAAATACCAAGATTGCTTCTGATTAAACCTGCTTTAAATAAAATTACATATGGAGCAGCTACACGTGCTAAACTTTCAAGGTATTGGGATATATACCAATCATTTTTAGAAAGTATCAGAGGTAGTTATGAAACCAGAATTTTAGGGATAAAGAAATACATCAAAAACAAACTGTTAAAATTACAGGATGAAACAGTCGGATTATCTGAAAGAATTGAAAATGAATTGTTATTACCAAGAGCAATTACATCTATCATACCTATGTCTGGAATCTTTACTGTAACTTTTCTTGCTGCAAAAAAAGTAATTGATGGAATATTAACTATTGGTGATTGGCAACTCTTGATTAGCACCGCAAATAAGTTATCTGATCAACTTAAAATAATAATTGATGATATAGGGTCGCTAAGTGAAGCTTGTGTTTTTGTTGACCAATTAGTTGAAGTATTAGACGAGGAAGAAGTCACTTCAAATGGTGAAAAAATCCAATTTAGCGATATTGATAGTATTGAGTTTGAAAATGTTAGTTTTAAATATCCAAATGCAACTGATTACGCAATTAAAAATCTTTCATTTAAAATTAAAGGGTCTGAAAACATTGCAATTGTGGGACATAATGGGGCAGGAAAAACAACTTTAGTTAAGTTACTATGTCGTTTTTATCAACCAACTGAAGGGGTAATTAAAATAAACGACATTGATATAGAAAAATTTGATATTCATTCTTATTGGACACTGCTTAGTACGTTGTTTCAAGACTTTGAAACTTTTGGGATGAGTGCTACCGAAAGTATAGGTTATGGAAATATTGAAGATATAGATAATAAAGAAAAAATAGAAAAAGTTGCTCAAATAACAGGTATTCATGATTATTTAGAATCACTGCCTTTAGGGTATAAAACCCCACTTATTAGAGATTTAGAAAATGGAGTAGGACTTTCAACAGGTCAGTGGCAAAAAATTGCTATCTCAAGAGCTTTATTTAGAAATTCAAAAATAATAATACTTGATGAACCAACAAGTAACTTAGACCCAGAGAGTGAAGAAGATATTTTTAATAAGCTTATTGAAACAGTAGAGTCAAGGATTATGATTTTAATTTCTCATAGGTTTTCTACAGTCAAAAGAGCAGATAGGATATTGGTAATTGAATCTGGAAAACTTGAAGAGCAGGGTTCTCATGCTGAACTTATGAAAAAGAATGGTTTGTATGCAAAGTTGTTCCGTATTCAATCAGAGAGTTATAGGGAGTAATAAAACCTACGTTTTTGTATTTTATATACCAGGAAAATAAGCAGGTTATTCAAAGATTTACAAACAAATGTTCTATAATACAAGCCAATGAACAACATCTTTAATATAAAAATATCAGAAGATAGAGAATTAGAAAAAATCTACGAAGAAGCCATGGGTGAGTTAAATGATTTCTTTAATATAAAATGGGCTATAGATAGACCTAAAATATGTATTGTTGATGATAGAAAAACAATAAACGCTTTAAAAGATCGGGAAACACCTAATTGGTTAGTAGGTTGGCCTACAGGTAGAGTAGTGTATGTCTTAAACAAGAATTCTTTTTCAACTGAAAGTAATCTTAATTATTCTGAAAACGACTATAAAATGTTAATAAAACATGAGCTGGCACACTCTTTCTTCAAGAACATGACTGGCGGCAAAACCCAACCCGATTGGTTATGGGAAGGAGCCTCAATATTAGCATCAGGTCAGGCAGAAGCTTGGGAAAAACCATTAGAATTAAGATCATTTCTTGATGACAAAGACGTTTATAAAGAAGCTGGCTACGCACTATTATTAATTTCAAATAAGTACGGTAAAGATAAAATCATCCATCTTTTAAAAAAATACAAGACATATCAAGGAGAATTTACGGAGCTTTTTCAAGAAGAATTTGGTGTACCGTTAAACTACGATTTCTTTAACAACCTAATCCAAAACTAAACGCACTAAAACCCAAACAAAACCACCCCAACACTAACATTCACATTCAAACTTGGATTCTTACCGTACATTGGAATAATTACAGCGTTATCACATTTCTCCAGCGTTGTTCTGCTAACCCCAGAATCCTCATTTCCTGCAATAAAACAAACCTTCTTTTTATCTTTCAAATAATTTTTCAAATCTGGTAATAAAACACCCTCATCTGTAATCTCAATTGCCAAAATATGGTATCCCTCAGATTTTAAACTTGGTATTATGTCTAAAGTTGATTTAGCTATTTCATACTTAACCTTATTCTCAGAACCTCGTGAAACTTTTTTCAAATCCTTTCCAAAAGGCGGATGGTGACTAATGCCCGTTAAATATATCTTTTTAACGCCAGCTGATTCTGAAGTCCTAAATATATTGGCTACATTTTTTGCATACTGTATATTTTCCAACACAACCACAATATCAAAGCCCCTCTTTGGCTTATTTTTAAAATATTTCTTTATTTCCTTACCTCTAAGCTGTTTCATTGGCCTTATTATACAAAACCCATAAACATTATTTTTTTTGCTAAAATTAAAACAAGATTAAAAATTTAAAAGGAGTAAATATGGATCAACAAAATGAAAAAGAAATAGTTTCTATGCCAAGAATAGGTGATAAAGCACCTCATTTCAAAGCAACAACTACCCAAGGAGAAATAAACTTTCCAGATCAGTACAAAGGAAGCTGGGTTATATTATTTAGTCACCCAGCAGACTTTACACCCGTTTGTACATCTGAATTCATGACTTTTTCTCATATGGAGAAAAAATTTAATGATGCAAACTGCAAACTTGTTGGACTTTCTGTTGACGGTTTATATAGTCACATAGCTTGGCTAAGAACTATAAAAGAAAAAATTGAATACAAAGGAATGAAAAATATAGAAGTCACATTCCCATTGATTGAAGATATAACAATGGAAGTGGCTAAAAAGTACGGAATGATCCAACCTGGAGAAAGCAATACAAAGGCTGTCAGAGCAGTATTCTTTATAGATCCAAAAGGGATAATAAGAACAATAATTTATTATCCTTTAAGTTTGGGAAGAAACTTTGATGAGTTGTATAGAGTTTTAATAGGTCTTCAAACAGCAGATAATTTTTCTGTAGCTCTTCCAGCAGATTGGCACCCTGGAGATGATGTAATTGTCCCAACTGCAGGATCTTGCGGAGTAGCAAAGCAGAGAATGGAAAATAAAAAAGATATGAAATGTTACGATTGGTTCTTTTGCACCAGAAAACTAAGCAAAGAGGATATAGAAAAATCTCTGAAACCTAAGAAAAAGTAGGGTAGGGAATAAAATTAAATAGAAAAGAAAAACCGGAGGTATTTTTAAATATCTCCGGTTGTAGTTTTAGTACTAAAACTTTTTGAACTTTGTGAAGATGGTTGTTAAACCAAGTACAAAGAAAAAGTTTATGTACAATAGAGTGTTCCTAAAGAATGTTCTTTTCTTTGAGACCATTGCAAGGGATGGTCTTATGAACCACTCTCTTAGGAAACTTGCCAATTTAGGCATTTGATCTACCTTTTTAGCAAGACCTGGTGCCGTACGTCTGTAATGATTAGAAAGCTTGTTTCCAAACTCACTCTTTTCCATTACTTCGTATCTCCACTGCTTCAGTGGTAACAGATCATCATAAGGAATATCTCCTTGCAATGATGCTGTGGCGATGTAGCAGCCTGAGTTGTAATCACGGCGTGCCTCATCCCGTTCATCTCTTGAGTAACCTTTTATCCTCATGAAATCATCAATATCATTCTCATCCATCTGCATATTGCGATAACTCTTGTATGTATCATAGGCATCTTTGGCACGGAACTCTTCTTCTACCCTTCTCTCGACTTCGGCTTGATTATTGACAGAGCTTCCAAATCCAAATAAGGTTTTTACCCATTCAAATTCCCAGAAATCACCTGAGAACATCTCGTGATCAAAGTCTACTATCTTTTTAATTACCTCAATCACAAAACCAATGACACATGCTACTACTACACAAGCAGCTAAAATAGCAGCCATTATCAAAATTTCCATTTTTGTCTCCTTTTATATGTTTATTTTACTTATTTTTATTTATATCTCTTACCAAAAATGGCTCTAAGGATTAAATCCAATAGAACCACTACAAGAGCAACGGGGAAAATAGGCAAATATGCTACACCTATTATTAATACAATGGCTGAAAAACATGACATTTTCTCCTCTCCTTCTATGTCTTAATTAACTATAAGCTATCATAAAATAAGCTACTATTCAACTATTACATGTAAGATAAATGTATAAAGATTAAAATAATTCAAGATTATTAAATATACTATCTGAAATATAAATTATTGGGTATATAATAAAAACATGGATAAAAAAGAAAATAAAAAGAAAATACAAGGCAACCATAAAGTTAGATTGACAGTGATAATAGTCTTGTTAGTTATAGTGGCTTTTTTATTTATGATTTGGGAAAAAGCTAGAATCGCCTTAGCAATAGCTTTTGTTGCACTTTTGGGAGCATTTGGTCTTGAAGTTTCAAAAACAGACTACGATATGGGAACTTTGTTTAGAACAAAATCTTTTGAGCAGTCAAAAGTTCAAAGAGATGAAAAAGGAAATGTCTTATACGATATATTTGGAAATATCACAACAGATGAAACAAAGGGTAAAAAAGCAGATGAGTATAATTGTGAAGATTTTGAAACCCAACCAGACGCTCAAAATTTTTATGAAAAAGTTGGGGGTCTTGGAAACGATGTTAACAGATTAGATGGTGATAAAGATGGAGTTGCTTGTGAAGCTTTACCCGCTACTGCTAGATAAGTAAATTTAAAATTAAATAGAAAAGAAAAACCGGAGGTATTTTTAAATATCTCCGGTTGTAGTTTTAGTACTAAAACTTTTTGAACTTTGTGAAGATGGTTGTTAAACCAAGTACAAAGAAAAAGTTTATGTACAGTAAAACATTCCTAAAGAATGTTCTTTCCTTGTTTACCATTGTAAGAGATGGTCTAATGAACCACTCTCTTAGGAAACTTGCTAGAACAGGCATTTGATCTACCTTTTTAGCAAGTTCTGGTGCCGTACGTCTGTAATGATTAGAGAGTTTGTTTCCAAACTCACTCTTTTCCATTACTTCGTATCTCCACTGCTTCAGTGGTAACAGATCATCATAGGGAATGTCTCCCTGCAACGATGCTGTGGCGATGTAGCAGCCTTTGTTGTACTCGTACTTCGCATTGTCCCGTTCATCTTTTGAATAACCGTCCCACCTCATCCTATCGTCAATTGTATCGTCATCCATCTGCATGCTGCGGTAACTTTTGTAAGAATCATAAGCTTTATCAGCTCTTTGTTTCTCTTCCCACTCTCTATCAAACTTAGCTTCGTTAAATGAGTGTGAGTTTTCAGAGGTCTGGAAAAAGTTGCTTAACCACTCAAATTTCCAGAAATCACCTGAGAACATTTTGTGATCAAAGTCTATAATCTTCCAAATTACCTCAACTACAACACCAACCGCACATATAGCCAAAAGAATGATCAAACCAAGAATAATAAATATCACAACTTCCATTTTTCTCTCCTTTTCTGTTTTTCTAAAACTCCTTATTTGCTGTAAGTTAACATTTTACTAAGTAGTTTTCAAATTATTTAAAAGGTTTGTATTATTAATTTATGTTCTTATCCGAAAAACACAAAGCCCTAAAAGGTATAAATCTTGGTGGGTGGTTAGTTTTTGAAAAATGGATTAAACCGTCTCTTTTTGAAAACACTGACGCCTTAGATGAATTTACTCTTGTTAAAAATATTCCAAAAGAAAAAATAGAAGAACATTACAAAACATTTATAACCGAGGAAGATTTTAAATTTTTATCAGAACAAGGGTTAGAAGTTTTAAGAATTCCTGTTGGATATTGGATATTTGGAGATTTTCCACCTTTTTTAAAAAATATTGAATACTTAGATTTTGCTTTTAACATGTCTGAAAAATACAATCTAAAAATTTTAGTGGATTTACATGCCGCTCCTGGAAGTCAAAATGGTTACGATCATAGTGGGGTTATTGGAGAAAGAAATTGGGATAAAGACCCAGATAACATAATCAAAACTCTAAATGTAATAGAAAAATTATCCAAAAGATATAGCAATAAGAAAAATCTATTCGGGATAGAACTCTTAAACGAACCTCACTTTGAAATAGACATCAAGATTTTAGAAGATTTTTATAAAAAAGGTTACGAAACAGTAAGAAAATACTGTAACGATAATGTGTTTGTTGTTATAAGTGACGCCTTTAGACCCAATTCTTGGAATAAATTTTTTAAAATTAACAAATATAAAAATATTGCTTTAGATACTCATTTTTACCAATGTTTTACAGAAGAAAACAAAAATATGAAAATAAATAAATTTTTCTCCAAATCAAAAAGAGAGTGGGGAAGTTTAATAAGAAAAACCCAAAGAAATGTGCCAATAATAGCAGGTGAGTGGAGTTTGGGAATTGATATAAATAATTGCGATTTCTTAAACAATTCAGGTGACCAAAGATGCGTTAACACGTGTTCAAGTTTTGGAAAACACCAAATAGATATATTTAACAAATCTTTAGCATGGTTTTTTTGGACATATAAAACTGAAACAAAAAATCCTTATGGGTGGAGTTTTAAAGACCTTGTTATTAAAAATACATTAAAAATAAATTAACTCCCTTGTTAAGACAGACAAATTGAAGTAACCTAAATATTAAAAGAGTAAATTTTACATAAGGAGTTTTTATGAAAAATATTATTTCTAAACCTAAAGTACTTTTACCAAAAGATGATATAGATATGATGAAATGGTCAGTTATAGCTTGCGATCAATATACTTCTCCAAATGAAAATTATTGGCAAAAAATAGAAGAATTAGTAGGCGAGTCGCCTTCAACATTAAAAATGATTTTTCCAGAGTATTATCTTAAAGACACAGATTTAATAGATGCCAGAATAAATAACATTCAAAAATATATGAAAGAGTACATTGAAAACGGCATATTATTGGACAAACTTGGAGAAGATAGATTTATCTACACAAGAAGAACTCTTTCAAATGGAAAAGTAAGACAAGGTTTAATGGTACTTCTGGATTTAGAGCAATATTCTTACAAAAAAGATGAAAAATTGCCTATAAGACCAACTGAAGGGATAGTTGAAGAAAGACTTCCTATAAGAATGAAAATAAGAGAAGGCGCTCCAATAGAGTTTCCACATATTTTAATGTTAATAGATGATCCAGAAATGTCTGTAATAGAGCCCCTTGAAAAGAAAATACCAATACACAAAAAACTGTATGACTTTGAACTTATGATAGGCGGCGGTCATGTAGAAGGATATGCTGTAACCTCTGAGGAAGAAGAAAATAGAATATTTGAGTCTTTAAATAAACTTAATGATGAAGATATGTTTAAACAAAAGTACGGTTTAGAAACAGGGGAAAATCCAATTGTTATTGCAGTTGGGGATGGAAACCATTCATTAGCTTCTGCTAAAGCAGTCTGGGAAAAGGCAAAAGAAAAACTTATAGAAGAAGGTAAATCTTGGGAAGAAAGTCCTACAAGATATGCAATGGCGGAACTTATAAACATACATGATGAGGCATTAGAATTTGAATCTATAAACAGAGTTCTTTTTAATGTTGGAAATATTGAGTACTTTTTATCCGAAATGAAAAACTTTTACCAAAATCTTGGTTCAACATGTGATATAGCAGAATCAGAAGAACCTATGACAGAGTCAACAGAAGGATTTGATTTTACTTCAGAGCCTCCAGCCCATTTATTTAAGATAAGCTATAAAGATGGAGAAAAGTTAAAATTTCTAAGTGTAATAATTAATCCAGGAGTACATTCAATAACCGTTGGAAGTCTCCAAATGTTCTTAGATCAGTATGTTAAAGAACATCCAGAATCGGAGATAGATTATATACATGGTATTGAAGGTGTTTTAAGAGATTCTTCAAAAGAAGGTAATGTTGGATTATTTTTACCATCAATGAAAAAAGAAGATCTTTTCATGACTGTTGCTAAAGAGGGTGTAACTCCAAGAAAAACATTCTCCATGGGAGAAGCTGATACAAAAGCCTATTACATAATGGGTAGAAAGATAATATAAACCCTAAAAAGCAGGATCTACATCTGTTTCTTGCGGGTCTTGCTGGTCAATTAGGGATTTTATATATTCATAAATACGGTAAGCTCCTATCTTTAGTTTTTTTTCTATGAATTTTAGTTTTGTATTTTCAGTACAAAAGTTTTTAACTAAATTTTTATCATCCTCTGTAAGAGAAGTTTTTTCAGTCATAGATGGGCTCATTAAAGCATCTTCTCTTTCTAAATGACCTAATCCAAGGGCATGTCCAAGCTCATGAGATATAACGTTTGTTAAATGATTCTCATCAGAATAAAAGAATATGTCTATTTTCTCAACTCCTGATGTATAAACCCCCATTTTTGGGTTTTCTCCTATCAAATCATTAAAAGATTCAACATTACTATTCAATTTATTTATTTTTTCATTTATAGAACTAACAGTTTCGTCTAAACCCCGAGCATATTCATTAAGTTTCCATGCTTTTTTTAACAAACCATTTTGTTCTAAGATTATTTTTTCATACTCATCTTTGGGAGCACCGCCTTTTTTATTCCAATAATCAATTTTTTCGTTTAGAGAGTCTCTTTCTTCATCAAAAGCGGCTACCATTTGATCAAATATCTTTAATTTCTCATCCATATCTAATTTGTGATCGTAAACACTTTCTTCCAAATCTCCTATATTTTTAAGGTAATCCTGTCTTTCATCATAAACCAAATTTATTTCTAATTTTGCATTTTCATCATATTTAAAAAGCTCTTTTCCATAAGCTTCTTCCCAAATTTTGCTCCCATTTTCAGCTAATGTCTTTAGCTCCTCGTATGAGATATCGAAATCATCATCAATAGTACCTATTTTATAAGTAATAGGGTTTTCACAAATAGATTCACTAAACCAACCTAAAACTTGTTTTCCCGCTAAATATCCGTTTTTATATAAAAAATAAAGTGAAATGATCAAAACAGCAGGTACAAAAAGGCATGAAAAAATTTTTCTCATATACATAATTTTAAACCATACTTAGCACACATTAAAGCTAAGGCTATGTTAGAATAAAGATAGTAAATATTTTTATACATATTATGAGCATACTAACTATATTAATAATTTTCTTTCTCATTTTCGTTTTGCCAAATTTCAAAGTAGTTCATGAGGGTTTTCAGGGTGTTATACTTTTCCTTGGAAAATACAAAAGAACAATTGATCCTGGATTAAATTTTGTTTTTGCTCCTTTTGAAAAAATGATAAAAGTAGATATAAGAGAGCAAGTTATGGACATTCCAACTCAGGAAGCTATGACCCAAGATAATGTTTCCTGCATGGTCGACGGTGTGGTTAGATTTAAAGTTTTAAATCCTTTTACAGCAATATTAAAAGTACAAAATTATTCAAGCCAAATCTCTGCTAAAGCTCAAACTGCTTTAAGAGACGTCATAGGCAGTGTAACTTTAGATGAAGTTTTAACTGAAAGAGCTGATATAGCTAACAGAATAAGAGATATAGTAGATTCGGCAGCCGAACAGTGGGGAGTAGATATATCTGCCATAGAAATCCAAAATATAGAAATACCAGCCGATATGAAAAGAGCAATGGCACAGCAAGCAGAGGCTGAAAGAGATAAAAAGGCAAGGATAATTAAAGCAGAGGGGGAGAAAGAAGCTGCTATAAAACTAGCAGAAGCTGCAGGTGTGCTTTCTGGCTCAAAGGGAGCTTTAGAACTAAGAACTCTACAAACATTAAAAGAAATATCAGCAGATCCGTCTGAAAAGATAATAATGACACTGCCAAATACTTTTTTTGAAGTTATAAAACCTTCTGAAGGTAAGTAACAAATGAGTGGTGGAAGAATACAAATTGCTTTTAACTATGATTTTAGTCACTTTATCAGCGTTATAAGACATATTCCCAGAAGCGAAAACATAATAATAGAAGCAGGTACCCCATTTATTAAAAAGGAGGGGATAAACGTCATTACCAAAATGAAATATCTTTGGCCGGGACAAATATGTGCGGATATGAAAATTGCAGATGGGGCAGAGAATGAAGTTTTAATGGCAAAAAGAGCTGGGGCAGACTCCGTTACAGCTTTGGGTAATTCTTCTTATGAGACTTTAAAAATATTTGTGGACACATGCAAAAAACTTAACATGATTTCAATAATAGATATGTTAGGAAATGCAAACCCATTAAAAACTCTCTGGAAATCAAATGTTGTCCCAGATATGGTATATATCCACCGAGGCAGGGATGAAGAAAATACGTATGGAAAGATAATACAGTACAAAGATATGATAAAAATAAAAGGTAAGTGGGATATAAAAACAGGAGCAGCAGGTGGGATAGATAAAAGAGAGCTTCAATCCGCCATATTTAATAATTCTGACGTGGTGGTTGTTAATATAGTAAAACCCGAAGACAACTGGAAAGGTATTGTGTTTGATAGAGATTTTGAAAATAATCTGGATAGTTTTCTTGCCTTTGTTAAGTAAGAATGAAAAATACCATTAAAAAAATTCCTCTTTTTGCTGCATTAACTCTTCTTGTGGTGGGTATTTCCTTGAGATTTTATAAAATTGATTTTGGTAGACCATATATTTTTATTGCTGATGAGACTGATATATTTGACCAAGTCTTAAAGTATTCTCTAAACTACAAAAATATAATCTCAAATAAAAACTGGGAAGATTTTTATCCTGATTCCTATGTTTACGGAATGTTTCCAACTTATTTTTTAACCTTTATGAACATGGCTTTTAATAAAACAGCCTCTATGTTTAAATTTTCAATTAATTATGACTCTTACTTAATATATCTACGTGTAATAACATCAATAATCTCATCTTCTTTAATTTTAATAACTTTTTTAATATACAAAAAAATATTTGGAGATAAAAAAGGAGCTATTTTGTCATCTGTAGTTGTAGCTCTAAATTGGAAATTAATTTTTCACTCCCATTATTTAAATCAAGATATATACATTACGGTATTACTGTCATTTTCAATATTTTTGCTTATTTTGTATCTGCAAAAACATAAATTACTTTATTTAATAATATCATCGGCTTTATTTGGCCTAGCTGTTGGAACAAAAATAACAGTTTTAATATCAATACCTGTGATAATCCTGTTTTAGCTATGAAAAAAGATCTTAGGGGAATTTTATTTTATATAACTGTGTCCCTTGCTTTTTTCTCGCTATCAAATCCTTTTTCAATAATTAACTTTAATTTATTTATATCTCGTATATTAGAAATGAAAAGTAGGGAAGCGGGGGCTGTTCTAAGTTCTGTTAATACAAGCCCCTTAAAATATGTATCGGCTATAATATCAATACTATCAATCCCAGCGACTATTATATTTTTCATTTCTCTTTTTATTGTTTTTAAAGAAGATATTAAGGATGAGAAGGAACGATATTTGGAACATGTTCTCTTAATAGGAAATATTTTTATTTATTTAGTGTTCTTTTCCTTAAATAAAAGACTTGTTGATAGATGGATACTTCCAATAATTCCCTTAACGGTAATTTATATTTCATACGGCATTTTTAAGTTTGGAGATATTTTTAAATCTAATAAATGCAGGTTTTTGATAACAGCAACATCACTAGCATCTGTACTCTCAATATGTATTTATAATAGCTTTATTATTTATTCCCAACTAATCCAAGGTGATACAAAAGGAAGAGCCTATATTTGGACAAAAGAGTATTTAAAAAATGAAAAATCACACGTTTTGGTATATACAAACAAGGGTAGGGATCCCTTTCACAATTTAAAAGGCGTGGATGTTATTTTATTTCAAGTTTATGAATCAAAAGAAGCTTTTAATTTTTATCCTGAAGACCCTTATAAATACGATCTAATAGTAATTTATTCTACAATGAGAAGAAATTTCAACAATAAGTACGTGATACAAAACTATCCAGAATATTTCAAAAAATGGTCCAACTTTATGTTGGAACTTGAGGATAGAGGTAATTTTTACCTTATTTCAAATTTCAAGTCGGTTAAACCAGATTTATTTAATGTTTCTGATATAGAAATATATAAAAAGATATCAGATAAAGAGTTTTTAGCTAATTTCTAGGTATTTTGTTAAATAAAAACCATTGGGTTACCCTTCTCCTTTGACTATAGGCCTATAAACTGATAGAATAACAACAATTTTCAAACCAAAATAAAAAGGAGAAAAATAGAAATGGATAAGGAAAATAACAGGAAAAAACTCTTAATAGTGGGGGCGTTATCGTTGTTATTAGGGATTATCTTTGGAGCTATTGTTACTTGGAACCATGCTCAAAAGTCCCCAATTGGACAGTGTTCCTTTAAAAAGAACACGGGCCTTTATCAACTGGAAGCCGGTTATTACACACTCCCTTCTGGTAAAAATGTTTGGGTATACGGCGGTGTTGCAAGAGAAGATAACCAAACAGTTAACCTGTCAGTTAGTGTTACGTGCCAAATTCCAAAAAATGTTCTAAAAACTACTGCACAAATACCAACTGGAGAGGTCATCACTGATGAAAATGGTGTAAGCCATGTTGTTTATATGGCCTATATGGCTCAGGTGCCGGAATTGGTACAAGAAAACCCTTTACCCTAAAGTCTGTTTCGGAAGTAGCTTTCCAAACTACACTTGAAGTTGCACCTGAAACAGACGATGACGATGCTTACAGATGTACTTTCCCGTCTACTGTTAGAGATGGGTACGAGCAAGGATCTTGGGATAAAATAGTTAACTATTGCCCACAGATCATGGCAGCTGCTAAAGAATACGGGGTTGATGATGACATTATAGCCTCATTGATCTATATAGAGAGCAGAGGAAATCATGACTCTGTAAGTTCAGCAGGGGCTGTTGGGCTTATGCAGGTAATGCCGCGGGATGGGGTAGCATCTTCTTTTGGTGTGTTTAGAAACAGACCTACTATGGAAGAGCTAATGGACCCATCTTTTAATATAAACAAGGGTACTGAGATATTAGCAGGTTATATATCTCAAACCGGAAGTTTGGAATCTGGATTGTGTTCTTATTATGGAACCGTAGGTTCAAATTGTCACTATGCTCAGTTAGTACTAAATGTGCTGGGTAATGGTGATTAAATATACTCAAGGCGAAACAATTTATAAATGTTTCGCCTTTCTTTTTTTTGTTAATATTGGAATAGATCTTTATTGTCAACAAAAAACCTTCTTTAGTTTCCTACACCACTTATATCAGACGGGCTATATATGCCGTAATCAAAGATATCTGAGACATATGAATATGATTTACGTACCTTAACTGTTGCAACTTCA
>Ga0255346_1003768_pt1 | contig 17448 bp, 16 predicted proteins | sample wastewater_treat_FD_194410 | JGI IMG/M metagenome (GOLD analysis project Ga0255346, IMG submission 194410) | Wastewater microbial communities from Lulu Island WWTP, Vancouver, Canada - plant22 | ecosystem: Engineered > WWTP > Wastewater > Unclassified | place: Canada: Vancouver, British Columbia... | reverse complement strand
GCGCGCTGCACCTGCGCCAACGCATCCGTATCCATCACCGGCTGCAGCGCATCCAGCGGACGGACACTCGTCTGGTCGTTCAGCATCTGCAGCTCGTGAGCGTGATCCGGATATCCGAGCGACAGCCGCAGACAGAAGCGGTCGAGCTGCGCCTCCGGCAACGGATAGGTGCCGTTATACTCCACCGGATTCTGGGTAGCCAGCACCAGAAAGGGCAACGACATCGGACGCGTCTCGCCTTCGGTGGTCACCTGACGTTCGCCCATCGCTTCCAACAGCGCCGACTGCGTACGCGGCGACGCGCGGTTGATCTCGTCGGCCAACACGATATGCGCGAAAATCGGTCCGGGGCGAAACGTGAAACTACCGTTGGCCGCCGAGTAGATCATACCGCCCACGATGTCGGTCGGCAACAGGTCAGGCGTGAACTGAATACGCGAGAAACGCGCCGCGAGCGAGACCGCCAGCGCCTTGGCGAGCGTCGTCTTGCCCGTCCCGGGGACATCCTCGATCAGCACATGGCCGTCGGCCAGCAGCGCGACCAGCAACTGATTGATCGCCTCCTCCTTGCCGCGGATCACCGTCGACAGATTTTCCCTCAGCCGCGCCAGCATACGCAATGGCGCCCATGTTTCATCCCGACTCATATCCATAATGCCAAGTGTAACGGTCACTCCCCGCCACCGCAAGCACGCGGATTGGGAAAGTGATCAAAATGGACCGGGGTTTCTAGTTTCACGCCGTATGAGACTGTTGCAAAACCTCTTGCCGAGCGCACGTGGCGCGGGCATCTTGCCCGTGTTCAAAGGCGGGACGCCCATGCCACGAGGGGTTTTGCAAGAGCTTCGTCTGTTTGGTTTCGGACGGGTTGCGCGATCGTCGAGGGTAGTGTCCCGACGTTCCGCTTGTTCTGCATGGGGTGGGGGGCTATAATGCCCCTGTTTTCAGCGTTTGAAACCATTTGTTGAGAAAGTGTCACAATGAGAATACCTGCGTTTTTGTTAGCTGTCACATTATTGCTTTCCGCGCTGTGTGCCGATGCGGCGCCTGCGTATACGCCGCTGCCACTGGGGACGGGTGCCACCACGGCCTTTGCCGACCGCACACCGGATGACCAGAAGGGCGGCTGGACGGATCAGGGCAACAATGACCTGTCGATCATCAAGCCGGGCACGCTGAAGATATCGGACGTTCCGTTTGCCATTCTGAGTGACGCTGCAACGGACGGCAAGTCGTGCATCGTTTTGGGCGGACCGAAGCGTGCATATCTGCCGCAATCCGCAAAGGTGCCGGTCGATAATGTGCGGGGCGCGTATCTGTATCTGCTGCATGGCGCCGCCTGGTGCCCGCCGGCGAATGAGCAAAAGGTGACGGGGCTGCTGCACATTGATTATGTGGACGGTTCGACCGATGAGTTCCGCGTACGGTGCGGACGTGATGTCGCAGACTGGGCCAAGCCGGACGGCTACAAGAATGCAATCCGCGTCTGGACTGCGTACAACAATAATACGCAGGTCTCGCTGTTCGCCTCGAAGTTCAAGCTCAAGGATCTCGCGGTTAAGGCGATCCGGATGACGGCGCGTGAGAGCGCGTGGATGGTGGCGGCTATGACGATCGGCGACGACACGCGCCTCGCCGGTATCAAAAAACCGATGACGCTCGACAAAACCTACACGGCACCCGTGCTCTCTTCGCCTCTCCCGGCTGTGCCTGCACAGGCAGTGCCGAAGAATATCATCCTATTGATCGGCGATGGCATGGGGGGCGGCGCGGTCGAACTGACCTCGCGCTATCAGCACAAGGCCGAAAACCGTTTGGTGATGCAGCAGTTGCCGGTTTTCGGTCGCGCCCATACGGTATCGCAGGGATCGAATGTGACAGACTCTGCTGCGTCGGCAACGGCGATGGCGACCGGCAGCAAAACGAAAAACGGCCGCCTCGGGGTTGATCCCGACAAGCGCCGTCTCACGTCGGTTGCCGAACTGGCGCGGCAACAGGGACGCGCGGTCGGCATCATCACGTCCGACGCGATTGTCGGTGCCACGCCCGGCGGATTTTACGCGCATGTCAACAGTCGGGGTTATTATTCGCAGGTCGCGGAGTTTGCCGCAGCGAGTGGATTCGATGTCTTGATCGGTAATGCGAACGGCAGGACATGGTTTGTCCCCAAGGACAAGGGAGGCAAGCGGAGTGATACGCGCAATGTGCTCGCAGAGATGGAGGCGGCAGGGTATGCGGTGATTGAGAATCAGGAGGCGTTTGAACAGGTGCCGGCTGATCGGCGTGTACTGGGTTTCATGGCCAAGGGCACGCTGGACAATGAAACCTGCTTGGGGCGTCTGACGGAAACCGCGATCACGCGCCTCTCGCGCAATGACAAGGGCTTTTTCATGATGGTCGAATGCACCATCACCGACAGCGGCGGTCATGGCAATAACCCCGAGGTCACCGTCCGCGGTACGTTGCAGGTGGACTGGGCGGTCCATTCGGCGGTTGAGTATGCTCGGAAACATGGCGACACGCTTGTGGTGGTGACGGCCGACCATGAGACCGGTGCGCTGACCTCAGTTCTGAGGGACGGCAAACTCTCCTTCGACTACGCGACCACCAGCCACACCGACATTCCCGTGTACGTCTTCGCGTACGGTCCGGGCGCGGAACGTTTCGGGGGGACGATCGACAACACCGACATGGCCCGAAACATCGCGGCTCTCTGGTCGCTCACCCTGCCGCCGCCCGGTGACGTTCAGCCCGATCCGGAAAAATAGACGAGCAGGCTGACACCGTTGAAGAGCGTGTGCATGACGATCGGTGTCAGGATGGATCCGGTCGCGGCGTATCCCGCCGAGAAAGCGACGCTCAGGGCGAGCAGCGGCAGGAACGATGGCGTATGCAGGTGTACCAGCGCGAAATAAGCGCCGGAGAGCAGAGCCGCATACGCAAAGCGTCGATGCCGCAGCAGCGCCCGGAACAGGATGCCGCGGAAGATCAGTTCTTCCACGATCGGTGCGACGAACACCGCCATCACGATCAAGCTGAAGCGCATGCTGCAGGGCACGCTGTCGTCCGTGAGCAGCAGGAATACCTCCTGTGGCGGTTGTTCCACGCCGAGGGCGTCGAGTGTGGCGCTGACCCCCATCGAAATCGCGGCCACCGGCGGCAGAGCGGCCAGTCCGAAGACCAGGCCCTTCAGACTCGCGCGCCATGCGGTATGACGCGGACCGATGAATGTCGGCACGAACGCGGCGCGTGCGTAAAGCAGTGACGACGCCACGGCGCATCCGCCAAGCAGGGCGTAAAGCAACGCACCGACCAGCAGTGCGCGCGCCTGAACCGGTTCTGTTCGAGGCGTGCTGAGCAGCGGCGGGAGTGCAAAAAAAAGAGTTGCGGCCAGTACAAACTGGACCGCAACCGTACCAAATGGTCCGCGCCTCAACTCCGGATGCACGGCGGGCTTGAGGCGTCGTGTTTGCACCAGCCCCAGCAGAATCAGGTCAACGCTGATCCCGAGTAGCAGCGCGCCGCCCGACAAGATAGTACAGAGTAACACTAGCCCTGCTTCTGTGCGTCGAGATCGCGCATGGCTTCGCGGCGGCTGAGTTTGATGCGGCCGCGGTCATCGACACCGATGCACTTGACCATCATCTTGTCGCCGACCTTGCAGATGTCTTCGACCGAGCCGATACGGCGATCAGCGAGTTCGCTGATGTGGCAGAGGCCGTCCTTGCCGGGCAAGATTTCGACGAAGCAACCGAACTCCTTGATGCCGGTGACGGTGCCCTCGTAAATCTTGCCTTCCTCGGCCTCGGCGGTCAATGCGGAGACCTCGTGCTGGGCGATGCCCAACGACTCGGCGTTGTTGGCGAAGATGCTGACCGTGCCGTCGTCCTCGATGTCGATCTGCGCACCGGAGATTTCGCAGATGCGGCGGATGTTTGCGCCGCCGGGGCCGATCAGCGCACCGATCTTGTCCACGGGAATCGTCATAACGGTGATGCGCGGCGCGTGAGCAGCGAGTTCTGCGCGCGGCTCGGGCAGCACTGAGGCCATGAAGTCGAGGATCTGCAGGCGCCCCTTCTTGGCGCGCTCCAGCGCGGCTTCAACGACGTCCCATGTGAGCCCGCGCAGCTTCAGGTCGACCTGGAAACCGGTGATGCCCTTGCGCGTTCCGGCCACCTTGAAGTCCATGTCGCCGCAGTGGTCTTCGGAGCCGAGGATGTCGGTAACCAGAATCTTCTGGCTCTCGTCCTTGCTGGTGAAGAGTCCCACCGAGACGCCGGCGACCGGTGCTTTGATCGGGATGCCGGCGTCCATCAGCGCCAGCGAACCGACGCAGATCGAGGCCATGGATGACGAGCCGTTGGAGCCCATGATGTCCGAGACCACGCGGATGCTGTACGGATAATCCTGCGGCACGACCGGCGCGAGCGAACGCTCAGCAAGAGCGCCGTGGCCGATTTCGCGGCGGCCTGTGCTGCCGAGACGGCCGACTTCGCCGACGCAGTAGGGCGGGAAGTTGTAGTGCAACATGAAGGACTTGCTGAGAGGGCCGCCGGTGATGGCGTCGAGTTCCTGCGCATCCTTCTTGGTGCCGAGCGTGACCGACCCCAGAGCTGAGGTTTCGCCGCGATCGAAAATCGCCGAGCCGTGGGCCCGAGGCATGATGCCGATCTGCGCGTAGAGCTTGCGGATCTCATCGTTGGCGCGCCCGTCGATGCGCTTGCCGTCCTCGAGGATGTTCCTGCGGACGAGGTCGATCTCCATCGTGTCGAAGAACGTGACGAAGGAAGCAGCATCAATTTCTTCCGGCCACTTCTCCATGGTTTTTGCCAGCAACTCTTCCTTGATCGCAGTGACAGCGTTCTGCCGTTCCAACTTGTCGGCGATGAGCAGAGCCTTACGCAGGGCGGACTCACCGTTGGCGTAGAGGAACGCCATCTTCTCCGCGTCGGGGGCAACCTCCGTGATCACCTTTTCCGGCTTGCCGAGCATCCGGCGCAACTCATGCTGGGCGTCAACAATTTTGACGACCTCTGCGTGACCGAACTTCATGGCGGCGAGGAAATCCTCTTCAGAAATTTCGTCGGCGGCGCCTTCCATCATCAGGAAGCGCTCGCGCGTGCCGGCATAGATCAGATCAAGGTCGCTCTCTTTGCGCTGGGTATGCGTGGGGTTGATCACGAACTCGCCGTTGACACGGCCCACGCGCACGCAACCGACCGGCCCCATGAAGGGGACGTCAGAGATGTGAAGAGCGGCCGAGGCGGCGTTGACCGACAGGATATCGGTTTCATTTTCACCGTCCGCCGAGAGCACCATGTTGTTGACCTGCACGTCATTCCGGTAGCCTTCGGGGAAGAGCGGGCGGATGGGGCGGTCAGTGATGCGGGCGGTGAGGATTTCCTTCTCGCTCGGGCGCGCCTCGCGTTTGAAGTAGCCGCCGGGAAAACGGCCGGCCGCGTAGTACTTTTCGCGGTACTCGACCTGCAGCGGGAAATAGTCAATGCCCTCGCGCGGCTTGTCGGTGCAAGTCACCGCAGAAAACATCAGGGAGTCGCCCAAGCGGCATACCGTGGCACCGGCGGCCTGACGGGCGAGCAATCCGGTCTCTATCGTCATCGTGGCCCCGCCCACCTGGACGGAAACCGAGGTTGTGTCTTTCATCTATGCTTTACCTTTCAGCGAACAAGGACCGGAAAGCTCATGTGCCGGGAAAGACGGCGTGCTCTGAGAATGATGAGGTGTTCGTGAAAAGGTTCCGCGCATGCGGATACAAGCGCGGCCGCGCGGCGGAGCACGCCTGCGCGGCCGATATGCCACAACTTAGCGTCGGAGTCCCAGTTCCTTGATGATCTTCTGGTAAACGGCCTCATCCTCACGTTTGAGGTAGTCAAGCAGGCTGCGGCGGGTGTTTACCTTGCGGATCAGCCCGTAACGGGAGCTGTGATCCTTTTTGTTAGCTTTCAGGTGCTCAGTCAGCATCTCGATCTCTTTGGTGAGAACGGCGATCTGGACTTCGCTCGAACCGGTGTCGCGCTCGTGGCGCTGGAATTGCTTCCGAATGGCTGCTCTATCGATCTGGCTCATAAGTATGCTTTGCGGTCCTTGCTCCGCGTTGTTCTTTTTCTGTTAACTTTCCGGCGCACACTATAAAGAATGTCCCCGCCACATGTAAAGCGCAAATCGGGCCGGAAAAGCCAGACCACCCGCAGCGGGGAATGTCTCCTTAGACGCACCGCAGGAAGAGGCGCACAATACGTCAACAGGCTCGGTATGTCAAGCGGGGTTTCAGTTTTTACAGACCGCGCTCGGTCAGGCTGTCCTCATCAAGTCCCAGATAGTGGCCCAGCTCGTGCAGCAGGGTATCGCGCACTTCTTGACAGAAACGGACGGGGTCGTCTTCGGCCTCGTCGCGGAGGTTTTCGACAAACAGGCGAATCGCGCCCGGCAATGGCTCGACCTCACCCGCAGCCTCGGCGAAACTGGCGCCGATAAAAAGCCCAAGAAGATTTTCACCGTCGCCTTCTTCCAGTTGTTCGTCGGGCGTGGGGCGCGACTCCAGCGTGACCGTCAGACAGGCGAGGCAGGCGCGCAGATCAGATGGCAACGCCGCATATACCGCCGCCACCTCTTGATCCGCCAGATTGTACCAGTCTATCGCCAATGGCTGACGCCCTACTCCAGCGGTTCAAGCAGATTGTGTTTGTAGAGCAGACCGACGGCGCGCACATCAAGCGTGTGCCCGGCGCGGTAGGAGACCACGCGTCCGACAAAGCGCCCGACGTCAATTAACGCGATTGCGGCCAGCAGGTCGAGCGTGGCGCGGTGCCAAACTGGCTCAAGCGCCTTGCCGCTGTCCTCCTGCACGAAACGCGGCTCACCGTAATACTTATGTTTGCCGTGGATCAGGATGTTGTCGGTCGTGTAGCCGAGGTTACGCGTGTCCGCAAAGAGAAAACCGAACAGGCGGACCATCAACATCTGGCCGTGCGAAGCATTGGTACGCGCGAATGCGCCGTAACGGAAACTGTCCGGCGTGACATCGAAGACAATGCGCTGCCGACCGATGATCGAGTTGAAATCGATCGCCACATCCAGACGCAACTTCTTCTCACCGTTCTCGGGCGGCAGGAAGGTCAGGAAGTCACCGCGATTGCCGCCGAAGGTGACCGGCTCTTTGACGGTCACATACTGCGCAGGCTCGTCGCGTTCGATGATCTCGCACTGCTCGACCGCCTCGACCAGATCGACGCTGCTGCGGTCAAAAAGCGGCGGATCACCAGAGTTGGTGCTGATCACCACATCATCCACGCCCATGCCCAAACGCAGGGCGATGATGTGCTCGACCATACGCAGATAGTTGTGCGGGTTGCCGCTGCGCAGCACGATGTTACGCGCGGAAGTCCACACGTTGCGGATCGAGACCAGCGTCATGAGCTGCTCGTCAAGATCAGTGCGGTCGATCCACCAGCCGACATTGTTCGAGGGGCCGAAGGTCAACGTGCGCCGGATACGACCGGTAAAGGTACCGGGACCGGTCACCGAACGTTTACCGCTAAGCGTCGTGCGGCGCGGCGAATAGCCGGTGTCGCCCTCGCACAGCATCACCTGATCCACGGGCTGGGCGTGAAACCGCTCAATCGCCTGCCGCACCGCCTGGGTCTCGCCCAGCAACGTCCTGCCGGGCGGGTATAAAAACTCCATAAACGCCTGCGCTCCCCCGCTTATTTCTTCTCGGCGCCCTGCGCCGCTTTGGCGGCTTTCTCGGCCTTCATCTTCTCGTACGCCGAAAGCGGTTTGGTCGCTTCGGGTTTCTCTACCGTCTCAATGCCTGCCGTTTTAAGCAACTCTTTGAGGTGATTGACATAGGCCCCGGCACCGCCCTCCTTGTATCCGGTCCGGCCAAGCTGCTTGCCCTCGGCATCGAGCAGAAACACCGTGGGGTAACCGCGCACTTTGTACTTAGACGCCAGTTCGCCGTTCTGCTTTTTGACCTTATCGGATATTTTCTTCGTCCGCGGGAAGTCCGCCTCAAACAAAATCAGATTGTCGGCGGCGAACTTCTCGAACGCTTTGGTATCGAGCGCTTCTTTTTTGAGACGTACGCACCAACCGCACCAGTCGCTGCCGGTAAAGAAGGCGAAGATCGGCTGTTTAAAGGCCTCCGCCTCCTTTTGGGCCTGCTCGAAATTATCGATCCAGCCCTTGGTCTTCTCTGGCTCCTTCTCCTTCTTCACCCAAGACTGCGCCTGCACGCAGGCGGCAACCATGGCCACTGCACACGTCATCAGTACGGTTTTTTTCATACCTAATTCCTCTCGGTTTCGCACTTGCGCCGACACGTCCCCTACCTCGATACAGCCAGCCGCTGCGCCAAGCGGGGCAGGCCGGGATCACGTGCGCCCAAGGTCGCCAACACACCTCCTGCGTCAGCCTGAGCACGCATGATGGTCTCCGCATCGCCAAGGCCCCCAATGGACAACACTTTAACACCTTTTTCGCGGAGCAGGGAAGCCAAAACGTCACTGCCGACCGAACGGTCGGCGGTGCCACCCGCGTCATAGACCGGCAGCAGCAATAAGGTGTCCTGCGGCCGACAGACGGCGGCGAACGTCTGCGCCAATCTCTCCAGCATTTTGCGCAGCGGTGCGTAGCCGTGCGGCCGCCAGACAGCGCACACGCCAGCCGGAAAAGCCGTCGCAAGGGTGGTCCAAGCCGCCGCGAGTTTTTCAGGATTATGCGCGTAGTCATCGACCACCGTTGCCGCGCCGCAGCGGCCCACGCGCTGCAAGCGGCGCTCGACGCCGCCGAACGTTGCCAATGCGACGGCTAACTGCTCGGGAGCGGCCCCCAGCGCACGCGCCATGCACACCGCATGCCATGCGTTGTAGATGTTGTGCAGGCCGGGCATCGGTACCCGATATGTCACGCCTTCAAATTGGAAGGAGCCGCCCCATCCTTCCGTGTGCGCCTCTGCCGGTCCGCCGTCGGCACTACGTCCGTCGATCACCGTGCCCGGCACCCGCGCACGGAAGGAGGCAAAGAGCGCCAGTGTTTCATCCAGCCCGAAGTGATCCGCCGACGCATTGGTGATAATCGCGTGTTCAGGGTCAAAGACCATCAGCGAGCGGTCCGATTCGTCGGCTTCAATCACCATCCATTCGCCAGCGCCCTTCCTGACCGATCCGATGCGCGTGCCGTCCGCGCTCCAGCCTGCCACCGCCGCGCCGTTGACCACCAGCGGATCGAATCCCGCACCCTCCAGCAGACAGCCCAGTATCGCCGTCACCGTGCTCTTACCGCTGGTGCCGGTTACCGCGATCAGGCGTCGTCCCTTGGTCAGCCGCGCCAACTCGGCTGCACGGTGTACAACCGGAATCTCCAACGCCTGCGCGCGCAGAACCTCCGGGTTGTCCGACTCGATCGCACTGCTGATCACCAACCGCTCGGTTTGCGGCGTGATGCCTGTCCCGTCCTGCCGACAAAGCCGCACGCCCTGCGCCGCGAGACAGGCCAGCACACCGGTCTCGTCCCCCGCATCCAGCAGGCGATCCGAGCCGCTGACTTTTTCGCCTTGATCCAGTAGCGCCTGCGCCAACGCGCTCATCCCGACGCCGCCGATACCCGCAATGTGAATCTCTCGCTGCATGTCACACCTCTCCATCACCACTGTTCGTCCGTCAACCATGCCAGCCCGTCCGGACGGTACCTGCGCATGCGCAGCCAGACCGCCAACACCAGCAACGCGCCGAACCAGAGCCAAACCAACCAGAGCGGCCAAGGCTTGATGCGCAGGTTCGCCCCGGGAAACGCCGCCGTCATCTGGGCGGCCTTGACCATCACACTCGTGAAAAAACCGGCGGCGTTATTGAAGCAGCCGGCCACCCACTCGCTCACCGTGCTCGTCGCCACACCGAGGCAGCCCGCGACCACGATAAAAAACGAACACGGCCCCACCGCTAAATTCGCGAAAAGTCCGCCCGGTGTGAAACGTCCGAAGTAATGGGCGGTCAAGGGGATAGACGCCATCCAGGCTGCCAGCGATACGGCGAAAGAATTCGACAGCCATGTGACTGCATGTGCCAACATGTTCAGGCGGCGCGCGTGCATCTTCGCGCCGGCGACCCGCGACAGATTCGCGCGTTCGGTCAGACGCGCGACGCGGAACAACCGCTGCCCCGCCTGACAGAAGGGTTGACAGAAGGCCACCAGTCCGCCCATCACAGTGAACGAGAGCACGCATCCGATATCAAAAATCAGCCAAGGCTGGAGGGCATGCACGATCAGCGCGGTGCTCGCCAGAGCCATCAGAGCGTTCGGGCGGCGACCGATCAACGGTGCGGCCAGATAGAGCAGTGCCATCAGGCAGGCGCGCACCGCGGGCGGTCGCGCACCGGTGAGCGCCGTGTAGAAGATCAGAAGCGGGCCGCTCACCAAGACCCAATAGGTGCGCGGGATGCCGCAGGCGGAGACAGCGAGGCTCAGCACGGTTGCCACCAGAACGATATGCAGGCCGGAAATGGAGTAGACGTGGATCGTGCCGGAATCCACAAAGACGCGGCGCAGCGCAGGCGGCATCACATGGCGATTGCCCAGCAGCATCGCCTGATTAAGCGCCGGAATGTCGCCCCATGTTTCAATGCCGATCACCACGCGCCGGGACGCGGCGCGGCGGGCGTTCGCGATACGTGCGCGCCAAGCCGACGGACTGATCGCCGCCAGCCGGGAGGCGCGTCCCTCACCGCTGTTGAGGGTCAGGTATCGCAAGCCGTTGCGCTTCTTGCGCACGCGCCCCGAACCGCGTATGCGCCAAGTTTCGCCGGGCTGCGGCGTCACACCCGCCCCTCCTTCTGCCGCGCCGAACCAAGTGACCTCCACTGGCAGATGACGGCAGGCAAAGGTGCCGTCCTCGGTGCGCAACCTTTCAGCGCGGAAGGTGTATTTGGCCGCGCGCCCGCGCAACGGCTGGACGGTCACCTCCGGCCCCACGCGACAGGTGTAAGTCTGCGGCTGGGTGAGTACACGGAAGCGGTGCGCCTCGTCATCGCGACCGGCGCGGTCGCGCGCCGCCATCGCCCAACCGACCAGCAAGATGCAGAGCGCGACAAGGATGCGCCGTAACGGGGCACGCACAAAGCCCGCCACGCACGCGCACACCAGCGCGCCGGCGGCCATGGCGACCCACGCGCCAATCCGGTAGCCGCACACGATCCCGGCCAGCAGACACGCCGTAGCGGTCAACAGCGGTTGACGGTCGAGCCAGTGGCCCACCGTCGCCGCCACCCGCCTGTAAATATCCCTGAAGTCGTACACGCTTCCTCCCGTCTCCCCAACCGACCGTTACCAATGATCGCCATGGTACTAGAGTCGGATGCATCTCGCAACGGTTGAATCACGGTTGAATCACGGAATCGGGTAATCGGTTATCGCAGACTTGCATAATGGACGGTCACTGGCCATAATGGGGAGCGCTATTTTTTCACAAAAGGAGAGAGCATAATGCGTAAGAAAATTGTCGCGGGCAACTGGAAGATGAACAAGACGGCATCCGAAGCCACCGCATTGATCGATGGAATCAAGAAAGAGGTCGCGGACGTCACGACGGTCGATGTCGTGGTCTGCCCGCCCTTCACCAATTTGCAGACAGCGGCCGCCGCCTGTGCGGGATCGAATGTGAAGCTCGGCGCGCAAAATGTGCACTGGGAGGCTTCCGGCGCATATACTGGTGAGATTTCAGCCGCGATGCTGAAGGATCTCGGCGTCGAGTACGTGATCATCGGCCACAGCGAGCGCCGCCAGTATTTCGGCGAGACCGACGAGACGGTCAACGCGCGCACCAGGGCCGCGCTGGCCGCAGGCCTGATCCCGATCGTCTGTGTGGGCGAGACACTCGCCGAGCGTGACGCCGGCAACATGGAAGCCGTGGTGGTGCGTCAGGTCAAGGCCGGATTAAACGACTTGGGTGACGACCTCGCCAAGATCGTGATCGCTTACGAGCCCGTGTGGGCGATCGGTACCGGCCGCACCGCCACGCCGGCGCAGGCACAGGAAGTCCACGCCCTGATCCGCCTCACGCTGGCGGAAATCTCCGATGGCGACACGGCCAACGCGATCCGCATCCAGTACGGTGGCAGCATGAAGCCTGAAAACGCCAAAGAGCTGATGAGCCAGCCCGATATCGACGGCGGCCTGATCGGCGGCGCCGCGCTCAAATCCGACTCATTCGCAGCGATCATCAAGGCTGGGGAATAGCTGAGGCAACAACCCCCAGATCCCTAAGCCGCCCGACGAAATCCGGGAATGATTCGTTCAGGATCTCGGCGTGATGCACCGTGACCGGCGAGGGCGCGACCAGCCCGGCTAGTGCGAGCGACATCGCCAGGCGGTGGTCGCCGTGCGCGTCACACGCACCGCCTGTCAGCGTCCCGCCTTCGATCGTGAAGCCGTCGCGGCGTTCGGCGACCCGAACGCCCAGCGCCTTCAACTCGCCGCAGAGCACAGAAATGCGGTCGGTCTCTTTGTAGCGCAGTTCCTCTGCGTCGTGCACCTCGGTCACGCCGGAGGCAAAGCAGGCGGCCACCGCGAACACCGGAAACTCGTCGATCATCCGCACCACCGTGTCCCCGCCCACGCGGACCGCCTGCAACGGCGCGGCCACCAAGCGGATGTCCCCTGCCGGTTCGCCCGCGACCACGCGCGGGTTCTCTACCGTGATCCGGGTGCCCATCTCGCGCAACACATCGAGAATCCCGGTGCGCGTGGGATTGACGCCGACATCACGGATACACAGCTCGGATCCGGGGACCAGCGCCGCGGCAACCAACAAAAACGCGGCGGACGAGATGTCGCCCGGCAAGTTCATGCGCAGCGGCGTGAGCGGTCGCCGTAACGGCGCGACCGTGACCGCACGACCTTCCACCCGGATGTCGGCACCCATCGCGGCCAGCATGCGCTCGGTGTGGTCACGTGACGGCCCCGGCTCACGTAAAGTGCTTTCTCCGTCGGCGGCCAACGCCGCCAGAATCAGGCAGGATTTGACCTGGGCACTGGCGACCGGCAGCGTCTCATCGATCGCTGTCAGCGGGTGCGACGCCGCGCGCGCTGCCAACATCAGCGGCGCGCAACCGTCACTGCTCGTGATCGGTACACCCATACGCGACAGCGGGGCGGTGATGCGATCCATCGGACGCCGACGCAAGCCGACAGATCCGTCGAGCGTACAGGGCGTGCCGGCGGCGGCCAGCGCACCGGCGAGCAGACGGATCGTGGTCGCCGAGTTACCGCAATTGAGCGGCGCGGTGGGTGATGTGAAGCCGCGCAGACCGCGCCCTTGCACCGTCAGACGTGATCCGTCGAGGTGCCAGTCGATGGCGAGCGCATCAAGCGCGTTCAGCATCGCGTGCGTCACGCCGGACACCAAAAAGCGATCGATCACGCTTTCGCCTTCGGCGAGTGCGGCGAAGAGCGCGGCGCGGTGCGAGAGCGATTTATCACCGGGCAACTGACAGGTGCCGGCCAGCGGAGCGGCGGCAGACAGAGTAAGATCGAACTGAGGTTGCATGTCAGTGGATTTTCCGCGATCACGCCGCGCTTTTCAATACCAAACATGCCCAATCACGTCTGAGGGGAATCCGTTCCCGCCAGCCAGCGGTCAGTGCGGCGTCTTCATGGCGCGGACGGACCGTCCATCACCAGAAAGCGTTCTGCCACGGCATTGAGCGCGACGCCCCATGCGGCGAGCCGTTAGGGTACGGGGCGATCATCTTGTCATAGCGGTCATCGCGCTTGTCGAAGAGGCGCATGCCGCGCACCCCGACGCGCAGTGTGTTGGGTCCGTCGCGGCGAACCGCATCTGTGACGTCGATGTCAAACGGCAGGTATTTGTCAAAATGAACGCCAACCTTGCGGTCGTTGAGCCAGATCTGGCAGTCGTCCGCCATGCTCTCGAAATGAAGGAACAACCGGTTGGCTGACGGCCAGCGAGAGGGCGCGCGCTTCATAAGGCACCTGTGGCGTCCGGCATCACGTGTTTTGCGGGGGTTGCTCGTCGGAGTGGCGGGGATCGCGCAGTGTCCGGACAATCAGGAACACGCTGAAGCCGGAGACAAAACTCCAGCAGAGTATCATTGTGATCCAACCGGCGATGGTCATGCGTTACCCTCCTTCCACGCGGCTGGCAGTGCGTCAAGCACGGTCTGCACCACTTGGTCGAGCGTCAAGTAAGTGCTGTCGATCTCCAGCGCGCCATCGGCTTTGCGCAACGGGGCGTGCTGGCGTGTGGAGTCGATCGCGTCGCGCGCCAACAACGAACGCTTAACCTCCTCCGCCGACTGGTTGGCGATGCCTTTCTCGACTTCCTCTTTGCGGCGGCGTTCGGCGCGCGCCTCGGCACTGGCCACGAGATAGAAGCGCGCCGGCGAGTCCGGAAACACGGCGGTCGTGATGTCGCGCCCCTCCACGATCAGGTCACCGAAGCGCGTCATGCCGCGCAGCCAGCCGGTCACGCGGTCGCGCACAGCCTTGACCGTGGCGACTGGGCTGGCGTGGCGGTTGATCTCCGGTGTGCGGATGGCATCGCCCGGTTCTTGGCCCTGCACGCGGTAGACGATCGCGCCGTCACGCGGTTCGCACTCGACTTCGACCGTCTGCGCGAAGGCGGCAACCGCCTCCGGATCGGACGTGTCAATGCCGTTCAGCAGGCACTGCCAGGTCATGATGCGGTAGAGCGCGCCGGAATCGACATGCAAAAAACCAAGGTGTTGGCCGACGCGCCTGGACACAGACGACTTGCCTGCGCCGGAGGGGCCGTCAATTGCGATGACTCGACTCATATCGGGATTCCTTTATTGACAACCGGATCTTATCACTCAGAACGGTACGGTTCAAGCGCATGGTGCGCATAGCGCGTCATGTGGATTTAAATCCAAAATGTCCTTGCGGCATAGCGCCATAGGAAATACAGTGGTCATAAGCAACACGGGAGCCGTCTATGAGAGAAGAATACGACTTCACCGAATCAGTTCGCAACCCTTGCGCGAAACACTTGCGAAAGAGAAACACCGTTCTGCTGATCGGCGCATGTCTCTTGGCGCTTGCCTTGTATCCGGTTGTCAGAGACAAGTGGGACAGGCACCGGTTGACCGTGCAGGTGCGTTGTCTTAAGGATGTCTATACAACCCTCGTTGACGCGAACGCTGAGGCGGAGTCAAAGGGTCAGGCACACGCATGGCCACGTGCGCTTTCGGAGGTGCTTGACGAAACGACCATTGCGAAGCTGAAACAGAACGGGATCGACTGGCGGCAGATTCAGTACCATCCGATTTCGGACGACACCCCAGAATCGAATGTTGTGATGTCTCTCGAGTCAGGCAGACACGTCATCAGAATCACGCGAGGCGGCGCGGTGTTTTTTGGGCGGAAGAAACACGAAAAGGCTAATGTCAAACCACGACCCTGACAACTCTAGGTTAGCCAATTCGATAGGAGAAACCATGAAAGCAATGATACATTGTGCCGTTTTTCTCTTCCTTTCCGGCACATTGGGTCTGGCGTCTGAAAATGACCTTGTGTGTATCCCCGAAGGGGTGTTGGATGGAATTGACGAAGACTTTGGAGTTGTCTGTATAACCAATTCGAAAACACTTTTAATGGACAGGACCGAAGTCACGCAATCGTTGTGGCTAGAAATATACAACTGGGCCCTTACGAATGGCTATGAGTTCTCTTCGGATGTTAACCGTGTGGGTGCAAATGGAAGCAACTATCCTGTTCATGCCGTGACGTTCGGTGTGGCGGTGCTTTGGTGCAATGCCAGAAGTGAAAAGAATGGGTTGGCGCCCTGCTACATAAATTCTGCTGGCTCTGGCATAAAAAAGTATTCCGAGTCAATCAGCAGATGCGCTCCATCTGCTTCTGGTTTCAGGCTTCCAACTCCCCGGGAATGGGAATATGCGGCAAGGGGTTTAACCAGCACACGATTTCATTGGGGAAATACAATCTCATATTCAAATGCAAACTTCACAGGATGGACAAATCGCTACGAGGTGTCGACTATCGCAGGCCGTGCTCATCCAGTTTTTTCAAAAGGAAAGAACTTGAATGTTCTCGGGGATGCGGCGACAAGCCCCGTGATGAGCTTCCCGCCCAATCGATTTGGTCTGTATGACATGTCCGGAAATGTCAGTGAGTGGTGCTGGGACGACAATGAGGCGTCTAGCCGCTGGAAAATTACGAAGGGGGGAAGTTGGCGAACATCACCGGAAAGACTTAGGCCGGGGAACATTGAATATCTCGAAGGAGGGGGACAACACGTGTGGGCTTTTAATTCAACTGGTTTTCGTTGCGTAAGAGTCCAAGGGGACCGGGATCATGATTTTTGACTTTTGATGAACAACGCCTCTCGTGGCATGGGCGTCCCGTCCATGAAACACGGGCAAGATGCCCGTGCCACACCTGCAAGCAAAGGGTTTTACAAGAGTCTCGTTAAACCTGAAAATTGGTTTCTGGGGGCTGCTCTTTTTTCTCGCACGAAGGGCACGAAGGGGAATAGGGTGTTATGGAAAAACCCTTGTGCCTTTGTGTGAGATTGAATTGGGTTGCGGGCTGTGCCCGCGTTAGTTTGAAAGCGATAGCGCTTGCGGTGGGTGGACGGTGAGGTCGATCACTTCGCCTTCGCTGCCGAAGTAACCGCCCCAGCCGATGCGGATGGCGGTGACTTGGGTGAGGTCCAGTGCCTTCTTGGTGTTGCCGAAGGCGGAGAACTGGCCGAAGAGCGCATAGGCGCGTGCCGTTCCTGCTTCGTTCAGGAAGCGTCCCGAATGTCCGAGATAGGTGCCGCCGTCGATTGTCTGAATGAAGACCAGAAGCTCGGCGGGCGTGCGCTGGCCCGTCGGGACGGCGGTGTCGAGGACCAGCCCTGCATAACCGGAGAGATCGAGCGGTTGCGCGTAGGGGAAGTTGACAAAAAGGAAGGTGTCGACCTGCCCACGGGTCAACGTGGCTAATGCGCGCCAACCACCAGTCGGGTCTTTGTTCAGTTCGCTGCGCACGTAGGTGCCTTTGCCGGCCGTGGGCTGGCCGGCCTCCGACAGGGGCTTGCACGTCATCTTGAGCGCGACCGAGGCGGTTTTCGTGAGGCGGCGCGGAACGCCAGCCTGCGGCGTGCGGAAAAACATCGCGCCGTACGGTCCGAGGTGCAGGGGGACGCGCGTCGCTTCCGCGACTGCGCTGCTGGTGCCGGTCGCCGGGTCCCACTGTTCGCGCACGCCGTCACCGCAGAAGCGTACGGTGCCATCCCATGCGGTGGCGCTGTCGTTGATCGCGAAATAGAGGTCATGGCCGTCGACGCGGCGGCGCGTGATCTTGATGGGGTCGTGCACATTATCACAGGTGGCGTCGCGCTCCAAAACGGCGTCGATCATCTTCGGCGTCAGCGCAAGCATGCTGAAC
>Ga0255346_1003761_pt1 | contig 17460 bp, 20 predicted proteins | sample wastewater_treat_FD_194410 | JGI IMG/M metagenome (GOLD analysis project Ga0255346, IMG submission 194410) | Wastewater microbial communities from Lulu Island WWTP, Vancouver, Canada - plant22 | ecosystem: Engineered > WWTP > Wastewater > Unclassified | place: Canada: Vancouver, British Columbia... | reverse complement strand
GGGTTTCAGGGGCGGCAGCCCTCTGACAAGCGGTGCGAATTGTGGGTTGCCGTTAGTGCGCCCACGATTTGCCGAGCTTGCGATTTGTGTTAGCCCCTGCGGGGCTATTTTGCATTTGAGCCTGTGGCTCTGCTCTGTTTCCGCACTTCCATGTGTGGAATTGGAGCGTCAGCGACTATATTTCTCTGTGGCTGATCGCTCCGCCGCTGTCCCTATGATAAATATACTGGATAAATCTCAAAAAGTCAATGAATCGAAAATCGGGTATTCGTCAAAATGACAGTTGCGGGTTTCTATGCTCTCAGGGTATCGTAACCCCCTCATATCTGCACGTTTCTGAAAATTCGGTTGCTCCGATTTCTGGCATTGTTGAGAAAAGTTTGTCTGGTATGCGAATAGATTTTTAATGGTATTGCGCGCTATAATTGGAGTATGAAAAGGAGAAATCAGAGCTTCGGCTCATGGAACAGAAATAAAAATAATAAAGAGAGAGCGAGGTGATTATGAATGGGTATCTATGCAGAGAAGCGCGATAAGCTCGTTGCTCGGATCGAGGAACTGACGAAACGCATCGCCACTGATACTGCCAAGAAGCAGGAGCTTGAGGAGAAGCTGAAAGAAGCGAACCGTCTTGCGATGGCTGAGGAGAGGGGCTGTAAGCCCCGTGAGCTTGATGACATCATCAATGCGGAGCATTCGCTGTTACAGAAACTTCGTGCAAGCGGTCTGTCCGATTCCGAATTGCTTGAACTGGTCGGTAGCCCTGCTGACGATAAGGGCAGCAAGGAGACTGGCGATAACGGCAAGGCTGAGGAGGGCGATAACGCTGACAACTCGGACGGCAATGCTGACGATGACAGCACAGACGATGATGACGACATCAAGTTCTACGATGAACAGAACAGCGATGACGGCGATGATCGTGATGATGAAAGCGCCTGATTTTTTTACAAGGCGTTTCCCCATATTCTTATGGGAGATTTTTTAGGATATGACAGCATAGAGATATAGATTAAGCTGTCGGAAAGGATAGTGTAGAACGAACAAGAACACATCTGTCGCAGAGAGAGAAAAGGCAGATAAGGTTATTACAACTGCAAAGGGTACGAAGGTCTTAATTTCGTATCCGACTGATGTCTCCGATGTGGTAAGACAGGAAAAGATCAATCACATTTATGACATTCTCACTCAGCATAAATCGGAATAATTTGCAAAAAACCTATTGCAATGACAGCCGATTTGCGCTATGATTATAGTATAGCAAGATCGGCTGTCGATTGCATCAAATCGGAGGTCGATAAACATGAAAAAGAAGGTAACAAACAACGGCGGAGTGACTGCGATCTATGTCCGCCGTTCCGTAGCGGACAGGGATAACAATTCGCTGTCCATTGAATCGCAGAAGGAGGATTGTGTCAGATATGTAGGCGAAGACTGTGTGTATCGCCTGTATTGTGATAACGGATTTTCGGGAAAAGACACTGAGCATAGACCAGCTTTTCAGCAAATGATGAGCGATGCCCGTGAAGGTCTTATCAGTCGCATTGTTGTAAAAAAGTATGACCGCTTTAGTCGTAATCTGCGTGACTATCTGAATGTTTCTGAGGAACTGGACAAGCTCGGCGTGACGGTTTATTCGCTCTCAGAGCCGTTCAATACGGAGACAAAAGAAGGGCGAATGATGCGAAACAATCTCCTGAACTTTGCGGAGTTTGAAAGAGAAACTATCGCTGCCAGAGTAGCCGATGCCTATGATACAAGAGGTCGTGAAACAGGATTCTATCAGGGCGGGCAGATGAATTTCGGATACTCGCCTGTGCGTATGACCGTGAATGGTAAGAAAGGCTCGGTGCTTGTTCCATCGGAACAGGCTGATGCACTTCGTCTTGCATATCAGATGTATGCAGAGCCTTCAACCTCGCTCCGTGATATTCTTGCATACTTCAAGGAGCATGAGGACGAGATCCACTATCTTCGCACTGATGAATACGGCGGTAAGAACGGAAGTCATGGCGGCAAACTGAACGCTGGTTCACTGTCTCAGCTTCTCAAAAATCCGATCTATGTCCGTGCTGATAAAGATGTGTACGCTTTCTTCCAGAGCCGTGGCTATGAGATTATAGATGAAGTAGAAGCCTACGACGGCGTTCACGGAGTTTTTATGCACGATAATGCTGATGGCGGAAAATATGTCAAGGTAGGTTATCATGAGGGACTGGTTTCCTCGGAACTGTGGCTGAGAGTTCAGGACAAGAAAAGCACAAACAAGCGGTTTCAGACAAACAGGAAGGCTCTCAATTCATGGCTTGTAGGTCTGCTGAAATGCAGGGAATGCGGAATGTCCGTTATCATTGATATGCAGAAAAAATCACCGACAAATATCCACAGATACCTCGCTGACAGCGGCTGGCTTACGATCGACAAATGTGTCGCAAGAAAGTACAGCATCAGAATTGACGATATTGAGGAGAGCGTCTACGCAGCAATGTGTGAGAGATTACAGCAGATTGAGATCGCCCATAAGCAAAAAGAAGCTCCCGATATGGAAACCGAGAGCATTAAGGGCGGTATTCTGAAACTGGATACCGAGATCCGTTCCCTCATGGACAGAATGGCAGAAGCGGACGATGTGGTGTTCGCCTACATTCAGCAAAGGATCAAAGAGCTGCACTCCAGGAAATCGGAGCTTGAACGCAAGTTGCAGACCAAATCTCGTAAGCGTAAGGCGATCAACACAAAACCGCTGACTGAACCGCTTGCCATGTGGGATACCCTGACGGTGCAGGAAAAACATGATGTTGCCGCTGAGATGATCGAGGTCGTTTACATCTCACATTACAGCGAGGATATCGAGATCAGATTTGGCATTTGAATATGCCGTAAAATAGGTGTTTTCAAGAAGTCGTAAAGTGTGCGAGAAGCAGATCTTGACAATACACTGTTCTATATCACAACAAAGCTATTAAATAGCATTGCCGCTAAAAATCTACTGAAAAAGACTAAGGACACAATAAATATGCTTACTGATAATCCGTCTGCGTTTCCTGTGTATCATGGCACTTCAAACATTAAATACGATTATCGCTATATTCTTGTTGGCAATTATATTATCTTTTATCGTATCGATGAAAGCAGCAAAACCGTTTATATTATGCGTTTTCTTTACTCAGGACAGGATATTGAGAAACTTATCTGATTTTTTTACAGCCGCTGTCATTTTTGCAGCGGTTTTTTGATATAAAAATAAGCACTCTCAGATGTGGTGCTTATTTTTTGCGTATTAATAGGGGTTAATATATTAGCTTTATTTATTTCATTTGACAATGACTTTATTTCCCTTCGATTTTTGAATAAATAAGAAACAATTTGAAATACTATTGACAAAGTATATACTATAGTATATACTATAAGTGAAGGGAGTTGATCTTTATGTTAACAGCAAAATTGTTTACCAATGGCAGCAGTCAGGCAGTCCGTTTACCGAAAGAAGTTCGTTTTAACGGAACAGAGGTTTACGTCCAGAAAGTTGGTTCGTCCTTAATGCTCGTCCCTAAAGATAAAGCGTGGGAGACTTTTCTGGAAGGTGTAGACAGCTTCACCGATGATTATTTTGACCTTGTGGAATCACGTCATGACAGCGAAAACATTCAAGAGGAGAGAGAAACATTATGAAGTATATACTTGCAGTTTTATCGTTTGTTCTTATTTTTAAGCAAATTATAAATGTTCCAGACGATTATGAAGTATTAGCGATCTGTACAATACCATTATTCGCATTTATTTCAGTACTATGTTTCTTCGTTCAATCTGCTATCCGCAATAATGAAGAAAAGAAATACAGAGAAGAAAATCCGCAGGAAGGAAGTATGATACGTCAGACGATGATATCAGAAACTTCAAATTCAATGGAATATTCTCTTTATCAACTGCAACTTCTCGGAAGTAAGATAGTCGGAATTATCGGCAGAGTGATTGCAACAGCGATATTCGTTTCATTCATGGGGCATGGTGATCTGCTCACTTGTCTGCTGTGGTATATAATCGTATCTTATTGTTGGATATTCATTAAAGCTACAGGTAATTATATAATCGGAATAATAGCATTTATTATATTTCTGTTTGTGATACTGGAAGACCTAATGGCAAAATTCGGAGATAAACAAGAATTGATCGTTGCTGCATTTCTCTTTGGAATAGTAGTGATTGATGCTATTAATATAATTAGATATTTTGCAATCAGGATGAAACTTGCAAGTAATAAAATAAAGATATGCAGATTGAGTAAAGAAGAAATGAAAGCGTATAAAAAATAAAAGAATGTATTAAAGGGACTTTGAATGCTAAAGTCCCTTTAATTATTATTAAAAAAGCGAAAAAATTTTAGTTTTCCTCTTGACATACCCACTCAATGAGTGGTATGATATACTTGAAGAAAAGAAAAAAGGAGTGATAGCATGACTATCAGAGAGATACGTGTAAAGTATAATCTGACACAGGCAGCACTTTCAAAAATAACAGGTATACCACTCAGAACTATTGAGAACTGGGAATCAGGATGTCGAAAACACCCACCATATATTCCTGACTTAGTAGAAGCAAAAATAATCATCACTCTTCAAGATATAAGGAGGTAAATCATGGCAGAGTTTAATATAGGAAGAGAAATTGCAATTCTGGATGAGTACATATCACTTGTCGAAGAAAAGTATGTTTATTTTTTAAATAAACACAATATAGACTGGAATGACATTACAAATATCTACGTAGCCAATTACATAGAAATACTTGATATAGACGATAAAAAATTCAAACTTGAAACAGAAGAAGAAATATGCAATGTTAATGCAAGGCTCAGGGATCTTAGTGATTTTTTGCAAAAGCCATTTGTTACTGAGAAAAAGAAGTATAGTGAGCTTGATCCAGAAAAGGATTACACTGACTGCAAAATTCAAAATGATACTGAGTTTTACAGAGATTTAATCGTAAGCGTACAAGGAAAAATAGGTCGTTATATTTTGGAAAAAAAGAATTGAAGACACTAACGATCCAATTTATATCTTAGACTTCAAGCTTCAAAAAATAAAAAATGATCTGATTATGGGAACTGACAAAACACTGGATGATCTGAATGCAATTCGCATTAAGATTGATTTTATCGAAGAATTTATAGACGAGGTAATTAATAAAAATGGCTGATGGAGATTTCAAACAAGAAGATTTTGATAGGATCCTTAAGCTGCTTCATAACAGACTTACATTTGGTTTAGCTCCTGTTGAACATCCAACAGCATTTCTGTTGGGTGGGCAGGCAGGGAAACTAACAAATATGCAAGTATTCAATAGAAATGGAACAGTTCTCTATGAAATGAAAGAAACACCGACAGTAAGTCCTAAAGCAATTATACGTTCAATTATTAATGGAGATAATATAAGTCAAACAGAAAGTGAGGATGAGCAAATGAAAAAAGATGATTTCCAGATACTTGTACAGCAGGCAAGAGAGAAAAATATTCTTGATTATTTTCAGGAAAGTGGTTACAGTATCGAGAAGAAAAGCAGCAATTATTATGTCACTGAAATTGCAGGACTGTGCTTGAAGCCTGAGAGTAATCAGTGGTATTATCACTATGAAAATATCGGTCGCACAAACAACTCAATTGACTGTCTTACCAAAGTGCTGAACATGGATTTCAATCAGGCAGTCTATGAGCTTACAGGAAAAGATCTGTCACACTTCAAAGCAGAAGAACTTCCAAAGAAGCAGCAGCCACAATACACAGCTCCGCCAACAAAGATCGCACTTCCTGAGAAGAAAGAACTTGTAATGCCTGAGCAGTCTGACAACATGAGAAGACTGTTTGCTTATTTCTGTAAAAGCAGACACATCCCTGCCAAGATCGTTGAGGAACTTGTTCATGCAAAGCTGCTCTATCAGACAGAGAATGAAGCAACGGCTGTAATAAAAGGAGTAGAAAAAACTTTCAAAAACGCTAATGCAGTTTTCATCCACAAGGATGATAAGGGCGAGATCATTGGCGGTGAAGTTCAGGGCCTTAACACATTTAAGAGATTCAAAGGTGTTGCTCCTGGAACTGGAGAAAGTGTGTTCAAGTTCGTTCCAAATCCATCAGCAGACGGTAAGATAAAGAGAGCATATTTATTTGAAAGTGCCATCGATTTAATGAGCTTTTACAGTTTCTGTAAAAAGGAAAAGATCGAAGGCGCTATGTTAATTTCAATGTCAGGACTGAAACCGACAGTTCCAAAGCAGTTAAGAGATCAGGGCATCGAGATCGTATCATGTGTTGATAATGACGATGCAGGAAGAAAGTTCGAAGCTGAGAACGGATTTAAAAGACCAGACGGTGTTAAGAATCTTCTGGACAACAACGGCTTCAAAGATTGGAATGAAATGCTTTCTTTCAGAGCTGAACATCCGAATGCAAAGCTCGATGAAAATCTCAGAAAGAATAATGGCAGCAGCAATGATATGAGCAGTTCTATCGGGGGAAGATGATATGGAAACTACGAAAACAGATAAAGTAAAAGTATCTTTTACAAGAGAAGAAATTAACGGAATCGGAATAATTTTGAGAGCATACATGAAAAGCTGTATGGATGTAAAAGTTGGAAAAGAAGCTCTAAATTTCTATACTAAAATTTTAAAATACGGACGTCCGTATCTACATAAAAATATAGAGTATGTCGCTGTATTTTTTTATAGAAGTGAGTTTGCAAGTCTTATGAAAATTATATCTTTATATGCATATGCGAGTACAGAAAGTAACGAAGAATTCTACACCAAAATTGGAAAGTGCGAAGCAGATGAGTATGTACTAACCGCAATAAAATCTATGGATGGTGTAGAATAAAAAGGGGTTCGGGTTCTCCCGATTTGTGGAGCAAAAAGCCGTCAAGGTCGCAGACTTTGCTCAAACCTGTTTTGTTAGTTAACTTTGTTAACGTACAAAACAGGTATTGAGTAAAGTACCCATTCTGTACACGTTTTAAGAAAAATGGGTACTTTACTTCAAATTTTGGCTGAGAAACAGGCAAAATTTGAAGTGTCTGCGACGCATTTTACCAACTGAAAAAAGAAAAAAGGAGCGACGATGAAAGGTTTAAGTATAAGCTTTACACTTGGAAAAGCAAGTGTACCGAATAACGTAAATCTCAAACACAATATGAGAAAGTTCGTTGCCAAAAATGTTGATGTAACCAAAATACTTGATAATAAAATTTATAAGGATGAATTTATCGAGGATTCATACAGCAAATTATTTGATGATGCTGTAGCAGAATATAATAGATCAGTTTCAAGACCAAGTAGACAAATAAAAAATTATTATGAGCATATATTAAACGGAAAACGTGAAGAAGCTTTCTATGAAGCTATCGTCCAATTTGGTGATGTTAATACTGCTGCTTGCGGTACAGAATCTGGAGAGCTATGTAAAAAAATGCTTGATGAATTCATGACTGAATTTACACAAAACAATCCAAACCTTCATGTTTTTAATGCAGTTATGCATTTGGATGAAGCAACTCCTCACTTGCATATAGACTTCATACCGTTCTATACTAAAGGAAGAAAGAACGGACTTTCAAAAGGAGTATCGATGAAAGCAGCCTTGATAGAACAAGGATTTGTTCCTAAAACTCCTAAAGTAAATCAACTTGTTGCCTGGGAAGAAAGTGAACGATCAGTTATGGAAAAAATACTGAACAGACACGGGATTGAGCGTGAAGATAAGAACGCACACTATGATCATATGACTGTAGATGAATATAAAAGTTTCAAAGATGAAGATAAATTCATGAAAAAAATAGAAAAGATATTCGCTGTGTCTGATAATGATTTGCAGTCAAATGAAATAAGAAAAATCAGATTGAAAATGAAAGAATTAATGAATGAAAGCACAAATCTGAAAAAAGAAAAGGACTCACCTTACGTTGCGTTCTTCTACTCATCACCTGAGAAACAAGAGTACGTTATGGATGAGATCAGGCGCAGAAAGATTCCGATCCGTGAGACTGAGAACGGTTTTGAAGCAAAAGAGATATACAAACCTGTCATTCGTGAGATTGAAAACTCTTTCAAGTCTGTCGGTGGAAACAAGCGTGATGTTCTCAGAAATGATATTGACAGATTGCTTATTCAGTCAGATTCTTTTGAAGATTTTCTGAAAAAATTGCAGGCCCTTGGTTATGAGATCAAGAAAGGCAAGTATATTGCGGCTCGTCCACTTCAAGCTCAGATCTTTATCAGATTCAAAAGTCTCGGAGAACATTACAGTGAACAGGCCCTGCGAACCCGCTTCACCAATAAGCAGAAGTTTGAAGCTGACGTAGATCAGAAAATCACTGAGGGAGAACAGAAAAAGATAGATGTTACAGTACTTCGTGTAATGCGTTTCTATACTGTTTCATTCAAAAAAGGCGAGTTGCCATGCAGAAGAATTCACAAGAATAAGCCATTCTCATGGAAGAACGATGAAGTTCTTGATGGGCTTACAAGACTGAATAATAAGATCAATGATGGTGCTACTTTGGAGACTATGCGATATGATTTCGCAGAAGCCGAAAAGAAATGTAATGAAGTCGAGAGCAGCATAAAAACTTCAAGAAAAGACCTGAATTTCTTCCTTGAACTGAAAGAACAGGCAGAACTACTCTTTGAGGGAAAGCGTTCCGAAAAGTTCTCACTGAATCAGGCAAGAGAGACATTCGCACAGCATAGGAATATCAATAAAAATAATTATAATAAGCTCGATGAGCTTATACAAACTGAAAAAGAAAATATTCAGAATTATGAGAATGATCTTGCTGCTGAGAAAGAAAAATTGAAGGAAACTTCTGATACTTTAACTCTTGCCGAGAAAGTGTTCGGAGGTACATACATCCAGAGCCTTGTTAACGATGAGCATTATCGAACAGCTTCTGACTTTATTCCTAATGGCTTCTGGAACGCATAAACAAGAACGGTCTGTCTGGCATTTTGCTATGTCAGGCAGGCCGCTTTTTTATTTATCTTACTATAAGGGGATTTTTAATTATGATTAAAGAAATTTATCACGGAAAGATGTTTCCTTCATCAAATATTCCGAATCATCCAAATCCAGAATATGATAAACTTTCAGCTGAATTTGAGAAGACACTTACTTCAGAACAACTGGAAACTTACCTCAATAAATCCGTGAGTGTGTACTACCGTGATGCGGTTGCAGAGGAGTGCCGAAAGTTGATAGAATCAGTAACGAAGCCTGACGAAGCGGTCAAGTATATTGTAGCTCTGGGCAAAAGAAAAGTGCTCTTCGATCTGCTGCTGGACAGGATCGAAAAGCATGTCAGGAGGGAGAAATAATGCTGAACGAAATTGAAGAATTCAAGGCTTACACGGGGAAACCCGTTTACAAGTGCGGCAGAAAACGCGACCTTTCCTTCCTCGGCCGTTTCAGCTTTGAGATGATGAAGGACTTCACAGGTCTGAGCCGTGTGCTGACTATTATCGCTCGGGGATATATGTTCAGAAACGGTGCTCCCGATGTGGACTATGCACGGAGAGCTCTGTGTGCGTGGTGGTGCAGTATACCCGACAAAAAAACTGCCGCTCCGAAGGAGGAGTGGCAGTTCAGGACTGATTTTTGCGATTTGCATGAGGAGTTTCCCGAATTGGTGGATAAAACAGGAAAAGGCTGGTTTTACAGGCATGTTCACAAGGTTGAAAGGTTCATCACAAAGAACAGTGAAAACATGAGCAAGACTACTCTTTCAAACGCTGAGCCGCTGAAAACTAAATTTGATGCTGCTTGGAGAGATAAGGTGAAGCAGTATCAGGTATCACTCTATTCGCCCGATACAAAGGGGGCGTGGGTACTGCGGTTTGATGATGTACTTGCGGACGCTTTGGAGCTCGGAGCGCTGGCGGATAAGACTATTTTCTTCTCTGATGATGAAAAGGAGCGCATAAAGGTACTGCTGCCTGATGGTCTGCCCTATGAGGTAGCAGAGACAGTCATCGCTTACTGTATCGCCAACAAGCCCGATGATTCGGACTATGTTATCCTGCCTGTTTCCAACTTCGATGCTTACTTCGGAAATACCAGCTTCAGCCACAAGCGGCTCAATTTGTTACCCGATACTCTGCTTGAACGTGAAAAGCAGAGTTTTGGAGTGCGCAGGGTAAAGCCGAATTTTCGTTAAATAATAAATATTTATATAAGCGGTGGGAGTTTCTTTATTCTTAACCGACTAATTAATAGAGAACCAAAACTATAGGAGGAAAGTTCTTTATGGATAACGGTGCAAGTAGCTACCGCCGTTTCCTCTCAGGCGATAAAGACGGCCTTTCAGAGATAATACGCACCTACAATGACGGACTTATCTTCTATATAAACAGTCTTGTCAATAATATCAATACCGCTGAAGAGCTTGCCCAGGATGTTTTTGCTTTGCTTATCGCCAAGAAGCCTTCATTTTCAGGTAAAAGCAGTTTTAAAACATGGCTTTTTTCAATTGCGAGAAATACAGCTGTTGACCACATAAGGCACAACTCAAAAAGCAGCAGTATGTCTGTCGATGATATGCATAATTTATCCGACAGCACCGATCTCGAAAAAAGGTACATATGCGAGGAGCAGAAAATAGAGCTTCATCGGGCAATATCAAAGCTATATCCCGAATACGGACAAGTGCTGTATCTGGTATACTTTGAAGGTTTTGATAATACGGAAACGGCAAGGATAATGAAAAAAACAAAACGGCAGATCGAAAAACTGCTGTATAATGCAAAACAAGCATTGAAAAACGAATTGAGAAAGGAGGGATTTGAATATGAACAGCTATGAAGAACAGGAAAAAGCCGCTTACAGGAAAGCAGAAAAGCTTATCGCCGAACAAAACAGGAAGCATAAAATCGTATTTCGTGCCGCTGTATCCTCATGTGTCTGTACAGCAGCTTGTGCCGGTATATGGCTTCTTACCTCAGATAATATCAAGTCGCTTCCGAAAAACGATCATTCCGCATCAACAATTATAGAATATGATCCATCTGTATCGGAAGCGAACGACATTACAGTTACAACAGCACATGACCTCCCGGTAATAACGATCTCCACATCTTCCTCAGCTGTAAAAAAGACTTTAACCACAACCGTTTCATCTGCTGAGATAAAAAAATCCGCCACGCCAACCACAGCAAAGAATACTCAGACTTCCACTCAGACTTTTACTCAGACTTCGGCTGTATCATCAGCTGCTGAAACTGTACATACCGAGAATACGTCTACAGTCCAGACTGAACCGGCAGAAGTTACCACTGTTCCTGAGCAGAATGTATCCGACAGGATCACTCTCTACGACAAAAGCAAACTTAAACCGAGTGATATCCGCTATAATGACGATATGGAACTATACAAGCTCAGGACTGCTGACATCGAAAGCAACGGAACGACGAGAAAAGCCGAGATATTCAGAATTACGGAATCGGGAAAAGAAAATCCGACAACTCTTAACGGCGAGAAAGATTATTTTGCAATAAAGTACGAAGATTCCGATGAATACTTAGTCTATGAGCCCGACAGCACTCCGGTCGAAAAAACGGTTGACAATACTCCGTATACCATGTATCACGGCGAAAACGGAACTATTTTCTGGTCATTTACACTTTCATCTGTCCCCACGGAGAAGTTAGGCAGTTACCTCGGCAGAGCGCAGTTTGAAGAACTTATCTTTGAGGGCGAAAGACCGAAGGCAGAAGGCGATATGTACGAGATACATGGCATAAGCAGCGACTACGCAGTTGCCATAAAAGTTGACGGCTCTGAGAAATACACCATATTCTATGATGTTTACTATGCTCCGCAGACTATAGGGCAGATGCTTGACGAACAGGGACTTCTTGAAAATATGGTCGTAGTCGGCGCTTCGGTAGGACATGATGAGCCTGTGAAATATACTATATCTCCCGATTTAGTGACCGATATGCTCGAACAAGTTCGTGATGTGCCACGCTTTGTTCTAAGCGGTACCGCAAAAAAAGGATATGCAGAGATCATATTTGACCTTCCGCTTTATGAGATGTACGACAGAAGTATCATTATTTATGGTGACGGAAATATGAGTATACGCTCCGTTTCCTCCATGATAAACATATATATCGGTGAAGAAAAAGCTCAGCAATTTATAGGAAGAATAAAGTCTGAGGGCTTGGCTGAGGACTGGTAAAACGTAATAGGAGGGCAGACCGATGGATATTTTTATTATTCATAAGCTATAAATCGAATTATTTAAAAGGAGGGAAAAATATGAATAAAAAGTCAAAAATCTTTTTAAGTTTATTTGCATCCGTAATGTTTATGCAAACATTACCTGTAAGTGCAAATGCAGAAATACCTGCATTATATTCAGAACATAATTATAAGGCTAATTCAATAGAAGAGGTCGCAGCTTCACATTCAGGTGAGAATTATATCCATCTTTCAGGTGATGCGAAAAACCTTCGCTTACAGCGATATGGAGAAAAGATCTGCAATATGGATAATACCGGAAAAATCCATACGATCATTTATTATTGGGGCGGCTCTGATATCAAGATCAAAAAGGGCACGGAACTTCCTTTAGAGAAACTTGATACAGCAATTATCGACAAGATCGATGACGAACACTATGTATTAAACAGCGATAACGAAAAAGCCGAAGCAGAAAAAGCAATAACAATACTAAAAGAATGTGACAATGTTCTTGCTATAAGTAATAACTATCGTGCATACGAAGATACTAAAAATTATTCATTCATAAACGGATTCTATTATAAGGGAAATAGTGATTATGAAGATATCATTGCCAATAATTCAAGAGCAAAGCTTACCTATGTTGATCTGAAGGAAGCAGATAGCAAAATCTATAGTCTGAAAGATAAATACGATGCATTCTTCATAACTGAGGCTAATTATTACGGCAATAATGAACTGTATGATATGTTCAGTACAATGATAGAAAGAGGAGATTCATTTGAGTGCAGTGTTTCAAATTCAGCACTTGCCGTATTTGAAAACGAAGCCGACGTCTATTCTTACTGTCAGGACGCTGTAATTATAAACGGCATTGAAGGCGATGCTAATATCGACGGTGATACCGATATCTCCGATTCCGTAATGATAATGCAGTCCATAGCAAATCCCGATAAATACGGACTTAAAGCTCCCGAAGGCATCACACGGCAGGGCTGTGTCAATGCCGATACAAACGGCGACGGCATCACAAACGCTGATGCTCTGACTATCCAGAAGAAGCTGCTTAAACTTGAATAATGACATTTACTTCTCCATACTCCAGATATAGCGAAAGCCCCCGATCAGTGTTTCGGGGGCTTTTCTCTAAGCTGTAACATAGTAAAAGGGAAAGTCGTTGCGGCTTTCCCTTTTTTGTTTATAAATCTCTTATGCATATGTCAAGCGTTTCTGAATTTTCACTGTAAATGCCTACGGTAATAGTATCATCAAAAGTATAGAATTCAGTTACATTTGAATTTCCAAAGCGATAAACAAGAACTTTTTCGTTCATTGGATCAATGATCCAATATTCTCTGACTCCTGATGACTTATAAAGAAAAAGCTTGTCTTTGAAGTCATGTACAGCGTTTGACGGTGAGACGATCTCAACTATCCAGTCGGGCGCTCCGTTGTACTGCTGATCATCAAAATTGTCGGGATCACAGGCCACAAAAATATCAGGTATAACTACAGTTTTTTCATTGAGCTTTACATCGGTCGGTGCTTCAAAGGCTTCACACTTTCCGTGGTTTTTGTTGATATAATTCCTGATGAACGTGCTTAGTCTGCCTGAGATTCTCTGATGCCTGATCGACGGTGACGGAGACATATCATATATGATACCGTCTATAAGTTCTGCTCGGTCTCCGAGGTCATCCAATGCACGAAATTCATCAACTGTATAGTGAGTATTATCTGGTAATGGCATACTATCACGCTCCTTTTTCTTTTCAATTACATTATAACACCTTTAAACTCAGAATTCAATAGTTATGTTTCAAGTTTATTGGAAGATTTGTTTGAAATATAAATTAATAATAAAAGATACATGATAAAAACAAATATGATTCTCCTGTGTTCTTGTAAAAAATGCTTGAAATTTTCACAAAAAAATGTTAAAATAAAGTGTGTTTCTATTATAATATGTATCAGATTATTAAAAGTAAATTTGAGAGATAGTTTATTTATTATATATTAAGGAGTTTATGTAATGGAAGAGCGGAATAAAATAGATGTAATGTGGGACGATACCCCTGTTGATGTTTCTACCGAAGTCAACTTTATTTGGTCTATCGCAAACAAACTTAGAGGTACATATCAGAGTGACAAATACAAAGATGTGATAATTCCTATGGTAATTATCAGACGTTTTGAGTGTGCTTTGGAAGAGACAAAGCAGGCTGTTGTGGAGCAGTTCAAGAAAAATCCTGCCTATCCTGCAAAGGCAATGTGCCGTATATCAGGTTACCAGTTTTATAACACAAGCGAGTTCAGTCTCGCAGAACTTGTCAATGATCCCGATCATCTTGCTGCCAACTTTAGAAATTATATTGAAGGCTTTTCTTCAAATGTTCAGGATATAATAAAGAGTCTCGACTTCGACAAACAGATTGATAAAATGGATGATAATAATCGCTTATTGTCAGTTGTAAAAGCCTTCTCTGAACTTGATCTTGATCCTAAAACCATAGACAATCTGAAAATGGGATACATTTTTGAAGATCTGATACGCAGGTTCTCTGAAAATGCTGAAGCTGGCGATCACTATACCGGCCGAGATATCATCAAGCTCATGGTAAACATTCTTCTTTCGGAAGGGTGTGACGATATTTTTGATGATCATAAAGAGATTACAATTCTCGATAAAGCAGTAGCGTGATTGATACAAAGAATACCGCAAAAAGGCTTGATTTCAGGGCTTTTCGCAAACGGCAGACCGATAAGGTCTTATTTTTTTGCCCTGCCGCCAGTGCGCTGAATGCCGCTGGGTGCAAAATTTAACGAACCAGATAGGTTCGTTATATTTTATCTGGGTTCGTTAAACTTTAATAACTATTGCGAATTGAATTATAAAGTAACATTGTACAAGTTCCATTTCTGTTTTTTAGTCATCATGCAACTTGACAAAATCGTCGTTATGTGATATAATATTATAAATATAAGGCTTGTATCTTGCTTTAGAAAGGAGGATGTGACATGGAAGAAAAGAAGATCGTTTTAACCGGAAAAGAGTTTTCCGGAATGTACGTTGACGACAAAAACGAAAAGGCATTTACTGTTCAGGAGTGCAATTGCTGTCAGACCTGCAAGGCGTAATGGCGCTTGACGAGTTAAGTCCATTTGCGTGGGGAGTAAAAAGCTACTCCCCACGTTTTTTGTTTGGAGGTGAGAGAAATGAAGTTTTCAGCAGTAACCTTAGAAGTTACAAAGAAATGCAATCATCATTGCGCATTTTGTTATAACATAGCTCCGGCATCTTCTTCAGACGTATCATTTGAACAGATTGATTATGTTGTACAGAAACTTCATGCTTATGGAATTCAAAGAGTGACGGTAACAGGTGGAGAACCTTATGTAGTCCGTGAAAAGACAGAGTATCTTGTCTCCAAGTTACTTCAGTATGAGTTTGATGTTTGCTTAAATACAAACTTAACCTTAATTGATAATAGTGCTGCCAATTTTCTTGAACAAAGCATAGGACACTGCAACACGGTTTACTCCTCTATTCCATCGGTTATTGAAGAGAACTGCGACAACATAACGCAGCGAACTGGTAGCTATAAGAATATCATTCGTGGACTTGAACTGTGCAAATCATACAATATAAGTGTCGGATTGAATATGTCGGTATCTCAGCTTAATATAGATGATTTGGATTATGTACCAGCCTTCTTAAGAGCGCATCCTGTTGATAGCTTCACATTATTTCCTGTTATCCCCCCTATTTATGATCGCACAAATCCAACCCTTTCAAATGATGCTAAAAATCTGCTTAAAGTTGCAGATACATTATGTAGAGTGCATGACGAATTTGGAATAATTGTTGGATCGATTCGTCCTCTTCCACTATGTATTGTTGGGAACGATTCCAGATTTAATGTAATTCGTGGTAGTAGATGTACAACCGGAAAAGAAAGATTTGCTATCGATCTTTCCAGCGGTGAAGTTGAGGCTTGTTCACAAGAAAACAGGAAATATGGGAATATTTATACCGATACCATTGAGGAATGCTATGCTCGGATGAGCGAATGGCAGCATGATAAATTTTTAGCCACCGTTTGTCGGAACTGCTCAATATTGAAGGATTGTGGCGGAATGTGCTTATGGTCTGATCCATGTGGTAGATGTTAGGAGGAATAAACTGTGCAAGGCTTTGCTGTTAAATTAACAACACCAACTTCTGTGGATATTGCGATCACAAAAAAATGCAACCATAGATGTATCCATTGCTATAATGTTTGGCGCAATGACGATGCGAATCAAGATGTTTTGAAAGTATTGACTAACGAACAGATTGATATAATCACTAATGAATTAGTTAAGAATAATGTGTGGAGAGCAACTTTAACTGGTGGAGAGCCCCTGTCAGAGCTATCCGTGCTTTATAAACTCATACGAGCCTTTGGTAGCAAAGGTATTTCACTGGGAATGAATACTAATCTTAGCCTCATGACTGATGATATAGCTCGTACTCTTACTGAAGAATATCATTGGGACAATATCCTATTGACATCTTTGCCCGGTCTCACTGCTGAAATATGCGATAAAGTTACACAAATTTCAGGCAGCTATGAACGTATTGTTCGCGGTATTGACATTTGCAAAAAATATGGAATCCCAGTAGGAATTAATATTGTTATTTCCAAAGAGAATATGTATCAATTAGAAAATCTGTATGAATTTCTCGAAAAGCATTCGGTCTCGTATGTTTCGATTACAAGAGCCATTGCTCCGCTCTATGATCGTGACAACCCTGCCTTCTTTTTATCAGAAAATGAGATAATACATATTGCAGATATTTTGGAAACAGTACATCGTCGCTTTGGTGTAAGTGTTGGCTCGGTCACGCCATTCCCGTTATGTATTCTCAAGGATATCTCAAAGTACCAAGACATTGTATCCGCTTCATGCGCTGCTGGAATAAGTAGATGTTCAATCGATGCAGTTACAGGTGATATATCTGCCTGCACTCACGAGGAAAGAGTGTATGGCAATATTTATTCTACCGGCTTAAAAAATGCATGGGATAATATGTATGAGTGGCGTGAAGGACTGCTGGTTAAGGGCCTGCGGACAAAAAGTTGGACGTAAGGAGTGCACAAAACAATGTACAGTTACGAGCAACGAAAGAAAGCGATCAAGACATATCTGAAAACACAGTCTGTGAGTGAAACGTTGAGGATACTTG
>Ga0255346_1003756_pt1 | contig 17482 bp, 14 predicted proteins | sample wastewater_treat_FD_194410 | JGI IMG/M metagenome (GOLD analysis project Ga0255346, IMG submission 194410) | Wastewater microbial communities from Lulu Island WWTP, Vancouver, Canada - plant22 | ecosystem: Engineered > WWTP > Wastewater > Unclassified | place: Canada: Vancouver, British Columbia... | reverse complement strand
TTTTACTTAACTTTATAAAAGACCTTCTACTTAAAGTAAATCAATTTGATTCTTGTATTAAAGAAGTATTTTTATTTAAATTTTTATTAAATATAAAGCTTATTATATTATAGCCACAATTTACATTAAAATAAAAGAAAAAATTTTTATAAATAAAAACTAAGATGGCTTAAAAGATTCTAAATTAAATAAAGATGCATGATATGAACTTCTGACTAAAGGTCCAGAAAAAACATAATGGAATCCAAGTTCAACACATATCTTTTCATATTCTTTAAAAATTTCAGGTTTAATGTACTCAACAACTTTTAAATGATGCTTAGAGGGTGAAAGATACTGACCAATAGTAATAAAGTCACAGTTAACTTTTCTTAAATCTTTAAATAACTTAATAACTTCTTCTTTTTTCTCGCCCAAACCCACCATTATCCCTGATTTCGTTATTATATTTGAGTTTATTTTTTTTGCTTTCTTTAAAATATTCAAAGACCTCTCATAATTAGCTTTAGGCCTAACCTTTTTATAAAGTTCAGGAACAGTTTCAAGGTTATGATTAAGAATATTAGGACCTTCATCTATTATAATTTTCAAATTTTTAAAGCTGCCTTTTAAATCTGGAATTAGCACCTCTATTAAAACATTATCATTTAGCGCTTTTATTTCTCTTATCACTGCCGCAAACTGTCTTGCACCGCCATCTTCGAGATCATCTCTAGTAACTGATGTAACAACAACATGCTTTAAACCTAATTCCTTTACTGCCAAAGCTATATTATGTGGCTCGTTAATATCAACTTTCTCAGGTATACCTTTTTCAATATTACAAAACCCACAATTTCTACTACATATCCTACCTAATATCATAAAAGTAGCTGTTTTGTTTGAAAAACATTCAAACTTATTTGGGCATAAAGCTTCCTCACAAACCGTATTGATGCAGAGTTCTTTTAGCAAACTTTCTACTTCTAAATAATTATCATTACACCTATATTTTATCTTAAGCCAGTCATAATTTCCCTGTTTGTGTTCTTCTTTTTGTATTTCTTTTCCCATAATTTATTAATAAAAATTTAATATATAATTGTATTGTTAACAAGTTATATTAACACTTTTAATAAAAGACCTCTCTTTGATTTTTCCTTTTATTTTCTTTCTATTTTTCCTTAGATACTAAAGAAAGCGTTATGTGTTTTTAGTTTTTTAAAAATCTATAAAAATTTAAAACATTCCAAAATTAACTTTTTCGTATTTAAACTCCTTAGAAAAATACTTTATCACAAGATTTCTAATATCAGAAAAATTTACTTCTTCTCCGATTATTTTATTAAGAGAAGTAACACTTTTATCCTTTATCCCACAAGGAACAATTAAATCAAAACCATCTAAATCTATATTAACATTCAAGGCAAACCCATGCATTGTTATCCATCTTTTTACATAAAAACCCATGGCTGCTATTTTACTATTGCCTATCCATACCCCTCTTAACTGATCTTTTCTTTCAGCAATAATATTAAAATTATCCCTTAAAAGGTTAATTATAAAATTTTCCATTTTCCAAACAAAAATTTTAATATCTCTTTCTTGAAGCGACAAATCAGCTATATAATAACCCACAATCTGGCCAGGCCCATGATAAGTTACATCGCCGCCTCTATTTGTTTCAATTATTTTTATTTTTCTTTTTTCAAGTTCTTCCTGAGAAGCAATTACGTTATTTGCCGAGCCTCCTCTGCCAATTGTTATAACACTTGGATGTTCAAGGATTAATAAAGTATCATTAACTTTGTCATTAAGTCTTTTTTCAAAAAGATTTTCTTGAAGTTCTAAAGCTTCCTCATATTCTAGAGAGCCAAGTAAAAAAATATCAAGGCTTGAACAATTAAAACCGTTTTCCATATTTATTACTTCCTAGCCTAGTATCTACCCTGATAAAAAATTATAAATAAATTAAACTATACTATTTAAAAGTCGTATTTACAACTCAATGCAATAAAGAGATGACATAAATTACGAGTTTTTATTATAGATTATTTTTTAATTAATAAAAGTCAAGAGGTTTTTAAACTCTAAATCTTTTAACTTTATTATAACAATAAAAACCTCACGGAAATTGAATATAAAAACTTAAAAATAATTAATTTTAGTACTATGGTTTAACTTCAAACGGAAAAACTCCAACTAGTTTATCGCCAATCCATATTTTATATTCATACTTACCAGGAGGAATTTTAACAGGTTCACTTATTACAAAACCACCTTTTTTTATGAGTATTGGAGATTCCGCCTTGTCCCTAATATTATTTTTGGCATTTAAATCATAAATTGCGTTAGATAACTTAGCATCTTTCAATAATTCTCCATAAATTACAAGCTGGTTTTCCCCGTTAGATACAAAAATATTATCATCCTTTTTTAAATCAAAAGGAAGTTGTCCATTTTCAGGCAATTTCCCAAGACCCAACTCTCTAAAATATTCTTTAAATGTATCTATGTCAGGTTGTTCAGAAAGTTTTCGATCTTCGGCTTTCGCTACAGAAGATGAAGTATCTATGGATATTTCATCTTCGCCCAGAGCACTTCCAGCTATAGTATTCATAGCTAGTGGTTGACTTTGTTCTGTAGTTTCAGAAAATGTGCTAGAGGCAACATTAAAGCTAGTGCACCCAACCAAAGATATAAGATTAAAAATTAAAAGCGTGGTTAAGACATATTTTATTATATTTATTATAAAATTTCTGATTTTCATTTAAACTGCTTCTTTTCAAATAATTTTAAGCAATTCAAGTTTTGCTATCTGAGATACAAGATAATAAATTTCATTTTAAGTGTAAATAAAAATATTGGATATTTAAGGTTTTATAATTTTCAGGCACAATTAATTTTGTAGAATATTGTAAAATTAATTGTATGAAAGTCTTTTTTTCTTAATTCTTATATAAAATAAACGAAAGGGCTTATAAAAATGAAAGCAATGATTTTAAAAGAAATTTGCGAAATTAATATTGAAGATAGCAATCACAAATTAAGTAATCTAGGTAATCTAAGTAATCTTCCGTTAAAAACAGAGCCTTTGGAATTAGTTGATCTACTAATTCCTAAACCAGGACCAAAAGATATCATAATTAAAGTTTTGGCTTGTGGTGTTTGCAGAACCGAAATTGATCAAATTGAAGGAAGAATAGAACCTCCAAAATTACCAATAATTCTTGGACATCAACCAGTAGGAATAGTTGCAAATCAAGGAGAAAAAGTTACAAATTTTAAAATCGGTGATAAAGCTGGGGCTACCTGGATATTTTCTAGTTGTGGCCGTTGCAAATTTTGTAAATCAGGAATGGAAAACCTATGCGAACAATTTCAAGCTACAGGATGCCATGCGAATGGAGGATATGCAGAGTACATGGCAATTTCTGAAGACTATGCCCATAAAATTCCTGATAGTTTTGTTGATTTAAATTATGCTGCTCCTCTTATGTGCTCGGGAACAGTCGGATATAGATCTTTAAGACTAACAGGGATGGAAAATGGTAAAACATTAGGGTTATATGGTTTTGGCTCTGCTCATCATCTTGTTATTCAGATGGCAAAATTTTTGTTTCCTGACTCTAAAATATTTGTCATAAGTAGAAATCCCCAGGAAAGAGAGCTAGCTAAAAAACTAGGTGCTAGCTGGGCAGGAGATATCGAAGATAAAACTCCGCAAAAACTTGATTGTGCTATTGATACCACACCCGTATGGAAACCTATAATTTTTGCCCTTGAAAATTTGGAGAAAGGAGGAAGGCTTGTAATTAACTTAATAAGAAAAGAAGAAAAGGATAAAGAATTTTTGTTAAAATTAAATTATCCAAAGCATCTTTGGATGGAAAAAGAAATAAAAACAGTGGCTAATGTCACTAGAAAAGATGGCCAAGAATTTTTATCCATTGCAGCAGAAATGCAAATTAAACCTGAAATTCAGTTATTTACACTTGAGAAAGCAAACAGAGCTCTAATTGAACTAAAAAGTGGTAAAGGCACTGGCTCTAAAGTTTTAAAAATTTCCTAAAGTTATAAGTCAACATTATTAATGGATTATTAATAACTATTTGACGAGTTTCAATAAACTTTATCAATAATTGTTTTGTTCTTATAACAAACTCTCATGTAAATTCTCATGGCAAGTAAGCTGCAAGGGAGCTGATAGAAGTACTTGCTTGGACAGGAATTCTTGGAATTGTCCCCCAGCTAATAGCTCCTATGTTTAATGCCCCACCGCCATAAGCGACTCCTGCACCATAACCAGCTGCTGACAATGCGCTTACACTTGTTGCTGAAAAAGAATTATGAGGCCATGCCGCAACATTGCATACTCCCCCTACTGAATTTTGTATTGCTGATTTGGAAGCTTGAAGCTGATTTAAAACCTGATCATAACTCATATTTCCTAATAAACCATGGTCTACCCCATGACTTTGAATCTCGCACCCAGCAGCGGCCATTGCAGCAATCTCGGGCCATATTAACATTGCACGAGTGGGATAAGAACCAGCATCAAATTCATTAGTTCTCCTATTACCTTCAGAAATACCAATGTACCCCGTGCTTATAAATAAGGTCATTTTATAACCATAGCTCTGAACAATAGGAAAAGCATATTGATAAGTACTTTGATATCCATCATCAGTAGTCAAAATCACTGGTTTTGGAGGAAGAGCTTTTCCACCATTTATTGCAGCAAACAAATCTTGGAAAGATATTGTCTGATAACCTCTTTGTTTTAAAAGAGAACATAATTCATTTAATTGTCCTGTAGATATTTCATATTCATAACCAGACCCAGGCATTACACTATGAAAAACAAATATTGGGACTACCCCATTTGTGTTAGCAACCGAATATCCACTACTGGATTCTCTGGAGCCATTAAGAGAGCCACTCTCAATTCCAAATTTTGCACATAAATTTCTAAATTCTGTTGAATTTACAAACCCAGCAAGAACAAACTGTCTTGAAACTCCCGAATTTAACTGCCCCATCCAGTCATTGTAACCTTGTGGATCTGCTTCTCTATCAAAAAAAGCTTTATACATAATTTTAAGATAAGCATCATTTGATAGGTTCTTGTTTAAAAATTCAGGACTGTTTATAAAACCATTAGCTACTGTTGCCCCAGAAATTGAGTGATTTAGCAAAGCATTTACCCATCCAGCCAAACCATCTGCATCTGGCTGTCTATCTAAGCATTGATTATAAAATCTTGTTACGAACGCTGTTACGTCTGCTGCAGAATCTGCGAATAAAGGTTTTGGAACTTCAATAATTGGAACTATTAAAACAAAAACAAATAAGATCAGAACTGAAGTAATAAAATACTTGATTTTACTTTTCATAGCTTAATCCTTCTAATTTAATGTTTTATATAAAACATCGTTTTATGAAAAAATCTTATAGATGTATTAGATTTTATTATATTACAACTATTTTTTAACTACAAAATAATTGTAGATAATAAAATAATATACTTAATATAACACTCACTATAATATTCACTTAAACAGCCAAGTTGAAAGATATCTTTCACCAGAATCAGGTAAAAGCACAACAATAGTTTTACCAGTACTTTCTTTTCTTTTTGCAATTTGTAGCGCAGCCCACATAGCAGCCCCACTAGAAATCCCAGCTAAAATACCCTCTTCTTTTGCAAGTTTTTTGGCAGTATCACCTGCATCTTCATCTGATACAGTAATTATTTCATCAATAATATTAATATTTAATATTTTAGGAACAAATCCTGCGCCTATCCCTTGGATTTTATGACTTCCTGCGATACCTTTTGATAAAACAGGAGAATCACTTGGTTCAATCCCGATTATCTTTACATCTTTTAATTTTTCCTTTAAAACTTCACCAACTCCTGTAATAGTCCCGCCCGTACCAATCCCAGCTATAAAATAATCAACCTTACCATCTGTCGCATTTAAAATTTCTAAAGCTGTTGTTTTTCTGTGAATTTCTGGATTAGCTGGATTTTCAAATTGCTGAGGAATAAAGCTATTTATGTTTTTTAAAGCTAATTCATTTGCTTTTTCAATAGCCCCACTCATTCCTTTTGTCCCATCTGTCAAAATAACTTCTGCCCCTAAAATTTTTAATAATTGTCTTCTTTCAATGCTCATTGTATCTGGCATTGTTAAAATTAATTTATAGCCTTTAGCTGCACAAGTAAATGCTAGTGCGATACCAGTATTTCCACTTGTTGGCTCAATTATAAGAGTTTCTTTGTTTATTTTTCCTTCCCTCTCTGCAGCTTCAATCATTGCAACACCAACTCTATCCTTTACACTTGAAAGAGGGTTGAAAGACTCCAACTTAGCAATTATATTTGCACTTAGCCCTTTTGAAAGTTTGTTTATTTTAACAAGCGGGGTATTACCAACAGTTTTTGTTATATCATCATAAATTTTTGTCATAATTGTTCCTTTAATAATTATTATTTTTGCTAAAACTTATAATGATGAATATAAATTTTAAATAGTGCACATATGTAGAATAAATATTCATATAAAATATGAGTATAAATATTTTTTTAATTTAATATATCTTTGCAACCCTTAAATCATATAATTAATTGCCCTATTTTTCCCTTTTGCATCTCAAGTAAATCCTCAAGAGTCATAGAACCTTAAAATTTATCAAACTTAATATTACTAATATTAGTATTAAATTAATAGTAATATTACAGCAAAAATAATTGCTAAACAGATTGTTAATTATTTAGAATCTATTAAAAAGGTTCAAACTCTTAGATTTTCATGTTATCATGATGTAATTTAAAGTCTCACATACTTGTGGCTTATAGCTTTATTATATTGCGTAAAGTTTATTTTCTTAGTTAAGACTCTATTATTAGAAAATAAAAAAAAATAAAGGAGTGATAGGATATTTTAAAAGAAAAAAATAGTAATAATAATAATAATAATATCTATATGAATATGATCTTCATATCATCTTACGTACCAAGAAAATGTGGAATTGCCACATATACAAGAGACTTGATTGAAGCTATTAATACTATGAATCCACGTTCTAAAACAGAAGTTTTAGCATTAATTAAACCAGATGATAAAGACATTTATCCTCCAGAAGTTAAATTTAAAATCAACCAAGAAAATATATCCTCATACGTTAAAGCTGCTGAATACATCAATAAATCAAAAGCAGATATAGTCGTCCTTGAGCATGAATTTGGATTATACGGAGGTGAATTTGGGAGATATATACTTAAATTATTGGAATTAATTAAAAAACCTTTAATTGTAACTGCCCACACAGTCCCAACTAAGCCTGATAGTGGATATGGCTTAAGTTTAAAGGATGTAATCAAATTTGCAGAGAAAATAATAGTTATGGGATCTGAAAGCAAACGCAAGCTTGCAGAAAATTATAATTATCCAGAAGAAGAACTAGAAATAATACCTCATGGTGTTCCTGATATTCCCTTTGAGTCTAGTAACATATACAAGAAGAAAAAAGGGCTAGAGGATAAAATAATTCTTGGTAATATAAATCTTTTATCAGAGGTTAAAGGGCTTGAATATATTATAGAAGCTTTAAAAGACATCAAAAACCATTTTCACAATGTTTTATACCTAATAATTGGCCAAACACATCCTGTCGTACTTCAAACAGAAGGAGAAAAATATAGGAATTTTTTAGAAGAAAAAATACAAAAATATGGTTTGCAGGAAAATACTAAATTCATAAATAGATATCTTTCACTAGAAGAATTAGTAGAATGGTTAAAAGTTATTGATATTTATATAACTCCATACCTTGATCCTCAGCAATCTGCATCAGGTGCACTAGCTTACGCTATTGGTGCAGGCAAAGTATGTATCTCAACCCCTTACTTGTATGCAAAAGAAGTTTTATCAGATGGAAGAGGAATATTTGTGCCTTTTAGAGATTCTAAAGCTATTGCAGAAGCAGTTATAGATATATGCAAAAATCCTCAAAAAAAGCAAAGTATTGAAGAGAGGGCATACAAATTTGGAAGAGCAATGACTTGGCATAATGTAGCAAAACAACATCTTGAACTTTTTCATAAAGTCTTGCAAAAAACTAAGAAAAAATCATTTCAGAGAATTTAGCTGTTACTTTAGCTATAACTGCTACTTTTAGCGGTGCATAAAGCCTATTAAGCAAATTAAGCAAACATTATTGACAAGAATTTTCATAAATAAATTTTATAAATAAATTTTAAATTAAATTCTACTTAAAAAGGCTAAACAATTTAATTTCATCAATTTACTAGTTCAATTTTTAATTAATTTAAGAAAAAATTTTTATGGACCTTTTAAAAAAAATAAAAATGATGACCACAAATATTGGAATTTATCAGCATGGGAAATTGGGCAACCCAGATCCAAAATTTGGATATGCACTAGAAGATCAAGCTAGAGCACTTATTGTTGCGCATGAATTTAGGGAAAAGAACCTAGAAGAAATTTATTTAAATTATATTATAAGGTCAAAACGAGCAGATGGGTTACTCTATCATTTTTATTATGAAAATGATAGAGGAGGCTTTTTTAAAAATAAAGAAAACAATTCAAAGCCAAACTTGCAAGAAGCTTATGGGATTACTTTATGGTCATTGCTGACCATTCAAAGCATTAAAGATAAGCATATAGCTATAATATGTGAAAATTTATCAAAAGATGCATTAAACTGGACTTCACCAAGAGCAATATCAGCAGCTATACTAGGTTTAGTAAACCTGAATTATAAGGACAAATCAGAAGATAAACTTAAATTTAAACTGCATAATTTATTCTTTCAGACTAGGACAAGTGATTGGGTCTGGTTTGAAAATTATCTTGTCTATTCAAACGCAATTCTTCCATGGTCAATGTGGGAATTATATTTAAGAAGACACTGTAAGACTAGCCTTGAAATTGCTAAAGAAACAACAGACTTCTTGCTAGAAACATGCCAGATAAACGGGGTCCCAGCACCTGTTGGAAATAAAGGTTGGTATTTTAAAGGCAGACATAGGGCTTTATACGACCAACAGCCAGTAGATACTGCTTATATGGTTTGTTGCTTAGAAAAGGCTTATATTGCAACTAAAGAGGAAAAATATTTAAGCTGGGCAAAAAAATGGTATGAGTGGTTTTGGGGAAATAACTTAAAAAAACTATCTATGTTGGATGAAAATTGGGCATGTTATGATGCTCTTACCCCTCATGGAGTTAATTTAAATCAGGGAGCAGAATCAAATATATGCTTTTTAATGGCTTATCTTGCAGCAAAAAGAATGGGTTTTACGCATTAATTGACCTATATAGTTTACAGTTAGTTTGGTTATTAGTTTGCGTATTGAGTATGAATTTGTTTAAAAATAAAGCTTATTTTACTTAAATATTGTATTTAAAATTATCTAAAAATCAGGGGGCAAATCTACTTCTATTGATTTAATCTTTTTTAATCTTGCAAGTTTGTAAGCATATTTATACTTTTTTGCAACAACTTCCCATGAAACTACCTTATTGAGATATTTTTCCAAATTCTTTGAAAGTTTTGCTTTTAAACCTTTATCGCATGCAAGCTCTATCACTTTTTCCTTCAGCATTTGTTTTGTAGTAAATAATAACCCGCCTCCACTCTCAAGCGCTTGAGCAGTTAACCCTTCCATTGGGGCAGTTGTTATAAATGGCTTTTTTAATGCAATTATTCTTGCAAGAGTACCAGATTGAGTTTCATCCACAGAAGGAAGGACTATGAAATCACAAACAGCCATAATTTTATAATATATTTCTCCCCTTGGTATAAACTCATAGTAATGGGCAACCCCTTTTTTTTCTAACAGTTCAATTTCACGTAGATATCTCTCATAATCACTAAGGTGATTTATATCTCTCATTGCTCCAGCAGCTAGCAAATCCCATGATTCCCCAGTTCTTTTTTTTATTTCCTGCATTATTTCTTCCCACATGGAAGTTAATATATCCCATCTTTTATTTGATTGAATCCATCCAACTAGACCAACAAGATTATTACTTAAATATCCTAATTTATTAAACCCTAATTCTTCCTTCAATCTAGGTATGTCTTCATTACCCCATTTCATATCAGGTCTTGCCCCATGGGGAACTATCATAATATTAGTTGGCATTTGCCACTTTCTTTGGGTAAAAGTCCAGTTTAATCTCCATTTTTGGTATTCACTCTTAAAAATAACAACATCGGCTGTTTTACAAAGCTCATATATAAAATTTTCTTCAAAATCCCTGAGTCTTCCATGAACGGTGTGGGGTTCGACTACAATTGGATAATCACTAATTTCGTTAATTAGTTCAAGAAACCCCTTATTTCCATCTCCTATGCCTCTCTCATCAACATATTCATATAAACCATATTCATGCTCAATATGGACAACATGGGGTTTTAACTTTTTAATTTTTTTAACAACTGGTTTCCACCAGAAACGGTTTTTTATATCAATTAAAGGAAATACTCCTTCTCCTGCACCGTCAATATGACTTATAACTAGCACATCCCTAGTAGGATATAATTTTTGAATAAATTCCCTTGCTTCTTCAGTAAAAGTAGCAATTCCACAAAGTCTTGGGGGATAACTTGATATCAAAACTATTGGCTGACCTTTACCTTTGCCCATAATTTTTAAAGACCACTCTCTTTTTACTAAAAATTTTAAAAGATAATAAACAGCTTCTTATTTTATAGCTAGTTCATATTTTATCAATAAAATTATTAAATTTAACATAAAATAAATGGCACTTTTCTAAACTTCAAAAAAATTTCATAGTAACAATATAATCAATATAATATTACATATTACAAATTATTATAGATATTATAGATTATTATAGAATTATTATATATATTGCTACAGATTACCATAGTGTTGATAATTAAAACATGGAAATTAATCCTATATTATACTAATTATGGAAAATTTTTTTATCGCACTTGTATTATTTCTTATCTCTCTAATAAGGCTACCCTTAAATTCATTTGTCTTAGAGCTTATAAGATATAATTTTCTTGGTGAAAAACTTATCTTGCTGTCTATTCTTTTCCCTTCCTTTACAGCTGCACTTTTTGAAGAAGGGTTCAGGACACTAGGCATAGGTCTTCTGATAAAAGAAAAAAATTATTATAAAGGACTCATGTATGGAATAGGCCATGAAGGAGGTGGTGAGTCTATGATATTTGTTGGATTTTCACTACTTCTAAATTTTGTAGCATGCAAGATTTTTTGCAATCTAACCTATGTTTTCGCCACTTAAATCTACTTTTGATATTTTTACTCTATAATATAATACTATAATCTATCTTGATTGGTAAATTTGAATCAGCTGATTTTTTAGCAGCAGAACATATTAATATATTTTTAAGCCCGTCCATTCCTGTGCAAATCGGAGTTGTATCATTCTTTATTGATTTAAAAAATTCTTCAAATTCTCGTATAAATGCATCATGATATCTTTCCATATAAAATAGAGAGTAATTACTTTTTTTATTAGACCATGCCTCATTTGCGAGTTTATCTATACTACCACCGTGGCTATCATATTTAAGTATCTGTGTTGGGACTTTATTATTAATGAAAATACACCCTTTGGAACCAAATATTTCTACCCTTTGGTCAAATCCATAAGTAGATTGCATACTTCCATCTACTGTTCCAATTGAATTATTATTGAATTTTAAATTTACCATTATTGTGTCATAATCATTAACTTCTGCAAATTTAGGCTCTATTAGTATCTTTCCGATTGCAAAAAGTTCCTCTACTTCAGCACCAGTGAGATATCTTAATATATCAAAATCGTGGCTTGTTACTTCGTTAAAATGGCCAGCAAAAAGGTTTTTCTGAAGATACCTGGCAGGTAAAACTTCAGGGTTTCTAGTAGTGGCTCTTACTATATATATATCCCCTATAGCATCATTTAACAACATCTCCCTGGCTTTTATATAATTGATATCAAATCTTCTATGGAAGCCTACTTGTAATTTTATCCTGTTTTTTTCAGCTAAACTTATGGCCTCTTTTATTTTTGCAGGGCCTATTCCTATCTGCTTTTCACAAAAAATGTTTTTACCAGCTTGAGCAGCTTTAATCAATATATCAGTATGTTGTGTTATCTGCGTCGAAATAATAACAGCATTTACTTCGCCGTCACTCAATATATCTTCATAGTTTCGAGTAAATATAATATTTTCATCAAATTTCTCTTCGGATGCCCATATTTTTATATTTTCTATATCGATATCACAAATATATTTAATTCTTACCTCAAAAAAATTATGGAATATATTTCTTACGTGGAATTTACCTATAGTCCCACATCCGATTATACCCAGAATGATTTTAGTATTTTTATCCATTTTCTCCTTATAACTCATAATAATCAGCATATTAATTTAAAACTAATATTTAATCTCATATCAACCATAGCATCAATGTAAGCTTCTTAATAAAATACCTAAAAGAAAGACTTAAAAGAATCATTGAAATATAATGCCACCACTTTAATTAAAATCAAGACAAATTAATAACCCACAGCCTCCCAACACTCAAATGGAGCAGCTATTTCCTCACTTACATAGACTTGTGTATCAAGTATCTGAAATATTGAACTTGGTACATATGGGGTAACAGGTCCAAGCAAAATAAGCCTAGAAGTCATTCTCTGCCAAGAAACAAATGTCCCCATTGTTAGAAGTGCATGCAGCTCTATTCTTACTCGTGACCGCACAACATCGGCTGGCCCTATCGTCGCAGCCTTGGGAGGTACATTGGCAATGTCTCCAGATTGACCAAAAATTCCATGCAAAGAGTTTTGGCATATTGTTAATGGGTGTAAAGTTACTATCCTTGCTTCCTGCTCCAAGTATTCCTCAATATCTTCAGTTAAAAATTCTGGAGAGGGATCAACAAAAGCAATATGCCCCGACCATCCCGGACTCGAATAACAAACATCGGCACCGCCTTCACCTGTCTCGGTAATCAACTTTGAGTAATACTTTATATTCTCATTAGTAGGATAAAAAACATGGTCAAGAGGCATACGTAATTTTTCATCTATTTGATAATAAAAATAATTCAGGAGCGAGTGAGCAAAACCAGCCTTATAGCTTATTGGCGCGATATTACCATCCTGATCAGCCCATTCATCCATGGCAAATAAGTAAACATTACGGCAATTTACTTTGTGGTAGTTTATAAGCTCTGCTACTGGTATATAAGTTTCCGGTTCAGGATTGCCAAGTATCAATACCTGTTTTTTATCAAGATCATCCGACATTTTTATTCTTGTAAACATATCCCCAATTATTATCGGATGCGGATTTTTTATTACCTTGATTTTCATTTTGTCATTTGAGTACTTCTCAAGGTCTTTACCATGTATTTTCCTCACCATTTCAAGCACTGCTTTGTCTTTAAAAGGCACAAAATCAGATGGTTCAAATATAAAATTGCTCATTTGATTTACCTCACAATTTTAAAAAAATTATATTTGTTAATACTTTAATCTATAAACCTACAAACTTAAAACAGTATTTTTATTTATATTCGATATCAATAATTAAACACTTTATATGCAACTGCCTTATTTTATTATTATTTATAATTGTAATATTTAGCAAATTTAATATAATTCCTTAAAGCTTTATATAAATAAAAAATTTTTAAAAGCTATTTGGGATTATTTCTAAATAAAACAAAATAAGAAAAAGATTGTATTTTGAAGATTTTTTAAAAGCAGTACTTAACTTAATATTTAAATTTCAAATAGAATAACCTATAAGGCCTATAAGAAAACTTATGAATGATATTAAAGAAGAAAAATCAGACTTTATAAGAGATATAATAAGGCAAGACCTACAAAAAGAAGGCACTAATAAAAAAGTTCATACAAGGTTTCCTCCTGAACCTAATGGATATTTACATATAGGGCATGCAAAAGCCATATGTCTTAATTTTGGAATAGCTGAAGAATTTGGCGGCACGTGCAATTTAAGGTTTGATGACACAAACCCAACAAAGGAAGAATCTGAATATGTCAGAGCCATAAAAGAGGATATAAAGTGGCTTGGATTTGACTGGGGTGACAATGAGTATTATACATCAGATTATTTTGAGAAGCTTTATGAGTTTGCTATCCTGCTCATCAAGAAAGATAAAGCTTACGTTTGTGATTTAAGCGCTGAAGAAATACGTCAGTACAGAGGGACTCTTACAACACCTGGAAAGGAAAGTCCTTACAGAAACCGCTCTGCAGAAGAGAATCTTAAACTGTTTAAAGAAATGAGAGATGGTAAGTACTCTGATGGCTCAAAGGTGCTTAGAGCAAAAATAGATATGTCTTCGCCCAATCTTAATATGAGAGACCCTGTTATGTATCGAATACTTCATAAAAGCCATCACCGCACAGGAAACAAATGGTGTATTTATCCAACTTATGACTGGGCACATGGACAATCAGACTCTATTGAAAATATCACCCATTCAATATGCACTTTAGAGTTTGAAGACCATCGACCTCTTTATGATTGGTTTATAAAGCAGCTTGGCATACATCATCCAAGACAAATAGAGTTTGCGAGGCTTAATCTTACATATACTGTGATGAGTAAAAGATTGCTACTTGAACTTGTAGAGAAAAAATATGTAAATGGCTGGGATGATCCTCGGATGCCAACTATTTCAGGTATGCGAAGAAGGGGTTACAGTCCGCAGTCAATTCGTAATTTCTGTTCTCAGATAGGAGTAGCAAAAGCTGATAGTACTATAGACATAGCTTTTCTAGAACATGCCATAAGAGAAGATCTTAATAAAAGAGCAATGCGTGTTATGGGAGTCTTAAATCCCTTAAAAGTTATTATAGATAACTATCCAGATAACCAGGAAGAAGAACTTACAGCTATAAATAACCCCGAAGACCCTTCAGCTGGCACAAGGAAAATACCATTTTCAAAAATCTTGTACATAGAAAAAGATGACTTTATGGAGAATCCTCCTTTAAAATTTTATAGATTAGCCCCAGGTAAAGAGGTGCGACTAAGATATGCTTATTTTATAAAGTGTGTTGATGTGATTAAAGACAAAGAAGGAAATATCCTGGAAATTCACTGTACTTACGATCCCCTGACAAAGGGTGGAGATGCGCCTGATGGGCGTAAAGTAAAAGCAACTCTTCACTGGGTTTCTGCTAAACATTCAATTTCAGCAGAAGCCAGATTATATGATAAACTTTTTATAAATGAAAACCCCCTTAAAGTAGAAGAGGGTAAAGATTTTAAAGATAATTTAAACCCAAATTCATTGCAAGTAATCAAGGACTTAAAACTTGAACCATCTCTTTTGGGAGCAAAACCAGGTGATATTTATCAATTTGAAAGGTTAGGATATTTCTGTGTAGATCCTGACAGCACGGACGGAAAAATAGTATTTAACAGAACTGTGACACTAAAAGATGAATGGGCTAGAATAAAGGCAAAAGATTCATTTAATCGTTCTAATTAACCAAAAAATTGAGAAAATTTATGCCAATCCTCACTATTTTATACATTTTAGACCATTCTTATTATTTTACATATCTTGAACCATTTGTTAGTAAAGGCTCACTAGATAAATCTCTAGCTTGTACAGACAGAGACAGGGAACACTTTTAGAAATATAAAATTAAATTTATCTTACAAACTTTTAATTTAAAGGCTTGTAGACCGAATAAGTTTAGCTTTTGAGCGATAAATTTTTTTCTAATTATTGTAAAAACAAAAAAAATTATATATATTTAATATTTATTACTTTATATTCATTTATGCTTATTGCTTTATTACACTTTAAAGTAGTAATTCAAAGAAGGGGATAAAACATGGAATTAGCAGAAAGATTAAAAAGACTTGGGAGTGAAAATGCTTTTACTGTTCTTGGTAAAGTAATGAAGCTTAGAGAACAGGGAAAAGATGTTATAAGTTTTTGCATTGGTGAACCTGATTTTAATACACCTGAAAATATTAAAAATGCTGCGATCCAGGCCTTAAATAATAATATGACTCATTACGGGCCTTCAGGGGGTCTTCCTGAATTTAAAAGAGTAATTGCCGAATATATATCTAAGACAAGGAACATAAATATAGATGAAGATAATGTCTGTGTTACTTCTGGTGGTAAACCAATAATTTATTATACAATTCATTCTATCGTTAACCCTGGGGATGAAGCTATCTACCCTAATCCCGGATACCCTATTTATGAATCAATTATTAATTTTGTTGGTGGAAAAGCAATCCCTCTGCCACTGCTTGAGTCAAGAGAATTTAGCTTTGATGTTAAAACTCTTGAAAGCCTTATAAACGAAAAAACAAAACTGATTATAATAAATACACCTCAAAACCCAACAGGTGGTCTTTTATCCAAAGAAGATTTACAAGCAATTGCTGATATTGCTATCAAAAATGACATATTTGTTCTTGCTGACGAAATTTACTCAAGAATTCTTTATGACGGAGAATTTAATAGCATAATTTCAATACCTGGCATGGGTGATAGAACAATTCTTCTTGATGGCTTCTCAAAAACTTATGCAATGACTGGCTGGAGGCTTGGTTATGGAATTGCAAACAAAGATTTAATAAAAGAACTAACAAATCTAGAAAACAATTGTGAGTCTTGCACAGTAACATTTAATCAATATGCAGGAATAGAAGCTTTAACAGGCCCTCAGGACGCAGTTAATGAGATGGTTAAAGAATTTAAAGAAAGAAGAGATTTAATTGTCGATCTTTTAAATAATATAAGAGGTTTTAAATGCTTAAAACCTAAAGGTGCTTTTTATGTATTCCCAAATGTGACACGAGCTTGCAAAAACTTAGGGTTTAAAGACGCTGAACAATTGCAAGATTATCTTCTTTATAAAGGCAATGTTGCAGTTTTAGCAAGAACCTCTTTTGGTAATAAAAATACCGGAGAAACAGAAGAATATTTAAGACTTTCTTATGCAACTTCTAAAGAAAATATTAAAGAAGGTCTTAGAAGAATTAAACAAGCAGTTGAAAATAAGATTTAGCTAACTTAGCTTTTAATTTATAAGTTAAAAACACAAAAAATACAAAAAAGTAATAATAAAGCTCAAAAGCTTAGATCAAAGGCTCTGGTTCATCTTCTGTTATAACTGGCAACTCTTTGGTCTCATACAAATATACATTGAATTTCCCCATTGTAGCTTTTATCCCGCCCTTTTCATATTTATTTGAAGTTATGTAATGTTTTTTGTCTTTGCTGCCTACTTTTAATTTAAAACTATCCTCACCGCTATAACTTGCTATAAGATCCATGCCTTTTTGGCTTAATGCAAATACAGGTATTTTCATTCCAAGCTGAATTATGGCACGAGGTCCTACTATCTCTCTAATGTATTTTGAGCCACATGACCATGCAAGGTCAGCATGACCCGCAGTT
>Ga0255346_1003749_pt1 | contig 17502 bp, 33 predicted proteins | sample wastewater_treat_FD_194410 | JGI IMG/M metagenome (GOLD analysis project Ga0255346, IMG submission 194410) | Wastewater microbial communities from Lulu Island WWTP, Vancouver, Canada - plant22 | ecosystem: Engineered > WWTP > Wastewater > Unclassified | place: Canada: Vancouver, British Columbia... | reverse complement strand
CTGCGAGGCTGGAGCGTATGTGCTCACGGGCACGGATGTGGGCATTACTTTCCACTATGTTTTCGCGCTCGGTGTCGGCGACTATGTGCTGGTTGGTACAAATGTTGGGTTCTTCATTCTATCAGCTACGCCGGAATGCCGCATTCATACTATTAAGCACGAAACCCGCGTTCATACCATTGAGCACGAGAAAAGGACTTTGGAGGTCAAATGCTAAACAATCAATTTGTGAAAGACCCTGATGCCGTATTGGACTATGTATTCGACTGGCGAGATGCGAGCACTCCGTGGCTGGCAACCAGCGAGACTATTGTCGGCCATACCATTACCGCCGATACGGGGCTGGAAGTGGATAGCTCAACCGAGAATGGTGGCAAAGTAATCGTCTGGCTCTCAGGCGGTACGGCTGGGCAAAACTACAAAGTGGCATGCAAGATTACAACGAGCGCAGGACGCACTGATGAGCGCACAATCTGGATCAAGGTCACTGACAGATGAGCGGAACTGTACTGGCGATAATTTCCGACACCCACGTCGGCTCTTCCACCGCATTAGCACCGCTGGAATTCAGCGTGCACAACCGGAGCGACTTTGAAACACAAGTCACGCAGGCAAACAAGTTGCAGCGTTGGCTTTACGAGTGTTGGACGGATTACTGGAATCACGTGTTCAAACTTGCCAAAAAGAAACGTCTGATTGTAGTTCACGTGGGTGATCTGGTTGACGGCTTGCATCACGGAAGTCTGCAAGTTATGAACGAGGTTGAGGATCAGGCTGAAGCGTTTATTGACTTGATGCTTCCGATTCTGAAACGAGCAGACGGATTTTACGGCGTTCTGGGCACGGGTTCATCTCACGCTGGGCAGGATAACTCCACCGAAGCGATGCTCTATCGGCAACTGGGCGCTATTGAGTTTGGGCAGTCTCTCACGCTTGCGGTTGACGGTTACATTCACACATTCTTCCATCATGGACGCGCGGGCGGAAGGCCGTGGACTTCATCATCCGCAGGTTTAGCGGCTGAAGTTATGCTCGACTTTGCACAATCAGGGTTACCGCTTCCTAACTTTATCTGGTCGGGGCACACCCATCGTTCAGATGATTCAGGATCTAAATTCAGAGATACAAGGGCAATTAGTTTACCAAGTTGGCAGCTAAAAACATCCTTCGGTTATAGAGTTTCAGCCGGAACAGTTAGAAGCGATATTGGTGGTTACATTGTCGTCGATGGGAATATCATTGACGACTCACGCTCACGCTATCGCGGGCAACCAGACCAGAGAAGGATTATAGTTGTATGACCGAATTTGAACTGCTTGAAGAGTTGGCAAAAGAGCTCGGCTTGCCGGACATCGAACCTGATGAAGTCACCGCCCAGAGCGTCGCAGACTACACAGGTTGTTCGTGGAACAAGGCGGCGGCGGTACTCAAAGCGAAACTGGCGGCCGGCGAGGTTACGTCCCGCAAAGTCCGCACGCCTGAGGGCAAGATTGCGACCGCTTACAGGAAGGTATGAAACTTATTCAGCATAGTGTAGGCAAACCAACCGGAGTAATGTTGTTTGGCTTGATTTATGTTTTGTTCTGTGAGCGTGCCGGGTCAGCTTGGCTAATTTCCCCTGACTGTGAGCCGGTAATGTCCAAAAACAAAACAATCCACTTTTATGGATTCTACTTTCAACTTGGAAAATGGGGCGGTAACATTATGGTACGCTCTCACAAATGTCTGGAGCAGGTCTAATGCCCACCTAAAGGTAAATTGATGACAGATGACGTAACAGTATATCCAGCAGACGAGGAAGAGCAACACGACCTCTATTCTGCAAAATGCAAATGTAAGCCGACTGTAGAAGTTATCGGGGCGACGTTGGTTTATTCTCATAACAGGCTTTGGGAACTTATCGTTCCAACACGTGACAAAACGTCACAGGTTGATATGTACACGAAAAGGCAAAATTGAAATAACAACTCAGTATTGCGCTTGTAAGTTCAATTCGGGCAATTTGCAGTTATAATGAAAACGCAGGATCGGATACCGGAATAACAGGGATTAGAACTGGTAATTAGGTTAAACCTGCTTACTGGTTCACGTTTGAGATAATGCAACAACTTTGGGGATTATGGTACAATAAGTTTGGGCGTAATAAAGTGTCGGCTGAACCTTCGGGAACAGCGTAACGAGGGAGCGTTACCCTCTACGTCCACAGAGTGTCCGGGGCACCTCTCGTAGAAGTGACTCTCACCGAGACGCGCCGACTGGTAGATGTCGCCAATGCTCGGCTCGAAAGCAACTTGTGCAATAAACGCGCAGGTTGCTTTTCGTTTACCGTTCACATTATCGTTCACTTTAGGCGCGGGTTTATTCGCGCATCCCTGGATAAAACGAGTTTGTGCCAGTTTTCGAAATTGGTCTGATTTACTATTGACTTTTGTAAAACAATCCCTTATAATGATGTCAAGATCAAATACAGAAAAGGAGCAACGAGATGGAAAGCAAAGGCAAAGGTTACAAAAAAGACAAAAGCATGAGCGTCAACGCCTCTCTGGCTTATCTCAATGGCGAAATGCCAAAATCCAAGTGGACAAAGGCGGCGATCATCGAATTTTTAGAAAACGAAGACCTCCCCGACCTTGCCCAAAAAGCCCAAAGGCTGCCACTTTATGCACTCATCACTTTCCTTTCCTGCACCAGCTGGCACCACACCTCAAAATTTTTCAATCAGACCCGCTTCTGGGTTTTTGATACCGCTCGCTTCGAAGCGGCAGACCAATCGGAAATCGATAAAATCATCACCGATCACAAAGCCAAGAATCCGGCAAAGTCAAAAGAAGAACGCGCGCAGGCAAGCCAGGCAGCCGCTCAGAGACGCCAGCAAAAAGCGGACGCGGCCGCGCTCAAATTCGCGCGCAGCCGGATTGACCAGTTGGCAGACATCGCCGGCATGCCGCCAAAAGCGAACCTGCTCAAATCCATCAAATCCGGATCCATCACGCTGGCAGATGTCGAAGATCTTGCCAGAGAAGCCCTCAAAAACGAGATCACGCCCTACCAACAGCAAAACGCCAAAATGCGGGCAGAGATGGGGTACCCGCCCATCGCCTATGACGACGATGCGACCTACAAAACCCTTAAAAAAATCTTCAATCTGTGAAGGAGACACCATGAGCAAATGCACCAAGTTCGGAGCGCCAACGCTCTACGGAGACCGCAGCGAGTTTATCAGGAAAGCGGTTACAGAAAAGTTAGAACGAGAAAAGGAGCAAAATGTACGACACGCAAGAAATCTATTTGTCCAGATTAGAACAGCACAAAAGCAGCAACCCACCATGTCCGTATTGTGGGTCTTTTAATACCGCGCTGAAGGTGATACCAAGCGAACGCGGCACAGGCCGGCGGACGTACGAATGCCTAAAGTGCGGACGAGACTTCAGCATATCCGTTATGGCTGAAGACAGCACAATCCCATTTTAGAGAGGAGCAATGAATGACAAAAAACAAAACGATTTACGTAGCACTCAGGATGTCCGAACTCGAAGCATCGCAGCTCGACTACATCCGCGAGCCTGGCGAAACGCAATCCGCGTGTATCCGCCGCTTGGTCAACGAAAAGTGGTGCGATCAGCACTACGCGGTAGACGAGGAAAACGGCTTCGTTTTCAGCGACGCTGAAAACTGCTGGCCGAGGGGGTGAGGATGATCAACAAAATTACGCAAGAAAATTTAGCAAAACACGCAGCGTGGCTTGAGAATGAGCCAGGTGGCGTAAGGATAGTTACTGAGGTCGGTGCCGATCTAATCGGTGCCAATCTAAGCAGTGCCAATCTACGCGATGCCAATCTACGCGGTGCCAATCTACGCGATGCCAATCTACGCGGTGCCAATCTACGCGGTGCCAATCTACGCGATGCCAATCTACGCGATGCCAATCTAAGCTATGCCAATCTACGCGATGCCAATCTACGCGATGCCAATCTACGCGGTGCCAATCTAAGCGATGCCAATCTAATCGGTGCCGATCTAAGCGGTGCCAATCTACGCGATGCCAATCTACGCCATGCCAATCTAAGCTATGCCAATCTAAGCGGTGCCAATCTACGCGATGCCAATCTAAGCGATGCCAGTCTAATCGATGCCGATCTAAGCCATGCCAATCTACGCGATGCCGATCTAAGCGATGCCAATCTAAGCGATGCCGATCTAATCGGTGCCGAAAACATTCCTGACTATGTATCAGCAACAACTTCAATCGTACCAGATGGCGATCTTGTTGTTTACAAACAACTTGCAAAGGATTCCATTGCGACCCTGAAGATACCGGCGTCAGCCAGGCGGTCAAACGCAACCGGCAGGAAGTGCCGTGCTGAGTATGCGGAAGTGTTGGCTATTCAAGATCTGGACGGGAACGCAAAAGAATGCGGCGTTAGCAGGTATGACGTCAGGTTTGTTTACCGCGTCGGCGAGACAGTACATCCGCATGAATGGTGTGAAGACCGCTGGCAGGAATGCGCGGGCGGCATCCACTTCTACTTGACCCGCTATGAAGCGGTAAACAACTAAGGAGGCGATTCATGTTCATCGACACGCTTATATCCGCAGCAATAATCGCAACCGTAATGCTTACCGGCGTACTGGCAAGCGCAATCTATGAGAAGTGGCAGGAAAGAAGGGCTAAATGAAGGAAATATCGGCCTATAAATGCGGTTACTGCAAAAGAATATACCAGTTCCAGCGCAACGCTCAGAAGCATGAGGCAGTATGCCATTATAACCCGTCTATGCGCTCATGCTTTACTTGTGGGCTGTTTGTTCGTGAAGCAGACATCTCAGACTATGATGGCGAGTTTGTTCCATCTGCCCGATGCGAAAAAGGGTTTGATATAGATGAACCATTTGACCACATAAGGCTTGCGCAAGTCGGTTGCAAGTTTTGGGAGCCAAGAGAAAACCACCCAGGCGAGTATGTGAAGTTTAGAACTGGCTTTGGTGGATACAGAAAGCTTTATGAGGAGAGCAAGAAATGAGCAATTACATCCCGACCTGGAATCCACCGGATCCACCACAAGAAGCAGTTCAAACGGAATGCCCGTATTGCCACGGAAATGACACGGAATTCCTGGGCTACGCAGACGAGGCACGCAACACTGAGAAATATGTTTGCCACGAATGCGAAGTTGATTTCACGGTTGAAGTTGAAATCCCATTTTAGACAACAAGAAAAGGAGACAGGAAATGACACCAGAAACAGCAGACTTTTTGTTAGGCGTGATGATCACATGTATATTGGGAATCATCACGGTCGGATCGGCGTGGATCACTGAAACGATCATGAAGGCGAGGAAGAGATGATCTACCGCGCGCCTTGCAGAAATTATCACGGATACTGCCTTGTCAAGATCGTTGGCGAAACGAAAGACGTACGGGGCAGAGACATGGTGATCGTCGAAGCCTTACATGGCAATCCCTGGGACGACGCCTCACACGGTGGCTGGGTGCCAACCAATAGACGGCGTTTTTATCCTGAACATCTCACACTTAACGAAACAACCCCTGCGGACACAGAGGTTGAGTCGAATTTAGTGGATCTTTGAGCCAGAAAGGTTAATTATGGAAATTGTACCACAATCACAAAATCAAATTCAATCTTATCAAGTGCTGGATAAAGAGCGTGTTGACCTTATCAAGCGCACCATCGCAAAAGGCGCGACTGATGATGAGTTGGCCCTTTTCATCCAACAATGCAACCGAACCGGACTTGACCCGTTCGCAAGGCAGATTTATGCGATCAAGCGATGGGACAGCTCCGAAAGGCGCGAAGTCATGAGCACGCAAGTATCAATTGATGGACAAAGACTTATCGCCGAGCGTTCGCAAAAGTACGCCGGTCAACTTGGGCCTTACTGGTGCGGTGATGATGGCGACTGGAAAGAGGTTTGGCTGTCAAACAAACCGCCGAAAGCTGCAAAAGTAGGCGTGATCCGTGTTGATTTCAAAGAGGTCTTGTGGGCGGTTGCGCGCTACGAGGCTTACGTCCAGATTAAGAAAGACGGCGCGCCAACAAGTATGTGGGCAAAAATGCCAGATATAATGCTGGCAAAATGTGCTGAAAGTCTGGCACTACGCAAGGCTTTCCCGCAAGAACTGTCAGGGCTTTACACCGGTGAGGAAATGGGACAAGCCGATAATCCATTGCCGGTATTGTCACGACAAAACAGAGCTCAACAACCAGCACAACCACAACAAGACGACGTTGAGGACGGTTATTACACCGACGCCACCCCGCCGTTCGTGGTCGATCCTGATTCAGAGCCGGTTGACGATCCAGAGCCAGCCGACGACTTCAAGCCATTCACGATCGAGGACGCTTGCAAGGTGACGAACAGCAAGGGCGTTCAGTACGGCACGATGACGATCGTTACGCTTGAGAAAATGCTATCTGCTCTTTGGAAACAGCTAAAGGAAAACCATCTTGAGCCGGAAGCCAAATCCGAGATCAAGCTGAAGATCAAAGCCGCTCAAACGGTGCTTACTGCAAAGCACAACAAGGAAATCAGCTAATAACGGGGTTTTTCTCCCTGTCACATGCTCCTTTACCCCGTTTTAGAGCCTGCCGGTCGGCGTTGTAGACCGGCAAAAAGGATAAGAAATGACTGAACAAACAGAAATGCAAGAACTAACTCAAGAGGAACGATGGGAGCTTGGCTTGTTCTCAGATTGCTCTTACTGCCACGGCGAAGGGTTTATTTGGGATATGCGTTACATGGAAAGTGGTTCAGGCATGGAACCATTCCAGCTCTACGACGAGGAATTGATCCCTTGCCCTTACTGCAAAAAAGAATGGGAGCGTAACTGTCACGCTTACTACGAAAAGCACCCATTCGAAGACAAAGACCCTTATGCGCCTTATGCGGAGGTTCAGCAATGAATCCGCGTGAGTACTACCACCTCAAGACCGCGCAGATCACCGAAGCGCGCGTGATGCAGACGGGATTGTTCTAATGGCGTGGGCACGCATTGACGACAAGTTTCTTGACAATCCGAAGGTCAGGAAGGCTGGCAAGGAAGCCACTTATCTTTACGTGAGCGGACTGGTTTATTCCAGTAATCAATTGACCGAAGGATATATCAGCGATGACGCCCTGGGATTGGTGGCTTACAAGGGCTTCATCAAAAACGAACGCACTCACGCCGCCACGTTAGTTGAGTGCGAATTGTGGGATCGCATCGAAGGAGGTTATCAGATTCACGACTATCTGGAGTACAACCCGACTAAAGAACAGATTGAAGAAGCGCGCGCAAAGAAGGCCGTTGCTGGCAGAAAAGGTGCTCAGGCACGATGGCAAAACGATAGCAAACCGATAGCAAGTGCCATAGCAACCGCATCAAAAAACGATGGCAAAACGATGGCACCTTCATGCGACACCGATGGCATTAACCCATCCCATCCCATACCCATATTAAACCCATTAAAAGAACCTACTAATCAATCATCATCTATTGCAGAAAAAGGCGATGATGACGATTTGTTCAGGGCGTTTGAAACCATTGCCGCTGTTACTCCGGAAGTGCGCAAAGCCATAGACCAGGCGGCTGCCAGTTACGGCGCGGCGTGGGTAAGGGACGCGATTGCCGAGGGCGTTGTTCACGGCGCAAAGTCGTTCGCATACGTCAGCAAGGTGCTGGCATCGTGGAAAGCCAACGGCAAGCCGAGCAACGGGCACAAGCAGGCAGGCGCGGACGTTGAGCGCTTTCGCGAGCTGTACCGCCAGCAGAAGCAGGGGGCGAAGTGAGCAGCGGCATAAGATACGTAACGCAAGACGAAATAACGGCGGCTGTCAAACAAACAAAAATTGACCTGTTTGAGCTTGCAAAAGAAATTGGACAAAACGAGTTTTTTGAGATATTCGATGAATATTCGCCAGAGGACGACGACGAACCACCATACATCCTTTTTGAAAGTCTTTTCGGGGAGATAGCGCATGATAATTTTGACCAGTTTATATTATCTGGAGAGTATCTTTTGGGTGTGTGGAAAAGATGCAAAACACGACTCAACTTAATCATAGACGGCTCGCAGAGAAAACAGGGGTTGCAGTCAAAGTGGCTTCGTGTAAAAAGGGCGGCGTTTGAGCGTGATGGTTACAAGTGCCAAATGTGCGGAAGCCAAAAAGACTTGTGCGGTCATCACATCAAAGAAAAAGCACAATATCCAGAACTGGCGTATGAGGTGTCTAACATCATTACACTTTGCAAACATTGCCACGCAAAGCAACATCCGGGAAAAGAAAATCTTATTTTGAAGCGTAGGGGGTCACAATGAGCGCGAGTGAGTTGGAACAACTATTCGCATTCCAGGTGAAAGCCGCTGGACTGCCAGAGCCGGAGCGCGAAGTCTGCGTGATACCAGGTCGGAAGTTCCGCTTCGACTTCTGCTGGCGTGAGGCGCGGCTGCTGGTCGAAATCAACGGCGGCACGTACAACGGCGGCGCACATGGCAGGGGGTGTGGCATTAACCGCGACTACGAGAAGGGCAATCTGGCGGTGGTCCACAACTGGCGCGTGCTGAGCTTCGACACGAAGCAGGTCAAGTCCGGCGCGGCGCTGGAAGTGGTGGAGCAATTAATCAATCAATCAATCACAGGAGCAAAACTAACATGTATCACCGAATAATCATTTGTGGCAATTTGGGCAAAGACCCCGAAATGAAGTACACGACCGACGGCAAGGCGGTGACGACCTTCTCGGTCGCGGCGTCCAACCGGAAGGAGGAGACGGTCTGGTTCCGCGTTTCGACGTGGGACAAGCAGGCTGAGACGTGCAACCAGTATCTGCACAAAGGGAGCAAGGTGCTGGTGGAAGGCGCGCTGAAAGCCGACGCGCAGGGCAATCCGCGCACATACGAGCGCAAGGACGGCGGCTGGGCGGCGAGCTTCGATGTCGTCGCAAGCTCCGTGAAGTTTCTGTCGGGCAAGGACGAGCCGACGGACGAAGTGCCGTTTTAGGAGGATGAGATGAGCGAACTAAAACCGTGTCCGTTTTGTGGAGAGAAAGCAACGTTAGATTACGGTGTTTTGCCGAACAGAAAACACTGGTTTATTACTTGCGATTGTTGTGGAATGATGTATCAGTATACATTGAGTCAGCGAAAATATGTCAAAGACGGCTGGAACACCCGCCCGATTGAGGACGCGCTGAATAAGCGCATTGCCGAGCTTGAGGCGGAAATTGACCAACTTACCGCTCACGATGCCACAGAGCGGCAGGATGATAAATGGATTCCGGTGAGCGAACGGTTGCCGGAAGATTTGCAGTCAATAATTGTTTTTACAAAAGACAGAAAGACTTACATAATAAGGTTTTTAGAATTGTATGGGCGCGAAGGATTTGGTTCATTGTCAGATATTGTCACCCATTGGATGCCACTTCCAGTGCTACCGGAGTCGCCTAACGATACACAAACGCAAACAGTTGTGTATCGAAAGGAGAGTGAGGAATGAACGTCCAACTTCACTTAGGCGATTGCCTGGAAGTTATGCGCACCATGCCAGATAAGAGCGTGGATGCGGTGATAACAGACCCGCCGTATGGGATTGGCATTGCTAACAATCCTTTTCGCCAAAAGTTTGAAAAGCAGGAGTGGGATAGTAAGCCGATTGACCGAGAAGTATTGCACGAATTGAAACGCATCTCGAAGTATCAAGTTATTTGGGGCGGTAATTACTTTGAGCTTGAGCCGTCCAAAAGTTTCTTAGTTTGGGATAAATGCCAACCTTATAACTTCACAAGTTCGATGTGTGAGCAAGCGTGGACTAATCTAAACAAGCCCGCAAAAATGTTTCGGCATGATGTAAAGAGTTATCAGAAACAGCACCCGACCCAAAAGCCAGTTGAACTTATGGCGTTCTGCATTAACTATTTGCCGGACGATGTAACAACCATCCTCGACCCCTTCATGGGCAGTGGCACAACTGGCGTGGCTTGCGTGCAGACTGGGCGTAACTTCATCGGAATTGAGATTGACCCGACATACTTTGCTATTGCGGAAAAGCGGATTGCCGAAGCGCAATTACAACTGAGATTACCGCTGGAGGTGCAGGAATGAACGCATCCGAGCGAGAGCAGATGTTAGAACGGCGCGTTATTCATCCAGCAACCTACTGCGTGCGTCATGACAACGGCGACACCTTCGAGGTGCAAGCCCTGACGCTGGCACGGGTGAGGAAGCTGATCGAAGCCGAGTGTCAAGATCGCGGCTGGCTGATGCAGGATATAGACTGGTTTGAGGTGAAAGAGAAATGACAAACAAGGAATTGGTAGAAGCCAACCGCGAGCAACTGTTTGAGTGGGCGCGTCAGGGCAAGTCTTACTTCTGGATGGCGCAGCAGATCGGGATCAACGACCGCAATGCAAGCGCGGTGTCGCAGTGGTTTGTGAAGCAGGGTATCCGCAGAAAGGCGGCGAGATGACAGACGTAAGCAAAGCAATCTACTCCGGCGATTGGGAACTCATCGAGCGGCATGGGTGGGTCTATTTGCAGGACAGGTTTGGCACGAAGATCGTGCTGGAAGTCAATAACGCGCGCGATGTCTGGCAGGTGCTGAATGTGTGGGTTGAGCGGAATGCGAGGGAAGTGTGAACTTGAGCGACTATGTTTCGCACGAAGACGTTGACAGGAAAATCGAAATTGAAGAGGCTATCGGAAGGCTCGGTCACATCGACCGAGCTGTTCTGTATTTATGGGTGGAGGGATATACTCAGGCTGAGATCGGGGCGATATTCGGGTATTCGCGCGAACATATCAACCGAATATTGGCAAAAATGTCACAAAAGTAGTTCGGCACTCCAGTAATAATTGAAAGGTAAAAAATATGGAGCGATTTTGCCCTTGTGGTAAAAAGATAAGGATAGACCGAAGATTATGCGGCGAATGTGCTGATGTTTATGGGCTTGATCCGGATGAATGGCCTGAGTGGCTGCGTTGGTATATTAGCGATATCCAGCGCGAACTGGATGACGAACGAAACAATCAATACCTTTCAATTGACGACATAGAGCCTAACAAGCAGGGCGGCTATCGCGCGAAGCGGGAGTTTGCCTTGCGCGGTTGCAGGAACGAAACGCACCTTTATGAGGAGCGGGAAAAATATTAATCAATCTTACAAAGCAGGTATCTGAGTTACGGGGCTTGCCGGCGAGCCTAATATGCCGGCATTGAACTATTAGACAGTTATCACGGAGGCATCGAATGGAATTTGATCAGATCGTAAATGGCGTACCCTTGATTTTTGTTGTCATGGGATTAGTTGAATTAGTAAAGGCCTTCGGCGTACAAGGCAAGGCATTGACCGCCGTGTCATTCGGGATCGGGCTTGCGCTTGGGCTGTTGTATCAGGTGAGCTTGGGCGTTCCGGCTGACTACTCCGGTTGGTTCGGCGCGGTGATCTTCGGGCTGGCACTCGGACTCGTGGCAAGCAAGGTGTACGATGCTATTGCCAGTGCGTCTGGTAAGCACGAGGCTAAAGGGTAATGGATGGGGTTGAATTAATCCCCCTTACGGCGTGGCAGCAGGCGGCGGTCGTTTGCCTGTTTATTGTGCTTGTAATCTTGTTGCTGAATTGGTTCTCAAAGCAGTCTAAAAACTGGCAGGATTTCATCGATAAAAGCAACGAAAAATGGCGCGAGTTCAACCGAGAGCAGCGTGAAGAAAACAACTGCGCAATGGGCGATGTGGAGAAGTCGTTGAAAGACTTGACGCAAGTTACTGGCAAGTTGGTTCAAACGATGGATGAACTGCGTTCGGATATTTATCACCAGCACAATAATCAAGTGAAAGAGATTGCGGCGCTGATACAGAAGCCCGCGCCGAAACCGCGAGTGAAGAAGCCGGTGGAGAATATTAAAGTCGAGGAATAATGGACGAACCATTGTATGAGACAGCGCGCGAGTGGCTGCGCACCCCACCTGACAGCCCGTACACGCTGCTGCTGGCAGAGCTAATGGCGATTAAGGCGGAGATCGCTGCATTGCGCGAGCGACTGGACGAGCTGGATGACGAGCTGCACGAGGCGTGGCTGGGCGGGACGGAAAGCGAGAGAGATTGAGTAAGATCACATGGACTTTGCGTTCCTTTCAACTTGATGAACTAACGGATTATTACAAGAATCCGCGTTCGCTTTCTGAGAAGGAATTCAAGCAACTCAAGACTTCGCTTGACAAATTCGGCATGATTGACAAGCCGATTGTGAACGCGGACTCGGCGCATACCATCATCGGCGGTCACCAACGCAAGCACGTTCTCGAAGCGACCGGCGTAAAGGAATGCGAGTGCTGGGTGCCAGACCGCGAGTTGAGCGACAAGGAAGTTGAAGAGCTGAACATCCGCCTGAACAAGAATACCGGCTCATGGGACTTTGACGTGCTGGCAAATGAGTTCGAACTTGACGACCTGCTGGAATGGGGCTTCGACAAGGGCGAGCTTGACTTGGACTTGTGGGCCGGTGAACCGCCAGATGATGTTGAGCCGCAGATTGACAAGGCGGAGGAGCTGCGCGAGAAATGGGGAGTTAAACTGGGCGATCTGTGGCAGCTTGGCTCACATCGTTTAATTTGCGGGGACTGCACGGACAAGGCGGTGGTTGACAAAGTTATGCAGGGGGCGCGGGCTCGATTGTGTTTCACTTCACCGCCTTATGCAGACGCTCGAAATTATGAACTTGGCGAATTCGATTACATGGGATTGTATAAATCCTTTTCTGAAATAGCCTTTTCAATTTGTGACGATGTATTAGTGAATTTAGGTTTGCTCCATAAAGAGGGTTCGGTATTTCGTTACTGGGATGAGTGGCTAAATTATTGTGAAGAAAACGGCAACAAGTTATTCGGTTGGTATGTTTGGGACCAGCTGTCTGGTATGCCGGGTGACTATCATGGCAGATTAGCACGTTCACACGAATGGGTTTTTCATTTCTCGCAAAAACATTCAGGAGCTAACAAGTGGATTGAAACAACTGGCGAAAGTCTAAAGCGCGGCGTGAAGGGAAAACGATTTCGTCAAAAGGATGGAAGTTTGAAAGAATTGGGGTCGCCTGACACTGTAGGGCAACCTTACAAAATTCCAGACAGTGTTATTCGTGTTCGGCGAGAGATGGCACGCGGTATTCATACAGAATCGCACCCTGCTGTTTTCTCGATTGAATTTGCAGAGTTTGGAATTCAAACATGGAGCAACCCGAGTGACACCGTGTACGAACCTTTTCTCGGCTCTGGCACGACCATTATCGCTTGCGAGCGGTTAGGGCGCAAGTGTCGGGCGGTGGAGATTTCGCCGGCTTACGTGGCAGTGGCGATTCAGCGGTGGGTGGATGTGACGGGCGGCGAGCCAGTGCTTTTGGAAGGCTAAACCTGTAACGCACGGAGTTGAATTTTGAACGACCATTTACCGCGAAAGGACGAAATAATCATAAGACGCGAAGCAATCGCAGCAATGCGGGCGCGCGGGCTTACGCAGCGCCAAATTCGCGATAGTCTGCTGAACATGAAGCCGCCTATCGAGGTGTCAATCGCTACCGTGAACCGCGACCTGAAAATCATTCGCGCCGAGTGGAAACAAAAGGCGACCGAGAGTATCGACGAGTGGATAGCGAGCGAACTTGCTGACCTGGATGAGCTGGAAAAGCAGGCGTGGCGGGAAAAACGCTACGACCTCGTTCTAAAGATAAAAGACAGACGAGCCAAGTTGCTTGGCTTGGATAAACCTATGCGCACTGAGATAACGGGTGCTGATGGTGGTAAAGTCCAGATTGAGTATGTGAATGACTGGCGTGGAGAAGAGTGAAAGGATACGGCTGCCTTATCCGCATCAAGGGCAAATACTGGTTCGTAAGGAAGCGAAGCGATTTAACTGGTTATCTGCTGGAAGGCGTTGGAGAAAGACGACATTAGCGATGGCAATTGCGGTTGAGAATGCGGTAAATGGGAAGACCATAATTTGGGGGGCGCCGACGTATGATCAAGTTAGCGTTGGCTTTGAAGAAACCCGCAAAGCATCTCACGGGGTCGCTAAATTCAATCAATCACGAATGGAAGCCCATTTTCCTAACGGTGGCAGGATATTATATCGGAGTCTTGATAATCCTGACAATGCGCGTGGTCATACTGCTGATGGTGTTGTAATGGATGAAGCTGCATACATACACCGAAAAGCTTGGAGCGAAGTATTGCGTCCGATGCTAATAGATACGAATGGCTGGGCATGGGGAATTAGTACACCTTGCGGACGGAATTGGTATTGGGAAGAGCACACAAAATCTTTAGACGATCCTGATAGTATGGCGTGGCAAGTTCCAACGTTAGGTGTGCGGATAACTGATAGGGGATTAGTACGAGATCCTAATCCTTACGAAAATCCTGATATCCCGTTCTCGGAAATTGAGAAGTTATTTTACAGTCAGCCGCGACAGATATTCGAACAGGAAAATCTCGCGCAGTTTGTGGATTTATCCGGTGGCGTATTCAGGCGCGTGCAAGAGGCCGCTGTTCTGGACCCGCAAGAGCCGCAAGCAGGAAGGCAATACGTGGCCGGCGTGGACGTGGCTTCGAGCGTGGATTTTACGGTTGTGAGCGTGCTGGATGCTGAGAGCAAAGAGATGGTCTACATGGATCGCTTCAACCGCGTGGATTATCCGGTGCTGATTGATCGGCTGGAAAGTGTCTACCACCGCTATCGCTTGACTTCGATGGTGGTTGAGGCTAACTCGATTGGACGGCCGGTTATTGACGAACTGGTAAGCAGAGGGTTAGCGATTATTCCATTTACAACTACAAGCGCAACGAAGCAGTCCATTATTCAAGGGTTGCAAGCAGCGTTTGAGAATGCGCAAATAAAGATCGTGAACAATCCAGTTCTGGTGGGAGAGCTGTTGAGCTTCGAGAGCAAGCGCAATGCAAGCGGCTCATTCAGTTATTCAGCGCCTCCAGGTATGCACGATGACTGTGTGATGAGTTTGGCTATTGCGTGGGATGGAGCAACCAGCGGAGGGGCGATACTTTGGATGGATTAACGGAGGCTGGATGGCAGATACTTATAAAACAATAACGAACATTCCCGGATGGGTGGAGATGCTCACCAGCGATGGCGTGCCAGACTCCGTTGCGACTTTATATAAACGCGTGCCGATATTCTTTAGGGCGGTGCAGTTAAGATGCGATGCACTTGCGAGCGTTCCAATTGCAATTTACAGGGGCGAGGACACGGAGGTTGACTGGCCATATCCTACCAAACTGGGCGAATTGTTGTGGCGCTGGGAAGCGTCTTTGCTATTATCAGGTGCTGCATTTGGGGAAATCATCACCAACAAGACGGGCTATCGCAAGGATGTGAGATATAGAAATCCGTTTGACATGACGGTAAAGTATGATAAGGGCGTTATCACATTCAAGCAGAATAGCAGCGGGGCAAGCTGGGCTAACGACTTGAACGCTGGCAAGTACGAGATGGTTTACATCAGCGAGTATGATCCGTCACAGGATATATTGCCGGGCGTAGGTGCTGGGATTGCTTCCAAGATAGATGCGAAGCTGTTGTATGCGATAGGCAAATTCCCTGAGATGTATTTTGAGGGTGGGGCGATGCCAGTCACACTTCTGGGCATTGACACGAATGACCGGAATGAGATTGAGCGTGTTCAAAATTGGTTCAAGAGATCGGCGACTACAATTAAGAACGCATTTCGGGTTATGGGAATGCGGGCAGGTTCAATTACAGCTACCACTCTCACGCCGCCGCTGAAAGACTTAGCATTCACAGAGCTGGATAAAATAGCCAAAGATAATATTGCAATGGCTTTTGGTATAAAGCAAACGCTTCTGGATAGCGAGGCAGCTAACTATGCAACCGCGCAAGAAGACCGCTTATCGTTTTATGAGGATACTATTAAGCCAAGAGCACGGATGTTTGAGGATGCTCTGAATACGCAATTATTGGCTCGTGATGGTATGCGGCTGGAATTCAAATTTGAGGAACTGGACATATTCCAAGAGGATGAAGGGGGCAGAGCCGCGCTGCTGAATAAGCTGGTACTTGCTGGAATTCCAATTGAGCTTGCGCTGGATTTGGCCGGTTACACATTGACTGATGAACAAGCGGCGATGCTAAGCGCGCATCAAGAACAATTGGACGAGCGCGAGGACGCGGCAGGGTCGGAGCCGGTTGATGAGCGTGATGCTGAATTGCGGAAGTGGCAGCGCATGGCTGAAAAGCGGATCAAGGATGGCAAGGGGATTCGTGAGTTTGAATCGAGTGTAATCGAGCCAAGTTTGCACGGTGCAATAAGTGGCGCGCTTGAAGCTGCAAAGTCGGTTGATGACGTGAAACGTTTATTTGATTCTGTGATTGCGTGGAGAAACTATCCATGATTGACCGCTACGAAATTGAGCGTAAATTAGCGCGGGTGCTGAGTAAGGATCTGCGCGTTGAGCTTGACAAATTGCTCAATTATTTAGGTGATCCACCTAACTTAGCGAACGTACCGCCTGAATATTGGCAGGGCGGCTGGAAGGATATTCAGAAAGACGTTGAGCCAATTCTGGTTGATACTTACATCGAAGCGGCAATGGATTTAGCTGACGGGATTGGTATCGGAATTGATTGGGGGCTTGCGAATAACACAGCTGCTAATTGGGCAAGGACGAATTTATCTGACTTATTACAAAAGATGTTTCAAACGACTTACGATGGTGTCAATGAAACAGTTCCGCGCTTTTTCACCGAGAATTGGACAATTGAGGATTTAACGCGGCATCTGGAACGCTGGCATTCGCCAAGACGGGCTGAGCTGATTGCTACAACGGAAACAACAAGGGCGGTTGTTGAAGGGGAGCGTGCAGCGGTTGAGCAAATGACAAAAGAAACTGGCATTGAGTTAGTACCAATTTGGCTGACTGCTAATGATGAAATGGTTTGCCCGGTTTGCGGCCCGCGCCACAAGAAGCCAATTACTGATGGCGTTTTTCCTCCTCTGCATCCTCGATGCAGGTGTATGAGTGCTTATGAGCCAAAGAAGGCGAGCAGATGATGCCTGGAGGGTATAATGGATATTAGCATTCGTGTAGAAGGTGCTGAGGAATTGATTGCTAAGCTGACAAAGCTTGAGCAGATGACGCGGGTAAAAGCCGTCATTGCTAATCAAGCGCGCTTTCTTCAGGGCAAGCTGCGGGAATATCCGCGAAAATATCCAATGGCGAATCCGCTTATCCGTTCGAATGAGCGGGTGAGGAAAGGCTTCTTTTATCATTTGAAGCGTGGGGATATTACCGTGCCATATAAGCGCGGTGGACCGGGAAGTGAAAAGCTCGGGTCGCGCTGGGCAATTGAGATGCGTAATACTGGGTGGACTGCGGTAATTGGCAATAATGCCAGTTATGCACAATTGGTGCAAGGTTCAAAGCAAACTGCACAGCATATTGCGAGTGGCTGGTTGAATGTAGATACAGCGGCGAGAGTTTATGC
>Ga0255346_1003736_pt1 | contig 17534 bp, 18 predicted proteins | sample wastewater_treat_FD_194410 | JGI IMG/M metagenome (GOLD analysis project Ga0255346, IMG submission 194410) | Wastewater microbial communities from Lulu Island WWTP, Vancouver, Canada - plant22 | ecosystem: Engineered > WWTP > Wastewater > Unclassified | place: Canada: Vancouver, British Columbia... | reverse complement strand
GAAACAGTAAGTCTTGAATGCGGTATTGTTTCATTTTGAAACAGTAAGTCTTGAATGCGGTATTGTTTCATTTTGAAACAGTAAGTCTTGAATGCGGTATTGTTTCAGTTTGAAACAGTAAGTCTTGAATGCGGTATTGTTTCAATCTGAAACATTAGTATCCTTATCTGATTACTGGTGTTTCAGTTTGAAACTGAACACCGTTTCAGTTTCAAACACCGTTCATAAACTGAACAGGATTCACTTCTGGGAAAAAAAATCCGTGGGCGGGGGTATGGTCTAAAACAAACTGCGAATCTGAAAATGGAATTTATATTATTGTGTCATGTTCAATTTTTTTTGGGGTTGATTTTTGGATTTGGATATGTTATGCTTTTGTTATGAAAGAGAGTACTGTTATAAAATTTGGGTTAATGAGGGCACTGCATTCCAGTGGTGTATTTGGCAGTTCTTATGGTGGATGTCGTTTAATAAACTGTGGTTTATCTGATTGTGACACTATTTATTTAAAGAGAAGGAGACGTGATTTGAATTTACCGAAGTTTCAGGAATTACTGACGAAGAAGTGGAATGAAAAGGCGATAGATCTTGACGGCATACCTATTATGAAGGATGGCGTTCAGATGACGTATGGCGAGTTAGTGATAGACCGTTTATTTACTGACCGCAAGTTAACGGGCGAGTTATTGAACAGGATGTTTGGCAAGGGCGAGGTATTTGAGAAGGATGTTGAGGTGAGGGTATTGAAGCCTAGTCGTCGTGATTTTACCAGTATAGAGAGCAGGTTAAAGGAGCTTAGTGAGGATGCTGTTGACAATGTTGTTAATTTAGGGGAGGACTGATGTCAAGGAAAACTTGACGGCTGGAAAAAACAATACGAAATGAGTAAAGTTAATTATAATCTTGATCTTCGTAATTATGCGAGTTGGGTGATTCCCGATTACAGACGGCTGATGTTTGATGAGACACGGTTTCTTGTGCTTGTAGGAGGCGCAGGCGCAGGAAAGAGTTATTTTGCTGCGCAGAAATGTATATACAGATGTCTTACCGAACCTGGTGTTCGAGGACTTATGATCCGTAAAGTTGCACGCACAGGAAAACAGAGCTGCTCTGATCAGATAGTGGCTGTATTAAATGACATGGGTCTCACGAAGGAATCACGTCAGATCAAGAGTACCGGATTCATTCAATTTCACAACGGGAGTCTGTTGTTACTTGCCGGCATGGACGACCCTGAGAAGATTAAGTCTATCACGGACATTGAATTTATTTGGTGCGAAGAGGCAAGTGAATTGACTGTTGAGGACATTGAACAGTTGAGTTTGAGATTGAGAGCGCCAAAGAATTATAATCAGATAATCTTTACGTTGAATCCTGTAGGAGGGGCTAACAGCAGCATAAGACGCAGATTTGTAGAATATCGTGATCCGCAGTCTAAGGTATTCATCAGTACGATTGACAACAATCCGTTTATTGACCCGCAATACAGAGCTAAACTCGATCAGTTGGCAGAGAATAATCCTACGCTGCATGCTATTTACCGTAAAGGTGAATGGGCTGTAGCAGGAGATGACCTGATATTTACTAATTGGCGTATAGTAAGTGACAAGGACTATCCCAAGCAGAGCAGATTTGATAACATATACTTTGGATTGGACTTTGGATTTAATGCGCCAACTGCTTTAGTCCGTGTAGGTATCATAGACGACCGGGACTATTACGTTGAGGAACTTATGTACGAGACCATGGTTACTAATGCTGATCTGATAGCCAAACTGAAGTTTCTTGTACGTGACGACAAATACGAGATTATAGCGGACAGTGCGAATCCGGACCGGATCAATGAAATAACGAATTCCGGGTTCTGGTGTACAGGTCAGGAAAAAGGCGTGAACAGTATTATACAGGGGATTGATATACTGAAATCCGGCAGAATATTTGTGCGTGACGGAAGCACAAATCTTATCAAGGAACTTCAGGAATACAGATGGAAGAGGGGTAAAGATGGAGTATTACTTGATGAACCGGTCAGATTCATGGACCACGCAATTGACGCTATGCGTGGAGTTGCGTTTAGAGTATTCAGGGATTTTGACAAGCGTGGTTTTTTAAGTGTTGCCAAATGGAATTTCAGACCACGTAAAACCTTTTTTCGGTAAGGGATATAACTGTCATGGACAAAGAAAAGATTAACACACGTTTTTTTATTGATGCATCACGTCCAAGCGGATGGGCTCCATATACAGGAGGAGGAAGTGTACAGTCAACAATCCGTAATGTAGCAAATAAATACACAGGGAAAGACCCTGCCGGAAGTTATCTTGTACAGAATGTTGTTGACAGCAGAGCCAGTTTTTTGATAGGTGGAGGCATAAGCCTTAGAGCAATTGAGGGTGTGGACGGCACTCAGGAAATAGAGCTAGCCAGAAAAGTTATTAAATGGAATAATCTTGATAAGGGTTTCCTGTATAACCTTGCAGTTGAAGCTGAAATAGAGGGACGGCTGTTGCTGTACATTGATGAATCAATTCCGTCCGGGTCCAATTCCGAAGCAGAGGATGGTGAGCCTGTCTATACAATAAGGCATTTGCCATATTCAAAGTATAAGTACAGGATTAACATGGACGAATCGAATGACTCAGTAATTAAATCCGTATCTTATACAAATGTCTCAGGAGAGACGACAACCATTGATGCTGATGATTTTGTATTTGCTATGTTTGGCGCAACAAGGTATTATGATCCTAATGAGGGTGTATCAAGGGTGGCAGGCGCATTGGAAGACATTGAAACTGTAAGTGCGGCTAAACGTGACTTGCGTGAGGTGAACCATTTGTTTGCGCATCCGACTCCTGTATTCAAAACTGAAACGGCTAATGAAGCCAAATCACTGAGCAGTCAGTTGATGGAACAGAAATGGTCTATCGGCACAATGGTTGTAAGCACTGCTGAATACAGTGTTGTAGGTGTTGATACGGGCGGCACAGAGGTTTTGCTGAATGAAATAAACTCTGCTATCCAGCGTATAAGCGGTGCTACAGGCGTTCCTATTTATTTTCTGGGGTTAAGCAGTGATATGGTGAACCGTGCTACTGCTTATGCTATGATGGAAGCACTTGACATTAATGTGGCTATCGACAGAAAACGCTTTGAGACATTGTTTGAGAATCTGTTTAATACTATATTCAGCAAGCATAACGAATCGCTTGGCACAAAACTGAACGCTGAAATTATACAGATCACGATACCGAGTCCGAGCGTTATTCTGGAGCAGCGTACTGAACAGACAGACAGATTGCTTAATCTGTATTTGGCTGGTGCATTGAGTTTACGTACCCTGTTGAGTAAAATTAATGAGGTGACAGATGTTGACCGCGAGATACTTGAAATAGGCGACCGTGAACAAGTGCAGGTTGAACGGAAGACAAGCATGTTAAGTGCAGAAGAAAATTCAGGTGCAGTAAAGAATATAGGCAAGAAGAAGGGGGACAAAGACACACTAAAATAAGGTGTACCGCTTATGGAAAACATTATTAAAAGCACTATCGAAATGTTTTATACAACCGACAGCTTCAGTAAAAATGACATACTTGATATAGTCGGTGAGTCGAGGATGAATAAATTAAAAGAAAAATACGGGACCCCTGATATCAGAACATTCGTGATAGCACACGAAGGTGTTGCTGAAGGGATGAGCACTATGGGCAAACGTATTCTTCTGTATATGAAACAAACAGTAAAGCGTGTTGCAGATGCTATAGGCATAGGCATCCCTGCATACTTCCAGCATAGTAAAGGACAAGCCCGCAACCAGATAGGCGAGGTGGTTGGACGCAGGTTCATCAATGACAAAAACATGTCGTATACAGTGGCAGCCATCCTTATTTATCCCGAATGGAAAGAAATGGATCTTGACATTGCAAGCATGGAAGCTGAAATTGAAATTAAAGGTGACGAGGTGTATAATGTATCCAGTGTTAATGCTATTGCGTTAAGTAACAGTAATATTGACAGTCCGGGTTTTCCTCATGCTAAACTCGTAGCTGCGTTTGAATACTTTACCTCAACTGGTGTTGAATCCACCACAAAAGGCGATGAAAGCCGAAGGGACGACAAAATGAATCTTGATGAAATCAGGAAATGGATGAACGACAACAATGTAAGTGTAACTGACATACTGTCTGTTGAAGAAATACTTAGTATTCCGTCAGTTGACTCTGAAGTGAAGAGACAGTTGCAGACAAAGCATGAACATGCAAGACGTCTTGAGGAAAAACTTCGCAGGGTTGAGGAGGAAAAAAACAATGAGCTTGATGGTCTGCTTGAGCAGGTGAAAAATTACAGAAGCAAAATTGTTGAGGTGTCTTCTATTAATACTCTTCAGACTGAACTTAAATCTATTGAAAACGCAAAGATGCGTGAGTTTATAGAGCAGCGTGCAAAAGACCGGATTCTCGGACAATTGGATAAAATAGATGATCCGTCTAAAGTGGATGAGTTTGTAATGGCGCAGGTTCAGGATGTCGTTAAAGATATTAACACAATCAAGGAACTGTTAGGCGCAACTGAAACTAATCCTGTGAAGGATGTCCGTAAAGAAAGTAAAATAGCAAAGCCTGCAAAATTAAATGACGACAATGATGTCAATCCGTTGATTCCGAATGAACTAAGGAGAATATCAAATGGATAAAAAAGATATATTCTTTGACACGAATATCATTAAACTGCGTGGCGAATGGTTTGATACCTGCTATATAACAGCTGCTTATGACGTTGAGGCAGGCGAACTTGTATATGATTCTGGTGCAGTAGCGGCTTATTTAAGCGTCTGGGGAGTTGCTCTTGAAAAAGCGAGAAAGAATGAACCATGCCTTGTGATTTATAAAGCAGACAGAATAATGCTTCCTTACTATACGAATACTATTGACGAAACAGACATTTTAAATAAATACTATAATGAAATAGGGAATCCTCAGCCTATTAGTGGAAAAATTACTATTCGCGATTCATTCGGTGTAACCTATGTTGAGCCAGCAGCTGTACATCTTAGCTGGGCTAATCAGAAATACGGTCATGCAATTCTTCTTGAGATGCCTGAACATTCACCGTATTACCTCGATAATCATGAGGTGAATCTTAATCCTAAGTACGGATTGTTTGAATTGCTCGGCGGCATAAGAAAAAGAAAAAATACTCATCACACACACCCTCGTGTGACTTGACATAAGTGGTTTATTATGCTAGACTTATAACAGTTGAAGGAGAATATTCGGCATGGTAGACGAATTTGATGACCTTGAACGAGAAGTTAATCTGCCCAAGATTAACACACACCGTGTAGAAGGAGAACACGGCGTATCAATTTTACTTGGGTGTGCTCCTGAAACCCAAGGCATTACAACAGACACGGTGTCTGTTGAGAAGGCAGAAAAATCCAAACGGGGTAGACCCCCTAAACAGGAGACAGACTAATTATGTTAGAGAACTTTGAAGTTGATACGAATATCGTCAAACTTCGCACTGACAGATTCAGCTCCATGAAAACTATCTGGGACGAAGAAAATTATGCTCCAGCTTCTGTTAAAGCTGGAGAACTTGTGTCATGGGAGGCGTGTTGCGGTATAGCCGTGAATGACGCAGAAGACGGCGATGAATTGGTTGTGATCTATCGAGCAGACAAAATAATGCTGCCGTGCAAAGGAGACGTAGAAGTAGGTACTATGTTGGGCGCTGAATACGATGAATCAGCCGGCAAATGGATCATGACAGAAAACGGGAATGATGTTGATGGCGTTGGTACAATTTACACAGCGATTTCTCTTGAGAAAATTGATACAGGGGAAGATGTTAAATGGGTTCTTTGCGACCTGTTAGGCTCTCCCGTTATTATCGCTGATGAAGGAGCCGGGACATGATTGATAAAATACTTGATTGGAGTAAGGCAGACTGGAATACTCCGGAAGGAACTAAGCAGATTGTTGATGCATTGCATCATTTCTACAGGCTGCAGACAGACCTCACAGGTGAATGGAGTAAATCAAAGATTGATCACTTCACAGTGCGTGGTGATTTCCCTGCTGAAGCGTATCCGTGGCTTGAACAGTTGCGTAAAACGGTGCCACCTGATATCGGCTGGTCTAAGGTATTCAAAATTCTTGATTTCCGTAGCGGCGACGGGGCAGGTGGTGAATCCGGGTTCGATATCGCGTGCGCTGGCTCTGGTGTCTATTTTGAGGAACTGAAGCCCGGTGAACGGATTAAACTCAAACAGGCTCAGGGCACGTCAATGCGTGTGCCTTTTGTCATGTACGGCGGTGGAATCAGCTGGGATCGCACTCTTCTGCAGGACGGTCGATGGTGGGACATGGATGATAATTTCCGTGAAATCTCCAATGCATACAATCTGTGCATTGCACAGGCACTGTACGGCATGATCGAATCTGTAGGAGCAGACAACGATACGAGTTGGCAAAGTCCTACGCCAGGTGGGCTGTCTGCGAATGACTACAACTATGTCGCATCCCGTGACGCAAATACGATTGATGAAGCCATCTTCAAGATTATCGATAATGCGAATAACTGGGGCGGTATTAATGTAGCGTCTACATTCGTGATTGTTGCACCGCATAGACTTCGCAAACGTATCGAACGTGCACTTTCCCCTGATACTTACGGGTTCAAGGGAACCGATTTCGATATTCAAGTTGTGCTTACATCTCACCTTACTGATGCGACTAAGTACTTCGTTGCTCCGTATCAGGTTGCAGGACGTGTTGGCGTTCGTAAAGACCTTGAAGTTGAGTTCGGAACTGATGTTCTTGCGTATGCGGATTATGCTACAGGACGGTGCCGCATTGGCGGGGCAATCGTTAATGAGAAACTCATTACCCGCTGCAGTACTTCCTGATTCGTTTCTCACAGTATAATCACATTCAAACAGGGCACGGTCGGGGCAATAGCCGACCGTGCCCAATAAGAATTAGATGCAATGGCTGATGTACAAGGGTTTAAAGATTATATTGCAGGGCATTATCCTACTTCCGCAATTGATGTAGGAAACACAATCCTTATAACAAGGCTTGTTAATACAGCGATAACAGTTCTGTATTCCGTGTATGATATGGATAAAGTAAATCCATATACCAGAGATTTATGCATATATACTCAGGCAAACTTTATCTATAACGGCGGATCAGGCATGCAATCAAGGACGTCGTTACAGGCACAGGGTGTATTATTCGCAGGTATAGTAAAGGAACGATATACAGGCGATGCCAAGGTGCCCATTGATCCTGTAGTTGAAAGCATGCTTGGACAGTACAGAAAAGATACAGCGCATGTTTCTCTTGCACAAAAAGAAAGACCAATGCAATGATATCGATGTATTATAATGCGGTAGTAACACTTCATAAATACATTGGAGAAGATGAATATTACGAACCGGAATATACTGAACTGGACCTTCCGTGCAGAATAGAGAATCACGAGACAAGAGTTATCGGAATGGATGGTGTTGAAGTAATATGCCATACAAAACTGTTTACAAAAGAACAGATAAACATAAATTCAGATTTTATAAGTGATTCACTTGGAAACAAACTGATACCGGTACAGGCTATACATAGGATCAGTTTTGATTCTTCTGACGATGAATATTATGAGGTTCTTCTTAAGTAATGTTTGAAGGAATAGACATATTCCCTGAGATGAGGAAAACATTTAATGTCAGTGTAAAGCTGCGTGATCTTACTGATGAAATGATGAAACGCATTCCTGATGCTTTAGTTGAAATAGCAGAACAGATTCATTATGATGTCGATAATGTTGAACCTGTTATTCCTGTATTAACAGGCGCATTACGTAAATCAAAAGAAATAACGAAGATAAATAAAACGAAAGTTGAATTGTCGTATGGCGGCAAGTTTGTAGGTGATGATTCAGGGACAGATGTAGATTATGCATTAAAAGTGCATGAAGGGTTGAAGGATCTTCCTCAGCCTATCAACTGGACAAGACCGGGTTCTGGTCCGTATTTTCTTGAATCAAAAATAAGTAACAAAGAACTTGTTGACAAGTGGGTTGAAGTAGGCGCCCGTGAATTAAGAGACGCATTGAAAGATATCCCGAATGATTGAAGAATTTGCTTCATATATAATGGATAAATGCGATTCCCTTAATCGTGGGGCAAACTTTTTTGTCGGGTATATACCTGATAAAACCGCTAAAATAAATAACGGCGTGCTTGTAGGATTATTACAGTCATATGTTAATTATGATGAATGGAGTAAAGAACAGACTCATGCTACTTTCGGATTTTCTTTACGATTCGTCGGAGATTCGTATAGAAGCACATATACTTACGCCATGGACGTTTGTTCCTCTATCAGGAATATACATGGCGCGGAAATTTACGGGGATGGTTGCATCTACCATTGCGGGAACATCTCTGTGATAGGTCCAAGGTACATCGCAATTGACGCTAAAAACAGATTCGTTTTTAATGCGAATCTAAAATTCTACTGTCAGAGAATTGACAGTATAGAAGAAGGAACTTAATCTATGGCTAATAAAATCCCGCTAAATGTCGGACCGATGCAGGCTATCTTGATTGAACACCGTGAAGGACAGACTGATGTAGAGACGGTTATGCCTCCTACGGAAGGAGGAACTACTCTTACGTTTACGTTTGAGACACTTGACTCAAAAGCAGACCAGACAGGGAGCTTCGCACGCGCATCTTACTTCACTGGTGGTGAAGCAACCATTTCTTGTAACTTCACTGAAATGGAGATGGATGAAGTACTGAAGCTGTTCCCTATCTATGATGAGGTCACAAAGTCAGTTCAGGTGCCTATTGGCGCTGACGTCACAAACAATCCTCCATCTCTTCTTCTTCGTCCTATTATCGAAGGAGAAGTATCTAATGACGACGACCTTGCTATTTTTGCGCCAAAAGTCGTGCCTACTCCTAACTTTAACGTTGAGTTCAGTCTTAATACACAGCGTATCTGGACAGTTGATTTTAAGGTGCTGCCGTACGATCCTGTTAATTTTGACTTTACACTGCTCGTTCTTGGAGATAAAGAATATAATCCGCCTGTCGGCACATGACTAACTTAGCCCCCTTCATAAAGTGTCGGGTGCAGTTGCATGTGGCGGCTGTGCCCGGCACGATTAAAAATGATGCGTACGGCTAAAACAATAATAGGAGCTTTCGTTTATGCTGAAGTACAATCCGAAGGAATACGAGAATCTGTTTGGCGCATTTAAGATTACATTGAAGGGGAACGAATATGAGATTCCTACGTTCTCCTTCGATATGTACAATGCTATCCGTGACATTGCTGAAAAAACTGTTACTGAACAGACTGCAAATGCTCTTGTTAAAGCACTGATAGGCAAAGAAGAGTTTGATGCAATCAAACCTCTCAATCCTATTGAAGTGCAAATGCTTGCTATGTGGCTTATTGAGGAGTTTTTTACTCCTCTCACTAAAGAGGACAAGAACTCAAAAAACGAGATTGGAGGCTGATAGCAGCTAATATCGCCATGGCATTTCCCGGACTATTCCATATATCTGATTTCAGGAACATGGATGTCCGGGAATTGTTTCAATGGTATATGTTATCTGTTAAGCAATTAACCAGAAAAGCATATCAGAATATATTGATTGCTAAAATGGCATTTGCAGACGCTGAATACAATGCTGTCGCCTCAAAAGAAATAGTCAATCTTGCATGGTTAAGCCACGAAGAACCTGTTGAACACAGACAAAAGAATCAGCAGACAAAAGAAGAATATATGCAACGCATAATTATGCTTCGAGCTAAAACTGCTGGTGCAGGGAACTTCATAAAATGAGTGGTGAAACACATAATATAGGCAAGATAGGTGTTGAGCTTACTGCTGACCCGCAGAAACTTAAAAGCGGACTTAAACAGGCATCTGACGCTGTTAAACAAACAGAAGCAACATTTAAAACAATGGGTGTTTCTGTAAATACAGCTACAGAATCTGTTAAGGGGTTCAGTGAAGCAACAAAAAATGCATCAAACAAAATAAAGGAAATGGACAAGGACATGTTCCTTGGCGCAATTGCGTACAGTACTGTTGCGTTGGGTGTACGGAAAATGGCGTCTCAAATGACTGATGCTTTCGCTAAATATGAAAAAGCAGTGTCAAATGCGCAGCTCGTGTTTAATGGATCAGCAGATTCAATTATTAAAGACATGAGCGATATTGCATCAAAGGCAAGGTACACAAGAACAGAACTGATTGAAATGGTTGGTCAGTTTCAGATAATGCTTACAGGACTTGGTCAATCGCAAAACGTTGCAAAGGATTATGCGAAAGAATTTTCAAAGGTAGCAGTAGATTTATCGACGTTCTGGGGACGACCTCTTACTGAAGGTGTTCGTGCGCTGCAGACTGCCATTTACGGACGAACAGAATCATTGCGACGGATGGGCGTCGGTATTTCAAATGCCATTATTAAAGAGCGCGCATTGTCAATGGGTTATGCGGATCAAGCAGGAAATGCTACGCTGCTTGGCAAATCTCTTGCAATATTAAGACTTGCACAGGAACGCATGAGTGTTGCAATGAATTACGCAAGAGAAACATCGGGACTTCTCATAAACAGATTGAGGGGGCTTCGTACTGCATGGGCAGAGTTCATGGTTGAGTTTGGAAAACACCTTTCAACTTTTGTTACACCTATGATAGAAGGATTGACAAGACTGCTTGAGGTTGTAACAAGTCTTATTCAAAAAATGCCTTTGCTTGGGAAAGCATTAAGCGTTGCTCTGCTTGGGATAGGTACGTTAGGCGCAGTAAAAGCAGGGGGCGCTTTCACCAGACTGTTAAGGGTATCAGAGAGGTCTATGCCTGTTCATTCATCTGTAATGTTTTATACTGCAAGACAAGCATCAAATAAAGGAGGGATGAGTAGTTTATCTGCTGGTATAGCAGGAATAAATATTCTTAACATGCTTAAGAATTCAGGTGAAATGTTAGGGAAAATAGGGTCATCAATAGTTTCGTTCATAAATAAACCAGCAATATTATTTTCCGCAATTATAGGGAAACTCGCAAAAGTTATTACGCCTATTACAACTGCATTAAAATCTGTATTTGCTGGTGGAATACTGAAAACTCTTTCCGGTTGGCTTTCAAAATTAGTTTCTGCTTTCGGACCATTTGCATTAGCTGTAAGCACGGCGTATATTGGAATAAAATCATTCCTGCGTTCTTTAGAAGATGAAAACGTAAAGAAGATGTTTTCTGAAATAAAATATGCCATGTCTCCTTTCGTTAAATTGCTTAAAGATATTTTGCCATCGTTAAATATAATTTCAACATTAATAAAATCACTTGGCAATTCTTTATTTTACGTGGTAGAAGGCTTTAACCTGCTTGGCAATGCCATAGGAGCATTTGTCAGCACAATATCAAAAGAATATACATTTAAAGATGCTTTAGATGATATGCGATATGACGTTAAAGTAAGAGCGGAAAAATTATATAATCCTCAAGAAACGTCAGTAAAAAAAGCGGTTCGTTCAGTTGATATGCTTTCCACAAGTGTATCTGTTGTTGAAGATAAAATGCTGAAACATGCTGAAGCAATAGAAAAGATTACTGAGAAATATAGACCGGGCATTGCGACAGGCAAAGAAATAGCAAAAGATATAAGATTGGCGTTTGAATCAGGAGATATGAATACTGTATCAAGGATGCGTGACAGTATCAGTGAAAATCTTGCAGGAATGTCTTTAGATGATTATCTTGATACCATTGAGCAGTTACGCAAATCTATTGGCGAAGAAATAGAAATAATAAACAATAAAACATATAGATTTGCATCAGTTAAAGACAGAATATTCAACAAAGATGTACTTGATAAAATCGATGAGTATAAAGACATAATACAGAATAATCTTATAGGAGCAATAGAAATAGATCCAACTGTATTTGAATCTATTGAGAAGGATTTATATGACAAAAAAGAAGATGTTATATCAAATTACTTCAGAAATTATAAGGCTATATTATCTGGTAAATTAGATAATCCTGTTGAAAAACGGAAACTGGAAATATTGTACGGTTTCTTAAAAGACATTAATACAAATGAAATAACAGATGAGCTTGTTAATTTTATTGATCAAGTAACTAAAGCAGTCAAAGATATAGACATTAAGATAGTAGACGGAAAAGAAATATTCGGAAGAATGCAGAAAGAAAAGAATCTCGGCGTAATTGACGAAGCGATAACAGATGCAATTAATATCAAGAACGATATCATTAATATGTTTGAAGATATAGAGAAATCGTATAACAAATCAATAAGTGATGCGGCACGTCCTGAAATTGGCATATTTGATAAAATGCTTGAGGAGTTTAATAAAGTTCACGAGACAGGAGACAGTTTTGCAGTAGAAAAATTTGCAAAAGACTTTAGTGAACTTACAAAGGATATTGATTATGAGACAAGTAAACGTCTCGATGAAATGATAAATGGTTATTATATGGGTCTTGCAGAAGGATTTTTCGACGGGACTGCTGATTACGAGAAAATGTCTGATTTCCTTAAAGTAATGGAGGAGTATGAGACAGCAGAAGATAAAAGGAAACAGGCTATTCGTGATATGCACGCGAATCTGCTGCCGGGGTTGCGTGCATTTGAAGAGATAGCTGATATGCTTAAAGAAGCTGCGTCTCTTGATGACTCTTCTTTATATGATTCTATAAAAAGAAATATTGAAGATACAGTAAAAGGCATGGACTTTAAAGATCTGAAAGACCTGTTTGATGCATTATCTAAATACTATGATGAATCAGGAATTAAAGAGGTAAAAGATATACTTGACGAATCAAAGAAGATAGCTTCCGGATCATTAAAGCAAAAGCTATTCTCTGAAATAGGAACATTTGAAGGGTTCAAAGAAGATATAGAAGCTGCTTTGTCTTTTGGTGATACAGAGTCTCTGACAAGGATAGGGAAAAACTTTGCTGATGCTATAATTGATATGGACGCTGATGCTCAAATGCGTATCAGCGAAATGTTCAATGAATATCTTAAAGAAATAGATCCATCAATGGGCGAAGAAGCAAGAAAACTTATTGGTTCAATAAACAGTCGGTTGATTGAAAAGATGCAGTCAAATATTTCAGAACACATGGAATCTGTATCCAGTGAACTTAATAGAAGAATGACTGCGATTTCAGACTATGAATGGGACCGGTACGACAGACAGATGAATGTCAAGTCTGCTTCAGTAAAATCTGCTGGAGAATCTTCAAGCAGCATGGCATTAAACAATGCATTAAGCAAAATTGAACAGCCTTCCAGCATGTCTCCTGAACAAAGAGAAATGCATGAAATGAAGATTGCTCAATTTGAAAGTGTTGAATTGCAAAGAAGACTTCTCATGCTGCAACAGCAGCATCTTGATTTATTGTTGCGTGAGCAACAGTTTGCATTCTAAGGAATAATATATATGGCAGAAAAAACATTAATAAATTGGGTGAATGAAAGTAGCAGAAAAAACAAAATACTTGGCATTTCAGTCGATAAGTCTACATATACTATCAGTGGTCCTGATGGAGTAACAACAGGAACATATGGTACATATTACGTTCGTATCATAGAAGAAACCGCAAAACTCGCCACTGAACTTGCTAAGCAGTATTTCACCAGATATATATTTAATCAGGAGATAAGAGGTGCCGGCGGTGCAGCCGTGCCATTTGACGCAGCAAGAAAGTCTGAGTTAACACGACAGGTAGGAAGCGCAGTATCAGCTCCTATAGATAAGATGTCTTCGGGCTGGTTATGGGAAATAACCATTACAACCGTTGATACGGCATCACTAATGAATGATCCGAATAGCGTTATGTATATAACAGGGTCATCTACAGGAGGGTCGGTTGAGTCAAGTAAGATGTATGAGGGAACCGAGGGATGCTTCGGGTTAGGTGGTTCAATAGGCAATCCTGTGTCACATGATATCATTCTTCAGTATAAATATCCTCCTGATCATCCAAGAAGACCGGATGAGATTATAACGGCAGTAGGCAATTACCAGCGTGATACAGTTATGATCACGTTCAGAATGAATTACAGGGCAAGCACGAAAAATCCTCTTTATATGCTTGGATTACAGAATTGTCTTAACTCAGCATCATGGTATGGATTTTCTCCATATTCAGTTAAAATAAATTCAATTTCATTCAAATGCATAGGCACTCCATCATCAAGATTATCAAATGATGTTCATACTTATATGTTTGAATTTGAATTTGTAGCAAATGAACTATACTGGACTAATGTTGCAGAAATAATTGATCCAGAGACAGGATATCCTCCTGCTGATCGAGGTGTCGCTTTGGGAGAAAATATGGCTGGTGTGGCTGGAAAGCAGCCCGGTCTTAGTTATTATGGTGCAAGACGGTTCAGATCCAATCCTGCGTTTGATTTCGGGTTACTGTTCCCGTCAACATCTGAGAAGTCGATTATAAAGGGGGCTGAAGACTTTCTTACGAGTTTAAGCGCGACATGAACAAATCAGAAGTTGATCAGATAAAAAAATATGTCATGACCAGATTAAAGCCCGGTGGTGGCATTTCTATTCGTGAGGTGGGCGGCAATATTATTATAGAATCAAAGGGCGGATCAGTTTTGGGTTCCGTATCAAAACCTGAAACAATAGAGTATGTTGCTCAATTACCACCAGTAAGAAATAAGAAAGGCAATAGTGCGGTATTTTGGTGCGGACCAGATACAGGCATAGCAATACTCGGTGTTGCAGGGCAAGGTGACGATCAAGTATGGACTAACGTGTATCCGCAACAGCGTTGGTATGCAAGAGATAAATATACAAATAAATCAGGCATACCATTTTACGCTGAAGATGATGACGACCTTTTCACGTGATGGATAAAATACTATGTTTGAAGATATTGAATTTCCGGAAAAAAGGTACGTTATTAAATTTAAAGATGGCGTTACCGCTCAACAGAGGTCAACGCTTATCAGCAAGTGCAAACACAGACGTGCATCGAAAGTAGGATACAGAAAAAGGAAGAATCCTACAGACAGGCATACGCACTTTTACGGAAACATAAACGACAATGAAATGGATCGTTTGCTTGATTCAAAGCATGTTGAATATGTTGAAGAAGCGAAGCATGGTTTTTTGCTTTCCTCTCCTGACGACACTATGTACAATAAACAGTGGGCGTACAATAAGAACATACAGGTATGGTATCAGGATGTAAAGGGGCATGTAGACGCTGAAATCGGATGGGACTATTTTACAGGAAGCAGTGATATTGTTGTTGCTGTATGTGACACCGGCGTTGACTATATGCATCCTGATTTAAACGAGAATATGTGGAAGGACGGCAACGGTAATTATGGGTGGACTTTCACCCCGGATTTAACTGCTCCTAATGGAGATCCTGCTACATTTACATATCAAGGCGTCACATATACAGAAGACCATGGAACGCACGTTGCCGGGATCATAGGAGCTGTCGGAAATAACAGTCGTGGCGTAACAGGTCTTGCACAAAAATGCAAGATAATCCCGATTAATGTGTTCTACGGACTTGTATATAAAGGAGAAGTAATATTTACTCTTGATACACCTGATGTGGCAGATGCAATATATTATGCAGTTGATAATGGAGCAAAGGTAATAAATCATTCGTGGGGCGGTCAATTTGACCCTCCAATGCATCTTTTAGCTGCTTGGACATATGCATTGAATGCAGGATGTATTTGTGTATGTGCGTCCGGAAACAGTTCAAAAAATAATGATTATTATAATTTTAACCCTGCAAATATTAATAGTCCGAATAACATAACAGTAAACTCAAACAATTTTCTTGCAGGTCATTCATCATTCTCGAATTACGGAATAACAAATACAAATATATACGCACCTGGCGGGGAAACAAGAGCATACGATTCTGAAGACAATATACTGTCAACCATTACAAATGACAGATATACATATTATCCGGGAACATCAATGGCTGCTCCTGTTGTGACTTCTTTCCTTGGTCTGTTGGGTCATAGAATTCCGGGTGCAACAGTAGGCAAATTGAGGGATACATTACATAGAACGATAATGCCTTTCCCGGATATGTTTCTGTCCTGTTACAGCGGTGGGATGGTTAATTACGGAAGAGCAATGAAAGCCACCAGAAGCGGGCATGGTGTCAATCTGTATAGTGTATCCGATGCAAGAGTATCAGTTGATTATGCTATACCATATCCGCATAGTATTGAATGGAGTAATCCTCCGGGGATATTTCGTATCATCATATCAAGAAAACCATGGTGTTATCCGCAAAAAGATTATGGAAATGAAACAAATGAACTTGCCTTTGATAATTATATCAAGGGGATGATTGTAGATGAAGATGTTGAGATAATTTACAATGGTGATTCAGATGATCCAATAATTGATATTGAATCAGACCCGTATGCTATATACGGGTATAAAATAGAAACTTGGTATAAATTTGGTGCCAATGATTTCAGACAGGCATTACCGGTATATCTGAGAAGTTATCCCAGTGTAATGCCATTTTTGTGTCCGAGAGAACCTGCATATGCGTTTGAATTTCTTTGTGACTGGTGGGACGAAGCGTGGGTAGGCGTTCGTGGACAGGCGATGAAAGACCCTGTAATACTTGCCCAATTATGGAGGGCAATAACATCTAAAAATATAACTGCAAGAAGAGATGTTATACCGTCAGAACCATTCTCATATAGACCGGGTTCTGTATTCAAACATTATTTTTCACTTGAAGGCGTTGAAAGATTCTCGATGCTGCCGTGGGAAAGAGTTCCTGTTCATCCTGTGGCAGAACATGTAAATACACAGGAAGGAATATCTGCAGGCGCAATATTCATTCAATCTTTAACGGATAATATCAAACGGCATATGCTTGGATTTGATATGTATTCAAACAAGTACAAGAAACGAATGATATATAGATGGATGGATTACTATCAATATATCAATACGGGGAGAATTGGAGCATATAAACCTCCCTATAAATTCTATAAATGGAATGACGCATATATTAAAGATCAGGATAATTGGGAAGAAATAATAAAAACTGCTCAGGAAATAATAAATAGCATGCATGTTCTTTATACCGGTCTTCCTTCATATGGAGTTCTCTCTAAAGTCCTTCATGCAGAAACATGTACTAGTATCCCGGGAAGTGTAGGTGGCATAACACATAGCACAGTAAATTTCAGCGTTCCAGTAAACAGTCAAATGGTAGATGAGGGACCTGATGTTCCGAATAAACCTGATGGTGAATATATATATATAAACAGTGGCATTGGAGGCGCTATTGACAGATTAGGCTATTCGATGAAGCCATACACGGTAGAAAAAGTGTGGAGCACTATTCAGCCGCCGCCTGTAGGTCCAATAGAAAATATGTCTAAATTTGATATTGGATGGAAATTTTGCAAATTGCCTTCTGTAGGATGGGCAAATTGGAAC
>Ga0255346_1003732_pt1 | contig 17558 bp, 15 predicted proteins | sample wastewater_treat_FD_194410 | JGI IMG/M metagenome (GOLD analysis project Ga0255346, IMG submission 194410) | Wastewater microbial communities from Lulu Island WWTP, Vancouver, Canada - plant22 | ecosystem: Engineered > WWTP > Wastewater > Unclassified | place: Canada: Vancouver, British Columbia... | reverse complement strand
ATTGTTCCCGGACCAGAAACTTGTGCCCATTGATAACTAGTGGTATCAAGACCACTGCCAGAATCTGAGGCAGTCGCTGTTTGAGTGAAGACAGAGCTTTGACTTTGATTAGCACCAGCGTCAATTGTCGGAACAGTTTTATCTAATTGAAGTTGATTGGCCGCTGTAACTACATTGCCAAGATTTCCCAATTTATCTTCACCGCGATACTTTAAAGTACTAGTTGCTTCTGTAGAATAAGTAAATTGCCAACTATTATTCGCATCTACCTTACTTGAAGCAGTTGTGGGATCAGAACCGTCTAAGGTGTAATAAACTTTATCACAACCTGAACCACCATCAGTACAAGTGAGAGTTATAGTTACATTATTTGCTTGCCAAGTAGCCGGTACATTATCAGAGACAGAGGAAGGAGCAACATTATCTATACCAAAAGAGGTGCTTGTTGCCCAAGCAGTTGCTCCGTTTGGTCTAATTCTTAAATAGACAGAACTATCTTCTGTATTTGGTAAATTACTTGTGCTGTCCCAAACAAAAGAATGGTCTACACCAGAAGCCGAAGCAGTTAAACCAGTCATTGAATCACCACCAACTCCTTTAGTAGCATCCTGCCAACTTATATTATCAGTTGAATATTCAATACCTGAAGTAGCTGTTTGGAAAATGTTAAGATTAGTATTTCCGCCAGTTTGAATTAAATTATAATTAACAGTAATATTGCCCTTATTCCAAGTAAGAAAATCATTATCAAAAGTAGCAGTTGGTTTTGGTAGATGGTCAGCAATTACTCGAGCAATTTCAGTATGACCAGCTTGATTAAAGTGCATTTTCGGAGTATCATCGTTAGCTTCAAATTTTATATCCCAAAAATTACCCGGGTCACCACCTTCTCTAAATTTACCAACATAAGGTCCAGCATCAACAATAATTGCTTTAGTATATTTAGGATCAGCTACTAAAGTCTCAAGAGCTGTATTCCAAGTATCACGCATTTGCATTTTAGTGGTAGTTCCATTTGTCCAGGGTAAGATTTTAAGAACAATAACAGTTTCTATATCAGAACTATCTTGAGCCGCATTTAACATATTGGTCCAATTGGTAATGAAAGTTTCTTGAGTTGCGTTTCCGGCCAAATCATTAACACCCCCTTCAATAACGACAATTTTTGGTTTTAAATTAATAACATCTTTAGTAAAACGATTGGCGATAACTGTAGTGGTTTGTCCCGAACTAATACCCATGTTTTGGTATGAATACCCGGTCAGATTTTTAAATTGCCATCCAATTGTAGAGGTAGCATTATTTAAAGGACTAATAATATCATCAACATAACTATAATGAGCAGTGCGTCCGGCAATAATGGAGTCGCCAATAAAAACAGCTTGTGGAGCGGTCATATATAGTTCAATAGGTAAAACATAATTCTTAAGAGAAATTCCAGGAGATGGATTCTCCCAATAAAAACTAGAGCCAGTATCATTAGTTGTAAAAAAAGTGCCGGAATTATTATTTGTTGATTTTGCATAAAAATTTTTCCCTCTACTACTAGTTTCAATTCGATAACCATAAAAATCACCTTCTTGTACTCCGGTAATAGGCGAGCTTAAATCAATAGTGGCAAAATTATTATCAACTAATTGGCTAGCCAAATTTTCACTAGTACCAACTAATGTATAAGAATTTGTTCCTGTTCCCTGACGCCAAATTTTTAAATAAAAACCGGTTATATTAGTTGTACTAGCTGTATAAATACGAATTCTAGAGATTGTGCCGGTTTGTCTAATACGATACATTCGTCCAGCAGTTAAGTAGTCATAAGATAAAGATGCAGATTCGTCTTCCATATCTGTTCCCCAATTAGCAACACCAATAGTTGCTTGATCGTATGGTCCTACCACCGCTAAATTAGCACTATCTTGAATATAAGCTGGATAAGCAAGAGCGGACATAGGGAAGCTAGCTAATAAAAAGTTAAAGATTAAAAAGAGATAAAAAATTGATTTTAATTTGATAATTTTTTTCATAATAAACCAGCTAATTTAAATAAATTAGTTCTTATATGTATTATAACACACAATTAAAGACATTTATATTTTTAAAAAATAAAAAAGAAGTATGTTTTTTAAAAAAGGAGCCTGCTTTAAAAGAGTAAAAGAAGCATGCTTTTTACTTTTTTCTTCCAAAATAAAAAACAACCCTTTCGGATTGCTTTCTGAGCGGGTAACGGGAATTGAACCCGTCTCTCGACCTTGGCAAGGTCGCATAATAGCCACTATACGATACCCGCTTAATCTGCTCAACAAAAGAATCAATAAGTTAAGCTTACTTCTTAAGCTTACTTCTTATGTCTACTTCAATATTAAGCTCATTTTAAGCCTACTTCAAACATTAAACTCATTCCAAAATTCAGCTTACTCTAACTAAGAACTAAGTGCCGCGGGCGAGAATCGAACTCGCACTGTATCGCTACAACTGGATTTTAAGTCCAGCGCGTCTACCAATTCCGCCACCGCGGCTTTTATTTTTTACTTTCTATTTACTTCTGTCCAAGTGGAGATGATGGGACTTGAACCCATGTCCAATCGGTTTTTCTAAATACATCTACAAAGTTATTTCGATTTATTTGTTTAACTTGAACCATCAAAATCGAACTAAAAGCGATTCAAGCGATCTTTCTCTTGTTTCGAATTAACCCGGAAAGAGCGAATTAATTCTATCCTCATGTTTATGACACCGGTCAACGACTATGAAGACTCATCGCCACCGATGGTTTTAGCTATTAATTAAGCTAAAACAGGAGCGTAACTTGGTGTTGCCCAAGTAAACGCTTTTGCCTTTTTGGCATCTGTGTTTTTTAGTTGGTTTAACGTGGCAACTAAGCACGCTTTGCATATCCAGAAAAAATCCAACTGTCGATTCCTGTCATCCCCTATTTAACTTATCTTCTTTTTGTTAATGAGCGCAGATTTCTCTCTACATCTCGCTTTTTAATGGTCTCGCGCTTATCATATTTCTTCTTTCCTTTGGCAAGCGCGAATTCCAACTTTAAAAAGCTATGATTAGTATATATTTTGAGCGGAACCAGTGTCAAGCCTTCAACTTGTTTTTTGCCAATTAACCGACTAATTTCTTCTTTATTTAACAATAATTTTCTTTCACGATATGGATTATAGTCCGGCAAGGGACCCGCTTTCTTATAAGGTGAAATCTGACAACCAATTAAATAAAATTCTGTTTTTCCATTTTTAGTTCGTGGACTAATATAACTTCCCTTTAAACTAATCTGTCCCTCTCTAACCGCCTTAACTTCATGACCAAACAAAACTAAACCCGCCTCGTATTTCTCCAGGAGCTCATAATCAAAATTAGCTTTTTTGTTGATCGCCAGCGTGGGCATAATTCCATTCTTTTAATTTTGTGATAACTTTTTCATTAGTCAAAATATTTTTTAAATATGTTTTATAACCAGGTTCTTTTAACATATTTAAAATTTCCTGATTACCAGTATACTGATTTTCTAACTCTTTAATTTTATTATTTATTTCTTCCTCGCTAGGAAAAATATTTTCCTGAACAGCAATTTCACGAATTACGAGAGCGGCCTTAACGCGTTTGATGGCATTAGGCATCATCTCTAACATTAATTCTTCTTTGGTTTTCTTGATATGACTTAAATAATCTTCAAACTTGCCGCCTTGTCTCATAACTGATTGTTCAAGTTCAAGCATTAAATTTTTCGCTTCGCTTTCAATCAATATTTCAGGGAATTCACCAAACTTAGTTTTATCAGAAATTTTGCTGATTAATTCTGATTCATTTTTTAATTCAAAATTTCGTTTTTTTTCTTGCAATAAACTTTCTTTTAAATTGGTTTTTAATTCAGCCAAATCTTTTAAATGAAAAGCTTTAGCAAATTCATCATTTAATTCCGGCACGCTTCGTTCATAAACTTCTTTGATTTTAACAGCAAACTCAACATTTTTTCCGGCAAGATTTTTTTGGTGATGATCATCTGGATAGGCTAAAGAAAATTCTTTTTCATCGCCTTTCTTTAAACCTAAAATATTTTTATCAAACCCAGCCACCAAATAATCTTTGCCCATTAAAATTGTTAAATCATGATGATGTCCATTTTCAACCGGCACTTTATCTAAAGACATATTTATATCAACAATCACTTTATCATTATCTTGAATCTGACGATCAACAATTTTTTCACTGGCGCGCATTTCTTTTAAATCATTTAAAGCGCGTTCTAATTCCTTATCTTCAATTTTGGCCTCTTCAGGTTTTATGCCTAAGTCTTTATAAGCACCTAAAGTAATCTCGGGCAATAAAGTTAAGGTGATTTTGTACTCTAAAGGATTTCCTGGCGCTAGTTTAGTAATAGTCACATTGGGTTGACCAATTACTTGTCGGCCTTTTGTTTCATCATCAACAATCTGATCAACATTTTTTTTAATTGCAAGATGAGCAGCTTCTTCTAAAACACTCATCTCACCCACTTTTTGTTTAATAACTTCTAGCGGTGCTTTCCCCGGTCTAAAACCTTCAATCTTAACTTGTTCAGAAACTTTTTGCGCTCCTTTTTCAAGATAAGGTTTGAATTCCTCAACACTTATTTCCACAGTTATTTCTAATTGTGATTTTTCTAAATCTTTCTTTTCTATTTTCATAATTTATAATTCTTTAATAATTGCTTTCACTAAAATTACTTTCACTAAAATTGCTTCCACTAACAAAACAATCAATATAACTCAATATAACTAAGCATTTAATTAAAATAATCCCTCATTTAAATTAAAGCAAGAGTTAAAGCAAGAGACCAACAATCAAGAGGGCGACGATGTTTAAGACTTTAATCATCGGATTAATTGCTGGACCAGCCGTATCTTTATAAGGATCACCAACTGTGTCACCAGTAACAGCCGCTTTATGAGCATCCGAACCTTTACCACCAAAGAAACCTGATTCAATATATTTTTTAGCATTATCCCAAGCGCCACCACCGGAGGTCATAGAGATGGCCACAAAAATTCCGGTTACGATTGAACCAACCAATAAGCCACCCAAAACTTCCAAGCCGGCTCCTGGTTTAATAAAATTAAAACCAAAACCAACAACAATGGGCACAATCACTGGAATAAGGGCGGGCAAAATCATTTCTTTAATCGCTGCTTTAGTAACAATATCAACTGTGCGACCATAATCTGGCTTCTCAGTTCCTTCCATAATGCCGGTCTTTTCTTTAAATTGAGCTCTAACATCTTCTACCACTGAACCAGCAGTTTTTCCAACCGCTTTCATGGCTAAAGCGCCAAAATAATATGGCAATAAACCACCAATAAATAAACCAATCAAAACAAAAGGATTATCAATTAAAAATTCCGCCTTACCACCACTTGCTTTAATCTTGTAGGTAAAATCAGCAAACAAAACCAGCGCCGCTAAAGCCGCTGAACCAATTGCATATCCCTTGGTAACTGCTTTAGTAGTATTACCAACCGCATCAAGTGGATCAGTTACATTTCTCACATCCTCACCTAGTTCAGCCATTTCCGCGATACCACCAGCGTTATCCGTAATTGGTCCATAGGCATCAATGGTCACAATAATTCCGGTCATTGATAACATGGCCATAACCGCAATGGCGATACCATACAAACCAGCTAAAGAAAAAGCGCCAAAGATAGCCAGTGAAATAACAATGATTGGCCAAGCAGTTGCTTTCATGGAAACCGCTAAACCGGCAATCACATTTGTCCCGTGCCCGGTTTTTGAAGCTTCTGCAATACCTTTAACAGGAGAAAACTTAGTTGAAGTATAGTATTCAGTGATAATTACTAATAAACCAGTTACCACTAAACCAATCAAAGCTGATAAATAAATATTTAAAGCTAAAGCTTGATTAGCAAAAAAATATTTTGTTAAAGGATAAAAAGCTAAGGCTGATAAAATACCGGAAACCGCTAAACCTTTATACAAGGCGCGCATAATATTTTTCTTTTTTCCCAAACGAATAAAGAAGATACTAATAATAGAAGCAATAATAGAAACCGCTCCCAACGCTAAAGGAAATAAAATAATATTATCAAAATTAACATCACTGCGATTGATGAAAGTTAAAGAACCTAAAACCATGGCGGCAATGGAAGTTACGGCATAGGTTTCAAATAAATCAGCTGCCATACCCGCACAATCACCAACGTTGTCGCCCACATTATCCGCAATCACGGCTGGATTACGCGGATCATCTTCTGGAATACTGGCCTCAACTTTTCCCACTAAATCAGCACCGACATCAGCCGCCTTGGTATAAATTCCTCCGCCCAAACGAGCAAAAATTGAAATTAAGGAACTACCAAAAGCAAAACCAATTAAAGCATGTAAATCTTTAGTTAAAAAATAAAAAACGGCTGTTCCTAAAAGCGCTAAACCAACCACTAACATACCGGTAACACTTCCCCCTTTAACCGCAACGTTCATCGCTTTTTGCAAACCACCACGAGCAGCTTCAGTGGTGCGCACATTAGCACGCACGGAAACAAACATGCCTACATAACCGGCTAAGGCTGATAAAATTGCGCCGGCTAAAAAAGCCAAAGCAGTTAACCAACCTAGTGAAGGAATAAAACCAATCACTAAAAATAAAACTACGGCGACCAAAGCTACAGAACGATATTGACGATTTAAAAAAGCTTGCGCTCCGATTTGAATAGCTTTGGCGATATCTTTCATTTTTTCATTTCCATCAGATAGACGGAGAATAGAAAAAATAACTATTGCTCCGTAAACAAGTGCGGCAATCGCACTGGCAATGATAAGTAAGGTTGTTGTCATAAAATTTATAATTTAAATTAAATATTTTTATTTTTTATTTTTTTCACTTTTCTTTTTTTCTGGTTTAACTTTTTGTTCTTTTTTAGCCACCTCTTCAGTCACTTCTGCAACCACTTCTTCAGTGACTTCTTCTTTTTTTTCCTCTTCACTTCCTTCTTCTTTACCCGCTCCTTCTTCATTAACTAAATTTTCTTCTGTATTCACTCCTTCTTCCGAAGTTAAGACGCCGTCTTCTTCACTGCCTAAAATTTTCTTTTCGCCATCTTCTCCGGCTTCCACAATATCTATTTTCCAACCAGTTAACCGAGCGGCTAAACGAACATTTTGTCCATTTTTGCCAATCGCCAAAGAAAGTTTGTCTGGGCTAACTTTAACAATTGCTTTATGTTCTTCTTCATCTAAATCAATACTTAACACTTTAGCGGGCGCCAAGGCATTGGCAATAAATTTAGCCGGGTCTTCATTATATTCAATAATATCAATTTTCTCACCTCCTAATTCAGCAATAATGGTTTGAATACGAGAACCACGTTGACCAACACAAGAACCAACTGGATCAACATTTTCTGATTCAGTATAAATTGCCACTTTAGAACGAGAACCGGCTTCGCGCGCCACACTTTTAATTTCCACAGTACCATTCGCAATCTCGGGAATTTCTAAATAAAATACTTTGCGCAAAATCTCCTCACTGCGTCTTGATAAAATAATTTCCGGACCCTTATGTCCTTCTCTGACTTCTTTAATAAATATTTTTAAACGATTACCAATATTATAATTTTCATTATAAATTTGTTCTTCAGCTGGTAATAAACCAATTGCCTTTCCTAAATCAATAAAGACGAAGCGTCCTTCACGACGTTGAACAATTCCAGACACCACTTCATTTTCCTTGCTTTTAAATTCACCAAAAATCATATCTCTCTCCATCTCTCTTAACTTCTGAATAATTACTTGCTTGGCAGTTTGCGCGGCCATGCGACCATAACTTTCCGGAATTGGTAATTCAGTAACAATTTCATCACCGATTTGCGCATTATGTTTCAAAATCATGGCTTCTTTTATTTGAATATCGGTTTTAGGATTAAATTTTTTCTTGCCTTCTTCTGCATTCTCTTCTTCGGCCGGTAAATTTGCTTCCTGACGAAATTCTTGACGCAATTCTTCACGTCTGATCTCTTTTAAATTAGGATTATACAAATTCTTGAGCATTTCCGCTTCTTCTTCAGCCGGCAAATTTTCCACCACAGTTTTAACATCAAAAATCTCTGATTTACCACTCTTGGGATCAAATTTTACTCTGATATTTTGATTTCTTTCACCATAATCTTTGCGATAAGCAGCGGCCAAAGCTAATTCAATGGCTGCTAAGACTGATTTATAATCCAGACTTTTTTCTTCGCAAAGCTGTTTGATGGCATTATTTATGTCTGACATATTTTTTATTTAATATTACTTTAATTTTATAGAAAATTTAATAGCGAAAACATATTATTTTAGCAATTAAACTCTTATTTAAGAGAAAAAGCTAATTGTTATAAACAACTAGCTTTCTATATAATATATTATATCACTAAAAAACTTGCTTGTCAAAAATGTAAACTACTTTTAAATTAATATGACCCCAAAGGATAAAAGCTAGTATCTTGACCCTTGATACCGCGATTAAGCATCACAATCACGAAACGGGTAATAATCCAAGCACAGAAAATAAGCAATAAACCCAAAACCGCATTGCGAACTGTTTTTAAGGCCTCAGCGGTTTTTTCCTGATTACCGCCGGCGGTCATATATTTAAAACCGGCAAAAACAGTTAAAGCTAAGAAAATCGCGCCCACAAAACCTAGAGCAATAGAAATAACGCGAACAATTGCCACGCGTGGATCTTGTTCAGCTCTGGCTCCACCAAAAACTCGTTTTACATCAGACATTCCTTCTTGGGTTGCCCAAAATCCTTCATCAGCTTTAACCGGTGTTAAATTAAAATGATTAATAAAAATAGGAGAAAGAAAAAGCAAAATTAGAAAAGCGGAAAAAATATTTTTTAAGACAAGATTGCCTTTTTTAGTTATTTTCATAATAATGATATAATTAGTTTGGCTAATAATATTATATAAGAATAGCCAGTAAAAAACAAGAAAATGAGTCTTTCAGGAAAAATTGCTAAAAATACCATCATCCAAATGGTAGGAAAAATTGTTTCGACCGTCTTGGGTCTTTTTTCTTTAGGTCTTATTACACGTTATCTTGGTCAAGAAGGTTATGGCGAATATAGCACTATTATTGCTTTTTTAACGATTTTTGCCGTTATCGCTGACTTTGGTTTAACTTTAGTAACGGTACAAATGATTAGTGGCGTAAAAGAAAAAGAAAAGGAAGAACATATTCTTAACAATCTTTTTAGCTTCCGTTTTGTTTCCATTATTTTATTGCTTTTATTGGCGCCTCTATTTTTAATTTTCTTCCCTTACAGCGCCAGTATAAAATTTGGCATTTTAATTACCGCCCCTTATTTTATTTTCCCTGCCTTAACACAAATAATTGTTGGTCTTTTACAAAAAAGACTAAGCATGGACAGAGCGGCGTTAGCGGAAGTAATCAGTCGTCTTTTTTTGATTGGTGGTTTATTGATAGTTCTACACTTTAAATTAGGTTTAAACGGGGTTTTAATTGCAACGGTAATTTCTGGAGCCAGTAGTTTTTTCTTTCATTTCTTATTTGCGCGTCCTTATGCCAAAATAACTTTTGCTTGGGACTGGACTTTATGGAAAAAAATAATTTCCTTGTCTTGGCCTTTGGCGATTACCATTGTTCTTAATTTAATTTATTTAAGAGCAGATATTATTTTTCTTTCTATTTTCAAAGGAGCGAGCGAAGTTGGTCTTTATGCCGCTGCCTATCGAGTAGTTGATGTTTTAACAACTTTACCTTTTATGTTTGCCGGTTTGATTCTACCAGTTTTAACAGCAGCTTGGTTAGAAAGCAAAAAAGAATATTTCCAAAGAGTTTTACAAAAATCTTTTGACTTTATGGCCATTCTAGCTTTTCCCTTAATAGTTGGTGGACATTTTTTAGCTGAACCAGTAATTGTTGCAGTGGCCGGTGAAGAATTTTATGAGGCCGGACCGATTTTAAATTTATTAATCATTGCGGTCGCTGCCATTTTCTTAGGCACAATGTTTTCACACGCGGTCATTGCTCTTAACAAACAAAGAAAATTAATTGTTTATTATGTTTTTACCAGCGCCAGTTCTTTAGTAGCCTATCTAATTTTAATTCCTCGTTTTTCTTATTTTGGTGCTGCGGCTGTCACAATTTATAGTGAAGCATTAATTGCGATTTTTTCTGCTTATTGTGTTTATAAATACAGTCGTTATTTTCCTAAATTAAAAGTTTTGTTTAAATCAATGTTAGCTAGCATTATCATGGGTGTCTTTCTTTATTATTATCCCGCTCAATTTCAAGCCGGTACTCTAAAATTAATTTTAACTATTTCTTTGGCGAGCGCGATATACTTCCTGTTCCTATTTATTTTTAAAGGAATAAGAAAAGGTGATTTAAAAGCCATTCTAAAAAAATCAAGCAGTGGTCAGATTTATGGCCCCAGTGGTTTATAAATATTAATATCAATCATGTGCAGTCAGTAAAGTCTACAAAAATTTGTCGCGACCTTAATCCGGAAATTATTTTTACTGATGAAAACTATTTAGTTATCAATAAACCGGCCGGCTTAACGGTTCATGGTGGTGCGGCTGTGAAAGATAAAACCTTGGTTGATTGGTTGCTAGAAAATTATCCGACCATCAAAAACGTAGGCGAAGATCCAATTCGTCCCGGAATTGTACATCGCTTGGATAAAGAAGTGAGTGGTTTGATGGTAGTGGCGAAAAATAATTTGGCTTTTACTGATTTAAAAAACCAATTTCAAAAAAGAGACATCAATAAACAATATCTTGCCTTAGTTCATGGACAAGTTAGCAAAGATGAGGGAGAAATAAATTTTCCTATCAAGCGCGCCAAAGACGGCTATAAAATGGCAGCCATGCCGATTAACTCCGGTGCTTTAAGTAAAAAAATAAATTTACAAAATCGTGACGAAGGTAATTTGGCGGGTTGGCTCAAAGCCAAAGAAGCAATCACCAAGTTTAAAGTGATAAAAAAATTTATTAATTATACTTTTTTAGAAGTTAAAATAAAAACCGGACGAACGCACCAAATTCGTGTTCATTTTTTTGCCTATGGTCACCCCTTGGTCGGTGATAATCTTTACTTTACTAAAAAAACTAAACTTAAAAATCAAAAGTTAAACTTAGGCAGAATATTTTTAGTAGCCAATCGCTTGTCATTTACTGATTTAACAGGAGAAGAAAAAAATTTTACAATTAAATTACCGTCTGAACTTGAAGAATTCATCAATAATCTAAAGGCCTAAACTATTTTGACTTGCTGATTTTTTTCTTGTATAATAACATTTATAATTTAATATAGTTAATAAAATAAATTTAATTTTATAAATTTATGCAAAAACATTTTAAGAGACTTGCTCAATCCGAGACTTTCACTAAAATTGTTTTGCCGATAATATTAGTCGCTATTTTAGCGGTTATCGGCTTTGCCACTTTTGGTGGTAAATCGGAGACAAAAACAATTAAGGCGGAAGAGGCAAAAACAATCGCGGAAAATTTCATTAATGATTTCTTAATGATGCCTGGTACAAAAGCCAAGATAACTGAAATCACTGAAGAAGACTTTGGTCTTTATAAATTAAAAGTTGATATTACGAGTGATATTGTGGAATCTTATTTAAGCAAAGATGGAAAATTTTTCTTTCCTCAGGCCTTTAATATAGAAGAGATGAGAGCTGAGTTAGGAACGGAATTAGAGGATGAACCAGTTACTGTAATTCCTACTAGCGCTAAACCAATTGTTGAATTATTTACCATGAGTCATTGCCCTTATGGGACCCAAATTGAAAAAGGTCTTTTGCCGGTTATTAATCTTTTAGGCAATAAAATTGATTTTAAATTAAAATTTGTTGATTACGCCATGCACGGTGAAACTGAATTAAAAGAACAAATGGTTCAATATTGTATTCAAGAAAAACAAAGCGATAAATTAATGGATTATTTAAAGTGTTTCTTAGTTGATGGCGACACAAATCGTTGTTTAACCGAGGCGGGCATTAAACAGTCTACTTTAAATTCTTGTGTAACAGCGGTTGACAAAGAATATAAAATTACTGAAAACTTTAAGAATAAAGTTGGTTTCCAAGGATCTTATCCTGGATTTGATATTTATAAAGCTGATAATGAAAAGTATGGTGTTAGTGGTTCACCAACTTTAGTTATTAATAGCACTAATGTAAGATCAGGACGAAGTGCTTCAGAATTATTAAGCGTAATCTGTTCTTCTTTTGATGTTGCCCCGGAAGAATGTAATACCAATCTTTCCGGCGAAACTCCTAGCCCCGGTTTTGGCAATGGAACTAGCAATAGCGCTACTGCAGCTGAATGCAACTAAATATATAAGGCTAAATAAAATACGTTTTAAATAAAAAAACAGCCCGACACTGGGCTGTTTTTTGTATAGAAAAAACTAATTAAACAAGCAAAGAAGTTATATCGCCCTTTAAAGTTTCCTTGTTTCTCATGCCAATAAATTCACCAATCACTTTTCCGTCTTTAAAAAGTTTTAAATTAGGAATGCTTTGGATTTGATATTGCATGGCTAACTCTTGGTTCTCACTGTCTTCAGTATTTACTTTCACAATTTTAACTTTGCCTGCCATGTCTTCGGCTAATTCATCTAAAATCGGTGCCATCATTTGACAAGGCATACACCAAGGAGCCCAAAAATCAACTAACACGGGTACGGTGCTAGCTAAAACTTCTGTTTGAAAATTGTTTTTATTTACATCAAGTGCTTTAGACATAAATTTTTTTATTTAATTATTAATTAATTCTTTAATTATCTTTTGAATTTTTTCCTGTTTCTTGTGTTTGCCGCCAGTAAAACATTTTTTCAGTTCTTCAGAAATTATTTTTTTCATTAAAGAAGCTAAAGCTGATTTAGTTGCTTTAAGTTGAATAAATAGTTTGGTACAATCTTCATCTTTTTTAGTTAACATCTTTTTAATCGCTTCCAATTGACCAATTATAATGTTTATTCTTTGTTCGTTAGTCTTCATATTAGAAAAAATAATTATATTTCTAATTTAGCATATACCCCTAGGGGGTGTCAAGATTATTCCTAATAAAAAAATAAAAAAGAAGTCATCTCTAACTTCTTTCCTTAATTTTTTAGCTTATATTAAATAAAAAACTAACTCTTTAAATATAACCAGTAATTATACTGATCTTTTTTTAGCTTGATTCTTTTAAAGCCAGCGGCTTTTGCCAATCTTTTTAATTCCCAGCCAGTAAAGGCATGATAATAACGATCACTTAGTGCCTCACCCTGATTTGATTTCCAAGAAAAAATAATATCCTTAAAATCTAACTTGTTTCTTCCTAAAATTTTTAATAAGGCAAATTTAAAAATTAGTTTTTTATGCTTGCTCGACCAAAGATTCCAATTACTAATAATTACTTCCCCATTGGGTGCAAGTTGATCTTTGATATTTTTTAATAACTCAATTCTTAATTTTCTACCGGGAATATGTTGCAGGGTCGCTAAACAAAAAATATAATCATATTTTTCTTCCCGACTAATAATTTTATTTAAATCTAAAATATCGCCCACCATAAATTTGCCTTCGGGAAAATTTTTCTTAGCTAATTCAATTAAGGTACTGCTATTATCAATTCCTAAATAAACAATTGATCTATTTTTAAATTCCGCGAACAAACGACCATTACCACAACCTAAATCTAAAACTTTTTGACCAGCAGAAATATTTTGACAATATTCTTTAGCAGTCGGCCAAAGCGCTGTTTTTCTAGTTAAATCAAAATCCGTGGCAATTGTTTCGTAATTGTCTTTAACCAAAGATCTTAATTTGTTTATCTCAGTGATTTTCATGAATTAATTAAATATTCGTGATGCGGATTATTTTTATTAGGCGGTTGATTATTTTTAACTAACCGATGATTCTTCCCTCTTAAACAACCATCACACTTACCACACGACCACGCAGATTCTTCATCACCAAAATATTTCAAAATATATTCTTGACGACAACCAAGATGATAAACATAATTTTCCATTTCATCTAATTTTTCATAAGCGCGAGCTGCTTTTTCTTTTAAACTTTTAAAATCTAGATCCAAATCTTCCGGTTCAACTATTTTTAAAATTTTGATTTCTGTTCCACGAAAGGGTGGTCTATAAATAAATAAATCTTTTTCCGCTAATTTTTTTATTACTCTCACCAATGAATCTTTTTTTATCTTTAAAACAATCGCTACTTCCTCGGGCACAAATTCCCAACCATTCATCAACTCTGATTCATAGCGATCTAATAATTTTTCTAAAACTTCTTTTTGTGTTCGCGCTCTTTTGCCTGATGATTCAATTATTTCCCTTAATGGCTTCTTGGCTTTCACAAATGAATTACTGTTTTTATCATTAGGTCGAGAAATATAACCTTCTCTTTCTAAAATTTTTAGAGCCGTACCAATCGCCATCTCCGGCACTGATTCTGATAAATTTTGCGCAATTTCCGCGTAAGTTATCAGCAAAGAATTGTTTTGATCAATTTCCAGTTCCAGTTTATGTAATAGAAAATCATAAATTTCAATAATTATTCTTGGGTCGGGATTATCGCCTTTAATAAAAAATTCTCTTAAATAGCGATCCTGTTGATTATAAAAAAGTAAACAAAAACTGGGCAAGCCATCTCGCCCGGCACGTCCGGCTTCTTGATAATAAGCCTCAATTGTTCCGGGCAAATCATGATGAATCACAAAACGAATATCATGTTTATTAATTCCTAAACCAAAAGCATTGGTAGCGACCACTACTTGCGCTTCACCTTTCATAAACTGTTCTTGTACCCAATCACGACTGCTTTGATCCATACCCGCGTGATAGGAAACCGCTTTGATGTCATGTTCAATTAATAACTCTAAAATTTCATCTGCCTTGGCTCTGGTACCGGTATAAATTATGCCTGCGCCGATATTAGGATTAGTAGTTAAAAAATTTAAAATATTTTCTATCTTTTGACCATTACTGGAAGGAATGACAGCTAATTGTAAATTTTGTCGAGCAAAACCAGTAATTATTTGAGTTGGTTCTTTTAAACCAAGTTGTTTAATAATATCTTCTCTTACTTCAATAGTGGCCGTCGCGGTTAAGGCAACTACAGGCGGCGTCCCGACTAATTTAATGGCTTCTTTTAAACGCAAATAACTGGGGCGAAAATCATGCCCCCATTGACTAATACAGTGCGCTTCATCAATAGCAAACAAAGATACCTTAATGTTTTTTAAATCATTTAAAAAAGTCCGGTTATAAAATCTTTCCGGCGCAATATAAACTAATTTGAAAAATCCGGCTTTTATTTTTGCTAATCTTTTTAATGTTTCGCCAGTTGAGATTGCCGAGTTAATAAAAGTAGCCGGAATTCCTACTTTCTCCAAAGAATCAACTTGATCTTTCATAAGAGCGATCAGCGGTGAAATAACAATCGTTACTCCTTCCATTACTAAGGCGGGTAATTGAAAAACCAAAGATTTCCCACCGCCAGTAGGCAAAACAACCATAGTGTCTTGACCACGTAAAATACTATCAATCGCTTTTTCTTGTCCCGGTCGAAATGAATTATAACCAAAATGAATTTTCAAAAGCTCTACTAATTGTTGTTTTTTCTTAACCATGAAAAATACCATTAAAAATATTAAGGAAAAATATTTGTTTTTTTTATTTAGTGACGTGCCTGATAAGCAGCTAAAACATTTTTAAACAAAAAGGCGATAGTCATTGGCCCGATACCACCGGGAACCGGTGTTATATAAGAGATTTTATCTTTTAAATCATTAAAGTCCGCATCACCATAAACATGATTATTAACTTTAGTAATGCCAATATCAATAATAGCGGCGCCATCCTTAACTGCTTCTTTTTTAATTTTATTCGGTTCACCTAAAGCGCTCACAATTAAATCCGCTTGCTGACTGTCTTGTTTGTTTAAAATTTTAAAACCATTTTTTTTAATTAATTCCTTTAGGCTTTCCCCAAAAACATCAGAATTATAAAATAAACAGGCTGATTTTTCTTTATCAAAAATATCAATTTCATCTAAAGAAGCTTGGACAGCTGCCAAAACCGGCGAAACAATATAGTCGGGATGCTGAGGATGAAAACCATCAACATCTTTTAAAGGATTAAGGGCGGCAATAATTTTATTGGTGTCAAACTGAGCCGGCAGTGGTAATTGAATTAAAATTCCATCAATCAATTCATCTTCATTTAAAAAATTAATGATGGTCATAAGTTCCTCTTCCTTGGCTTCTTTGCTTAGTTTATAAACATGCGTATCAATCCCAACTCCTTTGGCTTGCTTTTCCTTCAAAGATACATATAAACTAGAATCCTCTCTTTCACCAACCAAAATAATAGCCAGGTTTGGTCTGGCTCCACCTAGCTTAAAAACTGACTGCGCGATTTCTGTTTTTACTTGTTCGGCAATTTTTTTACCATCAATTAATTTAACAGGCATAAGAATTATATTTGAAAACCGGGAATAGGAAAATTCTGACAAAGTTTTTTTGTTTCTTTTTTTAACTCAGCTAATTTTTCTTCGTTATCTTTATTTTTAAAAGCTTCATCAATTAAATTAACAATTAAACGCATCTCATTTTCTTTCATGCCTCTGGTCGTAGCGGCCGGTGTACCAATTCTTATTCCCGATGGGTTAAGAGGCGGTCGCGCATCATTGGGAATAGTTGACCGAGAAACTGAAATACCAATTTTTTCTAAAACTTTTTCCGCTTCTTTTCCGGAATAATCTTTATCACTCAAATCAACAATCAATAAATGATTATCTGTCCCGCCAGAAACAATTTTATAACCTAAATCTAAAAACTCATTGGCCATGGCCTTGGCATTTTTAATTACTTGTTCAGAATAAGTAACAAACTCGGGTGAAAGAGCTTCTTTGAAGGCAACCGCTTTAGCAGCTGTAATATGATCGTGCGGGCCACCTTGCATACCCGGAAAAACTGCGCGATCAATTTGTTTGGCAAATTTTTCTTTGCACATAATAATCGCTCCTCTGGGTCCGCGTAAAGTTTTGTGAGTGGTAGTGGAAACCACATCAAAAATTGGTACTGGATTTTTTAGTTGCTTGCCCGCGATTAAACCGGCAATGTGCGCAATGTCGGCAAAAGTATAAGCACCAATTTCATCGGCGATATCTTTAAATTTTTGCCAATCAACTTCTCGGGAATAAGCACTAAAGCCCGCCACAATCATTTTTGGTTTTTCTCTTAAAGCAATTTTTTGAACTTCATTCATATCTATTCTTCCGTCTTTTTCACTTACTCCATATTGAACAAAATTATATAAACGACCGGAAAAATTTACTTCATGACCATGTGATAAATGACCGCCATGATCTAATTTTAAACCCAAAACCTTATCTTGCGGCTCTAACAAAGCCATGTAAACCGCTGCGTTAGCCGGTGAACCAGACAAAGGTTGAACATTAACATGTTCAGCCGCAAATAATTCTTTGGCACGATTAATCGCTAAAGTTTCTATTTCATCAACTAAAT
>Ga0255346_1003719_pt1 | contig 17581 bp, 18 predicted proteins | sample wastewater_treat_FD_194410 | JGI IMG/M metagenome (GOLD analysis project Ga0255346, IMG submission 194410) | Wastewater microbial communities from Lulu Island WWTP, Vancouver, Canada - plant22 | ecosystem: Engineered > WWTP > Wastewater > Unclassified | place: Canada: Vancouver, British Columbia... | reverse complement strand
TGGTTTTCTTCCTCTTCCTCGGCGTCGGCCTTGTCGCGCTGGGCCTGGTTGGAGCCATCTACGCGCTATACTTCCGGTTCATCGAGAACGAGGCGATCTTCGTGCCCGCCATCAGCTCGTTTATCCTGTTCGCCCTCGGTATCCAGTGCCTGCTGTTTGCCATGCTTTTCGACATGCAGCAGGAGAAGGAGGAGAGTGGCTGGTATTGATCTGGCGGGATCACCATCCGCTCGCAATGACATTTCACTGACATATCCTGGATCCTCTCTCTTTTCCCGGCTGACGTTGGAATATGGAGACGTTGCGGCAGACGGTTCGCTGACGGTTTTTTGCCCTCCGGGAACAGCTCCCCGCGCTCTTCTTGGCGCCGACTTGCTGGCGAGCGATGGTCGAATCAATATTCGATAGTATTATCATGGAGGATGGGATGTTAGTCAAGTATACCGAGAGCACAGGAGAGAACGATAAAAGGAGGACGCAGGTCTTCGATGCGCGTTCATGTTCGTTCGGGCGCCAATCGGTTCGGTTTGCATGGTCATCGGGAGGTGTTCGTCCGTCCCCCCAATTCGCAGGGCGACGTGCACATCACTTATCTGGATCACCCCTCCATCACCCCAACGACTGAAGGGAGTATCATCACGAAGAGTCTCTCCATCAGGGGTGTCGTGCCTGTCACGGGGTAAAAAAATGCAGCTGTCATCGGTGTGGAACACAAAACGATTAAATATAATTACCATGGAAGTTCTCTAGGATCTATCCGAGACCAAGCATACGTTGCTGGATGTGAGTGCTGATGGACAAGTCCCCCCCCCAACAGGTCTGCACACGATGTGTGATGGATACGACAGTCCCGGAGATCCGTTTTGACAAGAACGGGGTCTGTACCTACTGCCGGATTCACGATGATCTCGAAGAGAAACATCCGCTCGATGAATCCGGAAAGAGGCGGTTCCAGGCTATCATCGACCGGATTAAGCAGGACGGCAGAGACAAGGAGTACGACTGCATCGTCGGGGTGAGCGGAGGCCGCGACAGCAGCTACACGCTGTACGTCGCCGTCGAGATGGGTCTTCGTCCGCTCGCAGTACACTTCGACAACGGCTGGAACTCCGAGATTGGAGTCGGAAATATCAAGACGATCACCGAAAAATTGAACGTTGACCTGCATACCCATGTCGCCGACTGGGAGGAGTTCAAGGATATTCAGAAGGCATTTCTCCGGGCCTCCGTGTCCGATGCCGAAGTCCCGACGGACTACGTAATCCTCTCGGTCCTGTACCACGCTGCGACGGAGAACGGTGTGAAATACATCCTCAACGGCCATTCGTTCCGAACCGAGGGGGTTGCTCCGATCGGGTGGACCTACATGGATGGGCGTTACATCCGGGGTATTCAGGCCAAGTTCGGTTCCGCGAAGATCACCAGTTTTCCCGTGATGAGCCTATCGGAGCTCCTGTATTATACCTTCGTCAAGCGGATCCAGGTCATCAACGTCCCCGAGTTCATCCAGTACGAGCACGAGCATGTCAACCAGGTTCTCGAGGAGCGACTCGGATGGCAGTACTATGGAGGACATCACCACGAGTCGGTCTACACCGAGTTCTTCCAGTCGTACTACCTGCCAAAGAAGTTCAACATCGATAAGCGAAAGCTCGAATACTCCGCCCTGATCCGCTCGGGGCAGATGACCCGGGAGGATGCGCTGAAAGAGTTGGAGAAACCCTACGAGTACAACCCCGAGATCGTGGATTACACGATCGCCAAACTCGGCCTGACTCCCGAGGAGTTCCGGGAGATCATGGAAGAGCCTCCGAGGAGCTTCCGGGACTATCCCAGTTACTACTCGGCCATCCGGGCGTCCAAGGCCCCGATAAAGATTGCGTGCAATCTCAACCTGCTCCCGCACGTCTTCTACGAAAAGTACCTGGGTGAGTGATACTCTATCCCGTTCTTGAGGGACGCGCGAATGGTGGTCATCGTCGACTATGGAATGGGAAACCTCGGCAGTATTGTCAATACTCTGCGACGAATCGGTGTCTCCGCGAAGGTAACCTCGGATCCGGACGACATACTCGCAGCCGATCGGATCATCCTCCCCGGCGTGGGGGCGTTCGATAAGGGAATGGAGAACCTGAAGGGTGCGGGACTTGTACCCGCACTCGAGGAGCAGGTCCTGGAGAATGGTGTCCCCATCCTCGGGATCTGCCTCGGGATGCAGCTCCTATCGGAGAGGAGCGCGGAAGGTCATGTGCCGGGTCTCGGGTGGATCCGGGGCGAGACGGTACGGTTCCAATTCGACTCGAACGGTGGGCGGATGAAGATCCCCCACATGGGATGGAACTCCGTCGAACCGAACGGAGATCCGCTCCTCAGCACTATCACGTCGGACGACAGGTTCTATTTCGTCCATTCCTATCACATCGCCCGTATCGACGAGGAGCTGGTGAGCGGCACGACCACATACGGCTACGCTTTCCCTTCGGTCATCAGGCAGGGGAATATTCACGGGATCCAGTGTCATCCCGAACGAAGCCACTCGAGCGGAGTCCGGGTCCTGAAGAACTTCGTGGGTCTCTCGTAACATGTTCCGTCCGCGCGTCATCCCCTGCCTGTTGCTGAAAGAGTTCGGGCTGGTCAAGACGATCGCGTTCAAGGACCCCCGGTACATCGGCGACCCGATCAACGCGGTCCGGATCTTCAATGAGAAAGAGGCGGACGAGCTCCTCTTCCTCGATATCATGGCGTCGAGGAGACATGGAATCCTGGGTGGAACGGCGAAGGGCAAAATCCCGCTCGAGATGGTCGCCAAGATCTCACGTGAATGCCTGATGCCGCTGACATACGGCGGCGGCGTCCAGACCGTCGAGGACATCCGCGGACTCTTCAACGCAGGAGTCGAGAAGGTTGCGATCAATACGCAGGCGATCGTCAACCCCGGGCTCGTGCAGGAGGCCAGCGGGACCTTTGGGAGCCAGAGCATCATCGTCTCGATCGACGCCTGGCGGGGGCCCAACGGTTGGTACGAGGTGTTTAGCCACTGTGGGAGCAGGGCAACAGGGCTCGATCCGGTCCAACTGGCCCGTAAGATGGAGGCGCTCGGAGCCGGCGAGATCATGATCACGTCCATCGACAACGAGGGGTCGATGGCGGGATACGACATCGTCCTGACTCGGAGTATCGCCGATAGTGTCGGTATCCCGGTCGTCGCGTGCGGTGGTGCCGGTCGGCTGGAAGATCTCAATGCCGGGTACTACGAGGGAAACGCGTCGGCACTCGCCGCAGGAAGCTTTTTCGTATACCACGGCAGAAAGCGAGCATTTTTGATCAGCTATCCGACGCGAGCGGAACTCGAGAACGCCTTCGCCGGAGCGGACTGAGAATCATGAAGATCGTCGTCGATATCAATCATCCGGCCCACGTCCATTACTTCAAGAACTTCGTCTGGGAGATGGAGAGACGAGGGCACCAGGTCCTGATCACAGCGAGCGAAAAGGATATCTCGTACACGCTTCTGGATAATTATGGTTTTTCTTATGTTAAGATCGGCAATTATGGAACTTCATTATTCCAGAAAATGATCAGTATCCCCCGACTAGATCTGACGATGTATCGGGCTACGAAAAAATACCAGCCAGATCTATTGATAGGGTTCGGCTCAATTCGAGTCGCGCATGTTTCAAAGATGCTGAGAAAGCCCTCCATTGCGCTCGATGACACGGAGCACGCAAAATGGGAACACCTGCTCTATGTCCCATTCACTGATGCTATCCTCACTCCCGCTTGTTTCAGAAAAGAGTTCGGTGATAAACAGATACGGTATGACGGGTATACCGAGCTCCAATATCTGCATCCAAATCAATTCACGCCTGATCCCAGTATCCTTGGCGAATGTGGCCTTACCCCGGACGACCATTACTCTGTCATCCGTTTCGTATCATGGCAGGCGAGTCACGATAAGGGACAGCATGGCATCAGGGATAGGATCGGAGTCGTGAAGGAGCTGGAACACTATGGCCGGGTCCTTATCACTTCCGAGGGGACACTCCCGCTGGAACTTGAGCGGTATCGGATCACTGTTCCTCCCGAAAAGATTCATGATCTTATCTCTTATGCGACGCTCTATCTTGGAGAGGGAGGAACGATGGCGTCGGAAGCCGCTCTGCTCGGGACTCCTTCGATATATGTCTCATCTCTCGCGGGTACCATGGGCAACTTCATCGAGCTCGAGGAGAGGTACGGCCTCCTCTATAGTTACAGCGAAGGCGAACCTGCAGTGTTAAAAGCAAAAGAGATCCTCGATGATCCCTCGAGCAAGAGTGTGTGGAGAGAGAAACGGGATCATTTGATGAGTATGAAGATCGACACAACCGCGTTCCTGGTCTGGTTCGTTGAAAACTATCCCCGGAGTTTTTTTGCACTGAAGGCAGAACCTGGGATTCAGTACCGATTTAGCGCTGGGGGTCTTTCATGATCGAGGTCATCGCGGATGGATCGACAATGTCTTATACTTCCCCTCTCACCTGGGAGCACCATGGAGAGACCTCTGAAAATTTGGCTGATGGTGTCACTACGGTCAGGAATATAGGGGGCAGACCCTCCTGGAGTCTGAAGGGTGGTCCTTGGATCTGGCTGGTGACCGGAAGCGCTCGTCAAAACGGAATATACCACGTGGACATATTGACCTTTACCTCCTTTCTCTCAGTGGGAGTAATCTTTGAGGATGAGAGTAAACTAGGTTCGGGCGATGAAGCCTTCTTCTCTGTTCAGATCTGCTCTCGAGCGAACCCGTATGTACCGTGGGTGGATATTTTGCTTGCCTGTTGGAGGGATACAACCCCCCTGTCTGCCGAGAGTACCGCGAAGGTCGCGAGGCTGCGCTGCACAGGGAGAGATACTGCCTGGTAACGGTGATCATGATGGTTGAGCAGGATTACACAATTTGCACTCATTGTATCTGTGACACAACGATCCCTGGAATCCAATTCGATGATTCCGGTGTTTGCAATTACTGCCATGAGTTCGAGGAACGAGATAGTAACTACCCGCTGAATGCCGAGGGCGAGGCACGGTTGCGATCCATCATCAGGGATATCGTCGAGCGGGGAAAAGGGAAGGAGTATGATTGCCTGATTGGTGCCAGTGGGGGGACGGATAGCACATACTGTCTCTATCTGGCAAAGCAATGGGGACTACATCCGCTGGCCATACATCTTGACAACGGCTGGAATTCAAATACTGCCGTGAGCAATATAAAAAAAGCTACAGACAAACTGGGAATCGATCTCGACACCCACGTGGTGGATTGGGAGGAGTTCAAAGACCTTCAAGTCGCTTTTCTCAAAGCTTCGGTCCCTGATGCAGATGCCCCGACCGATGTGGCCATCCAATCGGTTTTGTACGACGTTGCCATGAAAGAGGGCATACAATATATCATCAATGGCAGTAATTTTCGAACAGAGGGCAATCAACCTCCTGCCTGGGGGTATGGAGATGGAAAATATATCGCCAGCGTTTATCGACAATATGGGAAAAACAAACGACTTCAGCACATCCCGAACCATACCCTTCTTGATATCGTTTATTACCATTTCATAAAGAGACTCCAATTTTTCAAACCCCTCTATTATACAGATTACCAGAAGTCAAAAGCGATGGATATCTTGAGGACGGAGCTCGGGTGGGAGTACTATGGTGGCCATCACTACGAGAATATCTACACGAGATTTATTCATGGGTATTATCTTCCCACAAAATTCGGGATAGACAAAAGAAAGATAGAGTTCTCAGCACTCATCCGTTCTCATCAGATGACACGAGAGGAAGCTCTGGAAAAGCTCAAGGATCCAACATATGACCGGGAGACTATCGCCGAGGAGATTGGATATGTAATAAATAAACTGGATATATCAGAAGAAGAGTTTGATGCGATTATGTCCTCGGAGAATAAAATATTTGCCAATTATGAAACTTATTACCCGATTATCATGAAGAGCAGACATCTCATTGACCTCGCACATCGCCTGAAATTATATCCAGACAAGGTCTATGGTAAGTATTCGTATTAACGCGTATGATCGAGGGACGTGTTGACAAGAAAATTTTGATCGTCGCGACTGAATACTTTAGTTTTGTAAAAGATCAGACGGAATCAATTGCACATTTTTTTCCCGAAGTGGCAGTATTGGTCAGGTACAACCCCCTCGCCGAGATCTCATCAATACTCCCGATAAGTTCCCTCACCAATTTTCGAAGGGCCAACCTCATCAAATGCGATCACCTTCCCCCGACTATCACGGTGATCCCGACACCGGTCTGGTACATCCCGACTGACTATTTTTATAAACGGCTCGGAGAGAACCACTTTTCCGCTGCGTCTGATTCGATAAAAAGGAACCGCCTCCGATTTGATCTGATCCATGCGCATGCAACCTGGTCTGCGGGTTATGTTGGAGCTCGGCTGAAAGAGCACTACGATGTACCCCTCGTTGTCACCGCACATGGCTATGACATCTATTCGCTTCCATTCAAAGACTCCACCTGGAAGGAAAAAATTGAATATGTATTGAACTCGGCAGACGTCATCATCACCGTCAGCCAGAAGAATCTGGAGTGTATCAAGATGCTGAATGTTCATTGCCCTGTTCAAATTATCCCAAATGGATTCAGGAGCGACCTTTTCTACCCACGGGATATGATGGAATGTCGCAAAGAACTCGGGCTACCGCCGAATCGGAAGATCATCCTTGCTGTTGGAAATCTTGAGCCGGTAAAAGGACATACGTATCTCCTCGAGGCAATCGGCTCGATAACCGAGCAGCGGAAGGATATCTTCTGCGTCATCGTCGGCACTGGCAGTCAACGGCGAGCGCTTGAGAAGCAGATTCGCACCTTAGGTCTTTCGGAATTTGTCATGCTCGCTGGAAACAAACCTCATGCGGACATTCCTACCTGGATCAACGCCTGCGACATCTTCGTCCTGCCGAGTCTCAATGAGGGAAATCCGACTGTCATGTTCGAGGCACTCGGATGTGGAAAGCCATTCGTCGGAACCCGGGTTGGCGGAGTGCCTGGGATAATCGTGTCGGATATGTACGGTTTGCTTGCTGAACAGGGGAACTCCGGTGACCTTGAAGAGAAGATTCTACTCGCGCTCGATCGGGAATGGAACCCGAAGAGTATCCTGGAGTACGCATTTTCGTTCACATGGGAATCCATCTCTATGGAAATTTTAAAGGTTTATAGAGGCGCCCTTGGGGAGGTTCCATGAGAGTTGCGTTGATTACGAGCTACTGGAAAAATAGCGACGGTGGTGGCATCAAGACATACCTGGTGAACCTCGTTAACACCCTGACCGAACGATCTGTCGATGTCAGGGTGATCTTCAGGAAGGGACGCGACCAGGAGAACATTCAGGGCCATGAGAACAAGCTTGCCTTTTCGATTTCATGTTATCGCCATCTCCTCGACTATCGTCCTGATGCAATTCATACGCAGGGGGATTGGTACTGTCTCCTGCCAGGCGCACTCTACAAGAGAATCCATGGATGCAGATTGATCAACACCTTCCATACAGAACCGGAAGTACCGATCGGACGTTTGGAAAAGGTCATCATGCGATATCTCCTGAACGCCTGCGATCACGTCACTTTTGTATCGCTTGGTCTACAGAAGCGGATCATCGAGATCGACGGGCTCACGACGCCGAACGCAGCGATAACATACGCAGGGGTGAAAGTGGGCGAGGTCTTAGATGGCGACGTTAAGCAATTCATGGATGACTTTGGGATCGATGAGAGCTCCATCACCATAACCACCCTCGGTATGACTGCACTTCCGTATAAGGTTCAGGGACTGAAACTGCTGATCGAGGCGATACGGATACTACGGGTTACCTTTCCAGACATCATGCTGGTCGTGATCAGAGAGGGTGAGTATTCGAATGAGGTGAAAGCTTTCGCTCGAGAGATGAAGGTTGAACAGAACGTTATCTTTACCGGCAACATAGACAACCCCTTGGTACCCCTGAAGATGTGTGCTGTATACGCCCACACTCCTCTCGGTGAGGGAGGCGTGTCGCTGGCACTCCTGGAAGCGATGAGTATGGGAAAGCCCATTGTAGCCACGTCGGTCGGCGGTATCCCCGAGGCGATAACTGATAGGGAGAATGGCCTTCTCGTAGAACCTGAAGTGCAGCAGATTGTCGAGGGAATAGCATTCCTGTTACAAAACCGGGATTATTCAGAACAATTGGGAAGATCCGCGAAGCGGACCGTTGAGGAGAAGTTCACGTGGGCGAATTCGGCAAAAGTATTTGAATCATTATACACTTCCTGATACCGATAGAGCTAGAATCATCTACAAGAGGTCAATCATGGAGATGCAAATCCGACCGATCTTTCCAGGATTCAAAAAGAGCTCCATGGATAGAAATTCAATTATTAACCTGTTCCTCATTGTGGGCTTCGTCCTGATTGCACTCAATAACTTCGCTCTGATCTACCACCAGCCTGCGGGCTATGTTGTTGATATATACTCTCAACTCCCTCCATTCTTCTTTTTGACAGCTCTTCTGTGTTATCTCATCGCAGGGTTCGCAGTCTTCTCAGGCATCGTGAACGGAAGAATGCTGGGTGCTTTGATATTGGCACTCAATCATGCCGTCATATTGTTGATACCCTATATGCTCGGTTACTACTTGATGGGCCGAGCAGACGATATGAGCTACATCGGCGAATATGAACATATCAGCAGTGCCGGTTCGATCAGTGCCTGGAATATATATCCTGCAAGTCCGATCTTTGGTGCGATAATCCAAACTCTCACCGGACTCCCAGCGAATGGAGTCGCCTTCATCATGCCGATTATATTCTCTTTTATCTTTGTCTGTGGCCTCTATCTCGGTTCTCGCTTCTTCTTGAATGAAGAGAAGCAGATACAGATCGTATTGCTTACCTCATTCATCCTGTATCTTGGTCCATACCATTTTCTTAACGTACCCCATGCTCTCTTCTTTGCGTACATACCGCTCTACCTTTACAGCTTTCTCCGTTACATCCGGAATCGATCCATCTCGAACGCTGTTCTCATAATAGTTCCAACTGTGCTGATTCCGTTTATGCACCCCTTCATCGTCCTGTTTGTCTTTTCACTATTGCTGACGCAGGGAATGCCTGAGAAATTTGTGAATCGATTTCTTCTTTCGGATTACCGAAAAGATATCCGGCCTCTATTACTCTTGATTCTTGGGTTCTTTTCATGGTTCATTTATAATTCAACTTTGATGTTCAATTTTGCTCAGAGTTACTACGCATTTATCCAGAGATCCACCGAGACGGTGCTGTCAGGTACAGTCAGTAAACTATCCAGTGCTCATCTCGATCCATTCAGCTTAATAAATTTCATATTTATATATTATGGTAGATATATTATACCCCCTATAGTAATACTTCTTGGAAGTTATTACGTGTACTTGAATAGGAGTACTATTCAAAAATGTGTTAAGAGAAATATCATTCTATTATTCATCATCTATCTCATCTCTTCCGTTATCGAGGTAATCTTATTCCTCAACCCAATAATATCGCATCAGCCAGATCGCCTTACCAATCTGAACTTTATCGTTTATGCTCAAGTGCCCTTGTTCACTCTATCTCTCTATGTCCTTATATCGAATAATCAAGGTTTCATCCGACAGACGATACTACCCATCATTCTGATTGCAGGAATCTGGAGCTTGAGTTTCTGGGGTGCTTTTGCTTCGCCGTACACGTTTAAAACAAGTGAAGCACTTACCTACAATGAAGTTGATGGTATGACATGGTTCTTTGAGTCGCGATCGCACGATCTCGTTCTAACTCCATTGAGCCAACTGGATCGTTTTCAGGATCTCTTCGATTACCATGATCGCCCGATCTACATGGCGTTCCGTTCGCATTTCGGGTATAAAACCGACGGTCGCTCTTTGATAGAAGCTAATCAGATTGAAGACCAAAAGTTTTATGCTATCTTATTAACGACCGACGAATTCCTTTATCAGACAGTACCTGGCTACAAGGAAATTGGTAGATTCACTTCTGATGATTACGTTCGGTTTAGAAATGATCGTTCGATCGATGGAAAGATCTATGACAACCTCAATATTGAGATCTATACCTGATCTTTTCCCCCAATTCCTCAGGTAGGGACATTGCTACCTTCAGGAACGGAGATCAGAACAACCAGCCTGACAGAGATTCCATGACATTGTAATTTACGAAAAATCTCTTTCGTTTGTATCGCGGGATACGGCGTCCGTCCTGTGATCACCCCACTGTATTTTTTCCACAACGAAATTTTTTTAAAATTCTGTAATGATCTTACATCGGCATGTTCGATCAGGTGGGCTTCGCTCGGTCTACGATGACAGAACTTCGAACGCCATCTTCTCAGTCTCAACATTGTCCGGCGCTCCATCCTGATCTGGCACGTGAGCTGTTGTCAGATATGGTGTATCGGAAATTTTATCTCATTGTTATGACACAACTGGGAAAGAGCTCCATCATGATCTCGCAGGGGTATCAGGCCTGTCGCGCTCCGGCGTAGATGACCAATCGGCCAAAAGACCGGGAGTGTCGTTACTGGTGCGAATGAATAGCGGCGTTCACCACAGGTGATCGCGTGGCAGGTTCATCGAACCAGGTGATCGAACTGCAGGCGTCACGCGCTTCTGTGTATATCGTTATTGTTCTTGTATTTTTTATAATAGTAATGGTAGGACTCTCGGTATTACTTTTCAGTCCAGCCCCAGACTCTATGTCTAATACGACCTCGTCACCCATTCCAACCACCGGTCCGACGACGTATCCGACGTCAGTCTCCACGCCGGTCCCGACGCTCGGCTCGTCGCCGAGCACCACACAGTTGAACTCGTTCCTCACCTCTGCCTATGCTGCGGGCAATTCCCGAATGGTGTCGATGCAGCAGGCGTGGCGCAGCTGGGCCGTCCCGACCCGGTCGGACCTCGTGAGCGGTGCGACGAATGGCCAGACGGCAGGGATGAGGGGTGACGGTGCGACCGACAACACGGCCACGCTGCAGTCCATTCTCAACTCGCTTCCCAGCGGGTCGAAGCTGTACTTGCCTCCCGGGACCTACCGTATCAATGGACCGGTCAGCATCACCAAGCCCGTGACGATCGTCGGTGCACCGGGGACAGTCTTCGACTGTACCCGAGCGACCCAGAACGTCTTCACCATCAACCGGGGCGGCTCGGCCTCGTCGAAACTGAGCGGCGTGAGCTTCACCGGCCTGGTCATCGAGGGGCCCGGGATCGAGACGACGCCGGAGATGATCATCGGCTACTATCTCGACACCTTCAAGGTCTCCTACGTGAAGTTCCACAATGTCGGAGTCACGGCCATCGACGTGCGGACGAGCACGAACGTTCTGGTCGAGGACTGCGTCTTCGACAACGTTTTCTTCAGTGACCAGGGTTACGGCGTTGCCGTCATCGATCGCAGCGACCAGGTCGTCATCCGTGACAACTTCTTCGTCACCAAGGGCCGCCACGGCGTGACAACCGGGATTACCGGCTCCCGTCAACCCACGTCGGACTATGTCCTGAGCGTCACCGTTGAGAACAATTACTTCGAGTACATGACGGAAGAGGCGGTGAACGCCCACACCTATCACGCGGGCGCCTACGTCGTCCGTGGCAACGTCATCAAGTCCTCGAACAAGGGTATCCAGCTCGCCAGTGGCATGGCGGACGTCTCCAACAACGTGATGATCGACTGTAAAGCAGGGATACTTGTGTGGAATTATTATGTTCCCTCAGGGGTGAAAACGGATAGGATCACGGGCAATACCATGATCAACACAGATTATGAAGCAATATTTGTGACGAATACTGATGTCCAGATCCGAGATAATGTGGCAAAAGGGACAGATGGAGGTTCGGCTATCGTACTCGGCGGCTATTCGCCCATCTCCTGTGATATCTCCGGTAATGTCGTAGAGGGCTATAAACTCGGCCTGGAATCAAACCCATCAAGCTCAGAAGTTACGTCAATTAACAATTACCTGAAAGTATTCGGCATCTTTCTACCTTTCTGAATAGTAAAGGGGTTCCGGTGATCGGGTGGCGTCCCCGATGACGCATGATAACGGATGAGATGCTAACCCCGTCATCCAACAGAGACTTTCCTGCCGACCAACCAGTTCTTTCGTCTGTCGAGAATATCGTGTGCTTCTATCGACCTTAGGCCTGCCACGCCATCACTGCCCAGAGCAACAGGGTAGTGTGCCAAAAGTGCTGTAAAAACTGAATGGCCCTGAATCCAACCTAGAATTGGACAAAGGAGAAGACAGGGCCATGATCCCATTATCGGTTATCGAAGATTACCTTTCCGACCAATCGGAAGGGATGCGGAACCTCATCACCTGGTTTCTGAACCTCGTGATGCAACTGGAAGCACTTCAGCAAGCCGGTGCTGAACGCCATGAGCGAACCGAGACCCGGACGGCACATCGCAATGGCACCCGCGATCGCTCGCTCCGTACCCGGTACGGCGATGTCACCCTTACGAAGCCGCAATTCCGAGAACGTCCCTTCGAGACAAAGGTCTTCGGTCGCTATGCCCGTGTCGAGAAGGCCCTGGTGAACGCGATCGCCGAGTCCTATCTTCAGGGTGTCTCAACACGGAAGGTCGAGGCGATCATCGCCCATCTGGGGATCGACCAGCTCTCACCGTCATCGGTCTCTCGCATCGCCCAGGACCTCGACCGTGAGGTACAGGAGTTCCTGATGCGACCGATTGAGCATCCAATCCGGTATCTCTTCCTCGATGCCTCGTACTATACCGTCCGTGACGGTCCCCGCTATGTCTCGAAAGCTCTGCTCGTCACGGCAGGTGTTCGCGATGATGGCTATCGTGAGATCCTCGGTGCCACGATCGCCGACTGCGAGAACGAGGCGTTCTGGTCCGGCTTCTTCGATGACCTCAAAGACCGAGGGTTGCGGGGAGTTCAGCTGGTCATCTCTGATGGCCATCGGGGGATCCAGGCGGCCGTGGCTTCGTCCTTTGCTGGTGCATCGTGGCAGATGTGTCAGGTACACACGACCCGAGCAGTCCTGAGAAACGTGCCGAAGAAAGACCAGCACGACGTTGCTGACCACCTGCGGGAAGCATACGGCAACGAACGGCGACTCCAGGATTGTGCGGACGATCTCGCGGCACGAGGATATCAGAAGGCGGCAACGACGATCGAACGGTTTCTCCCGGGGCTCCTGAACTACACAGCCTTCCCGAAGGCGCATCAGAAACGTATCCGTACGACCAATGTCATGGAACGAATAAACCGGGAGCTGAAACGGAGAACCCGGGTCGTGGGAGCGTTCCCCTCCGATCAGTCGTTGTTGCGACTCGCCGGGTCGATCCTCAGGGACATCAATGAGGAGTGGATCACGGGGAAAAGGTATGTGCTGATGGACGAGTGATGAAGATCCAGGGAAACAGGGTCCGAGGGAAATTACAGCACTTCTGAGACACTACCAGCAACAGTGAGAGAGGCGGGTGCACTGGTGGGGTGGCTGCGTCGCTTGTAATCCCCATGATGCACGGCGATTTCGGTATCCGATCCTTCGACCGTTGCAGGCCCAGGGCGGGGGCTGGTCTGCACACCATGCCTTCTCCCGATTCGTGGACACATCACCACCAGTTTTTTTCACCAGATCAAGGGAAATACCATCCCATACTCAAAGGGCTGCGAGGAGATTTGAACAGTACTGGCGATAATAAATAAGACAAAATCGAACATCCTTGGAACATGTTTGCCAAGCGGATGTGAAAGAAATATATATGATCCCGGTTGAAGACAAGTCAATGGTCGGAATAAGTGCTCTTTACTCTGACGAGGCCTCATTGTTTCTCAATAGATTCTACGAAGCCCAGAGTTCAATGCTGCACTTTCCATCATATACCGCAAGCACCCTTTTTGAAGATACATTTTTTTTAGTAGGCTCAACCTCTTTCGAGCAGTATCCCATCACCTGTTTCGAGGATGCTACGACCTTCATCGTACTCGAGGGCATGATATACAACATCGATGAGACCTCGATCAGGCAACATCTCTTTGAGATTGCACAGAAAACTCACGCCGAAATCCAACAAAAAAAGCAGATATCAAGCCTCCTACAAAATGCCGATGGAGAATTTATCGTAATTATCTATAATAAAATAACGAAGGATCTCTGCGTTTTCAATGATTCTCAGGGGGGCTCATTAGAGAGAATGTATGTAATCCCTAGTAAGCTCTTTATATGTGGACGCCCATTATAGGTCAATGGCGGCAAACCAGAGATTCCACTGTTCGAGTGGCGACTACCTGAAGTATTCGCAGTCGTCGATCGATCGCGCGCTCGAGTCCGGGGCCATCACGGCCGGCGACCGCGACCTGTTGCGAACCTTCGTAAACGAGGTGTCGGCCATGCGCGGCATCTCGCCACAGCGCCGGTACAAGATCGTCTACACCCTGATCGGGTGGCGTCGGTTCATCGGGCCGTTCGCTGAGAACACCCTGCCGGACCTTCACGAAGGTATCCAGGCCTTGAAGGCGGCTACGAAAGACGACGGCTCACCGCTCTTCAAGCAGAACACGATCGCCGACTATGTGCGCTTCATCAAGCGGTTCTACCTGTGGCTGATCGATAACGAGTACGTCTCGCTCCCTTACCGCAAGGTGAAAGAGATCCGGGCGCCTGCCTACAACACCATGACGAAGACCGTCGGTGATCTCTTCACAGAGGATGAGGTCTTCGCCATGATCAAGGCGGCGAAGACGCCGAAGGACAAGGCGCTGATCGCGCTGCTCTACGAAGGCGCTTTCCGTATCGGCGAGATCGGAAGCCTGATCTGGGGCGATATTCGGTTTACCGACTGGAACCTGCAGGTGAACACAGCGGGAAAGACGGACAAGCCGCGGTACATCCCGCTCGTTATCGCGCGGCCGTACCTCGCGGCATGGATGGATGCCTACCCGAAAGAGATCACGGATCGGGCGTTTGTTTTCCTGACCAACATCAGGTATGAACCGCTCCAGTACCAAGGGCTCGTGAAGCAACTTCGGATCATCGCGAAAAACGCCGGCATCACCAAGCATCTGACGCCACACGTCTTCCGGCACTCGAGGGTTACTCACCTTCTGCAGCGCGGCGTCCCGGAGAGCACGATCAAGATGATCTGTTGGGGCAACCTCGATACGGACATGCTCAAGACCTATGCCCATCTCTGCAACGGCGACATCGACCGCGCCACCGCCGAGTTGAACGGGATCGTTCCGCCCGACGTGGCGAAGAAGAGCCGCGCGCTCGACCCGAAGCAGTGCCCGCGCTGCTACTGGGTCAACCCGCCAACGGCGCGGTCCTGTCGATCGTGCGGGCTCGAGTTGACGGTCGAAGCCGTCGAGGAGAAGAAGAGCGCGATGGAACAGATATGGTCAGATCCTGAGTTCCGGGCGGCGTTTGAAGACGCGGTGCGGCGGATGCAAGCCAAGGCGGGCTGATGCTTTGCCCGTTTTTTTTCTGCATGTGTACCCTGCAGAGCGGTATCGGCGGTACGGGCGGTACACCTGCCACTACTGCGAGGAGTCTTTCTCCCGTTTCCGCATGCGGGATAGGGCTGTTCGATGAGCCGAACAGCATGTCTTTGCCCCCCGATTTAAAGAACTAATATCTTTACCACAAACGAGGCAGTATGTTTCCTGTTTGGGACGAGTCTTATTGTTGTGATGTTGTATTCTGCAACTGGCAGAGTGATATTGTTGATATTTGTTCTTTGTAACAAATTGGACCCTGCAATTTTTACATCTCTTAAAAAATCTCCAAATGAAAAACATCCGAGCGAAAGAGAAATATATCCTTCCGAGATTCGTGGGGTATAGATAACCGATCTCAATTCCAAAGGGCATGGTGGCCGAATCCATTTTTATGATATATTTGTCATGGTTTTCGCATATCATCGCCAATAGGTCTGAATCGGATTTTTTTGAGTTGTTGTATAGGGTTCCAAACCCAACGGTGCCGACATATTCAACCGGGATTTGAGATTGAATATATTCCTCCGATTCGAAACTTTCATCCAAAGATCCGAACTCTACATTATCCCACTCTAACCATTGTCGGAAGCCATCCCCGTGATCTGGGAAGAGCGAAATCTCGGCCCGGTTGGGAAGTTGGGGTTGAAATTTCGGATGCGGGCGAACCCCTTCGCCTGGCCACTCAAAAGAAGTGCCATTGAAATATCGGATTTCGTGTCCTTGTTTACGCGCGTTAAATGGGTCGGGTGGATGGGCAGGCTCATGCTTTTGTGTAACATTTTTTGATACGGCCATCAGTCTGATCAAACCGATGAATATGTTACACTTCCCACTTATGTCTATGCCTATGTGCTATGTGGCACGGGATGGATCGGTGTCGGTTTCGACAACGGTCCTAATTCCGCGTCCGCTGAAGGACGAGGCACGGCGGTTGGGGATTTCCCTATCAGGTACCCTGACTGAAGCGCTGAAGGTAAGAATCGAAGACCTGGAGCGGGAAGGCGGCAAACCATAGCCCGCTACCAGGACACCACCCAATGACAAGGAGGCAACCACATGTTAACCTCAGTGCCTCATAACGGCACCGCCCGGATCATTCCCGGCTTCAAGATCCACGCCGACACGCTCGCCCGTCTTAATCCGATGGAGCGCGTTTGGGCGAACAAGCTGATCGCCGAAGGCACTTGGATATTTGTTCCTGATGAGGCGACATCATGACTGCCAGGCGGCTATCGTTCTGTAACCTGCAGACGTGCGCGGACTGTGGCGGTGCGTGTCGGGATCAGGATTATTACGACGCGGACAACCGCGACAACGCTGCCGGCGTCCCGGCGTGCACCTGTTGCTCACGAAAGCCGACGGCGATAGAGAAGGGTTGGTGAAAAACGATGGTGTTTGACACACATTACTATCGTTTCCACTGCAAAGTACCTTTCGGTTGGTGGTTCTGATGGCGCGGCAGATCGACTTTGCCGCTCATCACCTGAACCGCTACCTTCGCGGGAAAGGCGCCTGCGCTGGAGGTGTTCGGCGGGAGCACTACAACATCGTCTCGCAGCCCGAGGCCGACCGCAGGATCACGACGAAGGACGACGCGTCCCGGCTCTACGAAAATCTGCGTGGCGGTAGAAGAATGACGAATGCATGCCGTACCCGCGCGGACGCAGTACGGTGCGCGCTGCTTGAAGGCGCATATCTCGAGCTGCTGCGGTTCGTGGTCGTGGCGGACAAGGGCGCGATCCGGTTCGCGACGCTCGCGAACCCGATGCACATCAAACGGCAGTTCATGATTGACATTGCGAAGGCGGCGGAACGGTCTTTCCCAAAACTCGAGCCGTACGCTGACCGGGACCACGTGCTGTTCACCATGCCCGTAACTGTCGGACAGGCGAACACCGGCGAGCCCGAATGGCATATCAGTGCCGTCATTCCGGACGCGACCGTTGAGGCGTGCGGCGAGCGCGTCGTGCAGATCGCGCTCGATGTCACAATGACGATCCTGCCGATC
>Ga0255346_1003712_pt1 | contig 17622 bp, 14 predicted proteins | sample wastewater_treat_FD_194410 | JGI IMG/M metagenome (GOLD analysis project Ga0255346, IMG submission 194410) | Wastewater microbial communities from Lulu Island WWTP, Vancouver, Canada - plant22 | ecosystem: Engineered > WWTP > Wastewater > Unclassified | place: Canada: Vancouver, British Columbia... | reverse complement strand
AGTATTTGAATATCAATAATAATATTTTAATTTTGGGTGTTGCAAAATTATTATTATGTTTATCCGAAAAGTAAAAAATCGATCTGGAAGTCAATCTGTACAAGTGATACAGAAGTTTCGAGGAAAGAATAAAGTAGTGAAAACCATTGGTTGTGCCACCACGCAGCACGAAATTGAAAGGTTGGAACAATTGGTCAGAGAAGAAATGAATCGTTACAAAATAATTGTAGAAACATTTATATTCTATATTTTCAGATATTTAATAACGGGGCTTTGCCCCAAACCCCACTTACTTTTTTGTCTTGAAACAAAAAAGTAAGCAAAAAAAATTAACTTAGTTGAAGCAGCTACGCTCAACATAAATCAAATAAATTTGATTTTGTTTTCGCTTAAACGCTGCTTTCAAGACTGTGCGCACTTCACTCGAAAAACTTACGCTCGAAAAGCTGAAATCGCCCAAACTCATTCCGACAAAATACGTCGGAACTCAAACAAGGACGATTTTTAAACGCTTTTCTCACTTGTTTTTCGGCTCACCGGACAAGGTCAACCCCAACCCCAAGAGCTTGGCTTATATGTCTTGTATAAAACAAATGTCTCAATTTTTGTCATGTACTAAAATCTAAGTGTGTAGATAAAGTTTTTTGCGTTTTTTCCGCAAAATGAACATTCTAAACCACGACATAAGATTATAGGCTATCATCACAAAATTAAAACTGCTTCCCTTGCAAAAAAGTTTTTAGATTAAAACTGTCAAAGCCAAAGTCCTATTTTAATTCCTTTATTCTGTTTTCAGCATCAACTCTTCCTCTGTATTTCTTCATATGTCAGGCGCTGAAAGTTTCATGTTGCTTACGTAAGCAGAATAACGATAATTTCTGTAAATTTCTTTTTCCTCAAACAGACGAAAGTGCTTTCCTTTAATTTTTGACGAACAATAACGATTCTACGTGGTTTTTCCAACATTTGTTACAAAAAAATCATTCCACCACATGGTGTTATCTCTTTGTTTGTAAAGAAGATACCAAAGTTCATACACGTCTTTTTTTCTATTGCTACGCATTAGACTTTCCTACAAAATTAAAACTTTTTCCCTATTGCGGATTCTGGGTTAAATGAGTCACCCAAAGTGAAGTACACCCTTTTTTCTGCGAAGAAAGAAGGGTGAATTTTTATATCAAACTGGAAACAAGTCCAATACATCCAATCAAAGCAATCAGTCCACCTGTTATTCGATTTATGGCTTTCAACTGGTGCATTCCAATTTTTGACCTGAAATGGCTGACAATAAAAGTAAGAGTTAACCACCAAATAGTAGCACCAATTAAAATAGATATGATACCAATAATGGTTTGAAAAAAAGATGTTTCTGAGTCAATAAATCCAATTCTGGCAAATAATGCAATCAAAATAAACAAAATGAGGGGATTAGAGAAAGTCAATACGAAAGAACTGATAAAGTCGCGGTATACATTGTGCTGAACTGTCTCGTTTGGTTTGGGTTGTACTGACGGATTATTTTTATATATGAAATATCCAAAACAAATCACAACCAAACTTCCTATCAATTCTATGACAAAACGATGAGCCTCAATAAAACTGATCACAAAACTCAAAAAGAATAAAGTGATGATGGTATAAAATAAATCGGACATGCTCGCACCCAAACCGGTGGCCACTCCGTATTTTCTTCCTCTATTCAAGGTACGCTGAATAACCAGCATACCAATGGGACCTACCGGAACAGAAATACACAAACCAATTAGAATACCTTTCGGAATGATTTCCAGCATATTATAGGTTTTCTGGTGAATTAGCGATACAAAGATAATTTTTCTATCATCAGAAAACTAAATTTAATGCAATAATTCAACAATTTTTAGGGCTTGTTTGGTGTTTTTTGAATGAATTGTCCTTTTGTTTCGACTTATGAAATTGATTTTTTGAAACTTTTAAAGCAACATTTTCTTTTCAATTCTTCGCCTCGAACATTTTCTTTTTCAACAATTCTTCCAGTTTCATCAATTCGTCCCTGAGTTGAGCCGCTTCCAGAAATTCGAGTTTCTTGGCAGCTTCCTGCATCGCTTTTCTGGTTTTTGCTATGGCTTTTTCAAGTGCCGGCACGGACATATATCGCACCACCGGATCGGCTGCAATATCGGTCGACTTTTCCGGTTCCACATACGCGTATGGTTCTGCTTTCGACAGCGGATTTCTTTCGCCTTTCACAATAGCAGTTGGCGTAATATGATGCGCTTCATTGTATCGAAGTTGCTTCTCTCTGCGGCGATTGGTTTCATTTATGGTCTTTTCCATGCTTTCGGTGATCTGATCGGCATACATGATGACTTTCCCATTCAAATTTCGTGCAGCTCGCCCTGCCGTTTGCGTCAACGAACGATGAGAACGCAAAAATCCTTCCTTATCGGCATCCAAAATAGCCACCAGTGAAACTTCCGGTAAATCCAATCCCTCGCGCAACAGGTTGACACCGACCAACACATCATACACTCCTCTGCGCAAATCTTCCATGATTTGAACCCGATCCAGCGTTTCGACATCAGAATGAATATAATTGCATTTCACTCCCATTTTTGATAGATAATTGGTCAGTTCTTCAGCCATTCTTTTGGTAAGGGTAGTTACCAGCACCCGCTCGTTGTTTTCGGTTCGCTGGGCAATTTCTTCCAGCAAATCGTCAATCTGATTTAAACTCGGACGAACCTCAATAACGGGATCGAGCAGTCCGGTAGGACGTATAAGCTGATCAACCACAATACCTTCCGATTTTACTAACTCATAATCAGCAGGGGTTGCACTCACATAAATAGTTTGAGGTGTAAGCTGTTCAAATTCTTCAAAACGCAAGGGACGATTGTCTTTGGCAGCCGGCAATCGGAATCCGAAATCGACCAAATTCTGTTTACGTGAAGCATCGCCCCCGTACATGGCTCTTATTTGAGGAATGGTAACATGACTTTCATCAATGACCAACAGAAAATCTTTCGGAAAATAATCCAACAGACAGAAAGGACGGCTTCCCGGCGGACGACCGTCGAAATATCGCGAATAGTTTTCGATTCCCGAACAATAACCAAGTTCTTTTATCATTTCGATATCGTAACGTACTCTTTCATAAATTCTTTTGGCTTCGAGATCTTTTCCAATGGAGCGAAAATAATCCACCTGCAACTGCAAATCTTTTTCGATTTCATTTATGGCCACAGCAATTCGTTCCTTTGTGGTTACAAAAATGCTGGCCGGATATATTTTATAGGCATCAAGAGAATCAATAATGTCGTAATTGACTGGATCAACTGTCAGTATCTCATCAATTTCGTCTCCCCAAAAAACGATACGCAAAATAAAATCGGTATAGGCAAGAAAAATATCCACAGTGTCGCCCTTTACGCGAAAATTTCCACGATTCAGTTCAATTTCGTTACGGGTATAAAGGCTGTTGACCAAATTTCTTAAAAAAGCATTCCTCACCAAATGCTGTCCTTTTCGAATTTCAATTACATTTTTCGAAAAATCGTCGGGATTACCAATGCCATACAGACACGAAACCGATGATACCACCACAACATCCCTGCGTCCCGAAAGAAGCGAAGAGGTGGCCGAGAGTCTCAGTTTTTCGATTTCCTGATTGATGGACAAATCTTTTTCGATATACGTATCGGTCAATGGCAAATACGCTTCAGGCTGATAATAATCGTAATAGGAAACAAAATATTCTACGGCATTGTGTGGGAAAAAAGATTTGAATTCGCTGTACAACTGGGCAGCAAGCGTTTTGTTGTGACTCAGTACCAGCGTCGGACGCTGAACCTGCTCAATAACATTGGCTATGGTAAAGGTTTTCCCCGATCCGGTAACACCCAACAAAGTTTGATACGGAATACCGGCATTGATTCCCTCTACCAGTTGCTGAATGGCTTCCGGCTGATCACCGGTAGGCTGATAGGGCGATTCGAGCTTAAAATTCATAACGTTTAAAAAAGTGTAAATTATAGGTTTGTTTCCAAGTCGTTTTCACAACGACTTTTGTTCTTTCGGTTATTTAATCGAATTTCTCGGGGCGAGGCATGACAATCCAAAGAATAATGTAAACCATAGTACCGGGGAATCCTGCAGAAAAGATGGAAAGCAAAACATAAATAACTCTTACTAAAGTTACATTCCAACCAAAATATTCTGCTATTCCGGCACAAACTCCGGCTATCATTTGATTGCTCGAACGCGTCAATTTTTTGCTCATAGCCTTTTAAAAATTAATTTGGTAATGTAATTCAATACAAAATAAAGAAAAAAAACCGACAAATAACCTATTTCTCATCCTGTTTTTTCAAGAATCCAATTAACCAAATTTATGGGTCCCCATTTAAAAATATGTGTCTAAGCATAGATATTAGTCAATCTAAAGAAAAAGAATTTAATATCGACAACTTCATTCATAATACTTCGGTGAAAAATTCACTTAATAAATTAAAAATCAATTATTTTAGTTGAAGGAATTGATGATTATGGTTATCTTTATAGTAAAGAACTACCTTGTAAAGTTGGGACAAACAGGCGCAGTTAATCGATATATAGGAATATCGGTAGTGAATATTTACGTTAAACTGACTAAGAAGTCAAAATAAATTATAATGAAGTGTTGCCATTCAAATTATTCAATTCATCCAACATTTCGGCCACCGAAAAAATTTCCTTTTGATTCAGTATCCATGCACTGTCGGTAACTTCTATTTTCAACGGAGCATTTTCCACCGCTTCATATCCTGCACGTGCCAAAGCCCGCAAAGTCCAATATATACGCATTTTGTTGCCCGATACGCTCACCTTTCCTGTCAAAGGATAATTCAGGGAAAAGTTACCATTGGCTTCATTGAAAAAATAATAATCGCTGGCAAAAGTTCGATTGAAACTCCCGCTAAAAACCAAATCTTCGGGGACTCCGCATTCAATTCCTCCGTTTTTGCTCATCAGCCAAATCAGGTCGGCAGCCTGTAACGCCAAATCCAGTTCGTGTGTCGAAAGCAGAATCATTTTACCGGTTTTATGAGCCAATTTATGGAGCAGCAACATAATTCCCACACGATTGGGAACATCGAGATGGGCAGTTGGTTCATCGAGTAAAATAATGGGCGTATCCTGAGCCAACGCTTTGGCTATCATGACTCTTTGACGTTCTCCGTCGGAAAGTTCATTGATATATCGATGCATCATTTTTTCCATCCTGACCATTTGCAGCGCCTGAAAAACTTTCGTTCTGTCCTGCTTGGAAAGATTTCCCCGCCAATTATTATAGGGAAAACGCCCAAAGGATACCATATCGAAAACATCGGCATTGGGAATATCTACTTTTTCGGTAAGTACAAAAGAAACATTCAATGCTTTTTCACGTTGCGAAAGCAAAAGAAACTCTTTGTCATCTATCAAAATATTTCCGTCGATGGGTTTCAACAATCCTGCAATAGTTCGTAAAAGCGTAGTTTTTCCACTTCCGTTCGGGCCAATCAAACCTACCAGTTTCCCTGATTCCAGTTTTAAATTCAAGTCATGTTGAATTACGTTAGCCGTTCCTTTTCTCCGGTAACCAATCGATAAATGTTGTGTGGATAAAACCGACATATTATTGACTTATAATTTCTTCATGACTTATTTTCTTCTCAAAATGATCCAAATAATTACCGGCGCACCAAATAAGGCACTGATGGTATTCACCGGCAACGTATAATCGGGAATTTGAGTAATGATATCGCAAATCATCAACAATGCTGCACCGACCAGCATACATGCCGGCAATAAAATTTTGTGTGATGAAGTTTGAAAAATTCCTCGTGCTATATGCGGAACTGCCACCCCTACGAATGCAATGGGCCCAGTAAAAGCAGTGATTCCTCCTGCCAGTAATCCGGTAGCCAGAATAATCAGCGATCGGGTTTGTGAAATGTGAATACCCAAACCCCGTGCATAATTTTCGCCCAATAAAAGTCCGTCGAGCCTTTTTTGCAGAAAAAAAGCGATGCCTATGCCTACCAAAACAACAGGCAACAAAATTTGCAAATAATTCCACGTAACGGCGCTTAAACTTCCGAATGTCCACATCAAAAACAGCTTTATGGCATCGGGATTGCTGAAATTCTGAATAATCGACACCAAAGCAGCTGCAATGGTTCCAAACATAATACCGACAATGAGCAGCGAAACAATATCGTTGACGCGAAAGGAAACAAAAAGAACAATCAACAGCACCAATGCAGCGCCAACAATAGCCGAAATTATCAGTGCCCAACCATTGCCAACAAAGGAAAACGGTAAAAAACCGGAAGCCATCACCACCAGCGCCGTACCTAAACTTGCACCCGAACTGACGCCCAAAATATACGGATCGGCCAAAGGGTTCCGAAAAAGCGTCTGCATCATAAGACCGGCTACCGAAAGCGAAGCGCCGGCAAGTATCGCAGTAATGGCTTTTGGCAAACGAAAATTAACAATTATTTCCGTATAAATTGAGGAAGATTGTTTCCCGAGGAGCACCGAATAAATTTCTTTTGCCGGAATGGCAACACTTCCCCATGCCAAATCGGCCAGAAACAAAAAAATAAACAGCAACGAAAAAGCAAAAAAAAGCAAATGGTTTCTCGAATACATAAAAACCTTACGGATTTAATTTTTGAGTGTAAAATGGTTCGTAACCGGGCAGCAATTCGGGATGCAAAATAAAAATCACATCTTTCAAAAGCAAATCGGGATGAGCTACCGCACTTTCCCAAAAATCGTTGGCGCCGGATGGCAACATGCGTTTATTGAAATTATACACCTGTTGCAACTTTACGGGACGGAAAAGAGCATGTCTCGGATCGGCCTGCAACAATTCGGACAATGAAGCATAATTGCAGTTTAGCCAAACATCGGACTCGGAGAAATTTTTCAGTACCTTCTCAAAGCTGAGCGGTAAACTTCCTACGGTTGTATCGTTGGCATAAAAATAATTTCCACTGGCATCCGAAAAAAGCTGTGCCATAAAATTTCGTCCTCCGGGCATGTACCAAGTGCCACGAAAATTAGAACCGGACATTATTTGCGGACGAAATTTTATCCCTTTTACCCTGTTGGCAGTATTTTGATATTCCTTTTCAATTTCCAGATAAAGACTGTCGGCAATTTTTTCCTTGTCAAAAAAAACCGCCACGAATTTTATCCATTCTGCGCGCCCCAACAGCGATTTTTCCATCCATTCGTTGTTGTAAACCGGAAAAATTCCGGCCTGAAGCAACCGCTGTGCAAAAGGGTCGTTTTGATTGTAGCCGCTCACCATGACCAAATCGGGATGCAACTGAACCGTTTTCTCGAGATTGATATTGAATGCATCTCCCAAATCGACTATCAAGCCTTTGTTGAGACGCTCATTAATTTGCGGACTGTAGATAATTTTTGAAGAACAGACACCCGTTACAGCGTCAATTACATGAAGCAAATTCAAAAATTCAAAGTGGGTAACAGATGTTGCTGCCAACGAACGAACAGGAATTTTGATTTTCAAGCCATCCGCCGGCACAGACACATCAGTATCCCGAACCAAATAATAACGTTGATAAACAGCATTGTGCGAAAAAGGATTAAAAACAACCACTTCTTTATAATTTTGAAAATAACGAATGGAAAAACCTTCGGCATGAGAAAGTAGAAGCGAATCGACCGGCTGCTCTTTTGCCAGATGAGAATTTCCGTGTGTACATGCAATAAACAAAACGAAACAGGGAAGCAACAAAAACGGAATTTTTTTCATTGTTCTACCGAATTATCGGAAAAGCCTTTGATAATTTTTATTGTCTTGAAATTCATTTTTTCCAAAAAACTTTTCCGAAGGATTATCAGCTTGCAAAGATAGTTTGAAAAACTGAAAATGACCAATGAATGAAAGTATATTACTTTATCAAACTATTGAAATAGAGTAAACTAAAAAAGTGAAAAATTTTTTATTCTCGAATATTCTCTGACATCAATATTGAAATTATACTTACAATCAACCATTTATACAGATTATGTTATTTTTTTAAACAATTGATTATTAATCAATTAAGTAAATTTATACAAAATATTAAAAATATGGACTCAAAATTTATTTATTATTTTCAATTAAGAAACCCACATCTATTACATACACAAACACGAATGAATATAACATTTAGACATGTGATTTCCATCAGACCATTAAAAAATAAATTATATTCTGATGAAATGGAATCAAGAAAATGCTAAACATACTATTCTTCATTTATAAATCCTTTTCAACTCAGCGCCTCGAAAATAATGCAGCAAAATACGTTCGTAGGCATAACCTTTTTCGCCCATAACGGCAGCACCAATCTGACAAAGTCCTACGCCATGTCCCCAACCCGCACCGGTCAAAATAAATTTTCCTGGAATTTGTTGGGAATAATTTTCCTTGTCAACTACAAAAGCCGAGCTATACAAATGGCTATCGGACAGCCATTTGCGAATTTCCAACTCTTTACCTATTATCATCGTTCGTTTGGTTCCAACAATTTTTAACTCCACAATTCGGCCCGATTTACCTCGTTTCAAAGGAATCAAGTCTAAAATATCTCCGAAATCATATCCTGAACGACGTCGCAAAATTTCGGCAAGTTCTTCCTGGGTGTAAACAACTTTCCAGCGATAAAAATCTGTGGTTTCCTGATCGTAATTATTCAACACCTGTGTGAGAACATTTTTGTCCTGCGTATTGCAAAAAGCTGTCGGAAATTCACGAATCCATTTTTGAGCATTTTCCTCCATTGTTAAATCCAAATCAAAACTTTGAGGTGGTAAATCACTGTCCACAATACTGGATAAATAAGGATGCTCTTCGGGCGCCCAGCAATTGTCAAAAGTTTCGGTAACTCCGCCACAGCATTTGGAAAAACGAGCATCACATATTTGTTGCTCAAACATCAGCACTTCGCCACGCGTGGCTTCTACTGCATGTCGAACCGCATCCGAAGTTGCTCTTGTAATTCCTTGATAACGCTGACAATGATCGTCGGCACACACATCAAAATGTTCGTGTTCGCCTCTTTCGTACCATTTGATATGTCGATTTTCCGTGTTTTCTTCAACCGATTCCCGACCGGAAAGCTCTTTTTTGTCTTTTTGCAGAGGATAAAACAGCCAGCTTCTGGAAACAACGGCATGGGCTTTCAGCAGTTCAAGTGAGGAGGTAGCACTCATTTCACTGGAAATTACACTGAGCAGATAATCTTCGGCCTTTATTTCGTTGACAACTGTTAATTGCTCATTTTCCACAATAATTTTCAAAGCTCCTTTAAATCGCTGATTTTCTTTCCTTTCCCAATGAAAATGAATCCCGATCACTACGTCAAGTAAATCAAATGTTGACGATTCGTCATGCGGTTGAAAATTCAATTCATAAAAAGTTTCGCCATCAAAAAGTATTTTCCCATTTTTCCATTCGGCTTTTTGCTTCCCGGAAAAATTTTTTCCATCGGAAATAATAAAAATGCCATTTAGAATAAATGCTATTTCCCGGGAACTTAATATCCCTACATGAATAATTGGTTCTGATGTAATCATTTCTATGATTTGTTTTTAATCTATTTTAGGCTTTCAATTCTTTCAAAAAATTTTTCTCAATGTAAGTAACAATAAATTTGAAGTGAGTGGAATCAACATTTTTCCATTAAAAAGAGGTATTCCATATATTTATCATCACTATTTATCCATTCATTTGTCCATCTCATTTGACCCATAACATTTTTCTTATAATTTATCTCAATTGCTTGAATCATTTTACCTTCAGAATTTATTATATCAAAAAGTTCTTCTTTTGTAGCTCTACCTCCCGAACTATACGATAAAAGAATATATTTAGAGTTTGTACAATGAATCAATTCTTTTATTGCATTCATTGCAATAAAATGACCTTGTTCATCTTTTCTAAATTCTTCGAAAACTGACGCTGCTACCTCATCCTTTGAATCCAGTCTTCTATTAACCTTTCCAAAAAGTTTTGGCTTGTCATTCAATATAACAGTTGTCCAGATATGATAATATGAATTGTATCTAACTCTGCTTGGTGGCATTTTTTCATTATTTGAACCATAAGGAGGATCAAAATAAGCAAGATCAAATTTATGATTTTTTACTGTTTCAAAAATATCTCCTTTTATTACTTCATTTTGCTGATTATTTTTAAATAATAACGGTAATTTTAATTTTAAATCACGATATGATCTAGGAGACCATTCTGCTAAATATGCAGCATAATGGCCTAATGTGTTGTCTACTGAATCAAGAGCGAGAATTAAACTTGTTAGAGCTACAGACTTTTCTATTTCATCTAAATTCATTCTATCAATCTCATCTCTAATTGCATCCAGTTTCATTGTATTTTTAAGTTGAAAAGGCCTTTTTTCTTTATTATTTTCAGTGCCTCCATAATACTCAGAGAACCAACCTACATAACCTTTTAATGAATTTAAATACTCAATAATAGGCAAATAGTATTCAGGCTTTCTATTATTTAGCAAATATGCTTTTGCAAAAGTTGCTGACCATATAGATATATCGTTTGAAGTAGTTTTAAAACCCGTTTTGGCAAGTGCTTGAGATACTCTTGTTGTTCCACTGAATCCATCTAATATATTTTCTACATCTAAGCCAGAAATCATATTAAAAATATATGGAAGAATTTTTAGTTTTGAACCAGCATATTTAATTCCTTCAGTTTTTGGAACTTCTATTTTGGTTTTACCAAATAAATTTAATGTATCAATCATTATCATCGTGAATATTGCTTAGAAAATTAACAACTCAGTACCTTTTTGTCTGCCAAAAGTTTGAAAAGTTGTTTAAAATCATTCTAAGAATCCATGTTTTTTTACTTATAATCGAAGTTTGATTTGCAAATTTAATAAAACGTATTGAATTATTGTCTATTTGTAAAGCTGACCTAAATTAAGTATTGAGTCCTTTTTTTTAAAACCTAATTTTTTTCAAAAACGATAAAAAATGAGATTTTTTTTTGAAAAGAAGCAAGAAAAATTTGCACCTGCTCAAGGTTAAAATAACGATAGTTGCCATGCTCTGTTTTGATACGCCATTGTAGATTACCACTCTTCTTTTTGTTTTTATTTTTGTGCTTTTATAATTTCTCCTGTCTGGGTATTGGTTACTATTAAATTGTCAGGATTTTGTGAATCAACTGAAAGTTCATATCTTCCTTTGGCTCCCTGTATACCACTTGAAATAAGTTCTTTGTTGTTTGTCGTTGCAAATTCTTGATTTTTCTCACTGTCATAAGCACCAACGGCACAAACCTTCTCTACAAATGGTCAAGTACTTCCAATGTCTTTAAAAACTAATTCTCTTTGAAAAACTTTTCGGAGTGGACTCAAACAATATTTTGTTAAAAAATTGAATTTTCTTTCCTGATTTTTTTGCTGTAACTTTACAACTTGAAATTTTAGCCGCTTTATTTTTTAATATTCGATCATTCAAATTTTTATAATTAACTAAAAATCAGTAATATATAATCAAATGAAAGATTTTCTCTCTTTTCGACACATTGGCGTTTCGTCTGATGAAATTCAAGAAATGTTGGAAGTTGTAGGGGCTGAAAGTTTAGATGAACTTATCACTCAAACTATTCCTCTCTCCATTCGTTTGAACGAAAAATTGAATCTCCCTTCTGCTCTGACTGAAAATCAGTATGCTCAGCATATTTCTGAAATTGCAGAAAAAAATAAAATTTTTACTTCCTATATTGGCAGAGGATGGTATGACACCTGTACACCGGCCGTAATTTTACGGAATGTTTTTGAAAATCCTTCATGGTACACTTCCTACACTCCCTATCAAGCCGAAATTTCTCAAGGAAGATTGGAAGCTTTGCTGAATTTTCAGACCGCCGTTTGTGAATTTACCGGTCTTCCATTGGCAAATGCTTCTTTGCTCGATGAAGCAACTGCCGCAGCAGAAGCAGCTACCATGATGTATAATTTGCGTTCGAGGGAACAAATGAAAAATGGAGCAAATTTGCTTTTTGTCGATGAAAATATTTTTACTTCAACTTTGGCTGTTTTACAAACGCGGACACAAGCACAGGGAATACAACTCGAAATTGGGGATTATAAATCCGTACAATTTTCAGAAAAACATTTTGGAGCGATTCTTCAATATCCTAATGCGGATGGGAATGTAGAGCATTATTTTTCATTTGTATCACAAGCACATACAGTGGGTTGTAAAGTTGCTGTGGCTGCCGACATTTTAAGTTTGGCTTTACTTGTTCCACCGGGAGAATGGGGCGCCGATATTGTTTTTGGTTCTACTCAACGTTGGGGAATTCCTATGGGGTTTGGGGGTCCTTCGGCGGCTTATTTTGCTACACGCGATGAATTTAAGCGCGATATGCCGGGTCGCATCATTGGCATTAGCAAGGATAAAAACGGGAAACCGGCTTTGCGTATGGCACTTCAAACCCGTGAGCAGCACATCAAACGCGAAAAGGCAACTTCTAACATTTGTACCGCACAAGCTCTTTTGGCTTCGATGGCGGGTTTTTATACCGTTTTTCACGGGCCGGAGGGAATTAGAAATATAGCGAAAAACATTCATGCCATAGCAGCTTATATCAATGCAATGCTGCCAACTTACGGTTATCGTCAGTTGAATAAACTTTTTTTCGATACTTTGAAAATAGTTTTGCCCGAAAATGTTTCTCAAGAAGAATTTCGAAACATTGCGCTCTCCCACAAAGTTAATTTTTATTATTTTGAAACCGGAGAAGTAGGTTTGAGTATAAATGAAACTACCGAAGCACCCGATATACAAAGATTGATAAATATTTTTTCGGAAGCCGTTCATAAAAAACCGATTGTCTTCAATCCAACCGACTTGTCGGAGTTTGAAATACCGGATGAAAAAATCAGACGAAAGTCGGCTTATCTGACTCAGGAAATTTTTCACCGCTACCATACCGAAATGGAAATGATGCGTTATATCAAGAAACTGGAACGAAAAGATATATCGTTGACTCATTCCATGATTTCATTGGGGTCGTGCACCATGAAACTCACGGCAGCTTCAGAAATGCTACCGTTGAGCAAAGCAGAATTTTTGAAGATTCATCCTTTGGCTCCGTCCGATCAAGTGAAAGGTTACATTGAACTAATTGGCGAATTGGAAAAATATTTGTGTGTTATTACCGGTTTTGATGCTTGCAGTTTGCAGCCCAATTCCGGTGCAGCCGGAGAGTTTGCCGGCTTGATGACTATCAAAGCCTTTTATCGGTCGCGTGGTGAAACAGAACGAAACGTTGTTTTAATTCCGGCATCGGCTCATGGCACCAATCCGGCTTCAGCTCATCAGGCGGGGCTTGAAATAGTTGTGGTCGATTGCGATGAAAATGGGAATATTGATCTCAACGACTGGAAAGTGAAAGCAGAAACTTATCGTACGCGATTGTTGGGTTGTATGGTAACTTATCCTTCTACACATGGCATTTTTGAAGCTCACATTGGGGAAATGTGCCAAATTATTCATGCAAACGGAGGACAAGTTTATATGGATGGAGCCAATATGAATGCTCAGGTCGGATTAACTCATCCGGCAAAAATTGGTGCGGATATTTGTCATTTGAATTTACATAAAACTTTTGCCATTCCTCACGGTGGAGGCGGTCCCGGTGTTGGACCCGTTTGTGCTGCTGCTCATTTGGCACCTTTTTTGCCGGGTAAAACATCCGGTCAGAATACTGTTTCAGCCGCAGCTTACGGCAGTGCCAGTATTTTGCCCATCACGTATGGTTATATACGAATGATGGGAGCTGAAGGTTTGACAAATGCTTCTAAAATTGCTATCTTAAATGCCAACTACCTGGCCGAACGTTTAAAGGAAACTTACGGAGTCGTGTATCGGGGCGAAAATGGTCGCGTGGGGCACGAATTGATTTTGGAGTGTCGAAATTTTAAAGTTGTCGGTATTACGGAAACCGATATAGCCAAACGTTTGATGGATTATGGATTTCATGCTCCTACTTTGTCTTTTCCTGTTCACGGTACGTTGATGATTGAGCCAACCGAAAGTGAATCAAAAGCAGAACTCGACAGGTTTGTAGAAGCTATGATTCAAATTTATGAGGAAATTATGGAAATTGAAAATGGGACAGGCGACAAAACGGACAATGTTTTATTGAATGCACCTCATCCGGAATATGAAATGGTGTCGGATGAATGGAAACATCTTTACAGCAGAAAAAAGGCCGCTTATCCTACGAAATGGACTGCAGAAAACAAATTTTGGATAAATGTCGCACGTATTGATAATGCTTTTGGTGATAGGAATTTAATTTGTTCCTGTCCTCCAACCGTTGAGTGGCAATAGATTTTTATTGTCGCAATTTATTAAGTTTTTAACATTAAAGGAGCAAATCTTTTAACTTGCGCTCATCAATTATAGTAAACTGTTTTTTGTTGATTTTAATGATGTTGTCTTCGACCATTTCCGAAAGACTTCTGGCCAATGAAGGACGAGCTACGCCAAAAAATTCTGCCAATTCGGTCCTGTTTCGATTGATGGTGAAAGTTTTTCCGTATTCGGCCATTTGTTCCAATAAAAAATGAGCAATGCGTCCCTTTATGGTTTTAATGGAAAGCAACTGAAGTCGATTGGCTAAAAACTCTGCTCGGTTGGCATTGTGTTTTAAAAACTGCTGCATAAAATCGGGCTGTATCGCCATCAGACGCATTACTTCTTCTTTGGGAATACGTAGGATTTCGCAGTCTTCGAGTGCAGTAACATCTACGGGAAAACGGTTGTTGTCGGAAAATAAAAAAGCCGGAGCCAACGGACGAGGAGCTTTTATCAGTTCTATTCCCATAATATTGCCGGTTTCGGTAATCATTTCTGTTTTCACCGAACCCGAGGTCAAAATGTACAATGCATCGCAAATACTTCCCTGACGAAACATAATTTCGTTTTTTCGGTATGGCTTAATGCTGTATTTTAAATCCGCAGGGAAACCACTTTCTCCATCATCAATACTGCCGTAACTCTTCCATTCTGGATCAATGCTTTTCATGAAAAATCAATTTTTTTCATCTGTAACAAGTGTTACATTTTAATTGTTTTAAACTCTCTAACTTTGCAATGTCAAAAACTTCAATCTCGTACAGTGTACAAATATAAAGTATTGTGCTTCAATTTCAAAAACAATTTATAAAATTACATAACTAAAAATTCAAAACATGATGGAAAATTCAGAAGCTAACAACAGACAGGAAAGCAAAACAATTCCTGCAGGCGAAAAGTTTATATTAGCCAATCAGGTCAACTATGCCGATGGCTCGGTGGTAAGCAAAGTTATTGTTCGAAATCGTCAGGGAAACATTACCCTGTTTGCTTTCGACAAGGGAGAATTTTTAAGTGAACATGCAGCACCATTCAATGCATTGGTGGTAGCTCTCGATGGTAAAGGAACGATTACCATTTCGGGGCAGCCGTTTGAATTAATTTCCGGAGAAAGTATCATTCTACCTGCCGGTGTTCCACATGCGGTGAATGCCACAGAACGTTTTAAAATGATGTTGGTGATGATAAAAGATTGAAAAACAAGTAAATAAAAATAGATTTTGAGATTTTAAAATTAATTGTGAAAAAAAATGAATATGTTTTGTTATCAGTGTCAGGAAACTTCTAAAGGAACGGGCTGCGAATTGAAAGGAGTTTGTGGAAAAACTTCCGATGTGGCGGCTTTGCAGGATTTGTTGATTTATCAGCTGAAAGGATTATCACATTACACAACCGCTTTGCGCAAAGTGGGAGTTGAAAGTCCGCTTGTGAGTCGTTTTATTATCGACGGCCTCTTTATGACGGTTACCAATGTCAATTTCGATAAACAGCGATTTGTTGAACAAATTCGTGAAGGATTCGGCCTGCGTTCTCAATTAAAACAAGATTTATCAACTCATGGGATAACATTGTCGGCGTCCGAACTCACGGAGTGGTTTGCCGATACCGAAGCAGATATGGAAAATATGGCAAGCAAAGTTGGCGTGTTGAGTACCGAAAATGAAGACGTCCGCTCTTTGCGCGAACTGATAATTTATGGATTGAAAGGAATGGCTGCTTATGCCAAACATGCCATGAATCTCCGTTTCACCGACGGCGAAATAAATGCTTTCGTAGAAGAAACACTCGTAAAAACCACAGACGATACATTGAGTATGGAAGAGCTGATAAATCTGGTGTTGGAAACCGGACGTTTCGGAGTCAAAGTCATGGAGCTGCTCGATAAAGCCAATACAACTGCTTATGGACATCCACAAGTTACAAAAGTCAGTTTGCAAACTCGGGAAAAGCCGGGTATCTTAATCAGTGGACACGACCTCAAAGATATGGAAGAGCTGCTGAAACAAACCGAAGGAACAGGCGTTGACGTTTATACACATGGAGAAATGTTGCCGGCACACTACTATCCGGCATTTAAAAAATACGACCATTTTGTCGGAAATTATGGCGGAGCATGGTGGAACCAAACACAGGATTTTGAAACATTTAACGGAGTGATTCTTTTTACAACCAACTGTATTGTTCCACCGAGAAGCAACTCCACTTATGCCGACAAAGTTTATACTACCGGAGCGGCTGGTTTTCCAGGCTTCAGACATATTGCCGAAGCACCTGAAGGAAAGGCAAAGGATTTTTCGTCGTTGATTGAACATGCCAAACAATGTGCCGCTCCCATACAGATTGAAAAAGGAGAAATTGTGGGCGGTTTTGCTCACGAGCAATTTTTTGCTCTGTCGGATCAGATTATCGAGGCAGTGAAATCCAGACAAATTAGGAAATTTTTTGTGATGGCCGGTTGTGACGGAAGATTAAAAAGTCGCAATTATTATACGGAATTTGCGGAAAAATTGCCAAAAGATACCGTTATTCTTACGGCTGGCTGTGCAAAATATCGCTATAACAAACTCGCATTGGGAGAAATCAATGGCATTCCGCGAGTGCTCGATGCCGGCCAGTGTAACGACAGTTATTCGCTGGCACTGATAGCCCTGAAACTGAAAGAGATTTTTAATTTAAACAGTATCAATGAATTGCCTATTGTGTATAACATCGCATGGTACGAACAGAAAGCTGTAATTGTGCTTCTTGCGCTCCTTTATCTGGGGGTGAAAAATATCCATTTGGGCCCCACATTGCCGGCATTTCTTTCACCAAATGTTGCCAAAGTGTTGGTAGATAATTTTGGAATTGCTCCTATTGGCAGCGTGGAGGACGATTTGAATATGTTCCTCAATTTAGAAAATTTCAATTGATTATTTCACAAAGTTTTATTATTCGGCAAAATCTTGTTTTTGGAGCTACCTAAATTTTTTTGATTACCCGTTCAGTATAAATGGGATATAGAAAATTTTAAGGAAATTACAAATGTAATTTTCATTTTTTCAACAAAAAGAGGGTGTCCCAAAAGGACACTTTCTTTTTTATATTAAGCAGCCCGTTTAAGGGTTAAATTTTGATATGGAATAGCCTTGTTTTTAATTTTTTGGAACAAGCGAAAAATAAGAATAAAAATAAACG
>Ga0255346_1003711_pt1 | contig 17625 bp, 18 predicted proteins | sample wastewater_treat_FD_194410 | JGI IMG/M metagenome (GOLD analysis project Ga0255346, IMG submission 194410) | Wastewater microbial communities from Lulu Island WWTP, Vancouver, Canada - plant22 | ecosystem: Engineered > WWTP > Wastewater > Unclassified | place: Canada: Vancouver, British Columbia... | reverse complement strand
TGATCCAGATCGTAGTCATTCAGATTGATATCTCCCCTGTCGATTGCGTCGAGGATATCCTGAGCCCACGGAACGAGGAGCCACACGATAGTACATCCTTCTTCTGAAACAGTCTCGATTATGGAGCGTGGCTTTACGCCCTTGAGGAGAACTGCCTTGCTGCCGGAGTAGAGACTGCCGAACCAGTGCATTTTAGCGCCTGTATGATAAAGCGGAGGGATGCAGAGGAATATATCGTCTCTTGTCTGACCGTGGTGTTTCTGCTCTACCTTAGCGGAATGCATAAGGCTTTCGTGATTGTGGAGAATAGCCTTCGGGAAGCCTGTAGTTCCTGATGAGAAGTAGATAGCAGCGTCGTCGGAATCATTAAGCTTTATTCCGGGAGCGGTGCTTCTGCAGTTAGCAACGAGGCTGTCGTAGTGTTCAGCAAAAGAAGGACATCCCTCGCCAACGTAGAAGAGAAGGCGGTTCTTGCTGATATCTTCAGCGATCTCCTCGATACGGCCGATGAATTCAGGGCCGAACATGAGGATATCAACGTCAGCCAGATCGAGACAATACTTTATCTCGTCAGCCGTATATCTGAAATTGAGCGGAACAGCCAGTGCGCCTGTTTTGAGTATACCGAAGTATATAGGCAGCCATTCGAGACAGTTCATAAGGAGGATACCCACCTTGTCGCCCTTCTTTATTCCTCTTTCGATGAGCATATTAGCGAAACGGTTAGCCTTTTCGTCAAAGACCTTCCATGTGATCTCACGTCTGTAGTGGCACTCGGGATCAGGCTCGATGAGCTCATATTCCTTCCATGTTACACGTCTGACTTCTGTTATTTCGGGATTTACTTCAACCAGAGCAACGTCATCCCCGTAAAGCTCTGCATTTCTTTCAAGCAATTCTGTAATTGGCATTATTCTGTTTCCTTTCTGCCCTGCGCTTTTGTAAATAAAAGCCGCAAAGCACTAAACTATCTTTTATTTTAACACAAAAAAGTGAAAAAGTAAACAGTTTTGCAACTTTATTATACACAAAAAAGAATACGGATTTTTTGGTATATTGCACAAAAAGGCGCATCGCTCAACGATACGCCTTTATCACAGATCATTCTTCCGGATTATCTATACTTTTCTCTTCAGTCTCGACTTTGCAGTCAACACCTTCATTTACGTTCATTTCTTCAATTACCTCGACCTTGATGCACTCTTCAAGCTTAGTGCCGCACTTGTCGCAGAACTTCTGATCTTTGAAAACAGATGCGCCGCATTCGGGACAGGTGTGCTTGTCTTCGAGATCCATGAGTGCCTTCTTTGCAGCTTCAAGCTGTTCGTTCTTAGCGATGATATTATCTACATCAAAAGCGTATTCTTCGGAAGGGGCTCTGTTTATGGTCTCAAAGTATTTTTTGCCTATTTCGATATAGGAGTTATTGATATCTGCCTCGATAAGTGCGATATCACGCTTGATCTTGGATTTTTCTGCCAGTTTCTTGGAATTTTCGGAAACGCTCTTTGCGCCCTTGCTGACTGTGTTGCCTACTGCACCTGCAATGTCTTTTACTGAATCAAGAAAACTCATAATAAAAACCTCCATTTCGTTACGTCGGCATTCTCTGCCGTTTGTAATAACATTTTACCACTTTTGAATGAGAGTGTCAAGTATAACTTTTACGTGCCTGTCCCGAAGTCTTGACTGCGTTGAGGGCACGTACAGCTGCATCGGAGAAATTGCTGCAAACCGTGGAATACAGCGTCATTATCGGATCATCGGCGCCCAGGATATCCCCTGCTTTGCAATGCATAACGATACCTGCTGACATATCTATATGATCGTCCTTTGATATACGTCCTGCGCCCAGCATAAGGGATGTCATACCTATCTCCTCACTGTCGATCGAGATTATCTTCATACGCTCGACTGCCCTGACTGTGTAGCTGAATTTAGCCTGCGGAAGAAGTGATGTATCGTCGCAGATATTTTCATCTCCACCCTGAAGTCTGATCGTTTCTCTGAGTACACGAAGCGCACTTCCGTCGGTTATAGCGTTTTCAGCCATTGCCCTGCATTCATCTAAGCTTCCCTTGCCTGCAAGTTCGAGGATGTTTGCGGAAAGTTCGATGCATACATCGTAAAGGTATCCCTTTGCTTTGCCTTTCAGCACATCAATAGCTTCTGAAATTTCCAGTGCATTACCGATATTGCAGCCGAGAGGGCTGTCCATATCAGTGACGATGGCACGGCATTTCTTGCCTGCTGCATTGCCTATCTTCTCCATCAGTGAAGCCAGTTTCTCAGCGTCTTCCCTGGTTTTCATGAAAGCGCCCGAACCGTACTTTACATCAAGAACGATGATATTAGTGTTCATCGCCAGCTTTTTGCTCATGATGCTTGCACATATGAGAGGAATGCTGTCAACGGTGCCTGTGGCATTTCTGAGAGCGTAGATCTTCTTGTCGGCAGGACAGAGTTCGCCGCTTTGTGAGACAATTGAGAAGCCGGTTTTTCGCAGTATATCCTGAAACTCACTGATAGGGATATCGGTGCGGAAACCCTTTATGCTTTCAAGTTTGTCGATAGTGCCGCCTGTATGTCCCAGACCTCTGCCGGACATTTTGGCAACGGGAACACCGCATGAAGCGCAGATAGGCCCGATGATAAGGCTTGTCTTATCGCCCACTCCGCCTGTACTGTGCTTGTCCGCAGTAAGAGGAAGCGACAGGTGCATTATTTCTCCGCTGTCACGCAAAGCAGCTGTAAGAGCGAATGTCTCGTCTTCGGTCAGTCCGTTAAGGCAGACTGCCATAAGCCATGCGGACATCTGATAGTCGGGGATAATACCGTTAGTGTAATTCTCCACCAGCCAGTTGATCTCATCTGAAGAGAGAGGGACAGATCGCTTTGTTTTGTTGATGATATCGATAATGTTCATATTTCACCTCCAGCATAGTTATATTTATATTTTACCAGAATTATCTTAAAATTTCAATACTTTTTATAAAATCTACATGAAGATTTACAAAAAGTTCATGATTGCAAGTATGACAACATAAGGCACTCCCAGTATCAGACTGCCTGCAATATTGAACAGATTCAGTGGAATGTTCAGGCTGAAGAGATCCGACACCTTTTCAAGCAGAAATAGTGACACTATCCCCGAAACTGTTCCGGCAATGAATGAGGCGGTGTTACGGCGTTTTCTAAGGTAATAGATGACCATTGCCGCAGCCGCTGCTGTACAGCCGACAATGAATATCGTGTTTGTTTCCAAGGTCTGCACTTCCTTTGCTATAATAGTATGTATGCAAGAGCGAGCAGAAGCTTTATGTCTGCCCCCTCTTTGTAAAGCAGCCAGAGCACCGCTGCGATAAGCAGAACATCTTTATCCGAGGTCAGCTTATTTATTATTTCGCTGAGACCGGTACTGTTTTTCTGGCCCGATATTTCCTCGTTCTGCGGCGAAAGATCGGCTGAAAATGAGTTGCCCGAACGTCTGTGCATTTCCTGTGAACGTCTTACAGCGTCCATCCTCATACGGTCCATGTTGTTTTTGTCGTATAACGGCAATCACCTCACCTCGCTATAATATATCGTTAAGCATACCGTTTTCCTTTGCCTGCTCCCATACGGATATAAGTTTCATCAGCTTTATCGCCTTGTCGACCCTCACCTGCCGCTTTTCGGTGAGATGAGGACGCAGAGCGAGCAGTAGTTCGGTATTGCTGTCTTTAGCGGTGAAACTGCTTAAAAGTCCGCTGATCTTCATAATATCGCCAAGATCTGCGTTTGCCCCTGAAGCTTCGGTTTCTCCCGCTTTCTCATCGGTATCAGCTCTTATCATCTGTGCAAGTTCCGACAGCTGTCTGACGCTTTCCTCATCAGACAGCAGATCGCCCAGTTTTTCCATAATGTCGTCCATGCTTTATTTTCCCGATAACTTTTTGTATAAAGCCTGAGCCTGCGGAGTGCTCATCATTTTCTCGATAAGCTTCGGATCATTCATCACTTTCTGAAGCTTTGAGGCATCGTTTTTGTTCATTGATGCAAGTGCACTGTCAAATCTGCCTTCTTCAAGCTCTTTTTTCAACTGATCGCTTGAAATTCCTATCTTTTTGCTGACGGCTCCGAGAAGTGCATTTACTTTGGTCTGATCAAAATTGTTCCTGTCCATATTATCCTCCATATTAACTATTGACATTTTTTATCCTTGTGGTATAATACATTTATGAATTATTAACTATAGGAGGGCTGTTCATGCGTGTAATAGTTATATCCGATACACACGGAAATTACTCCGCCCTTGAAAAAGTCTTTATGAAAAATACTGATGCTGACTGGATGATCCATTTAGGTGACGGAGAACGTGAAGTTGACCGCTTTGTCATGTCGCATCCGGAACTTTCCCAGAAAATAATCCACGTTGCAGGCAACTGCGACTTCAACAGTCTGAGTCCCGATTATTTCGTCCTTCCTGTGGGAGAACATAATATCCTTGCTACTCACGGACATCTGTATGGTGTGCACAGTTCCAGAGAGAGGCTGAAAATGCTTGCGAGGGCCAACAAATGCGATATCATTCTGTTCGGGCATACTCACGAGAGATTCGAGAGCAATGAGGACGGTTTCAGGATAATGAATCCCGGAAGCGCTTCATGTCCCCGTGACGGCAGACCGCCTTCTTTCGGCCATATCGACATTTCTCCTGCGGGAGTGGTACTGAATATCGTCAGCATCTGACTGCAATATAGTATATGCTTCAGAATACAAAATGTGAACTATGGAGGAAAAAATGATCTCACATCCCGATTATCCCCGGCACCGGAACCAGCTGAAGAAATGCAATATGTTCTACAACGGGATTTTCAAATTCTACATTGTACTGATTATTTTTATGATAATGGCATTTGTTCCGAATCTGTTTACGTCCCTTGCGAACGGAGGCAATCTGCTTGTGTTACTCCTGCTTGCGCTTGTATGTATCCCGTGCAATATCGCCATGGCGATGTATTCGATGTACACTAAAACGTCAAAGTTTGCGTTTTACTCCATAATCCCTGCGGCACTGGGAGTTTTAACTTTTGCCGCTTCTGTACCGCTTTACTTCGGGCTGATCGACGTTCTGCTTCTCGGCTTATCTATCGCTCTTGCAGTCCTTGTTCCGAAAGTAAACAATACCTATGAGTATCTCTCACAGCAGGAGGGATTCCCCTATTTCAATGAGTTGCAGAGCAAGGTGCTGGAAACAGCCGACAATGCACTGAAAACCGATCCGTATCAGCGCAGAGAGGAGTTTTACGCTAAAGAGGAAGTCCGTGGCATTATGGATGATTTTGTTATGCCGTCACAGCAGCTTGAGGCTAAAGCTGACAATAAGAACGACTACATGGACTCTATATGAAAAGAAAAACGCTTTCGGAAACAGATCCGAAAGCGTTGATTTTTTATTTGATGATCTTCCCCTTTTTCTTGGGACGGTTCTCTATGACTTCTTCCTTGCCGCCCATATCCTCGAAAATTGTCTCTTCGTCGATATCTTCACCGTTTGTAAGATATTCCGGATTTACTTCACCCTTTTCTGCATAGAAAGGATCAATGATCGTTTTCTGTATCACGGGATAGCAGTTGAAGCAGATGACGAATGCCAGGAATGCCGCAGGAAATATCGGGATAAGAAGTGCAAATACCTGGAATACGTTGAGCATAAGCAGTGACATGATAAACAGTACAGCTATTATTACAGCAGCTGTTATGAGATTCTGCTTCATGGCCATGATAGCAAGTGTGAATGAGTTCCTGAATATCATTTTAAGTGACAGGTCTGTAGATGCCAGCATAAGGAAAATGTAGAAATTCATCATCATAACAAGCAGGAAAATGCTGAATGTTATGACCATCGGTATATAGCAGAGTTTTGATACGGTGACTGCAAGTGCGGGATATACCTGAAGTGATGCAAAAGCTGAAACCAGAACGAGGCAGTCGAGAAGTCCGATCACGGCAGCAGGCTTGAAATTCTCCTTGACACCGTCAAAAAAGTCTCTTGCTATGAATGTGTGCTTTTCGATGTAGAAGCGTCTCACCACTTTCATCATACCTGTGGTGGCAGGTCCGATTAATATCGCAAATATGAGCAAAAGCAATCCTATCAGCACAAGGGCAACGGTGTAGTTGCTCACCATAGTGATAACAGGAAAAATCAGCATTATCGGGATGAAGAAAAGTACGTACAGCACGTTTAACCACATAAGGCTCCAGAATTTACGTCCGAGAAGGTCGAAGAACAATGCCATGCCCTTTTTTCTGACGCCGTCTTTGGATATGCCCGAACCTGAATTCTCATATTTATTTGAAAAAAGACCCAATTTTTTTCCTCCTTTATTTAGAGATGATACTGCTGAAAAGACTTAACATAACAGTATCAGCTGCCGAAACAGCTATTGAAATGAATGCGAGTACAATGAATCTGACTGCATAAAGTCTCAGGCTTCCCGAATGGTTCCCGTAACTGTCCGCTCCCGTCATACAGCAGGCAAGTCCGCATGAAGAACGAAGAGCTTCCCTTACAGCTATTATGGCTGTGATAAGCATACACAATGCTTTCGGGAGCAGCAGCAAAACAACAGCGGTAAAAGCTTTCAGTCCCATTTCACTGTATAGCATGGCGGCGGAAACACCTGTGCCGAATCCACGGTAAAAAAGCAGAATGAGAGAAAAAGGCTGTCCGAGGGCTGATGTGCCCGACAGGAATACTGCCATAAGAAAAAGCAGTGCAGATAAGGCGGTATGGGCGAAGATCTGTGATAAGCCGTTTGTTTCGGCATCCCTGAAATACTGATGTATCAGAGGCGAACCTGTAAACATTCCCATTGCCGACCAGACTGCACCTGAAGCTGTTCCTACAGCAGTAACTGCCGAAAGCAGGATAAAGCCTGTCCCTGTATTATTGACTTTATGTTTCATGCACATCATCCTTTCTTATTGGATGATATGCGTCAGTTCATGATATTATTACTTTGAAAGTTCGTATGCTCTTCTGGTGCAGCTTTCACAGCAGTTGTTCACAACATCTGTCAGCTTGCCTTCGTAGAGTCTGTCAAGGCCTGCAAGAGTTGTTCCTCCGGGAGAAGATACCATCTTGATGAGTTCGTCGATCGAGTAGCCGGAGTCTGTCATCATCTTGGCTGAACCGATAAGGCTCTGTGCGAAAAGTTCCATAGCAGCCTTGCTGTCGATGCCTACAGAAGCGGCATAGTCGATGAATCCCTTTGCATAAAGGTAGATGAATGCAGGTGAACTTCCGTTGATAGCGATTATCTCCTTCATTTTGTCCTTGGAAATAACAGCTGCCTTGCCGCAGAGTCTGAATATGCTGAGGACAACGTCGAATTCCTCATCGGATACTGCGTCATTGTGTGAAAGTGCTGATGCGCCTTCACCGAGAAGGAGCGGAGTGTTAGGCATTACAAGAACGACCTTTGCGCCGCTGATAGTCTTTCTCTCTACGAATTCATCGGAAATACCTGCTGCAATCGAAACGAATACTGTCTCGGAGGTTGTGAATGGAGCGACTGTTTCAAGAACTCCTTCGATTATCTGAGGCTTTACTGCGAGAAATACGTACTTGCAGTTCTCCATTACTTCCTGTTCGCTCTTACATCCTGTGACACCGCATTCAGCAAGTGAAGCCAGTTTAGCGCTGTCGGGGTCGAATGCGAATAATTTAGTTGTGTTCTTCAGTTCGCTTGAAGCGATGCCTTTCATGATTGCGGAGCCCATATTTCCGGCACCGATAAAACCTATATTTGTCATGGTGATTTCTCCTTATAATTATATTATTCTTATATTATACAACAAGTTTATATAAAAATCAAGTATTAGTTTTTGATATGCGGTATTGCCTAAATCAATGAAATATGATAAAATACCTATCGGAGATGATAATTTATGGATAAGAAAGATAAAAAGAAGACCCGATATATGAGCGGATTCATCAACTACAAAACAGTGTCGTGCAGAATGTCTGAGTACGAAGAAAAAATGATAACCGAATTCTGCTGCCGTAACAACATATCAAAAAGTCTGTTTCTCAACTGTGCGGCCATGTATTGTCTCGATAAAAGGATAAGCACCGACGAACTGCTGAAGTATGCGGTAAATGAAACAAATTATGATTATAAGGAACTGATTGACAATGATAAACAGTTATGAGAATTGCACGCTTTGTCCCAGAAAATGCGGAGTAAACAGGTACGAGGGAAAAGGATACTGCGGTATGACTGCGGATATCTCGGCGGCAAAGGCTTTTCTTCATCAGTGGGAGGAGCCGTGTATCTCCTACAAAAACGGAGCAGGCACAGTTTTCTTCTCGGGATGCAATATGCACTGTGTTTTCTGCCAGAACAACACCATAAGCAATGATTATTTCGGCAAGACTATTACCAACAACAGGCTTGCGGAGATATTCCTTGAACTTCAGGAACAGGGAGCGGATAATATCGATCTTGTGACGCCGACCCATTTTGTTCCCGATATCATTGCCGCCCTCGATGAGATAAAGCATAAGCTTCACATTCCCGTGGTATACAACACGGGAGGCTATGAACTTCCCGAAACTATTGAAATGCTCAGGGGCTATGTGGATATTTATCTGCCCGATATCAAGTACTTCTCCCCCGAAGTTTCTATGAGATATTCTCATGCGGAGGACTATTTTGACTGCGCTTCAAAGGCTGTGCTTGCCATGATAAAGCAGACAGGAAAGCTAACCTATAACGATGAGGGCGGACTTGTAAAAGGCACGGTCATACGTCATCTTGTACTGCCGAAACAGCGTCACGATTCCATGAAGATAATGGACTGGATAGCTGAGAACACATCTCCTGACGAGGTGCTTGTCAGCATTATGAATCAGTACACGCCGTTTGAGCATATCCCCGAGGAGTACAGTGAACTCCGCCGCAGAGTGACGAAAATGGAGTACAACAGCGTTGTGGATCATGCCGCAGAATTAGGACTAAACGGCTTCACACAGCAGAAAAGTTCCGCAAGCGATAAGTATGTTCCCCTGTTTGACCTTACGGGGATCTGATATTCCTGAAAAAATTTTTTTGAAAAGTGTCACATATCTGTTTCTGCCTGCGTTATATATTACGAGACGTCTCAAAGAGGTGATAAAATGACATACGAAGATTCAGAAAAGCTGAAGGCTTTGTACAGGCTCTATGAGCAGCCTATGTACAGGATAGCCTATGCTGTTCTGCGTGACAGCGGTCTGGCGGAGGATGCGGTCTCGGATTCCTTTGTGAGGATAATCCCGAAACTGCATAAGCTTGCAGACCCATCCGACAACAGGACCCGTGCTTACATCGTCAGGACAATAAAGTCGGCAGCTATAAGTATTTACAGAAAAAATAAAAAACGAGTAGAACGGGAAATCAATATAGACGATGATACAGTACAGTTCCGTGACCCTGCACAGGATGTTGAGAGCTATGTTCTCGATAAGCGGAGCAGGTCTGAGGATATCCTCGGAAGTATCGGAGATACCGACAGGAAGATACTTCTTCTGCGATGCAGGGACGAGCTGTCACGGAGAGAGGTTTCCGAAAAAATGTCCATCACCGAAGCAAATGCCCGAAAACGTTTTGAACGTGCACGTAAACGTATTATAAAAATGAAAGGAGAAATTCCTGATGAAAAATAACAGACTTCCCTCAAAAAAAGAATGGGACGAGATAGTTGACGACGCTTTCTCATCATCTGAGATTCACGAATTCTCCGACAGATACGAGCGCCGCAAAGCAGAATTGCAGAAAGGAAATATCATGGACAACAACGAAAGAAGACGTGAAAAGGAATCCTCACGCAGAAAAATAAATCCATCAGCACTTATCGCTATGGCAGCAGCAGTTGCACTTGTGCCTGCATCAGTATTCGCAGTCAGCCATCTCGGCAGCAATAAAGCTCCCATGACTGAAGTAGAGCTTTCATCCGTTGAGGAGACAACAGCCGGGGAAGTTACCAAGGCAGAGACCGAGCCCGTTTCCGAAGAAGCAGAGGAAACCGAAGCTTCCGAATATTTCTACGCAAAGATCGAAAAGACCGCAGAATATCAGAATTACATCTATGTGAACTATCCTGCTGACGGCGACAGGATAAACGAGACACTTACCACAGAATTTGGCTGGCTTCCCGAAGGGGTAACTCTTGGAGGAGAAAACACCAACGTTGCAGGCAAATACCATAACGGCTACGGCGGAGGTATGACTCCCTGCCTGATGATCGTTCCCGAAAGAGGCATACAGGAAAGACTTGACAATTCCGCAGATTTTGAGCAGTACGAGACCGATGACAGAGTTATCATGATAAACTACCGTGTCAGCTATGAGGAAAATGCTCCCCATGACGAGGATTTCGTACAGGACAAGCCCGCACATATCAATTTCGGCAGAGAAGTCTGGGTAGCTTTCAAGGGTACGAAATACGTTCAGATGTTCTACATCACCGATGATTTCAGCAAGGACGATGCTCGTCAGATAGCCGAAAACATCCAGCTTGTACCAGCGGAAGAAGAAACTGTCGGAGAGTGGGCTGACTGGGATGCAGAATCAGAAAACACCGGTGATGGTACTGTAGATGTTTATACTCCGCCAACTATAGAAAAGGACAACGCAAATCTTGTTAAAGTCGGCGATACCATCAATATCGGCTTCGAGCAGTTCGGGGAAGATATCAAGATAAACAGCGCACGTTATCAGGACAACTTCGACGGGCTCCACACTGACACAAGCGGCTGGGAGACTGATTTCAGCGAATATCTTGACTCAAGCGGACGCATCATCAACCACAGAGAATGGATGAAGAGCGGCGACGGTGTAAACACTGTCGATACACTTGTTTCATTTGAAAATCAGCTGATGAAGGTGCTTGTTCTTGATGTGACATACACCAATACAGGAAGCGCAGATATCAATTACGACACTATGGGAAGCGTTATCTGTCCGACTATCCTTACAAATGATAACGGCAGCATGAAGAAGCCTTCAATGATAGCATGGGATTCAGAAGAAGGAATGTATGCAAATGATTCTTTGTTCCATCTCATGTGTGATGATCTGATGTTCTCCTTCGATTCACCGAATAAGGGCAATAACAACCATGTCAATATCCCTGTGGGCGGAAGCGCTGATATTCAGCTTGCTTTCCTTGTCAGAGAAGATATGATCGGAAATGTTTACATCAATATCACAGGCGGTGACTTTACAGATCCCGAAACTCCTATTCTCGATCTGTGCGATCTTAAATAAGTACGAAAGCGGTACGTTTTGTACCGCTTTTCTGTTTGTCGGATAAGGTGATATCATTTTATAAATTTGCGGGCTGGCGTCCTCGACAGCCCATTATTTTCAATGATACATAACTTGTTCTTATACCGCAACAGTTTTGGTTATCATGATCTCGCCGTTGGATGCGTCCACTCTGACGCTGTCCCCTTTTGCCACTTCCCTGTTAACTATCATCTGTGCAAGCTTGTTCTCGATCATATCGGTTATGCGTCTGCGTATGGGACGTGCGCCGTATCGGTCGGTATCCTTAGTACGTGAAAATACCTCTACTGTCTTTTCCGAATACTCCACGTTTATGCCTATGCTTTCACTCCGCTGTTTCAGATCGCTGAGAAGATTGCGTGTGATGCCGAGAAGGTCGCAGCTGTTCAGTTTTCCGAATATGGCTATCTCGTCGATACGGTTTATGAATTCGGGAGAAAAATACTCACGGATACGGTCTGTAACTCGTTCGTTTACCGTTGCATCGCTGCTTCCGAATCCCATTGAAGTATTGCCCGTGACAAGGTCGGCGCCGATGTTGGAGGTCATGATGATGAAGCAGCTGCGGAAGCTGATTTTGTGCATTTCCGAATCTGTCACCATGCCCTCGTCCAGTATCTGCAAAAGGAGATTCAGCACTTCCGTATCGGCTTTTTCTATTTCATCAAACAGCACCAGCGAGTATGGATGACGGCGGACCTGTTCGCAGAGATTGCTTTGTCCCTCGCTGTAGCCTGCATATCCGGGAGGTGCACCTATCAGCTTGGTTATGCTGCTTTTCTCCATGAATTCCGACATATCTATCCTGATGAAACTTCCGCTGCTGCCGAATGCCGCTTCTGCCAGCGCCTTTGCAAGTTCGGTCTTGCCAACGCCCGTAGGCCCCGCAAACATAAATGAAGCGGCAGGGCGGCGGCTGTCTTTCAGTCCCGAATCAGAGCGGTAAACTGCTTCCGTCACTTTGCGGATAATATCCCTGTGGCCTGTTATCCGCTGTGTGAGCTGCTTCTCGATATTGACTGCACGGCGATCGGAAAATGCGGTGATACTGCTTTCGGGGATTCCTGTTTTCAGGGAGATCACACGGGCGATATCTTCACAGCTGAGTTCGTACTTCTCACATTTGCCTCTGTTTCGGATAGCAGCGGCGGCACAGGCTTCGTCCAGTATGTCTATGGCTTTGTCGGGGAGAAAGCGGTCGTTGATAAATCGTGCAGAAGTGCGGACCGAGAATTCTGCCGCTTCACTGCTGATACTTACGTTGTGATAATTCTCATAGCCTGAACTGATACCTTTTATCATTTCTATGCATTCACTGACTGAGGGTTCGTTCACTGTAACAGGCTGGAAGCGTCGCTCAAGGGCTTTGTCTTTTTCGATGGTCCTGCGGTACTCGTCGAATGTGGTTGCTCCGATTATCTGGAGCTCACCCCTTGCAAGCTGAGGCTTCATAATGTTGGCGGCATCGATCGCTCCCTCAGCGGCGCCTGCGCCAACAATAGTGTGTATCTCATCTATGAACAGTATGATATTCCCTGCTGCTGCGGCTTCCTCGATACATCCACGAAGGCGCTCCTCAAAGTCTCCTCTGTATTTCGCTCCTGAGATAAGAGCGGTCAGGTCAAGGGAGAAAATGTATTTGTTCCTCAGAACATCGGGAACATCGCCGCTCATGAAAAGTTCGGCTATGCCTTCGACAATTGCGGTCTTGCCCACTCCTGCTTCGCCAATGAGACAGGGATTATTCCTGGTCCTTCTTGAAAGGATCTGGAGGACTCGCTGCACTTCCGATTCTCTGCCTATCAGCGGATCACTTTTGCCTTGCTGAGATATATCGGTGATGTGCTTGCCGTAACGGAAAAGCTCGGGAAGCTGTGACCTTTTCGGTGCACATGGGTCATCTTCGATGGTGTAAGTCATGTCCAGGCTTTCGCATATTCCACGGATGTCACCGCCTGCATTTACTATCAGCTTTCGGGCACTGCAAGAGGAATCGTTTATCATTGCGGACAGGATGTGTTCGGGAGTTGCCAGCGGTTTCTTGAAAGTCTGTCCTGATGATGCGGCTTTATCGAGGATGCGTTTGGCGGTCGATGTGAAGTAGCGGCTGTTCAGAGTTGACGGGACTCCTTTCCCTACTGAACGTATCACCGCTGTTTTCAGGTCGTCATAGCTTAGGCCGTTCTTTATCAGTATATCGGCTGCCTTTGAGTGCCCCTCACAGGCGATGGACAGCAGAAGATGTTCGCTGCCGACAAAAGTGTGGCCGAGCTCTGACGCAGCGGCTACTGCGCCTTCAATTATTTTTACTGATCGTTTTGCAAATTTATCGGTATTCATATTTAGTCCTTTCATATTTGATGTAATAATTATGCCACTTTTTTCATGCGATAACAGTCGAATCTTCTGACACGTAAAAATATTGTAACACAAATCCTGCCGCAGCATACTATGTACTATGAAACGCAGAGATGAGCGTTTCAAATACATCACGGATGGCTTACATCCGAACTAAGGAGCTGTTTATTTATGTGTAACTCATGCTTTGGCGGAAACAATTGCTGGTGCATCATCCTTCTCATCATCATCGTGCTTTTATTCTGCAACGGCGGAAACGACTGCGGCTGCGGCAATAACGGCTGCGGATGCTGAGAAAATGTGAACAATTGAATAATTAATTAAATAAGCCTTTGCATTGCTTAAAAGTATTGCAAAGGCTTATTAATATATCGATTAATTAAGTTGTCTGTTAAGAAACCTATATTAAACCTGCATACTATTTGTTGCTGTTAATTGGAGTTTTTTCCCATTTTTTGCGAACATCCCCGAAAAATCTTTACTTTTTGTTGAGAATGTGCTACGATATACACAAAGGTGTATATTATAAATATGTGTTTTGTACTAATTCTGCAAAAATGCTTTACTTTTACAGAATAATGTGTTACAATGTAAAGTATGAAAACGCTTTTTCAAATATATGCCTTACGGCAGATCGGAGAGATCGGATATGATCGATAAAATAAAATCAGAAAGTATGGACCTTCTTTTTGAAGCTATCCTTACTCTTGAAACCAAGGAAGATTGTTATAAATTCTTTGATGACCTCTGCACAAGCATCGAGCTCAAATCCTTTGCACAGAGACTTCACGTTGCAAAGCTTCTCGATGAACACAGAGTCTATAACAGCATCGTTACCGAAACGGGCGCAAGCACTGCGACCATCAGCCGTGTAAATCGTTCATTAAAGGATGGCAATGACGGTTACAATATCGTCTTTGACCGCCTTAAGGAGAAAAATCTCCTAAAATAAATCCTGAAAGGAAGATCAGAATGAAAAAGGGAAAGGCAATCAAGCGTTCCATCGCAGGGTTATCAGCTGCTGCAATGATGCTTACAGGCGGTATTATGCCGACTGCTCATGCCGCAGTTATTGACGAAAAAAATCCCAACAACTATCACAACTATGCTGAAGCTCTTCAGCTCGCACTCTGCTTCTATGATGCAAACAAGTGCGGCGACGAGGTCGGCGAGGATGGCTATTATTCATGGCGTGAAGACTGTCACGTAAAAGATGGCGAGATCCCGCTGGTTCCTATGGATCCTATGCCTAAGGTAAACAAGGGCAAGACCGATGATAAGCTTAAAGAAGACCAGGGCCTCGGTGCCGGTGATGACGGTAAGACCAAGACTGACACTGATGCTAACAATCCTGACTCTTATGTCGGCGTTAACATGAGTGAGGAATTTATCGCAAAGAACAAGAAGTACCTCGATCCTGACGGAAACGGCACTCTCGACCTTACAGGCGGCTGGCACGATGCCGGTGACCACGTTAAGTTCGGTCTCCCCGGAAGCTATTCGGGTTCAACTGTGGGCTGGGGCTACTATGAGTTCCGTGATTCCTACAAGGAAACAGGCCTCGACAAGCACGTTGAGGACGAGCTCCGCTGGATCAATGATTACTTCATGAAGGCTACCTTCCTCGACGATGACGGAAACGTTGTTGCTTACTGCTATCAGGTCGGTGAAGGTAATAACGACCATAACTACTGGTGTCCTCCTGAGCTTCAGGTTGATGGCACTTTCGTTGCTTCTTCTTCATGCGGTGTTAAGCGTCCTGCTTACTTCGCAACAGAGGAAATGCCCGCTTCCGACCAGGCAGCAGGTGCAGCAGCTTCACTGGCTATCAACTACCTCAACTTCAAGGACACTGATCCTGACTACGCTAAGAAGAACCTTGACTACGCTATAGCTCTTTACGATTTCGCTGTTAAGACTCACGTAGAGGACTGGGAGCCCGGTATGGTTCCTAACTGCTACAGCCTCGGCTACGACGGCGGTTTCTATACATCAAGCTATGACTACGATGAGCTTGCATGGGCTGCTGTATGGCTCTACTACTGTACAGAAAATTACGATTATATCGAAGATATTGTCGGAGTTGATACTTCCAAGCCGCTCTCAGACAGTGGTTCATATGACGAACAGGCTCAGACAGGTCAGCAGCCTTCTTACGCTTACACAGGCTATATGAAGCGTATCATTACTGATACAGGCAACTGCTGGCAGAATATCTGGGTTCACTGCTGGGATACTGTATGGGGCGGAGTTTTCGCAAAGCTTGCTCCTATTACAAATACCGCTCGTGACTGGTATATCTTCCGTTACAACCTTGAGTTCTGGTCAGGCTGCTCTAAGACAACTGATTGCTCTGACTGGGGCTATGAGCCTGTACACGGTCATAAGTATTTCGGCAGAGACGATTATCTCTGGAATACACCTATGACAGCTGATCAGATCCCTGACCTCAAGGAAAGTGAAACAAGCGGTGACTTTATCGCTAAATCACCTAAGGGCTGGGCAGTTGTATCCGGCTACGGTTCTGCTCGTTACAACACAGCCGCTGGTCTCTGCGCTTGCGTATATGCAAAGACAACTGGCGATGATACATTCCTCCCATGGGCAAGAGCTCAGATGCAGTATATCCTCGGTGACAACCCGATGGGCTACTCTTACGAAGTTGGTTATGAGAACAGCTTTGCTTCTCATCCTCACCACCGTTCATCTCACTGCTCACCTACTCAGTCAATGGATGATCCGATCACACAGGTACATACCCTCTGGGGTGCTCTCGTAGGCGGTCCTGACCTTGACGACTTCCACAATGACGAGACTAAGGACTATATCTACAACGAAGTTACCGACGACTACAACGCAGGCTTCTGCGGCGACCTTGCAGGTCTCTACCACTTCTACGGTACAGCAGGCGGCAAGGACGAAAAGGAAAACCATATCATCGAAGATTTCGATATGTCCGCTAATGCTCACGGCTTCGATCAGGTTGACGAAGACGGCAATCCGCTTCCTACAGGCCTTTACATCTCAGGCGGTAAGAACCAGGAGCAGACAGGCAGTGTTCAGCTCAAGGTAGTTGTTCACAACCGTACAGTAAATCCTCCTAAGTTCGAGAGCGATATGAAGGCAAGATACTACTTCAACATCAAGGAACTCATCGACAAGGGATATGATCCTAACGAGTACATCTTCGCTCGTATAGACTACGATCAGGAGAAGAGCTTCTCAAACGGCAAGAATGAGGCTAAGTTCACAGGTCCTACAAAGTACGACGACAACGGTACTTACTACGTAGAGATGCAGTGGAAGGACTGCGACTTCTACGGAAGCCGTGTATACCAGTTCGCTCTGGGATACAACCAGGATAAGGAAACTTACGAAGACGTAGTCTGGGATTCCAAGAACGACTACAGCTACGCTGACCTCGTTTCATTCGAGGACGACAACGCTGCTTCAGCTATCACAGAAAAGATCACTCTTTACTGCGACGACAAGCTTGTATGGGGTGTTGAGCCTGATGGTACAACTCCTGAAAACTCTGACTCAACAGCTACTCACGGTGCTGTTTCCAAGTCCGACGAGAATGTAGTTTACGGCGACGCTAACTGCAACAATGTTGTTGAGATCGCAGACGCAGTTCTTATCATGCAGTCACTTTCCAACCCTTCAAAGTACAGTGAAACAGGTACTGACAAGAGCCACATCACACCTCAGGGTTCTGCAAATGCAGACTGCTATTTACCGGGTGACGGCGTTTCAAACAAGGATGCTCTTGAGATCCAGAAGCTTATGCTCAAGCTTATCACAAAGCTTCCTACAACTAAGTAATTCATAAAATAAAGCCCCGAAGAATTGATATAATCCCCTTAAAGTAGACACACGAAAAAACAAAAGCGTGTGAAAGCTGTAAGGGGGTTATTTTATGTCAAGAGGAAGTAAGCTAACAGAT